>Ga0325411_1000923_pt1 | contig 31867 bp, 16 predicted proteins | sample PopdelMetagenome_13_FD_206181 | JGI IMG/M metagenome (GOLD analysis project Ga0325411, IMG submission 206181) | Populus deltoides microbial communities from Bellville, Georgia, United States - Xylem-PdIQD-R4 | ecosystem: Host-associated > Plants > Phyllosphere > Stem > Wood/Secondary xylem...
TTCAATAAGCCTTGACTGTGACAAATATTTTTCAAAAAAACCAACCATTTTTCGTGTGTTCACTCTTAAAGCTCTTTAAAGGGTTTTATTAAATGGTTTTAAAACCTTTATCTTAAGGTCAAAAGATTAGAAATAGCTCCTTGCCCTTCAAGTCTAGCAAATTCACCAAGTACCCCCAAAAACAAAACCACCATTGCAAAATCAGCCCAGTACAAGAGCTTCTAGCTGTTAGCTTTTGTTCAAAACGCTCTCGCTTTGATCAAAGAGATAAACTTTGATCAATTTTTGAGGGAATCCATAAAAAAACCTAGAAAAACCCTATAAATACCACTAGAAATCAGAGAAGAAAAAGAAAAAAAGAAGGAGAGGAAAAACATGGGGAAATACTTTATTAATAGACCTTAATTTGAAGTTTCAAAAGCTTAATAAAGAAGGTATAACAAGCTTTTGAAAGAAAATGAGTGAAAGGGAAAGAAGGAAGGAAAGGAGAAGAAAAAAGCAACAACCTATAGTTAACAAGTTTGGAGAAGGTATAAACATGTAACAACTCAAAAGTGAAGTCCATGTGACCTGTCCATTTATGATTTTTTTAATGTTTAAACCTTTTTTTGATGTTTGTTGAACTTGTTTGAGTGTTATGATGTTTTTTTAGTTTTGTTTTGATTAATATGTAAAAATGTCATTTTTATTGTTTAAATCTTGTTTGGAGTTGCTATTGTTTTACTAAGTGTCAGGACACCATGTTTGTGACTGATTTTGATAAAATATAGTTGTTTTGGATTATGCCAAAAGGTGGCAGTAGGTGCTTAATGTCTTTTCTGTTTTATTAGTGTATGTTCTTGGTTCCTGAGTATGGTTTGGGTTCCAAGTGTTCAAAGAGTCAATTTTTAATCGAAATTTGATGTTTTTGTTGGCTGTCATTGGGGTTGCAGTTATAAGTTGGAATTTAATGCATGATTATGATGTTTTAATGTTTTTTGTTTGTTATTTAGATTCAACTATGCTTGGTATTGGTAATGTGCTTTGTGAAGACCAAAAACAATGTGTTTAAAGGCCTAAAAGACCAAATCTAGGTTTTGGCGTTAGTTTTTCAATTTTTGTAAAATTTTCAAATTTTGGGTTCATGTTCTTTACATTAACTTTTCCTTAACCTCTTGTCTTTATAGCTATTTTGGATTAATTCTTGGCACATACATGTTTATCTTGTCATTTTTAGAAAATAATATAGGGTTAAAACGCATCAATAATACGTATTCATGCATTTACATTCTAGGATTTTTTTGACTGCCCACCAAACACATTTTAATCAAATTGTGGCTTTTGAGAGTTAATGAAAGAAAATGGATGCTTGGTTCTTGATTCACACAGGATTATGAACAAAACCTTGTCCTTGATTGCATGAAAACTTGTCTAGTTTGTGATTTGTGTTTACTAGGTTTTAGTTTGAATATTCATCGTGTTCTTCATGTTCTTAGTGTTTGATATGTTTTTGTTAGAAAATTTTATGTTTATGTGTTTTTTATTTAGTTTTGATCTATTTTTGGTTTAATTGTTTGTTTTGCTTTAGTTTTGGGTCAAACCATGGTTTTCGGTTCAGTTCAAGGTTGAACTAGTATTTTTGAGTCAACCCAATTGGTTTTGTTTTGGATCAGGTACTAAGGCTTTATTTGGCTAGCTGTTATTTTAATAAAAGGAATTTAGGCTTAAGGATATGTTTGACAAACTCATTTTTAAGCCTGTTTTGAATAAAAAATAGTTTTTTTTGCCAAACAGGCTGTAAATAAATTCCAAACCAATTCTAAAAGATTTCAAAGACAAATTTAAAATTGTTTGTGGGTCCTTTACATGTTTTTTAGAAATTTTATTTAATATTAAGACTGTAGACTTATATTGTAAGGTGCTGACTTGATATTAAAATACCTTTATTTCATTGAAATCTCAGAAATTTCCAAAATTTCAAAAAACAAATAATTTAAAAAAACTATATATATATATATATATAAATTTTTTATTTGGTGTGCATATGACTAAGTTTCTCAAAAAATAAAAATCATATTTTGGTTTAAAAAATATAAAAATTACATGGTATGATTTAACATTTTGTTTTATACACAAAAATTCAAAATATATCTTTGCATGTATTTTTAGATTTAATAATTAGTTTATTGAATCTATGAGAACTTGGTGAATATTACAAAACCCCTATTTATTTTCCTGAGAATTAATGGTTAACATTCTAATATGAATATTGGACATGTAGGCTAATATTTAAATACCAGGAGTTGATTAGAAAATTTTCAGAATTATTTTGGATATTCACCAATTTTAATTACAAGTATTTTTCATCATGATATACAAGTTATAGAAAACCCTTTCGCCTTCCAGGTTAGGTGAACCCTATTAGAGCACCTATATGTATTTTTTTTCAGAAGAATTTTTTTGGGTATATGAGTCTATAATAAATTCAATATACTAGATTTATTCATGAGCATAAATCTTTGTTTTAAGTCATAGGCGAACCATCGGTATGGAACCCATTAATACCTTTAAGCCACATCTAGACTATACAATGCAGCTTACCTCAGGTAAGGTGCTTTATTGGTACTAATAAATTTTCTAGCCACAACCAGTCCATTATCCTATAATTTCATATAAGACCAATCCACTTGAGTCTCCTAGTGACATTGAACCAAAGAATTAGGTGACAACTCATCGATCCTAATATCCTGCCACACCATACGCGCACGTGTGACGCTTTAAAATGTTTTATCCTACTCTTGCATGTATGTTGGATATGAATAAATGTCTTCATGCATCACTAGTTTATTTGTGATATATCATTTTAGAATGCATACACATGGAAGCTTCAGGTTAGGTGGATGGGTAACGACTTACCCTATAACTTTCAGTCAAAGTTTAAGTTCGCAAACCATCCAACTCTTTGCTAAGTGCTTGGACTGGTAGTGATTGATATACATATCAATCCATTACCTACTAAGCCCCTATATTACCTTTACAAGGCTAACCACTACAACAAGAAACCTTTTTAAGACTAGATAATGTCTACCTCAATGTCTCATATAAAAGGACATAAAACCTATCTATATGTTGTATGTTCTACAAATAATCATTGTTGCATTAAAAAAAAAATACTTGATCTGACTTGTAACTTAGTGCAACCCAATGATGTAATAAACTTACTAAAATAAAACAATTAACATGAAAATGTAAAGATATGATTAGGGATAGGAACATGAAGACAAAAAGTCCGTTTGATATTGTAGTACCAGTTGCTTTTCAAAATACTTTTCACTTTGAAATGCATCGAAATATTTTTTTATTTTTTAAAATTTGTTTTTAATACTATCATATCAAAATGATCTGAAAACATCAAAAACAAATTAATTTAAAGTAAAGAAATATATTTTTTTCAAAAGTGTTTTTGAAATGTAAAAACAAATATACTATAATATTGATAAAGCAATTAATATATTTTAATGATTTCCTTAAAATTTGTGCATTATGCTTTATTTTTAAGAATACTTAATCCAGGAATGAGAGAATATAATCTATATTTGTTATGAACATATTATTAAATAGATATTCAACTATTTTCTTTACTTTATGTATCTCCTTTTATTTTGTTCAATTATTTCTCATAAATAGATTCATGTGTTAATTTATTACTCATGTACTTGTAAATCAAAGTCATTTCAATATGATTAGGGAGTGAGATTATTTAGTTTCTCATTATATTTTGTTTATTTATTTATTTATTTATACTTTTAATTTTTTATTATGTTATCAACTAACACTATAACTAACCGAGTATGAAAAATTTTCTTTGTTATTCTATTTGATATCATATTTAAATTCAAAATTTACCTTTATTCATAAGATCAAAACAAATATGACTCTATAGCATTAAAAGACAATTAACCTCATTTCTAGAAATCTAAATTTTATCATCCATTACTAGGCATTAGTTCAATTACCAAAAAATAATTCCTTTGCCCTCTACTAGATATTATTCCCACTTTTGGGAATCTAATTTACTCGCTTATTACTAGGTATTAGTTCCATTACCAAAAACTAATTTCTCCACCCCTTACTAGGCATTATTCCTACTTCTGGGAATCTAATTTCATTGCTCATTTCTGAGCATTAGTTCCATTACTAGAAACCAATTCCTTTACCTCTTACCAGATATTATTTCCACCTTTGGGAATTTAATTTCGTTGCCCATTACCAGGAATTAGTCCCATTACCAGAAACTAATTCCTTCACCCCTTATCGAGCATTATTCCCACTTCTAGGAATCTAATTTTGTTGCTAATTATTGGGCATTAGTTCTATTACCAAAAAATAATTCCTTATTTTTTAAACCATAATTCTTACACATAATATCATTGCATCATCAAAACTACTGTAATAAACTAAGTAAAGAAAAAGGTTGAGTACATGACACCTACATACTGTAGAAGCTCTAGTAGTACCTTCATATTGTTGCACAGCGCCTGTGGCTTCTCATGCATCAACAAGTATACCATATTATTTTCCATTCTATGTACAGTTTACCTAATGATATTTTAAATAAATTTCTTTCAACTTAACCTTCATGTCCAATTAAATCATCATTGAATTTTCATTTCTCATTAAATCTATTTTCGGACTTAACTTAACAAAAAAAACTTCTACAACTCATACACTCATATATATTCTCAAACTTCATTTTTCTAACCATTACCAATTTAAATCTCACATCAAGAACTAATACTATCAAACAAGTCAATAAGCACATTCATTTCCTTCCAATTAGGCATATGAAAATCATTTATTTCTTAACACGTTCTTCAAAACACAAATAAATTCACTAACTCTTACCCATTCTCCTTACACATAAAAGTTCTAACAAAACTCAATAACAATTTCATCAACATCTATAGTTTCTCTTTTATATGATCATGTTCATACATGCATTATATCACACAAACAATATCGCATTTGCATCAATTTATTTATTTATTCTTTTTTTTTTTGGTCGGCACCTTAACTTCTTCTAATACTATGATTTATTTTAAAATACATTTTATTAAATCTTCATTTTCGTGAGAAAGTCAAATACATTCACAATAACATTCATCTTTAGGTTCAATATCCTCCCTTAATTTAATTTTTTTTAACAATGTACACATTTAAATCAATCTACATAACCTAACTAAACTCATTTAAAATCATTTCCTTCACAAAATTATACAATAATCTATCACAATATCACTTAACTATGCATAATTATATTACATAAAATTTAGCACCTCATTGGCCAACCAATGAGCCCTTAATGACCTTGTGATTTTTTTCATTATTTCAACCAATTTCATCACTCAACACAACTTAATCCAACTCAATTTGTTCAATTTATAGTCAATTTGCATTTCTCCTAAATCTCCACCATAAACCCTAGCATTAATTTCATAAATTAAACTTCAATTGTTATTCATTTCATACAACTTGCTAGATTAGCTTTAGAACTCCTAACCGAACAGTCAAAACTTTCCGCGTTCCACCCTTTTTTTCTCTTCTTTCTTTACCTTCTCTCTCATACTCAATCCTCTCTCTCTCTCTGATCTTTTTTAGTTTCTAGTGTGGATGTGCTTTTCCTCTCAAAACCCTCTATTTTCACTTATAAACCTTAATCTAGCCCTTCAAGATGAAAGAAAGGAAGAAGAAGTGAAATTATTGTTTTCTCTTACTACACCTGTAAGGTTAAATTAAGGATAACAGTAAAATAGTCTGACCGTTTTGAAAATGATCTAACCGGTTTATGTAAATTAGTCTAGCTATTTTTTAAAATGGCTGGATTGTTTTTGCTACTGGAAAAATATACATTTTTGGCCAAAAACTCTTTTTCTTTTATCTTCTTATCCCCCTTTTCTTTTCATTTACTATTTTATTTCATTACACCATAGTTAATTACTAAATATTCTTATTGAATAGTTTAATAATATTAGTTCCTTACTCATACATTTTAAATGTATAAGCACCAAAAGCAAACATCTTCATGATACATATATTACAATCTACATATAATACAAATTACATCTAAAGCAAATATATTACATTCCACAAAATAAACAGATTAAAACACAAAGCCCATATTTAATGCTCCGCATCACCTCGTGAAAAACCTTATACATAACATTAATAAGAAATAAGAAAGATAACACATTAAAGATGATAAAGCTATTATGTTCACAAGTCTTCAAAATATATCAAATTATACTTCATCACCAACTTACTATATATCAACATTAATAACTCATTCATAATTTATTAATCCTATACTTATAAGACCTCTATAACCAACACTCATTCCTTAATTTTTAATTTGGTAATTCACAATTTTACCTTGAACTCGGCTAACCCTTATAAATAGCTAACAATCAAACCGGTTATTCCATACGAATTACCCAACATTACCAATAATTCCATACTAACCGGTAATTCATACTAACCAACCGGTAATTTCATACCAACCAGTAATTTTATACTAACCGGTAATTCATACTAACCAACCGGTAATTCCATACCAAGCGGTAATTCCATACTGATCGGTAATTCCATACTAACAGGTAATTCATACTAACCAACGGTAATTCCATACCAACCGGTATTTCATACTAACCAATCGACATCCCAATTATAATACCAGCAGTTTCTTCTTCTACTTCTTCCATATCAACATGTCATAAACAACTCATAACTAATAATGAAACTTTGAATTTTAAAAGAAAGTGATGAATAACCTACCGTCTGCTTGTGATGGCCCAGCTCCTCCTGCCTGATGCACTGCTCTCGATACAACTCCTGAATCAATTAGATTGCACTACATTATTAATCCATTATTATTTCTCCTACGTGCCTAAATTTGAAGCACGTAATATCTTTTATTTAATTGGGGTTTACACCAAAATTTTCATTCATTTGTCACCTCATTTTCAACATATAGTTTTAATCAATTTTCTTCTTTTAACTCACTTAAAGAATTCCCCATGAACTTTGCCTACCATTTATTTATTCTTTCTTATCATGTTCTTATGATGTTTCTTCACTTGTTTATATTTTGAATACTTCAAATAAGATAAAGAATATCATTTCTCAAACATAAAACAATCAAAACCTCATTCCTATATTTCCTCATCCTTAATTACAAGTTTTTTTCTTCAAAATTATTCAATTTATTTCTTAATTACTACTTACATTCACTATTTCTATACTATTCTACCTCAATTCCATCATGTTTACTATTTTTCTCAAAATCCTCAAATTCTCATAAGAATCCTAATTTAAAAAAAATCAAGATTATGAGAAATTAAATCAAATTTAATTGTCATTGTTTGATAACTTACTCAAATAAACCCAAAAACACTTTATTCAAGTAAGAATCTAGACTTTTCATGCTTACCAATCTAAGTTCTCCCAACTTTTCTTCTCCTCCTAGTGTGGCTAGCCCTCCTCACCTTTCTTATAGCTTCCTTCACTTGATTCGTCCTTAATTTAATGTTCCAAGTCTTTCAATCTTACAAGTTTCAAAGCTCTCTCTCTCACTCACTTTTTCTTGTTTTTCTCTTAATTTCTAACGTTCTTCTCTTATTTTATTTTTTTCTTTTCACATTTGTTACTGCCCAGTCGGCAGTTCATAACAGAAAAGGGGCCGCCTTGTTTTATTTTTAATGGCAAATTACCATTTTACCCTTAATGAGTATTTTTGCTTCGATTTGACGGTCCTTATTCTTTGCTAGCACTACTGAGCTCCGTTCATATTAAAATTTTAACCATATTTTATTTAATATATTTTAAGGTTCCTCATAAAATTTCAGCTCAATTTGATGGTCGGATTTAAAATTATATCCAATAACATAAAACTTGTCAAATTATGATTTTTCGTCAAATTTCTGAATTTCTTTAAAAATTCTGAAATTTTAACCCAAGCTAAGGAATCATATTAGAAGGTTCCACGCAAATTTTTAGAATTTTCTGATAACCCAATCAAGAGTTACAAATTGTTTTCCTTTTGTTTTACATGAAACTAGTCAATTTATAATTTTTCGCCTAGAGATTTTACAATTATACAACTAAAAAATTATTAGCACTTTTAATATTTAACAAAATTAGTTGAACCCAAAACGACAAATAAAATAATACATACGCAAGGTTAATTTAGTCGTGTAATTTTTCAAGCTATTAATTATAATTTCAACCAAATTACAGAATGTTTAATTTTCCAAATTAATAATAATAATAAGAAGAAGAAGAACGGTAAAAACCACCTTTGCATGCACAAAATAATGAGCATTGGCATTTAGCCCGTTGAGCTCCCTCTCCCAAAACTACCCTCCAGAACAACCAAACCACTCTTCAAAGCTTCCACAATCCCGTAATGACCAAACAATATCAAAGGCTGTCATAATAAAAAACCAACGTTAATGTTTTTGAAAAAAATTCCCGAGCTCTACCTTCTCCGTTGCTATTAATATCCAGGATTCAACCATCAACAACAGTGTACTCTCTCTCTCTCTAAAAAAATAAAAACTCTTAAAAAATAAATGAAATTACCACTTTCTCTCTAGAAATAGTCTTTCTGTTTTACTCTTCAAAACGCCCTCTCATGCTCTCTCATTATTATTTAAAACTCTAATTTATCATTGTTTGATTTAGTTATCGACTAAAATTAGAGAGAGAGAGAAGTGAAACTGCGAGGCGAAATGTTTGAAACGGCGATGCTGGAGTTTTTAGTGCCGGGAGATCTAGGTGACGGTGATGGCTGTGATATTTATGATCGTGACTTACTGGTCTTTCTTGTGGAGGTGGCAGAGATGATGGTGGTGATTTAAGAGAATTCTGGACATGGCATTGATGATAAGGACAAATATATGTTAATCTTGATTCTTATTATCTTTTTTAAACTTTGATTTTTTTCATTCAATGATATTTTTTTAATGTGCCGAGATAGATTTTTGTGGTTTTTAGTTTGTTTTCATGAATTCAATTTCGTGTGAAATCTTGATATCTTAACATTATTTTTTAATGTTTTTTGGGTTTTAAATGTATAATTTGATTCTTTCTTTATTTTTATTTGATTTTTTATTGTTTTAGATAATTAGTGTTCTCGTTGTGGATTGTCTGAATGCGTGAAGATTTTTTTCATGAATTTTGTGTGGGCAATGTCATTGATCCTTTGAAAAAGTCCAATCTTTTTTCAAAAAATAAAATAAAATAAAACTGTGATGTGTAATTGATTTTCGATGATTAATATTTTCAATGCAAATAGTTTGATTTCTTTGTTTGTTGTTGGTGGGAAAGTATTGATTTGGTTTTTTTTCTCATGTTGTTGGGTGATTTTTTTGCAATTTCACGTGTTTCCTTGCTCTTGTGGATATCAACACTTCTGTTTTCGTTGTCAATTCAAGGAAGCTTGGTGCATAATCACATTGTTGGGCTTTGGGACATTTTTGAAATTTACCAGAACACAGTGGTATGTTGACAATTTTTAGTCTGTTTATAGATATGCAGTAGAGTGAAGACCCAATCTATTAGGGCATCCAAACATTTGGATTATGGAATTTGCCTCTAACACTCATGTTTTTTTCTTTTCATCTACCCATTTTCTACTCTCAGGTAAAGATCTTGATGTTGTTCTTAAAGCTACTCCTGTATTACTTGAAAGAGAAGCTAGGATCATTATTGTCCAGATATTTCAAGGCCATGTATACTTGAATAAGAGAGCGCAGAAGATTATCCATTATGATCTAAAGCCTGTGAAAGTATTTTTTGATGGATTCGGTATCGTAAAAGTTACTGATTTTGGTATTAGCAAGATAGTGGAGGAAGATGTTGGATCCCAGGGAATGGAACTTACATCTCAGGGAGCTGGAACTTATTGGCAAGTAACACTGAAGTTTGTCATATGTGATTTTGGATGTTGTAAATGTTTGATCTTTTGCTTCAAGAAATAAATGCACTTACAGTAAGTTCCTAGACAATTATTTCCCCCTCTCTTGATAAATCTTCTCTAGTTTAGCTATATGGGCAAAATTCTGATTCCGTTTTCTTCTCTTGTAATTTTAGGTATTTGCCACCAGAATGCTTTGAGCTCAGCAAGACCCCTTTAATATCATTGAAGGTATATTTCTCTCCATCAAGGACATTTAGTCATAGCCATAGCCATAACTATAGCCAAGAGAATAAAATGCATTTACTGAAATGAGAATGTCCCTATTTTTTTAGGATTCATGGTACTCTTACTCGTTGTTCACCTGCTATTCGGTGATTGAGTCTATTTAGACCTCCATGAGAATTTCAAAGAGTTGGTTATCACATAATAAAATTGACTGCTTAAGCTTCATCTATTTAACCTTATTCAAAATGCCTTTTCTTGGGATGCAGATTGATGTCTGGTCAGCTGGAGTTCTGTTTTAAGGAACTGATTGGATCATGGTTAATTTATTAATTTTTCTTTTGAGCCTTCTTTGTTTCATCAATTTATTTGATTTTATGTGGATTTTCTATCTTTCAGGCATTACCCGAGAAGAATAGGTCAAAATCTAATATATGTGGGCTTTCTTTTGAATTTGAATGGACATTGACTAGTGAAACTAAGATGAAAACTAATATTATGAATTTTTAGAATTTTTATTTTTAATTATTTTTTTAAAATAATATTATTTTAGAATAAATTTAGATTTTTTATTATAATTTATGAGTTTCTCTGTCAACTCACAACATGAATCTTGAATTAAATTTAATAACTATGAGAAAAACTTTTTTCTTCAAAATGACATAAAAGAGTGACATAAAAAAAGGACCTATTTGTATTAAAATGAAAATATTTTTATCACATATTATAATAGTATGGGTATTCCTAATAGATTCATGGGGATCCCATTTGTACTTGAGAAAAAAGAAAAAATCTATCCGTTAACAGCCTAGAAAAATCAAATCGGCATCACAATCCTTTTCCCTGATAACGTTAAAAAACAACCCGTCTGTTACACTTCCACTTCATTGATTTTGATTTACAAGGCACGAAAAAAAAATTCCTTGATCTTTCAAGTTCCTCTTTTCTTTGCCTGTTTAATTCTGTATCAACAATGGAGTTCCACGGTGGAGACAAAGTACAAGTATGGAGCGAAGAGGCAGGATTTCTTGGATCATATTATGCAGCGCACAGCGGTCAAGAAACTTGAGGCCAACTCTTAAGTAGTGCAGTACGAGAACCTAGTGGAAGAGGAAAATATGTCAAAGCATCTGATAGAGACACACCGCAAGCCCAGCGCTAAAACACACCGCTGGAGCACCATACTCAACGGCCTTAACCTGCGCACCCACCCAACCCCTAAACCATTAACTCGCTGTTACACGTAGAAATGAAATAAACAATCTAAGAAGAGGGAATTTAAAATACCGTTAAGTCAAACGGTGCGTTTTGATTTTTCAGTTATAATCAATACTATGCGTTTAATGTTCAAGTGTAAAAACCACGTGCTTATAATCATAAGAAGGAAGAAACTGTTATATATAGAAGAATTCTGTTGATAGCAAAAACATGAAATGAGAATGATATAACAAATTCCTTGATTTTCGGAACACACTCTCCATCTCTCTCTCACTCGTCCTTCTACATTCTTTATCTACAATCTGTGTAATTCCTTTCTTGATCTGCCATTGCTATCATCTTCTTATTTGTTCATTAACTCTGGCAGTAATATTACTGTCAAGTATTCATAATCCTAAAAAGTTTCTCCAAGTGGTATCAGAGCAGCATCTTTCAACTCGATAATGCCACCAAAAACGAGGTCCCAAGATGCCAGGAAGGCGGATGAACCCAACAATCCGGAGCAGGCTCAAGCGTATGATCAAATACAACAATAGCTTAATGACACCAGGGCAGATACCAATATACGTTTTCGCGAGCTTAAGGAGGTCCTTGATGCCCTTGTCTTTCGTGTAGATTCAGTCTTGTAGAACACTCAACTCTCTGCCAGTGAAACCAATCCACACAAGGTGCCTCAACAACAACCACCTGCACCTTAGTACACTACTGTGAGAGACTTCTCAGTTAAGTTCAATGGAACCAATGAAGGTACACCTCCCTATTATCCCCTGCGTAGACCAAAACGAGAGTTCCCTGTCTTTGAGGGAAATGATGTCCTTAAATGGATTTATAAATGCAATCAGTATTTTGATGTGGAAGAGGTTGCTGAGCATGGTAAGCTCAAATTGGCTTCTTACTATTTGGATGGGATGGCTTTGTGTTGGCACCAGAATTTCATGAGAAGTTTGGGGGGGCAGGTAGTGCCTTGGCCAGAGTATGTAGAAGCCTTATGTTGTAGGTTTGGGGGGGAAAGAAATCCATTAGAAGAACTCATCGAGTTAAAACAGAAAAACGACTTACAAACCTACATTAAGGACTTTGACATTCTGTGGAACCGATCAGAGATTTCTGAAAAAAATGCACTGATATTTTTTATAGGAGGATTGGAAGTGGAGGTCAAGAATCTGATAAAAATGTTTGAACCAAAAACTCTCAAACAAGCTTATACCCTTGCCCGTTTACAGGACAATACACTCACCCACCAGCGCTACAGCTCAAATCCTACTAAACAAACCTACCAACCCACTGCGTATGCTCATCAAAGTAAACCATACACTCCAACCAGCTACAGCAAAAACCTACCAGGATCTTCCAGCAACACTTCTAAACCATTTTCCAATGGGTTGCTACCCACTCCCCCACCCTATAACACCAACCCAATCAACAGAACCACTAGACCTATCAGAAACAAGGACTTAAACGAGAGGAGGGCTAAGGGTTTATGTTTCTGGTGTGATGAAAAATTTGTTCCTGGCCATCGGTGCCAGAACAAAAAATTGTACTCCCTGTGTGTTGTTGAAGAGGATGGAGAGGGTAGTGATGGGGACGGGGTGATTGAAGAAGAACAAGTCACTCATAACCCACACCTTTCTCTCAATGATTAGAAGGGGTAGCAGGGCTTAATACCTTAAGAGTCACTGGCAGGGTAGAAAAACAACCCTTGTTTATTTTGGTTGATTCAGGCAGCACCCATAACTTCATTAGCAATCAGGTGGCAGAGAGGTTACATTGCAGACTCACCAGCATTAAAGCCTTGATTGTACAGGTTGCTGACGGGGGACTCATGACTTGTTCTTCTGTGTGCAACAACTTCCAATGGTCAATGCAGGGAGTGTCCTTCGAGACTGATGTGTACACACTGGACCTCCAAAATTGCGATATGATCTTGGGTATCCAGTGGTTAGCTAAACTGAAAACCATTGTTTGCAATTATGAGGAGATGTGGATGGCATTTAGGTGGCAGGGCCAAGAAGTTTGCATCAAGGGGGACAAGCCAATACCAATGGAGACTATTCAAGTAGAGCAACTCAATGGCTTATTGTGTAACACCAGCCTAATAGCTGAAATTAGCCTTTGCAGCTTACACAGCATTGATAGTCCAAGCAATGTAGAACAGCCAATGTCTACCAAGTTACAGCCCTGTGCTCTTCCCCACACTGGTTTTGCAGCCTTACGGGTGAGCTACCAAGAGATTTTTGAGGAACCTAAGCACCTGCCACCCCCTCGCAGCCATGATCACCAGATACCTTTGAAGGAAGGTACTGATCCAGTGAACCTCAGACCCTACCGACATTCCAGCTTACAAAAGGATGTGGTAGAAAAGATGATCCAAGAAATGCTGGACTCAGGTACTATTCAACACAGCCATAGCCCTTTTGCTTCTCCCATAGTTCTAGTCAAGAAGAAGGATGGATCTTGGCGGCTCTGCATTGACTACAGGGCACTGAACAAACTAACTGTGAAGGATAAGTTTCCTATTCCCCTAATTGATGAGCTCTTAGAAGAATTGGTTGGGGCCACTATCTTTTCTAAGATAGACCTCAGATCGAGTTACCACCAAATCCGGATGTCTCCTGAGGATGTTTACAAGACAGCATTTAAGTCACATAATGGGCACTATGAGTTCCTGGTCATGCCCTTTGGCTTGACCAATGCCCCAGCAACATTCCAAAGTTTGATGAACTACATCTTTCGGAGTTACTTGCGCAAGTTTATCCTTGTTTTCTTTGACAATATCCTCATCTACAGCAACACCTTGTCCGACCATTTAGGCCACTTGCAGACTGTGTTTGAGCTTCTGAAGACTAATGACTTGTATGCCAAGGCTAGTAAATGTGTTTTTTACAACAACCAGGTTGAGTATCTTGGCCACATTATTTCATCAGCAGGGGTGGCCACTGATCCTCAGAAAATTAAGGCCATCATCGACTGGCCTGTTCCAAGCAACATCAAGCAACTTAAAGGGTTTTTGTGGCTCACAGGGTATTACAGGTGATTTGTCAAGGGCTACGGTACCATTTGCAAACCTTTGACACAGCTACTCCAAAAGGATGCCTACCGTTGGACTGACACAGCCACTGCAGCCTTTCTTCAGCTTAAACATATCATGACTAACCCCCCAGTGTTAGCATTGCCAGACTTGCATAAACATTTTGTTGTTGAAACAGATGCCAGCAGCAAGGGCATGGGGGCAGTTCTGATGCAGGAAGGCCATCCAATTGCGTTTATCAGCAAACCATTTGGCCCTAAACAGTAAACACTCTCTACTTATGAAAGAGAACTACTTGCTATTCTATTGGCTGTCACAAAATGGCATCACTATTTATGAGGTAAGCATTTCACCATCCGCACCGACCACATCAGCTTAAAATATTTGTTGGAACAGAAGGTGACCTGTCCCTCCTAGCATGTGTGGCTGGCCAAACTTCTCAGCTTTGACTACGAGATTGAATTCAAGAAGGGGAAGGACAATATTGCAGCAGATGCACTTTCCAGGATAACTTGTGCTGAGCTGAGCACCTTAACAGTTTCTACCATTACCACCTCAATTATGGATGAAATCAAGGCGACATGGGAAGGTGATCAGGCTATCCAAACCATCATTCAGGAGCTAATCAGGGATCCCAATTCTCATCCCCACTACTCGTGGGTTAACCACTTATTATGCAGAAAGGGAAAGATAGTAGTCGGTCGCAATATACTTCTGCAGAATCGCCTCATTGCCTTGTACCATGACTCAGCTGTGGGAGGCCATTCTGGGGCTACTGTTACAGCCAAGAAGGTAGCTAATGGGTACTACTGGAGGGGACATCAGAAGCATGTCAGACAATATGTTAGGGACTGTCCCGTTTGTCAGTTGAATAAAACAGAAAACATTTGCACACCAGGATTGCTGCAACCACTGCCCATACCACAGGCCCCGTTCATTGACATTAGCATGGATTTCATCGAAGGGCTGCCTAAATCTAAAGGCAAAGAGGTCATCTTCGTAGTTGTGGACAGGTTCAGTAAATACGCACACTTCATGGCCATTCCACATCCATACACTGCCAGTATTGTGGCCAGAGTCTTTCTTGATAATATTTACAAACTCCACGGACTGCCAGCCACTATTGTCAGCGATAGAGATGTTGTTTTTCTGAGTCTTTTCTGGAAGGAGCTCTTCGCCAAACAGGGAGTCAAACTGTGCTACTCCACAGCCTACCACCCACAATCAGATGGGAAAACAGAGGTGGTCAACAAGTGCTTAGGAAACTATTTACGCTGCATGACAGGAACCTCACCAGCTCAATGGGTCAAGTGGCTGCCATTAGCTGAATGGTGGTACAACACTAACTACCATACAACTACTAAATCTACTCCCTACGAGATCCTTTACAGCTACCCTCCTCCACTACATATTCCATACATAGCCAGAGATTCACCGGTCGAAGCAGTGGATGCATTTTTGTCCAAGCGGGAACACATGTTGATGACTATCAAGCAAAATCTGCAGGGTGCTTAAAACAGGATGGTCCAGCTAGCCAACAAGCATCGTAGTGAGAGATCATTTGCAATAGGTGATATGGTGTACGTCAAACTCCAACCTTATAGACAAAAAACTCTGGCTCATAGACAATCCCAGAAACTGGCCTCTAAATACTATGGCCCCTATCAGGTTTTAACAAAGATTGGTACCGTGGCCTATAAGTTACAACTACGCGACTCTGCAACCATACATCCAGTTTTTCATGTGTCTCTCCTCAAGAAGAAGGTAGGGAATCGCGAGGTCCTCTCCACGCTGCCTTCCCTGCCAGTGGAACCCCCTCTCCATCCTCAAGCTATACTGGAGCGACGACTGGTCAAGCGAAATCACCTAGCTGCCACTCAAATGCTCGTTCATTGGGCAGGTCTCACACCGACTGAAGCCACATGGGAATTTGCTGATGATTTGGGTCAACGATTTCCTTAATTTGACCTTGAGACAAGGTCCATTTGAAGGAGGGGCAATTGTTACACGTAGAAATGAAATAAACAATCTAAGAAGAGGGAATTTAAAATACCGTTAAGTCAAACGGTGCGTTTTGATTTTTCAGTTATAATCAATACTATGCGTTTAATGTTCATGTGTAAAAGCCACATGCTTATAATCATAAGAAGGAAGAAACTGTTATATATAGAAGAATTCTGTTGATAGCAAAAACATGAAATGAGAATGATATAACAAATTCCTTGATTTTCGGAACACACCCTCCATCTCTCTCTCACTCGTCCTTCTACATTCTTTATCTACAATCTGTGTAATTCCTTTCTTGATCTGCCATTGCTATCATCTTCTTATTTGTTCATTAACTCTGGCAGTAATATTACTGTCAAGTATTCATAATCCTAAAAAGTTGCTCCACTCGCCCGCTCAAACCCAGTCCTCCACTACTCCTCATCTTCTTCTTCAAGCCAAACCCCTTTCTAGTCGATGAAGTGACAATCTCGTAAGTTTTCTTGCTAATCTTGCTTCGCTACGCCGTGGTCTTAATGCCTGTATTTGTTACTTAGAACTTAGGGTTTGAGACTTCGATTTTTGTATGTTCTGTAAATTTCTTGAAGTTGAAACCCTAGTTAGTAGTTAGTTTTTTTAAGCATTTATTTTTTAATCCTGGAAACTGTTTTTTTTTAATTTCCTGTTTTAAAAAGCATGAAATAATTTCAGATTTTGGATCGTACAGAGATAGGCAAGCTAATCCTTTTTTTTTTTGAAAATTTAAATTAATTTTTTTCTGTCTCTAACAGTAAGAAAACTCCGCTAATGGTGCTGTTCTTTAATCTCTTTGATAGAAGGTGGATGATTCTGTAATTTCAGGATGTTTGTAAAGCAGGTAATATCGTGCCGGAAGTGGGAAATGTAGTGTTGTTGGTGTCTCTTATTTTGCACCCTTACTAATAATTGGATATTCTAAAGTGGGAAATGTAATGTTGAGGAGGAGAATACTTAGCAAATGGGTTCAGTTGTTGGTGTCTCTTATTTTGCACCCTTACTAATAATTGGATATTCTAAAGTGAGAAATGTAATGTCGAGGAGGAGATTAAATATGGCCTCCCAATAAAGAAATGTATAAATGGTGCAGGAAGCTTATAGAGTTGATGAAACTTGGAAAGAACAAAACATTTAACAATGTTTTAGCTTGAAGGCAATGACATTTACAGCATGCATTCTTGCATGTCATCAGTGAAGAGTTCTAGGCCTGTTGATTTACTTGATTTAAACTTGTCAGTTAATAGCATTTGCATATGGCTTTAGGTGGAATCTTGATACTGGCATTTTTTTTCAGGCATTTAACCTGCTTGCTTAGTTCTCTTCATTGTGCAACCAACAATAGGCAGGGTATCCACTCATTCAGAAGTGTAACAAGTTTTTCATTAGCAGATTTGTGACCATGTCTAATGCTCGTTTTCTTCTTGATGCAGAGAACCAAAATCATATCAGATCTGCTGATATCTGTTTCAAAAGAATAGAGACAAGCCAGGATTAAAGTTCACCAAGATTCCTTACGACTTGGTAGTGTGGGTGTTATCGGGTATACTCACATCTTTTTAAGCTTGTCCTGAATGTGCTTGAATGATCTCTCTTGGTGTTCTTTGTGAGTGATAAAAGTAGAGATAAAAGATATTGATAAAAAAGACCACCAAATTAGATAATCCAGTCTGCAAGTTTTGGATTGTATAACATGTATGATGCGTTGAAGAAATAACAAAAAAACTAAAAGGATTGGTGAATCCACTGTATATCAAGAGACAACTTCCTATTCAATAGAACAGTGCAAAGTGCTTCTTAGCTGGCTTTTTTACCTCTTGCTCATTTCTTTTTGGCTGGCTTTCCCCCCTTCTATTCAGCTTATGTTGGTGGGCTTGGGCTAGGAGCATGCTTTTTTTTTCGTGTTAATTTCCCTTCATTCGGCATAGGGCATTATATTTTTGGGTTTGGGTTTCATTTGCTGGGGCTGGGATTGGGCTGCTAGCTATTGGGTTAAGCTCATCTTCTCCTTTGTTTATGTGAATTTTTTGTGTCTCTCTCTCCTGGTTTTCGTGCACTCTTCTCTTTCTCCATCGAAGCCACCAAGAACTAAGCTGTTAGGGTAAGGTGGGATTGCTTTTGTGTCTCTATTTGCTTTGCAATGATGGCGTAACTTATCAGCCTTCTTTTTCTTCTTTTATATCTGGGTTTTGGCTTGCTGTTTTTGGGGGATTTGGTGCTGATCTCGAAGGCTTTTGGCTCTGATTCGCCGGTCCTTTTTGCTTTATTGATTCATTGGAATTGCTGCCCATGAAAGGTGCTCCAAGTTGGCAAGTTGTGCAGGATGTTTGCAGGTTATACAAGGTGTTTTTGTGTTGGGAAGGTGTTGATCCTACGTGAGGCTGGATTTGTTTTGGGTTACCCAATCCATCTTCTCTGTTTGGGGGTTATAGGTATGGTTTTCATTTAGTTAGGTTTGGTGATGACTGATTCTCAGCTTGGTTTGGTTTGATTTGCTTTTTTATTTATTGCTATTCAGTACATCCTTGCCATGTTAAGTTAATTGAATTCAGGTTGAGCAGCACGTTAGCTATGGCAATCATGCCTTTTGCCCTAATTACCATCTTTCCCATCATGGGCAGATGGGGTTTGACTCTTTGGATTTTTTGGGTTGTGTCTATTTGAGTCTGATTAGGAGACTTGCAGAGAAGTTCTTATGTTATCCGATCTCTTTTTTCCATTGTTTTGCATTCATACTCTCTCTTTTTCTCAGTGGTTTAGCTCTACTTGGATTCCAATTGCTGTCATTTGTTTATTGTTAACTTCCAGGTTCCTATTATTCTTTCTTATCCCATTAAGAGTGCTTGTCATTTGCTCTTATTTGTTGTTGTGAGTTTGATTTTTGTAGTTTTATAAAGCTCAACTCTTTTTTGTAGCTTCCTTTCTCAGGCTTTCGGTACCTTTTGTGACTTTTTTTCTGTCGCAGCCACCTGGTGTTCCATGGCCTGGGTTCCTTTTTGTTGCTCCAATTCTAAAATTGTTATTATAGCCTATGTTATTTTCTCTCTTTTTTCCACTGTTTTGCATTCCTACTCTCCTTTTCTTAGCAGTTTAGCTTTACTTTGATTCTAATTACTGTCATTTGTTTATTGTTAGCTTCTAGGTTCTTATTATTCAATCTTATCCCATTGTCTTGAGTTAGTCATTTTGCTCTTATTTTTTGTGTTATGAGTTTGATTTTTGCAGTTTTATAAAGATCAACTCTTTTTTGCTGCTTCCTTTCTCAGATTTTCGATACTTTTTATGACTTTTTCTTGTCACAGCCACCTGGTGTTCCACGGCTTGGGTTGCTTCTTGTTGCTCCAATTCTAAAATTGCCATTATAGCCTATGTATTACTGGTGTGCTTCTTTTAGAGCCCATCCAGGTGTCTTATTTTGGGAGGCTTTTTATTCAGTTTAAGAGCATATTTGTTTTTTCCGCTTTTTTTTTTGTTGCTCACCTTTATGGTTTGGTTTAATTTGGTGTTCTTTTTCTGGTGGTGTCCTGCTTCTAGGAATATCATGTATCGGGTATCCCATTGGTAATATTTTTTTGTTTGGGTACCTATGTACCTCGGTTGAAAACTATCCGTATATAGCCTAGAAAAATCAAACCAACCTCACAATCCTTTTCCCTTTAGGAAAATAGTCAGGGCCAAAAACAACCCACCTGCAACACTTTCATTTCATTGATTTTGATTTGTAGTACACAAAAAACAATTTCTTGCTCATCAAGTTCCTCTTTTCTTTGCCTGTTATTAATTTCTTTAACAACAATGGAGTTCCACAAAGGAGACAAAGTAGAAGAGGGTCCGTGTATTTTGTGTGCTTAGAGACTACAGGGTTGAGGTTGCTTACCATGTTTCAAGTTTGAGGTTTCACTTGGATTGGTCTAATGGCTGGTGGGTTTCTTCAAAGAAAAGGGTTTCTTGATTATCTTATGTGTTCTTTTCTTGACTAGGAAACATTATCATTAATATCTTATGTTTTGTAGGTCAAGCTGTTGAATTGCTGCATTCATCAGAAAAAAGTGCGAGGGGCTTGGCTATTATGTGCTTGAAAAGCGTATTGTGCGGGACTGGTCAGAGCGTGTATGTTTGGTGTGTAAGGATTTCCTTATCCAAAACTTGGATAGCGCAATCCCATACACTGCAACCCCTTTCAGTTTGTTTTTCATTGTGATTTATTAATTTGTTTTAAATACAATCTTATTCATTTGTTGTGTGATGAGTATTTTAAATATCTGGGCTGAACGATTATTCCCTTTTTGATGAGTGTCAATAGTCAAATTTATCTCTTGTATTGCTATCCATGCAAACAATGCACTTAAGAGCTTTTGTTCTAGGGTCCCCTTAACTTTCCCTCTAAAAAGCTACATATCTAGACTACCATCAGACTTAACCTTAATCGAATAGACCCACTTACATCCAAGTGGAGACACACCTACAGGACAATCCACCACGTCCCAAGTCTTGTTAGTCTCAAGAGCACAGTTCCTCTTGTATGGCCTGCTGCCAGAATTGTTCTTTGACTACCTGTGAATAACCAGTAGGAATAACAATAGAAGATAGAGTGGCTGGCAATGCAAAAGTAGTATTTTAGCATTGTTCCTTGACTATTACTTTAGCCCCTCATGGCTTGCTTGGAAATGCATGGCAGTGTATTTTAACATCGACTAATAGGAAGATTGCTGCTTGTGCCTATGAATTTTTTTTTAATGCTGTGTTTTTCTTTTCCTTTAAGATTTCTCTAGACTATTTATCATTGACGTGAAATATGGTTTTCTGCCTTAAACATAATGTTACAAAATGGAATTCCTTGGCCATAGATATCCGAGGAGGTGTTTAAGCAGTGTTAGATTATCTTGACATTCAATTTGAAGACCCTTTATGCAGGATCTAAACTGTATTGTTTCATTTTATTTCCCGAAGCAAGGTAGCCCTTATATATTTCTGTCCTTTTCTCATGTGGAGGAGGCTCGGAGTAAGATTTCTTAAAATCAGTAAAGATGTATAATGAAATGTTGAATTTAATGCCCACGAGGAGTCCAAGGACTTGGAGAAGGTGCTCAAAAATCTTACGAAAGAAGTTCAAGCATTGAGCAGAGAGAAAGAGGAAGCAAAGAAATGACAAACATAAGCGATAAAAAAGCAGACAGAGCTTGAGCTTGATGTGAAAGACCTGCTAGAGAGAATTTCAGGACATATCCAAGCAAAGGTATCAAACTCTAACAAAGAGAAAAATGCTATTTATTGTTTGGGGATGAATGTTGAATGCTTTTATTTAACATGTGCTTTGCTTTTAGGACGATGCTATGATTTAACATGTGCTATGCTAAAATGTAAGGTATCTCATCAACTAAAATTTTCCACTTATTACTACCTAAGCTATAATTTTAGCTGAAAGTGCCTCACATTAGGTTTTTGTCGTCTATTGCAATAAACTAATGCATACACCTAACATGGTAGATAATAATACAACATAGTCTAGTACATGGACAATCTGCAAATAAGTAATTAAAACATCATTATTTAAGAATTATTTGGCATGTCTCTGGCTATGAGAAACTATCTGAAGCTTTTGTGGCATTCCAAGTTACTGCCATATTTCTGATATGCTTTCTGACAGGCCTCTTGCTTGCTATCATGCTTGCCTATATGCTGATGGGTGTATGGTAATATATTGCCCTAAAAGTTTATGTATATTCGTTGCTAACTCAGGTGCGTGACTTTTTGGAAGAAAATAGTTTATTATCATTTATTATTGCCACCTGTTGCACTAGAGGTGATAGACTGATGTTGCACTGATGTGTCGTGGCCTCAAACCCCAGAAAAATAATTTTCAGATTTTAAATCACCAATATGCCCTTTTAACCCTTCTTGGGAAAGGAGGATTTAGTAAGGTTTACAAAGTCAGAACTTCGGCAAGTATTCATTTGATAATAGAAATATTAACCTTTGCTTGTTTGATGAAAATTCATATTTACCATGTCAAGAGTATAGATCATTCTGTTGCCAATATTGGCAATTGTAAAATCATGTACTTTTGCAGTGATTTGAAATGAGAAATTTCCGGCAGGCTTATGATTTGGTGGAGCATAGGTATGTTGCATGTAAGCTACATGGTCTGAATGTTAATGTAGTGAGGATAAGAAACAAAGTTACATCCAGCACACACTGCGAGAGTACAATATTCATAAGACCTTGGTGCATAATCACATTGTTCGGCTCTGGGACATTTTTGAAATTGACTAGAATACATTCTGCACTATCTTAGAGTACTGTAGTGGTATGACATTAAACTCGACAACTATCAGTTTGTTTATAGATAGTAGAGTGAAGACCCAATCTATTACGACATCCAAACATTTGGATCATGGAAACCTCTAACACTCTGGTTTTTTTTCTTTTCATGTACCCATTTTCTACTCTCAGTTAAAGATCTTGATGTTGTTCTTATAGCTACTCCTGTATTACTTGAAAGAGAAGCAAGGATCATTATTGTCTAGATATTTCAAGGCCTTGTATGCTTGAATAAGAGAGCACAAAAGATTATTCTTTATGATCTGAAGCCTAGGACTGTTCTTTTTGATGAATTCAGTATCGCAAAAGTTACTGATTTTGGTCTTAGCAAGATAATGGAGGAAGATGTTAGATCCCAGGGAATGGAACTTACGTCTCAGGGAGCTGGAACTTATTAGCAAGTAACACTGAAGTTTGTCATCTGTGATTTTGGATGTTGTAAATGTTTGATCTAAATGCACTTGCAGTAATTTCCTAGTCAATTATTTCGTACTAAATCATGTCTAGTTTAGCTATATGGGCAAAATTCTGATTCCGTTTTCTTTTTTTGTAATTTTAGGTATTTGCCACCAGAATGCTTTGAGCTCAGCAAGACCCCTTTAATATCATCGAAGGTATATTTCTCTCCATCAAGGACATTTAGTCATAGCCATAGCCAAGAGAATAAAATGCATTTACTAAAATGAGAATGTCCCTATTTTTTAGGATTCATGGTCCTTTGACTCGTTGCTCACCTGCTGTTCGTGATTGAGTTTATTTAGACATCTATGAGAATTCCAAAGAGTTGGTGTTATCACCGTATATAATTGACTGCTTAAGCTTCATCTATTTAACCTTCTTTAAAATGCCTTTTCTTGGGATGCAGGTTGATGTCTGGTCAACTGGAGTTCTGTTTTGCCAAATGCTCTTTGGTAGACACCCTTTTGGGCATGACCAAACTCAAGAACGAATCCTATGTGAAGACACAATTATAAAAGCTTGCAGGGTTAAATTCCTTACAAAGCCTACTATCTTAAATGAGGCGAAGGTGAGTTTGATTTGAGTTTGGTAGTTTTCACAGCATATTTTCTTAGGTCTTATTCTCACAGCAACAATGGATGATGATTTTTGTACGTACATCTGATGTATTGCATGATTTGATTCGTCAATGTCTGACCTATAACCAAGCAGAGAGACCAGATGTCTGGACCATTGCTCAAGATCCATATCTTACATACTTGAAGAAGTAAAGAGTGTACAAAGTCATCAGAAACCACTAGAGAAATGTAACTGGATCAGAAACTAAATCCCATGAAATTGTCCATCTTGTAATCTAGCGCACTGAGATTCATGCCGAGAAAGCATGGTAGTTCCATAAATCTGTCATTTAATATTATATCATCACTTTGTCATCATATATGTGTTTGTGTGGAATCCTTTTGAAATCATGAAAGTCTGGAAATGTCAACAATGTATAGATAGTTATATGTTCAAAGATGTTGGGAGGTTGAAAAGAGCACCTTATGGGAGTTAAAAGTGGGGGAGCGAGGATCAAGACGGGGATGGGGGATGCATTTCTTTGTTGTAATTCCTGGTTTTCAGGAACTGATTGGATCTTGGTTATTTATTAATTTTCTTTTGTGCTTTCGTTGTTTCATCAATTTATTTGACTTTGGCTTGATCCATTTAAAGTGAGCTACCCTGTACTTTCTCTTACAAGTGTCTTCTGCAGTTGGAGATAACGGACCTGACAGGAATATATATTTTTTTCATTGTGAGTGATCACGTCCTTGATTTGTTTTTGTTGGTCCTTTTCAATAAACTTTTATTGGAGTTAATTGATATCAAAATTCTGTTATGGGCATACAGTACATTTCTTTAGTAGCCATTCGTTTTGTATTGAGTGATCTCTTCCACAACCTATGCAATTATGACAGGCATCAACTACTCGATGTATGTTTCATAATACACTCTCATTTCCAATCTATGAGATTGAGTTATTTTCTCAATGTCACCCTTTTAAGTTTGTATTCTAATGATTGCTATTATTTAACAGGGAGGTGCAGGACATCAAGTTTTATTTGCTTTCGTTGAGATTGTGTTGATAATTCTGACAATGTCCTGGTAATACTTCATAACCTACTTCCTTTTCTTTTCTGAGGTATGGAGTGTAAATAATGGTTTAGATCTTATTATAAAAGGAGAAGGATCCTAATTTTTATGTTCATTTTCTTCTTCTTCTAACATATAATCTTATCTTTATCATTACAAATCTTCTCCCACAATGCTCCAGAATTTCTTTTGAATTAGTTGTTCTGTCATGAGGCATAATTTTCTTTGAGTAGTTCAGAAAGTCAAACTGTGGCCACCATCGATTGGGATAACAATATAGGATTCTGCCACTATCCTTCCTTCCATGCATGAAATTGGAAACCTGTCATGCTAGCGGGCGCGGGCGCGGGGGGGGGGCGAAGTGCTCTATATAATTTTTTTCTCTCTATTTTCTTCATCCCTCCTGACCCTCAAAAGATGAAAGTAAACCTGATTACTCTTTTCTTATTCAAAAGTGCTTAGTCTACGTGTTCTTTGTGAATATTTTTATCACATAGATCAACCAGTTTGGTTAATTTTTTATTAGGCTATTTTATAATTAGCTACATATTTCCTTACTATTTTGGTAGTCCATCCAGAAAAGATTTGTTTTTGTGCTTCCGTGTTGGTTTGTTGTCTTTTATGAAACCTAATGTTCACAAATGTTTTTATTTTCTTTGTTGTGTTGGTGTGGATCTGCAGTCGGCATGGTTGGTTTTATCATCTATATTCTGTCATCTTTTTATCGCTCACCACATCTCTTACAATCTACGATGCACTTCTCTGTGTTAATCTCTTACAGATTTGGTGCCTCATTTGGCACGATCATATACCAAACCTGCCTCATCCTTCTGATGTTTGATTGGATAATTTTAGAAATAATTGCTTGTTTTTCCATTTATTAGGTGATCGTTGTTTTCCCTTAAAAGTCATTTTTTAAGCATCTTTTCTGGAAGTGCTTAATTGGTTGAATGTGCTTTTGGTTTGTAAAGGTGTAATACTTTACAATCTTTCATTCCTGTATATTTATATAAGGCTACAAGAAATAATTGATTCTTTACAATATATTCTTCTATACTTTACAACCTTTCATTCTTGTATATTTTTATGGTCACGATCATGATGGAAAAGACATTGAAGAACTCAAGCTTTCTGCGGCAAACAATCACATCCAGGTTAGTCATCTTAAAGCTGCACCTTATTTGATGATGGTGTTGGAAAGATTAGCTTTTAAGTTCTGATGATGGTCTTATAACACAGTGTATCCATGATTTCCAGCAATGTTGTTACAAGCATGGAAAATTTCCAAGGGAATTTACATTTAAAACAAGCTATTTTTTCCTGCGATTAAATGCTATGGGATCTATGGTTGCTGTCCAGATAAAAGGTTAAGCACAAAGATTCAATTAAGTGCTCTTTCTGCTAGGCATTAAAATATGCTATTGATAGATAGAAAAATTAAAATGTTCTTGTCATATATTGCTAGATTAGAAATAGAAACAAACATAAAATATAGAAACATACATGAAATTTTCTACCCTCATATTGGTTGATAACTATGAGAAATAAAAATGTTTTTAAATTTTTAGTCGCTAAACATCCGATTTCATTCAAGCAATAGATTTGCTGGGCAGATGAGGTCCAAGAAGCTGCTTTTGTCTTGTGTGTCGATTTATTAGAAGTAAATCTAATTTTATACCCTTGTACTGGTTGATAACTATGAGAAGGAAAAATGGTTTTACATTGCTGATCACTGAATCTCCCATTTCATTCAAGCATTAGATTCGTTGGGTAAAAGAGGTCCTGAAAGTTGCTTTGGGCTTGTGTAGATTTATCTCTGTCACCCTTATTATTAATGATGTTGTTAACTCACCTTTTGATAAGTTTCGAGTCATTCAATGATCCTAAGTTATGATTTTGTCATGGTTTGATCTCTAACTAATTGATTTGATGTTGTCTATACTGTGGATGGCTGCAAATTTGAGGGGTTATGTACTGACCAATAGTGATGGGAAAAGGTATATATTATCTTGTTGTGCAGCATAGCTCTATTTTGTTGCCAAACATTTATGTTGTCCTCGTAGACTTACTCTATCAACCACATTCTTAATATGAATAATTATGCTATCCTCCGTTAGTTTCTCCAAATGTTGAAAGTGCATAGAATATTTAATCCACACAGTAAGACGTAACTCCTCTCAAGAATACAATAGATCAGTCATACCATACATTCATGTTAAATATTTTTAATACGTCTCTTTTGGGTGCTTTGTTACCTTTAAATACTTGGAGTTTGACTTACCTTAAAAATTTTCTTATGATGCTTTTCTTAGGTAAAATGGCTAGAAGCTTTAACTTACTGTGAGACACCTATTGCATAAGCTTTTCTCTTAGCATAAATAGTAAGGACCTTAGCATCCATGATTATGTTTATTATGACTTTCATGTAACTTTTTATTTTTTTTTCCTAAGATGATGAAACAAGAACACGTATGAAACATAAATCAAGACACACTCTTTGTGTGGCCATAATATTGCTCTTGCTAAATAAATGTATTACTTGTGCTCCCTACCAAGCAAAATTTCTACCATGTTAATACTTGTTTGGAAGTATGAATCACGCATTAGTACTTACCTGATTTTTTGTTTGTTTTGTTGCTGATTCTCATCAATGTTTCCAACCTTTCTAAACTGTATTGTTGACCTTGTAACAACTGAATAATTGTACCAACCGTAATTTTTTCTTGGAACCGATTTTAATTTATTAGAAACCACTTGTTATGAGAAAATATTACGATCAAAATCCTTATTTGACGATCGAATTCTGCTTAGGCTCTACTCGTTGGTCTGGGATCTTAATAGGGCTTTTTCTTGGTTAGTTTTGTCTTTCTCATGTATTGCATGTAAGGTGTTCAATGAAGGTTTTGATAGGTGTTTGGCTAATTTTTTTTTCAAAGATGTTTGTCAAATTTTATGTTTTTTGTTTTCTAAGGATTTAATTGTTTTGTTGGGTTGAAGGTGCTCTTCGAAAAAAAAACCATTTTTGTCGAATGATTTTTTGGGAAAATGATTAATGGAAGGGGCTTTGATGATTTTTGTATTTGTGTTTGTACTTTTAATTTTTAATTGCTTTCATAATTAGTTTGGCCATGTTTTTGTTACCTCTAGCTTGGTTTTTTAGTTGAAGCGGATCATTTTTGCTCTTTGTTTGGTTGTTGTGCATTGCACTATGATTTTTTTTGTTGCTTGTTAGGTTTTTTCACTGCTTAGAGTTAACAAATTTGATTGCTTTCTTGATTGTGCTTGTTGCAGATTTTGTTGTTTCTTTTTTTGTTGTTTTTTATACCTTGATATTGCCTTATTTATCTTTGTTGCTTGTCTGGTTTTTTCAATGTTTTTTCTGTTGGTGCTATGGTTGGTTCAAGCCTACTCGTTTTATTACTTCCTGCTTTTTCTATTTTGTTTTTTTTTTAATTTTACAGTTCCTCCTTTATTGTGTTTATGTTGTTATTGTATTATTTCTGGCTTATGTTTTTTTCTCCCCTTTGCGTTTGATTAGTTTTAGTCTTTGCTATGTTAATTTTGTCTTGGTTGGCCTTCAAATTCTTCTTCTTGTTGTTCTTAGGGGGTGGCTGGGGGGGGTAGTGGAGTTGGCTTTTTTTTCGAGGTTGTTTTCAGCATGTATAATTTTATTTTCTATGGTAACCAGGGAATGCAATAAAACAAAAAATTCCAGTTGTTTTGTACTTGTATGAGAGGCTGAAGGAAAGTGATGAAGAGAAAGAAGAGGTGAGAAAATATCAGCAGCTTAACAAGCAACGAAAATGTCTAGAATATACTTTTTATGATACGGAACTCCATGATGCTCGACAAAAATTATTGGAGGTCAGTGCCTGTTAGATGCTTGGACATGCATAAAGGTTTATTCATGTAGTGCTTTTATGAATCTCGTAGAATGTTGCCCAAAATTACTAGTTGAAGTATACAAGGATAGGCATGCTAGTAGCTGACAAAGAGCAGAATAAATATGATCAAACTGGTCATTATAGATGTACGAAGTCTCTTGTTTCTTCCTCTGGTTGTTGCACCTTATCCTTTATTTGTGTGTTTATTACAAAACATTCTGTACATTAGGGCGCCTAAATTTGCATCACATTCAAGTGCTAACACCTTTATCCTAAAGTAGAACACCTAGACATCAAACCATGTCGCCACACTTTTGAGCAGCTTTGCAAGAATACCTGCCATTAGTACCGTTCCAACACTGTTTACCTTTACTAACCCCATTCAGCTCTTTTGCTTCCATTCTTCATAGCTCTTTTTGTTACATCACTTTTAGTCACACTACTGTAATCGGATAGCAACCGTGATTATCGATTTGAATGTTTTGTGCTCTGGCCTTTTCAATTGTTAAGACATCTTAATAAAAAGTTTCTCCATATGGTTGCACATTTTGACCTAAACACTGTTGATTTTTCTTTTCCCATTTTTACTAGGTTCTTTTTCTGCTCGGCTTCTTGGATTAGTTAAAGTAATCCTCACTTGACTTCTTGCATCATTCCTATAATAACCATCACGTAGGTAATTTACCTAGTCTATTCTATTATGTTAAATATTTTCTCTCTTAGAGTTGTGTTCCCAATCTACTAGACGATATGACACAATTACTAGCAATCTCTTGACCTTTTGTCATGGTCACTTTATCGTTTGAATGATGTACTTCATATCAATATGTCTTTAGAGCAACTTATTTCATGTGGTGCTTGGAGATAATAACATATCAACTTAGATAATTAGGCACCTTAATGCTTTGAAATGAGGACAAACCACTTTTATCCCACTTAACAGGTAAGGATAAAGTATCCGTGTGCAACTTATCCACATGGTTTTGATGTGGTACCTTTATTAAAAATGTTGAAGTTTTCTCATAATTTTACCCCAATATTTGCATAGGATAGTCCTCCACCATGCTTGTTCTAATTGAAATAGTATTAATCCAATAGAAACATTGATTCAATTTTTTTTTTACTGAATTTATATGTAAGTCTCCTCGTTTAACTTATCCATCCATATGGCTCTAATGTGGTCCCTTTATTGAAGAAGTTGAAGTTTTCTCCCAATTTTTCCCCTGGATTAGCACAGGTTAGTTCTCCACCATGCTTGTTCTAACTAAAATAGTATTGATCCAGCAAAAACATTGGTTCGAGTTTTGTTGTTAACAATTTGTATGTTGGTCTACACACAAGTGAAAACTGAGTAATTACTTGTGCTATTTTGTTCTAGAAGGTTATTTCTCTACGTGTTTTGTTAATTGATTGCTGATGTTTTCATTAGCTTGGTGTGCAAATTTGGGTTGAAAGTTTTTGGTGTGAGAAGCTCTGTAGTTATTGCTTTTGGAATTCAAGGATGGATAGTTGAGAGAAAAAGTTTTAATTTGATAATTGTGGTTGATTGGTACCAACAATAAAAGTAAGCTATAAAGTAATTGCATATACGTTTCTGGTGTCCACCCCCATCCACAATGCTACTAGGAAATTATATGATTTGCGAAGTAAAACACTTTTTCCTTGATATGATATTTATAACTTAAATTATTTGACCGACATGTTCTTGAATACTGGTGGAGCATTGTTTATGCCCAAGGGCTTGTCTATAAATGTGTGTACCTTTTTGAAAATTTGCATGACCTAAATTGTTAATGATGTTGATATGACTCCTGCAATGGCCTGCATGCTTATATCACTGCATATTCTTCTTATTCTCTTAAGTTTTTACCTGAACTGTGATCTGTCCAGATTTGGATGCGTCCACAAACTGATGGTTTGGACTACATAACTGTGGATGGTTTGGATAAAAATCTTATATTTTATGATGCCTTATACATGATCCTTGTACATGTTTATGATGGCTTATACATGATGATCCTTATATATGTTTATGATGCCTTATACATGATCCTTGTACGTGTTTATGATGCCTTTATATATGTTTGTGATGCCTTAACAAGTTACTAATGATCAGGTGATTAAGTAAGGAAGAAAGTCGTTATGACGGGGGGCTTGTATGATTATCGATGCTCAAAGTTGAAGTTTATGAACATAATTATGTAGAACAAATCACATTGAGGTAATAAATCTCATGAATGTGCAGTTTCCATCACATAGCTTAAAATAAGAAAACAGAGCTAGATACTAATTTCACAACTAATCTAAAATGACAAAAACAAAAGTTGGAAGCCATAATATCCTTTGCGAAATCTGAGATGTTACATAGTTCTTAATTGTAGGGGCAGGAACTAAATGATGCTAACTCATTGGCTGAAGTCATAACACAAGAACTCTAAAGTGCGCTTTGAGTTGTTTCTAGAAACTTGATTTTAATATTTCACTATAAAAAGATTTTTTTGACTAGCCGTTCTTCCAGGTGTTTCTGACAGGATAGATAGACTCATTGGCTGAAGTCACAACACAAGAACTGTGAACTGTGAATATGCTTTATTGTTTCTTTATGTGATAAATGACTAGTCTGAGCTTTAGTTTTTTGTTCTTGCCTTCTAATGTATTGTTAAACTATTATGGCTTGTAATCAATGTTTTAAATCAATTTATCCTGCCTGATTTGCCAGCCATTATCTTTGCTGATATCCTAGAAGATGATGTTTTGGTCTTCCCCCACATGTACTCGGTACTTACTAAGATAGGTCATGTTTACATGGTTCCACTTAAGCATTCATCTTTTCAAAAGTGACATGCTCTCTTTTACTGGAACATATAGGTATAAGTGGAGTGTGAAAGAGTTGCTTAAAACAGGAGGAACTTCAGAAAAGGCAAGTGACGAGGTGCTACGGTACTAGATTTTAATGTTTAAATGTCTTCTATTGTAATTATTGTTTTTAACGTGAGATTATAATTTATGTATCTTTACTTCAACGACATATCCAAAGCCAAGGTAACAAACTCTAGCAAAGAGAAAAATGCTAATTATTTTTTGGGGATAAAGAATGCTGAATGCTTTTATTTAACATGTGCTTTGCTT
>Ga0325411_1000924_pt1 | contig 31834 bp, 36 predicted proteins | sample PopdelMetagenome_13_FD_206181 | JGI IMG/M metagenome (GOLD analysis project Ga0325411, IMG submission 206181) | Populus deltoides microbial communities from Bellville, Georgia, United States - Xylem-PdIQD-R4 | ecosystem: Host-associated > Plants > Phyllosphere > Stem > Wood/Secondary xylem...
GCAGCAAACTTTTCCTTTTCAGCGGCTCGTTTGGGGATCTCCACAACCTTTCGTTGATTATCGGTGCTTCAGCAATGATTTCTTTTGAAATTATCTCTGGCGCATATTTCTCAGTTACAGGTTTCTACAAAGAGGAAGCCATTTAGCATAAACGAATACCCTTCTGGAATCAGAGCAACGACAAAACTAATAAACAAAAATACCAGTTACGGTGCTGACGAACTTTAGACTAGTAGGCCTTAATTAAAAGAGTTAGGTTATCCATGTATTCTTCTCCGCGAATAATTAGGGAATCATGTTGGGCTCTGCTTCCTTATTATTTGCCCGCGGTTGTAATAGTTTCTTATCCTTCTTCAATATAATAGGGGGCTGTGGATACTAAATGAGGGGAAGCTAGTTAATAAATGTAGTAAAAATCGTTCCGTAACTTTCCACAACCGCGGCTGTATTTAACGCTATTTATATAATTTATTAAGTTGAGATTAGAGAGAGAATGTGATTGTAGTTATAATTTAAAATATATTTTTGTTTAGAAATGTATAAAAATAATATTATTTTTTTAAAAAAAATATTTTTAACATTAATATGTTAAAACAATTTAAAAATATATATAAAAAAATAATTTTTTTAAAAAATATATTAAAATTTAAATATGATATGAAATGCATCCCCAAATATTTCCTTTATACATGCTAAGCACTATTCACTTGACGACAACAACCAGGCATCCCGAGCTGAATAAACTGGTTTTCCTAAAATTTATTTTGAGGGCACTCAACTCAACATCAACAAGCAAAATCTTTTAATTTTCATAATGAAAATATAATTTATATAAAAATACTTGGTACTGTTGTGATTTTTGTTTTTCTAAGAATGATTATATATAGGAAAGGTTTGGCATGCTTCCCAATGAGGGGTTGTCGTAACTTGACAGGATGTATAGATTTGAACCGCATGAGGTTCTGTCGGAGTCGTTTGATTCGAAGAGGGGACGGATGAGACCAGAGCGTGTTTGACAGTGTGATAGTGGTTGCTTTTTAAATAATTTTTTGTACTGAAATACATGTCAATAATTTTTTTTATTTTTTAAAAATCATTTTTGACATCAGTATATCAAAACGATCCAAAAAATATAAATCACACTCAATTCGATTAAAAACAGGTTGAACCGCAGAGCCAAACAAGCTCTGGATAAGGATTCACGAAGAGAGTAGCTAAAGCCAACGCTTGAAGTGTCCCTGTCCCCTTTGCCATTTTCATGGGACTTGGGAGAGATTGTATCTGTCTGTCTGCATGTGGGTAGTTGGGAGCAGATACTTTCAACACGTGGTCCTCGAGAAAAAAACACAAGGGAGATCTATCTACCTTTTCTTTCTATAGAGTTTTGGACTACGACAGCTTTGTTCATTTTCACAACAAAAGGTATATGCATCTTGAAGTTCCCTGCCTTTCCGTTGGGCCACTGGCTTCATCACTCTGGAATATGACATGTTTCGGGTTTATGGGCCTGTAATAAATGTTTATTATCAGATTTCTCGAAAGAAGAAAAATAAATAAAGGAATAGAAAAGAAAATGTTGGTGTTTCCTCATTCAAACAAATATTAAAAAAATATTTTTTTATTTTTTAAAAATTATTTTTGATATTAGTGCAACAAAATAATCTAAAAACACCAAAAATATATTAATTAGAAATAAAAAAATTAAAAAATTTTAATTTTTTTTAAAAGCGATTTTTAAAATGCAAAAATAAATAATTTTTAATTTTTTTGGAACTAGTAACATCTAGCATGCACATTCATTTATTTTTTCTATTTATATGGGGAATATTTCATTATTTATCTTAAAAACACACTTATATATCCTTTACATTTTGTCCTTTTTAGGTATTTATTTATTTATTTATTCATAACAGTTAGTCCCTCCATTTACTGGTGTCTTTATCTTGATAATCATTCTTACTTTAATTATATAATTACCCTCCTTTTCCTTTTAATTTCAAATTATTCCTATCTTGTTTCGGCCAGCCCAACTCAATTATTCCATTTTTACTGGTCTTCTTTCTAAAGATGGGCCATTCCACTAAAGCCCGCTAATTCCTAGCTCACAAGCCCTAGTCGTCTGCCATCGTTACACCTTCCTCTGTATAGGCTGTGCCGTACACGCACGTCGGGAATCCTCCTTCAGTTCATTTTTCAACTGCTTGCATGTTTCCAGTTTCCTCCATCCTATTTTCCTTCTTTAAAGCATTATTTGCACCCTTCTTTCCGCGGATATCTAGCTTAGTTCGAGTGCTAACCTTTTCCTGAACTTGTTGAATTCAAGATCTGTACGTTGACCATTCCCTACTGTTCCTTCCCTTTGCCATTTTTCTCTCTATAAATCTTTCCAGTTTTTTCTAGTAGGAAATCACCTAATGGCCGGCCAAAAAAAGGACTATAACGACCTAAACAGACTTAGATCTCTCCTCTCTAAATCTTCCCGCACCATCTCTGAGAATAATGTCGAGGCACTCAACGAATACTGCTTTATAGGAATCCCGTTGCTTACTATGAAAATCATGAAACTCGTAAACACTACAAACTTCTACTTCTATCACAAGCTTTGCTTCGGATTCTTCTTCTCCTGGCTCATCTTCCTCTCGAGCAGCTTTTGCCTTTGCTCGCGAACCAAGGCCGATCTACCCGATCAAATTTACCTCCAACTCGATACATTTTCGTCCCATCTTCTAATCAACCAGGACCTCCTCCTCCTAGTTTCACTTCTGGCGAACTACTACCAACCTTCCCTTGTTCGGAATTCTTCCATCCCACTTTAACTCCTCAAAAAGTCCATGATCTCGGCATCCCATCCAACTTTACCCTTCTCTGCCCTGTTCCAGAAAGAGATCGGATTGAAGACATCAACTTCAATCACATAGTAATTTACGAAGATTCACTAGAAGCTGGCTTACGAATTCCCTTCCATCCATTAGTTTGCGACTTCCTAGATAATTACTGTATTCTTCCGGTCCAAATACCTCCTAATTCTCGGAGAATTCTTCTCTGGTTTATACTCATTTGCCATAGACCAGGTAAAACTAATACTCTACCCATTTTTTATTATTTCATTCAGCTAAAATTCCTAAAAGAATTCCCATCTTTTATCTTTAAACACATCGTGAGAAGGGTAATTACACCCCCACTGCTATATCCCTCATTCCATGTCTAAAAGGAATTCCCATCTTTTGTTTTAATCATATAATTACCCTATTTTGATCCATTCTTCCTATTTAATTTCCTATTTTGAGATATGATTCATATCTTAAATTCTTACTTGCTTCGTACTGTATCCTTAGCTCTTAGGGTCGAGAGCTATCTCGTAGATATTCAAGACGTTCTCCGAAGAACGAACTGACCTATTTCAATTACTGGAATCTCTAAAACCTTCTCAAAGCGCACTAGAAGTCGAAAAGGAAAACTTGTCCAAACGCCAGAAAAAACTCATCACGTACGTAAGGGTCAAAGGACGACATGCAGAATCCTTGAAAAGATATATCATTGTATGAGCAGCCTTTATTTGAATATCAGTCTGTACTTCCATGAACTCTCTTAATTACTTTAAAACTTTTTTTTAGTCGTTGAGCTATATCATAGTTTTCATCACCCGTTTTCAATCATACCCAATGCTTACAGATGGCTTAAAACTTAAAGATAACTAACCTCAATTATTTTATTTGAAGTATTTTAGATTTCAATTTATATTATTTTCAATTAAATTATTTAATATTTTATTTAATAACAAACCATGTAATTACTATTTTGATTTTTTTTTTATAATATTTGTGTATGTCTTTTAAATCATTTCTTACATAACTCATTTAGTAAAAAAAAATATATATTTAATTTCTAATTTAAATAATTTTTCAAACTCATTAACACAACACAAATACGGTAGACACGACAAGACTAAAACAATATTGTGGTTGAAACTGTATTTCTCAAAAATTTTAAAAAAAATTATTTTTTTGTTTAAAATTATTTTTTATGTTTTCAGATCGTTTTGATACGCTGATATAAAAAATAATTTTTTAAAAATTAAAAAAATATTATTTTAATGCATTTCGAAGTGAAAAACACTTTGAACCACAATGGCTACTAGACTTCCAAACACCTCTTAAGAGTTTGTTTGATATTGTGGTAACGATTCATTTTCAAAATGTTTTTTATTTGAAAAAATATCAAAATAATAATATTTTTTTATTTTTTAAAATTTATTTTTAATATTAACGTATTCAAACAAAATAAAAAAATAAATTTAAAATAAAATAAATTTTTTTTTTAAAACACTTTTTTAAACAAACGTACTTAAGCAAATTATAAACCCCTAGCTCCTTGTCAGCTTGACCTAGCACGTACCTGTTTATTTGTTATAATTATGACAGGGGTTTCATTTTAGTACATGACCTATCACGTAACGGCCATCAGTTTGTTTGTTTTTTTGTAATTAGGGCATTCTCATGTCAGTTTTCACAAACGAAATAGTAAGTGAGAAATTAAAATCTAACCAAACACAGCAGTTGGGTAACATATCAATTCTCAGAGCGTAAATTGTAATCCTCGTAGACAATCTGTGTGAAGCAACGCCATTGATCAACCACGTCTGAGACTGCCATCTCACACGGAGACAGAGAGGAAACGTACAGGGTGGCATTTGCCTCCTCTGCAAGTAATTGAAACACACAACCAGTTACTATCCACCCGAAGAAAACCACACCCCCTCCTCCCCCAACACAGACAGACACTCAAAAGGAGAGGGTGGCAGAGACAGCATATGCTTAGGGATGCATAAATTCCCGTCAACAATGATCCACCCTTAGTCTTTGCATAACCTCTTTCGATCTTATTGTATCCTTCCCTCTTCCCTTTTCTTTTAATTTTCTGTACCAAAACAAAACAAAAACTAAGTGTGAAGAAAATTAACATCTCCGGGTGGATTACTTTTCCGTTCTCTTTGTTTTCCTGAACACAGCAGAAAGAAAACTTCTTTACTCTAAGCCAGGTTGTAAGTATATATTTGTCCCTCTCTCTCTCTCTCTGAATTATAACAATGTGATCAGTGATGGATCTAATAAGGGCGTGTTTCATTATCTGGGTTCTTGTCTTTCTCATTTTGTAATCTGGAATCTCTTTTGCCTTTTTCTGTGTCTGTCAGGTAATGTATATATATCTATGTCTTTTCTTAGTTGGTTTGATTAAATTAATGTAAGGGGAATAGGAGTTCATATTCTCTGGAATTTTAAGAGTTATTGCATGGAATTCAAAAACACACAATTTGTTACAGTGGTGCTTCCAAATGCACCTTAATTCATTTTATCATATGGAATGCAGCATTGTTTTGGTTGTTAGGCTATGTCTGATTTCGAAGTTAAGGATTCACTGTTTCTTCTCCTTGTGTGCCCTTAGATCTTAAATGTTCTATTTGAAACTTTTTTTTGGGGGGAACATTCGCATTTGCTAGTTCTTAAATAATTGAGATGTCTAGTAAAGCAGCATAATTTTTTTTTTTTTGCCAATTTAATTTGGGAATTGCCCAAGTAGACTACTCTCTCTTCAAATCCCCTGGCTTGTCCTCATTTTTTGTCTATTTAGAATCTGGAATGAATAGTCATTCTTTCCTAGATACATATGAGAGCGTGTGTGCTTTGACTGCTTGATGTCATGCGTATCATATATAATGCCGGGGGAAAAAACATATTTTGGCTATTTCTCCCTTTAGCGAATCCTGTTTAAACATCTCACTGTACAGGAAATATCATCTAATTTTCTTCGTTCAAATAGCTTTGAAATGTCAGATAAAATTTTGGTTATATTCAAAAGGATAGGTTGCTAAGTTGAATGCTTGGCCCATATTTAATATGCCATTGTTATTGGATTCTACAAGCCGTATAGCCTATCAAGTTCTCCGATCAATTTTTGTTTGCCCATTTCTGTGATGAAGTGTTTCATATGTTTGTGGCATTTCTAGATAACTTGAATTTAAGCTGCAACATGCTTCTTAGTTCTTGTTCTGTCAGATAGAGCTATGTTGTCAGGTTATGCTATGATTTATTCCCTGCAAGCCTGAAAATCAAGTGTGCCTGATATGATCTAATGGAAGAATTACAAATTTTTTCTTGTTATTTACATGTGTTCCTCTCTCTTTGGAAGCTCCAGGTCCAGCTTCAGCATAGCAGCTATTGCCTTGTCCATAGAGAGAACTTTTCAAGGTAGTCAACAGAGTTTTGCACCTTGAAAATTCTCTTTGTTGATAGATCCCAAGGTACAAAGGTTCCAGGATGGCTGCCAGCTTCTATTATTGGAATGATTGCGTTGATGTCCAGGACATGGAAGCAATGTGGCGGGAACCTGAAGTTAGCACGGAATGGTTAGATGCTGGAGAGACTAAAGGAAATAAAGTTCACCTTTCACGGGATCCTGAAGGAGAGCCTTATTTGACGCAGACTGAGATGAAGGTAAAACATCCCTTCATCTACTTCAAAGACAACTGAAAATGCATTGTATTATATTCAACAAATTTACAGGTATAAAATTATGCAATCCGCTTGCTAATGAAGTAATCTATTCAAGCAGCACCATAATGATAATTTCCTTTCATCTTCCTAAATCTTGAGTCTGAAACATTAGTTGCCAATTCATTTCAGATGATAATTTCACCCGTGGTCTCTTTGTCTTCGATTACTCAAAAAATTGAAGCATACAAGTTTGAATTTGATGGATTCTTAGATACAAGCCACATGATTTCGATCTTGTTATCTAATTGTACTTTGCATCATTTTGCATTCCTTCAGGCTGTTGCTGATATTATTGTCCGTAGACATTTTGATTCACAAGTACACCCGGTATGCTCTTGTCAATTACTTCTTGTAACTCCTTTTATTGCTCAGAAAGAGGCTAAATGTGGGTAATGACTATCAATGTACTGACAGAAAGAGGTTATATATCTGCTAATTGGCTAAATGTGGGTAATGACTACCAATGCACTGACAGAAAGAGGTTATATATCTGCTAATTGGCTAAAGTCTTCACGAACACCATTAAGTTCGGACCTAGTTTGTTGTTTTAAGACACAGAGAAGCTAGCTATCCTAAAGTGCTTTATGCAGTTGGACTGGCCTCGAAATTCAACTTCCTGTAAATAGTAACTACTGAAAAGAAGTGATCTGACCTTCACCCTACTCTTTTTATGCCATGCTTGCATCACTTTCATAGCTTGTAGCGTTGTAAAGAAAGTAAATAGCATATGCACAAGGCTACAGGCACTTTCATGACTTGGTCATGTATCAACCTAGGCGTTAAGAATGGTTGGTTCGATTGAAAAATTCATCATAGATATCTATTTTCTGTTTTTTTCCTCACATCTTTACAATAAGTTGTCAACGGACCAAATGTTAAGTGGATCATATTTTCTGTTTCAATCACTGCAAATTCAGCCAACTTTTTGTCTCTTCTCTTTGCTTTTTTGTGAAACAGATAAGCATGAAATAAAACCTAGTTGTCTGCATACTGCTTCCTGAATTGTCCATGAACAAACTTTTGGTTTCGGGAAGAATTGTAGACTTCCTAACAGCATTTTGGCAACATCAATGAGTAATTTAGCTTTAAGAAGCTAACTGCACGTCTCCATTTTGCCTCCATTCCCTGTGTCTGCAGGACATGATATGTGCTATAGCTGAACTTGCAAGTGACAGACAGCCCCTCTCTACGAGGTGGTATGATAAAAAAACAAAGGAGACAGCCCTGGGGATCATGCAAATTTTACCACAAACAGCAGAGTGGCTGGTCAGGTATCAATTATATGTTCTGGTCCTTTTTTGAGCTCCTTATTAATGGACCCTTTTTATGTTAAACTTATTCTGGCTCTCAGAAGTTGTAACTGGAACTTTCTGGCAGAGACTTAAATTATCGGGCATATGAAGTAGAAGGGAATCCAGAAATTCTATGTCGACCTTTTGTTAGCGTTTATTTTGGTGCTGCTTATCTTAAATGGCTATCGAACTTTGAGAAAAAGTAAGTTATCAACCAGAGATACGATTGGTTCAATTAAACATTTGTGCTGTTTTATGGCTCTGTAATATTTATTTATCTTGAAGCAAACAATTTGTTGTCAAGTAATTGACAAAGCTTCTATTTTGAGTTTCATTGATTTAGGAAATATCAATTTTTGAGGTATTTTGCAGAGTAAGAAGTGAAGAGTTCATAGTTAGGGCGTATGACGGCGGCCCTAAAAAAGCAACCCACAAATCGACTTTGCCATATTGGAAAAGATACCTTTGTGTCAATGAAAGTCTCCCATCCAGGTGAAATTTTTTTCTTGTGTATTACTTTGATGATAGCTTGTGAATTATACAAGCCCCTGCATTTCTCTCTTTTTTGTCCTCCCTCCCTTCCTTTATTATCCTTTTCTGCTCCCAACTTGACTTTGGATTCCAAGTAGTTCCAAAATTGTTATCTGAACAATTTCAAAGGTGAGTCGGAAATTCCAATGCACTCATCTGCTTGAGAACTCTTTGTTTCTACTGAACATGCAACAAAGTCCTCGCTTGGAAATCTGTGCCTCCCCTCTCCCCTACCCCCAATTTCCAATCTGAATTTCTGTTTGTTTGGTCAATTCTATTTATCTGAATTGCGAAGATCTAGTGTATTCGCTCCCCTCAAGGGAATACGAACTTATCCTGTCAATGGATAGCAAGGAAGTATTGATAGGGAGGGTTTTACACCAGAAAAGAAATGGAAAGAAAGAGCTCCAGGAAATTCCCCAACTCTTATAAAGTATAGAGATCCAAGAGATTTTAGGCTGATAAGACATAAACATATCTATAAAATGAGTCCATAACTTTAATATGTGACTGTATTGTATGGTTCAGCAAATATTGCAATATCTAAAGAAGTTTAGTTTGAGAGATTACCAAAAGGGCGGGCTACTCTGTTTTACGTTTTTTTTTTTGAGCTCATATTTCTCTTTTACTCAATACATCGGTGGCAAGATAAATTTTACAATCACATAGGCAAGATACATACTTGCCCTGCTTTTGATGTTTGGCCTTGGAACAAGTTGCGTGATTTGTATTAACATAACAGGTTTTGCACTCAAAACGGTTGTTCCATGGCCTGTGCCTTGCAGTTCTATGTAACACTTGCACACAATTGCATATGGCCATTTTGTCCCTTTTAAATTTGACTTCTATCACCATGGTAGACTACTTAATGTCCCCTACCACCTACAGTCAGGGATAACTATACCTGCATTTTATGATTGTAACTTGTAGGCCATCGCAATTTATAGCCATTCCTCGTAGATCCTAGTTAGCTGCTTCAGAGGCATGCATGTACATTATGTTTTAAATTGGGTACAACTGTATTGTCATTCTGCAGAAGGTTTGTCAGTCCTTCAGTAAACAGTGCTTGTTCTTCAACTGCTCCAGCTGCACCTTCTTCACAAGACACAGGTTGTACTTTTCCCACTTTAGATTACTTGCAATGGTATTAACGCTCTTCACAAGGCTTGGATTAGGTTCAAATAAATTTTCAGTTCTCATATAATCGAAGGACTACAAAACTACTGTAAATGTGCCAGAATCTTGTTTGAATAACAGGTAAAGGCCAAATGCAGCTCAAATAAAACTTTTTTATGTTATTGTATCAGGGGTCTTAAAAATCCTAACAATCAGCTTTTCCTCCATGAGCATTAGTGCCCTTTTTATCCTTGTATATTAATCTTTCTGCTGCTCAAGAAACTGCCTATTCAGAACCTTCAGGAGTGATTTTGCATCAGTGAAAATATATTTTATTTTTTGCTTTTAGAGTGTATAAATAAATACCTGGGAAAAGAAAATACGTTTTGTGTAATTACTTGTGTATAAATGATAGTTTTTTTTTTCCAGTCTTCACATGCATGAGGTGACACTTTTCTCTTTTCAACTTGATTAACTTGACAAGCTCGGAACAATTTTGTGATATTTTTGAGAGCATATAATTAAGTACTCAATAACAAGAATCCCTTTCTCTATTGGAGTATGTGAACTTGACAAGCTCGGAAGAATTACTATTAGAGTTGTCTTGGTCAGCATTGTCTTAGTCAACATGGTGGTGTTAATAAACATAAGATGCTTTCTTTGTTAATGTCATATGGAAAGATCACATCTTGAGAAGAGATAATGCCAATTTGCGGTAAAATTTATTCTCTGAATTAAATTGACAGTGTCAATTGACTACCCTGAATGGGGCCACTCTCTCCTTTTCAAGTTACTTTTTAGAGAAAAAAAATTTGGTTTCAGTTGGATGTTAATTCCCTGTTGCTACTTTGAGGAAACAGGTTTTGTTTATATATACTGGGACTCTAAAGCTTCCCTGGAAGACATGCAAGAGATGTGGAGTCATTCTGAAGTCGCAGAGGAGTGGACAAATTCTGGAGAAAAAAGAGGAAAGGTGCGCTTTTCACATGATCAGAACAAGAGACCTTATCTATCCCGGGTAGAAATGAAGGTAGAAATAAATAAACATGAAAATTCCTCTATATTATTGCCATAGAGATGATAATTTTCCTTTAAGTAACATCTTGCGTGGAAGGCTAATCACTTTAGCATACTGGTCTATAGCATACCAGTAGCCTAAAACCAAAAAAAAAGTTGATAATAGCCCGAGTGCATGGATTTTTCATTTCACATATCATTTGTATGGTCATGATGTTAAAGGTCTCCGACCATATCATTGACGAAAGCTTCTCTCAGATCTCAACTTAAAAAAAACAATGCTTTTAAGACTGTGAAACACGCCATTAATTATTGTGCACATCACTAATACCGACTTCACGCAGGCTGTTGCAGACATAATTCTTTCAAAGCACTTCAGCACAAGGGGTGTTAAGCCTGTGAGTATATGTCCTAGCTAGTAAAAGTTCCTTTTTCAGTAACAAGATGATAGTATATTGCCAATTCGTATTTCCTTTGCTTTTTCCGTGTTTCTTCTCTTCTTCTCTTTTATTTCCATTTCTTACAGCTATTTACTAGTGGCTATTCAAACCTGCCACCTGCTAGCGCGGATGATCCCGCATTCATTTGCTAAGTACTGTGATATGAGTTTGTGTTAGGAATTGGGTCCACCCAATAGCTTGAGCTTTTTGGATGGAGGCTCTAGCAAAACCCAAATGATGGCGCATGTACTCCATCCATCCTGCTGAGGCATTTCTGTCACGTGGATTGGATGCATCCAAATTTTCAAAATAGTAAAGAATATCTAGTTCAGATAGATGACCTATTGGAGAACTGGCATCTTATGAGTATGTTGAGTCCCATGTCATGTTCTATTTTATAGCATATAAGATCCATTAAAATTGCTTGAACTAGTATTCATATTAACAGAAACTATTCAGTTCAGTATTGCGCTACAAGGGTCTTTAAAGAAGAGAAATGGGTTAGACCACTTTTTCTGATCAATAAGTTGGTGGGAGTGGATAGGTAATCTTAAAACAAACATCTGTTTTTTTCTCTTGCTCACAATTTCTTGGAAACAATGGATAATATGATGATAAGCATGTGCACAGTATGTGATTTTTGCTCATGTTTGATTTAAAAGCACCAGTGCTGGGGTCATTGGTTTACTCGAGATTTTATTCCTTGGGATTATTACGATGAAGAGGCTAGTATTAAATAAAACTGATCTGCTAAGGCAGCGAATCTTGCTTTTCTAACCAGATTTCAAAGTTCACCTGACATTTGAGTAGTCAACGAGGTGGTTAGATTTTACTGTCACCTCTATTATGGTTTGTTTCAGTTCTTGGACTTTCTATCCTTGCCTAAATTTCATTTTTCTTGGACCTGTACCCTGCTCAATATTTTTGTTCTGTGTTCTTTTTTCTTGATGCTTATTTTCTGCACAGTCAGTCCTTTGTGCTCTTGCTGAGATGGTTAGCATGCGTTTTGTTAACGGGGTTGGACCGCGAACTGGATTAATGGGGATCGACTACTCTACAGCTTTCTGGCTTTACATGTACGCAAATACCAAAGTAAATTTTTGAAATTCCAGGTCGTATAGGGTAACATGTGCCTTTTTTTATATTAAAAAAAAAACTACTCGTGCATCTGAAGTTTTGGTAAAATAAAAAATTAAATAAGTTTGGCCATGCTAGCTTGCTACATTGCATTTTGATTGAAAGCTGGGGCTATTACAGGTGGCCTGCTCTCACTTTTCCTAAGCAATTTGACATTAATTAAAGTGGAATCTTTTTATTCATCAATATCTATTTGAGTGCAAAACTCTACAAGACTCCTACCACCAGAAATGTACATGTATATATGAGATGGATCTTTTCATTTGTATCTGGTTTTCTGTCGTTTCTTAAGACCATTGCTAAAATGTGCTTATTTTTCTCCTTGTACTCAGGGAGTTGGGTTATAGGGCTTACAGAGTAGATTCTGTTGACGATATGATCAAGCCATTTGTGTCTGTGTACTTCGGTGCAGCTTATTTGGCTTGGTTATCCGAATATGAAGGGAGGTGAGTTCGGTCACCTCAAAATCTGAATTGTAGTTGGCCTCGTGTTTAGTAATCCTTTGTGATGTGTCTCGTTCACAGGGAAAGAACTCCACAGTTTGTCGTTCCAGCTTATCTTTCTGGGCCAAAGAACGTGAACCGTCAAGAGTCTGGTCCCCTTTGGCTCAAATTCGAGCAAGCTTTGAGCAATTACGAAGACATAAAAAGGTAATCCCCACTCATTTGCGTATCCTTAAATGGAAAAATTAACTATTTTTCCATATTGCTGATGAGTTCATCTTTTCCTTTATATATAGGGATCCTGGAAATTGCACCATCTTGTAAGCAGTAAGCTGACCAACGAAATGAAACCATCGTTCAAGTTGTATTGACTCGTTATACAAGAGCAATGAAATGAGTGTAAACTTCTTTTGAGTGGAATTAAGTAAGCAAATACCAGGGCAGATCCAAGCATTAGGGAGAAGAAAGACTAGCTGTAGCTTCTTCTGTCCTTTATTGGCCTCCTATACAGTGGATTGAGTAATCAAACAATCATATAAGATGCCGTGTGAAAATGTGATCTGCATTTGCTGTTTTGGCTTATTCTTAGAATGCTTTACAGGAGCTGTCAGTGGCGCTTCAACTGGTTTTATAGTTAGAGCCTGCGGTGTATTGGAAGACGATAGGAATCGTATTCAGAATGTATAGATACGCCGTGACTGACAAGTCAGCACAATTTGTAAAGACTTGGCTTCGTTTGGAATGATCACACTAAGTTAAAATAAAGATTTTAACTTATTCTACTTTTTTTTCCACAAACAGAGACAAAAGTTCCAACTAAAAAAGATGCTAGAAATTATTGATAAAATATTTTGTTTGGGATGAAACTGAGAATTGGATGACATCTTAGGAGCTAATTTGAGGTTTGTCTTTTCTCTTTTTTTTTTTTTAAGGCTAAATGATCCAAAATGATTCCGAACTTAACCCCTAATCTTTGTTTGTGTGACATCAAACTATTTTTTTCAGTAAAAAATAAGCCTTTTTTCCAAGTTCAAGTCCCTTCGTCAATTTTGCTTAAATAACATGTTTTTAACTTTTTTTTATAAGCTGTGCATGATCTAAATTTAGGTTGTTTTATAGTTTAAGGATGTTTTTGAATAATTTTGTTTTGTTTTTTTATTAGGATACTGGCATGCAAGATAAAAATAAAGGATTAAATAAAATAAAAAATAAAACATATAAGAATTTATATGATTCATCTAATTCAATTATATTCATAGATAAATATAAAAAAATTTACTAAATAACACGAGAATTACAATCTATCTATTAATCCTTCTAAAATATTTCACTGACTTTTAAAAACCTCATAATTGATGTTGCAAGTGGCATCAAATTAGTACTATAATTATTGACTAAGATGTAAAGGATGAATTCACCTTCTCTCACCATTGTTGACTTAGGTGGCTGGCTTCACATTTTTCAAAGTAGTAAATGTTTTCCCAAAGGTTTGCCCACTTCACTAGCTTCTGCGTTCTACAGAGGGGGAGAGAGAGATGGGAATCTGGGACTTCATAAATTCAAGTGCCGATTTAGTGAATCGGCGTGCGTTAACACCTACAAAGAACATATGCTGGACCTCTTACTCTTACGGCCGTGCTGCCGTTACCAGAATAGACACCGCCGTCAGAGTTAACGCCATCCCCGCGTTAAACCAGCGATTACAGGACGAAGAAACCCGGGCCATGATGAGCCATGTCACCATCAACTGTGCCAAAAACGCTGCTATTTTTGCATTTCGCGAAGGCATCAAGACTGTCCCTGGTACGTACACAGTAATTCACTCCATTAGCTGTTGGTTAGTTTTAATTTATTGATTAATTAATTAATTAATTCCTGTAAGGTGGAGCGCCAGTTTATGAAATTGTTTCAAAATCAATTGGAAAGAAAGGAGTGGTGGTGGATTCCAAAGAGAAGACAAACAAATTGGAAGCTGAGGTTGAGGTACTGAAAAAAGAAATCAATGAATTGAAAAGATTAAGCAATCAATGTGAGGCAGGTGATTATATGAATGGTTGTGGATCCACAGCTAGAGTGGATTGTTTTGAACAGCCAAAAGTAGTGAATAAAACCTTACAAGGTGCAGTGGTCAGAAGTTTTATGAATACACAACAACCAGACAGTGCGATCCGGCGTTTCATGATGGAGGGATTTGCTCATGTGTTAGAATACGAGGTTAAGTCTGAGAATGAACAACCTCATAAGTGATAAGAGGGAGTTGAGTCTTGTGGCGTGTTTAATATATTAATTAAGTATTATGAGTGTTTTTATTATTAACTTAATCACCACTCTCTTTTTTTCATCTGAATTAAGAACTATTCGGTGCTCTGAGATATGAAAAGGTTGGGACTGTTCATTTCTGCATTGTTTTTTTTTTCTCCTTAGTGGCTCAGTTGTTTAACCTAGAAATGTAAGATGTAGATTCAGTTTATCAAACCATTTTCTCTAACATAAATCAATATCCACAATCTTGATTTTGAATTTGGAAGGTGGTTTAATGCAAACTAATATGATTAAAACACTAGTAAGCTTTTGCTTTACCTGGGAATGTGACAGTTCAGACTTCTCTGTTAGTGTTGAGAGCAGCCACATCTTCTGTTTCCTCTTCATCATCAGCACCCACTTTGGAATTCTCCTCTTCCGTTGCGTCTGCATCATTTGTATTGGCCATGGAATTTAGAGCTTCCAAGAAGCGTTGTTAGAACCCTGCCTTTCTCGCAGTGACCGGTTCAACAAAACACATTACAACCTTTACCTTACCTTCACTGCCTGGATTGACATTTTCATTTAACATGTCGCAGCACCTGAAGACGTGTGATCTCCTTCGTCCAATGGCAGTTGGAGATAGAAAACACCCTTTACAATCAGTGTCTGCCAAGCTGATGGTAAATCAGTAATTCTCTAGGAGCCTTGTGAGGCAACCCAAGCCCAGAACGAACAGTTTCGGGAGGCCACTAAGGTCAGTTGGTAGGCTATAAAAATCATTTATAGATGATGGAACTCCCGCACCATCTCTGTCCCTTCCTCAAACATAACAGCCATGCTCATATAGAAATGAGACTCAACATGGCAATGAAAGGCCCAGATACCTGGATTTTCAGCTCTAAACCTCAAAGCAGTCCATCCGTAAGGTGTGTTCTTTATACTGGGATTAACCGAATTGTCCTTCCTCCATTCACTAGACATGTTATACTTGCCTGCACCATACCCCAGGGCCCAAAAATCATGCCCATGAAGATGCCATGGATGTGTCTCGCTATTGTTTACAGTCACAGTATTAGCATTTTGTAGTACGACGTCAACTGTTGAATTGAACCATAGGCTATATATGCGGTTGCTTGAAGTACCATTAATATTTTTTGCAACGCTATATATGTCAAAATTTGCGAGCTCCTTTCCATCAGGAGGAGGGCATTGATCAAATGCGCTGGTCAAGTTTTCGAGTGCAATAAGGTATGGGGTCCGAGGAAGTGAGAGAAAGGTTGTTCAAGGACCATTTAAAATACCCAGCAACCTTGTTTTGTGTTGCAAAATCACTTTATCTTAGGTGAGAGGAGGGTGTTAATGAAACCTTGACGAGCCTAAAATGCAGAACTTGGAGCCAATCTTTGATGATATATCATTCTAAAGAGGCCCTATGGTTGGAACTGTTGGAGGCTGCTTTTGTGGACGGTTTGGGTGGTAGTTGAAAATGGCTATGCCAGTTGGTGTTGCTGGTTTGCGACTAATTACGTTAACAGTTTCCCAGTAGTTTCTCGAAGGCTCTTGTCAGTTTTTACTAAGACCGCACGTCCCACCAAAGTAGATGTAAAGGTTTCTTATAGCAAATGTTTATACATAGCTCCCATTCGCTTCTACAACAGTCATATCATGACCCTGCACAAGAAAAATAAGAGTAACAATCATGAACTTTTTGAACTTGAATTTTGAAAATTCAAACAGATTATCTCTGAAGCAATTGGAAGTTGGTGAAGTCATGGAATTACGTCAGTTTCAAAACTAAGAGCTGACAGGGAAGTTTAGCTACCAATCCTCAGTCGATATGTTTTTCCAGGAACACAGTCAGCGAATAAGGAGAGCATTCAGGATCTATTGTATTGCAAACTCCAGCTGCAGAGCCTGAACTAGAGGAGAGAGAGCACTTGTATTTTCCACTTCCATTTATTAAAAGTGGCTGGGTAGCAAAAATATAGAGAGATTGGCCAGTATCATCTACCTAGGGAATATTATTACACTTAATGACTAATTCTAGATAATTAAAGAATTAGTTGAATTCACTTGTGGCTCTCCGTAAAAAAACAAAGGGTATGGCAGATAGGCCTGCAGGTTGTTCATTGGTGCCTGCGCGTTACCAATCACTTAAGATTATGCTCCGATCATAATCATAGGAAAAGGGTTCAGAAACCCCGTCAGGAAGCGATCAAAGTAATGGATCCATATAATCCGGTTGCTCTTTGCATTCCATAATGCCCATGATACAGTTATGTCCCAGCCTGCAACAAAAAACTGAATGTTAAAATATGGTTACTGACATGTTTGAGATCAAATTAATTCTGCACTCTTGTCCTCCTTTTGAGACAAAAAACCAATTATGCTCTCTCTCTGTCACTCTTGTTCTTTTGCTCTCTAGTTTTAATCCTGGAAGACTACTTGCATTGATATCAATTGCACGAATTGAAAAGCAATTTAGCTTTAAAGAAGAATACAATCCTTCGTGATAATTTTCTTTCATGCATTGTTTTGTTCCATATTCTGTAAAAAAGTATTATCGGTTATTAAACAATTCATAACACAACAGACATGAAATTCTGGTGAAATGGAACACGGCTTCCTGAATGTAACATTTGCTAGATGGAGGTGCAAGACTTTATGGTCTTGTCGGCAAGTGGAAACCGCCCTGTCGATTTGGATATTGATGCTTGGTGCCTCAAGGTATTGCAGCTGTCTCCTGCCAAAGATTTCTGCAGTTTTTTTACCCCTCTAGAAGTGGAAAGTGCCAATTCAGACTTCTTGTGGTTTCCAAGTTTTCTATGGATGTGGCAAAGTGGGAGTTTGAAACGTGTCTTCTACCTGGAATTTTAGTTGAAAATCACTAAATCTGTACAAAATTGGACAGCCATAATTTCAGGATAGATTTTGTTATATTGGGGTTAGATTGTTGATTTTGGATATGAATCATTGGCTATATTTTGACCCGAGTAAAAAAAATGGCCAATGTATTATATATCTCAACTTCATATTTAAAATTTAAAGTGGATGCATATTTCATGTAATTCTGATGAGACAATCTAAATTTAGCCCTTAAACTCCTAAGATTCTGGTTTTAAAAAAACCTCTTTGGCAGTGTAATCCAGCCCCAAAAATATCAGTACTGATTTTGGATTTAAAATTACACAGGTTTTTCCATGATTTATGATGACATTATTGTCATTAAATTGCAATTATTACATTTAATATTATGAGGCTGACGTACATGGTTCTTCAACATATCAGTTATCACTGCCAATGTCGATCAGTTGATGTACTTAAATGTCCAGAGTTGTATTTGAATAATTCTAAGTGGACAAGTATGACTCAGGTGGCTATATTGTTACAGTAATTTTTTAGGAATGGCAAACTAAGGGAAGACAAACGCAGGAGTCCTGCGGCAGGACCAAAAACTATAATGTGAAGGCCTAGGAGACAGTTGGTACTGTTGGAAACTACAATGTCCTTGTTTACTTCAATTCTATGCTCTTACATTTAAAAACTTGTAATTGCATGCTTAAGCTGCCTTGTTGCCTTGGTTCCCATAGGAGACAAACTTTTAAGTAAAGGAAACCAACCTTGAGAACTTCATCAATCACAGCTAGCCATCAAGGCTGCAATGAACAATGTTCATGCATGACAAACAATGATCAAGGGCACAACTATAAGTACCTGATTCAGTGATACTAATCAGCACAGAAAGCACAGATCATCCATTCCATTATATATTCAATTTGTTGGAAGGAAATATATACAAGTAGTAACATGGCCTCAGCCTTGCTAAATGCAGTTCTTTTTGTGACATTTTTTGCCTTGGTCACAGCAAGTGATCCAAATATCATCACAGACTTTGTAATCCCAGCGAACTCTTCAACAAAAATTGGTGGGGATTTCTTCACCTTCACCGACCTGCGAGGCTTCTTTTGATAGAGCCTATCCAACAAACTTCAAGGTGACAAAAGCTAGTTTGGCAGAGTTCCCAGCTCTTAATGGTCAGAGTGTTTCCTTTTCGTTGTCGATGGAAACCTTGAGGTCGGCTTCATTGACACCACAACTAAACTTTACACTCAGGCTCTTCAACTTGGTGACATGTTTGTGTTCCCTAAGGGACTTGTGCACTATCAGTCCAATGTCAATGCCAAGAACCCAGCCACAGCTATCTCTGCCTTTGGTAGTGCAAATGCTGGCACTGTGTCTGTGCCATCAACCGTGTTTGCTACTGGCATTGATGATAACATCCTTGCCAAGGCTTTTAAAACTGATATTGGTACTATCCAGAAGATCAAAGCAGGTCTCGCCGTGAAGGGATAACGTGATCCTAGTCTTGCTATTCTAGCTATATCGATTTAGTTATTTCTTCTACCTGATTCTTTTACCTTTTCTTCATTTGAGTGTCTTCTGCAGAGAAAGAATGAGTGTTGTTGTAATAAAACGTTTGCAGCCTGGTTCTGCTTGATTTTAACATCAACTACACAAAACAGTTCTCATAAAATTCTTTTGGCTAAACTTGCACGAAATATAAAAATTATATTTTAAAGACTTACTGGCTTTTTTCTTACCTGAAACCAATTTTTTGGAAAAACTACGTTGAGAGATGAATGTGTAGCATAAAAAAAATATAAAATTAATTTTATATGTTGATGTTAAAAATTAAAAAACAAATCTGAAAAAAAATTATTTAAATATATTTTCAAGTAAAAAATATTTTTAAAAACACTTCATACCAAGTCTGTTAAATCTAAGAACAGTTGGAGATTCTTCCAGAAATGATTTGTGTTATATTATTAGATATGCTCTCTCTCCTATTACCGTAGCAAGGTTCATGCAGATTAAATATCAAAGGCTCTTTATTTTCATTGCGCCCACTTGAGGAAACTAGGTATAGCAACAGATTCCCAAGTTGTAAAAAGAAAACAAGAACTCGCAAATGACACTAGGTTTTGCCGCAACATATTTTGGAAGCTGTCGTGGTACACCATGTTTTATGAAAAAACAGAAGAAATTACATTTGATTTCCAAATTGTTCTCACTTTCGTTTGTTCACATAGGAATATAAGATTGGTCGGTGCACTAGCTTAGTAGAGACTAGAAATTATTTTGGCCACCCTTAAACCAAGCCAAATGAACTTTCCAGTAAACAGCAGCAATTGATAACTGAATAATAAATTAACCCTCGTTTTGAAAGTGAGTGATAAAAGACTCCACGCAGCAATTTACCTTGTCCATCAACATGAATTACTCTGTTCGGAATAAATCTCCTACCCCTTGAGCCAAAATCACAAGCAATCCCAAAAATGATTGTCAATTCTTTTTGAAATTTCTAAATCATCGTTTAAATGAACATTTAATTTCGACCGTGCTAGATGAGGATTTTATGAGTTTTTCATGAAAGGACAACGAAGGGAGCCATCAAACCTCGCTCTCTCTTGTTCTTTTCAGGATGAGATTTACGATAAAAACATGTTTGATTCGACATTGGAATCAGCATTGAAATTTCAGACTGAGAATAGGCACGTTGAGAGCAAATTCGCATAATTGGATCATCAAAATAAAAAACCCCGGAAAGGATCCAATCCGAAACCATTCCGTGGTTGAATATACTTGAGAAGATTTATTTAGTCACTCTACAGCCTCCAGAGATCAGCCCTCATCTAGTCCACTCTGATTGTAATACCAAACATTTACCAAGCATGTTCTTAAGAAGTACCACGAGGAAAATTTCGGCTTAAGCATCATCAAGAGCCAGGACTCCAGGTAATGGTTTGCCCTCTAGAAGCTCTAAGCTGGCACCACCTCCTGTTGAGATGTGGCTCATCTTGTCAGCGAGTCCAGCCTTCTCCACAGCAGCGACAGAGTCACCTCCTCCAATGATGGTAGTCACTCCTTTGCCACTGAGCTCGGCAAGCTTCCTGGCAATTGCCTGAAACAGGAAAAATAATGCTCAATTACAATGCTTCAATGCCAGTGGATTAACCTCGTATCTAGTTAATATGAGATACCTCAGTTCCCGCTGCAAACTTCTCGAACTCAAAGACACCCATTGGTCCATTCCAAATAATGGTCTTGGTTGTATCCAATGCCTCGCTGAATGTCTTGATGGAATCAGGTCCTATGTCCAAACCCATCCAACCATCTGGTATCTCAGAAGCTGGCACCACCTGCAAGAAAATTGCACCAAACACTCTGAACAAGATCGTTCTATATCACATTCCAATTTCGTGTGCTTGTGTGCATCCAAGCATGTTCTTTTGTAACCCAAAATAAAATCTGGCCGAATTGCTCCAAGGGCAATGCACATAATTTAAAAGGGCAATGACACAAGACCTTGCTGTTAGCATCTGGAGCAAACTTGTCAGCAACAAGCACATCTGCAGGCAGCAGCAGTTTTACCCCCTTGACCTTGGCCTTCTCAATAAGTGAAGTTGCAAGATCAAGTTTGTCTTCCTCAACAAGGGAGGACCCAACTGAGTGCCCTTGTGCTTTGTAAAAAGTATAGATCATTCCTCCACCCAAGAAGAGGAGGTCAACCTTCTCCAAGAGTGATTCGATAACTCCAATCTTAGAAGATACCTTTGAGCCACCAACAATCGCAGCAAATGGCTTCTTGGGATTTGCCACAGCTCCAACAAGATAATCGAGTTCCTAAAACAGAGCACCCAACAGGTCATTTATGCCAAGATGGCCAAGCATGCAGCCATGAATTTAAAAGGTCAAATTGGATAAAACATAAAATTGAATCTACAATACAGAGTTTTGTTAAATAGAGCGTTTCTCTTTCAATTTTTTATGCAGACGTGTGAGTTCACAAGATATAAATTCCTTGGGGAAGGGCATTTTAAAGAAGAAAAAAGATACCACCAACATACCTTCTGCATAAGGAAACCAGCAACAGCAGGCTTCAAGTATTTAGCCACGCCCTCAGTGGATGCATGGGCTCTGTGAGCAGTGCCGAATGCATCATTCACATAGATTTCTGCTAGAGAAGCGAGCTTCTTTGCAAATTCAGGGTCATTCTTCTCTTCCTCCTTATAAAACCTTACATTTTCAAGGAGCAAAACACCCCCTTCTGGAATCTCAGCCACAATTTTCTCAACCTCCACACCAATACAATCATTTGCCATCTTAACATCAACACCAAGAAGTTCAGATAGCCTTGGTACAAGAGGCTTCAAGCTGTATTTAGGTGTGACACCCTTTGGGCGTCCCTGAAAACCATATTTGGAAATGGATTATATGAGAGACCATTCAACAAAAACAGAAATGAAGTCGTGAAATGCTCATCATTTTTTAGCATCACTTTAGCAATATCATGAAAGCAGTTCACTATTGAGATTATGAAATTTTCATGATTCTAGAGCATCACAATTTCATGAAAGCAATTCACTATTGAGATTGTGTATACGAGTTCAATAAGAACTCGTGGCAACACAGAAAAAGAGTACAAGAGAACAGAATAGTTGAATATAAGTACAAAACAAGGATCGCTTATAACTAGACAAATAGAAAGAGATAAGCTTATGGCAGAAAAAGGCAAATCAATGATTTAAAGACAGAAATTGATAACCTTCCCGCTATGGAAGAAAAGTTGTATTTACATCCCAAGTTAGTTGAAGGCCCAAGCCCATCCAGATTAAGGGAAAACAAAGCTGTGGGATGGAACGATAGTAATTAAAAATCTGGAGCTTGTTCACTTTCTTCAAATTATTTGGGATTGTCATAAGATCATAAAAAAAAAACATGGAAAAGAATCATGATTACAGGGAAAAAGAAAACTTTGGTTTTGGTTTTTTTTTAGCCTTAGATATGGGAACATCAAGCAGCTCAAACCATGGATTGAAAATCATCCACAGCCACTGGGCCCTAATTACTGCCAGCATTGAAATAATAAAAAAAAAGAGGCATAATAAAACAGGCATTCATGAGGAATCAATTATTATAGCTACATTCTCCTTGTTCACCTAAGGACAGCACTAAAAAAAGATTGAGGAAATAAATTTTAGCTCGAAATATAAAGGGCCAAACATGTAATCATCTTAGGTAGAAGAGATGTGATCATAGAACCAGGAAAACAGAAAGAAAAAAGCTAATCCAGAAAGGTAAAAGATGATTTTGTCTGATCAAACATCCTGGGGAAGAAAATAAAAGAGACCCCGCCTTGGAGACCATAAATACGTTCATATATACAAAGTTTATTTCCTTTAAATATATATATATATATAAAGGAAATAACTTTGCTTTATTCACATCAAACAAGCCAGCACATACTTGTTTGAAGAGAACTTTAAAAAATTCCAAATTTCAATCCAGTAAAAATACAGCTCGTTTTCCAATAAAAATCTATCGTTCAAAACAGTGGCAGGAAGTCGAACGAAAGACATATTCACTTCCATGAAAATAAATATTCAAAATATTAGAAACCAAAATGAAAACAGAAGCCGTATCACAAAATGTAAAGCCCAGATAAATCTGCAAATAAACAATCCATGCAGATCTAGTTTTGCCTAAAATCCACCAAAAAAGAGACCACAATAAGCAAAAACATATCATAAAAAGCACAATACAGCTACAAATTAAACATCACATGAATCTGCACGAAAGTCCAAATAAGTGATCTAAACAACAGAATAAAAAATGAAGTCTTTAAGACTGAAATCAGGGAGTCATCGAGTATTTACCAAGTGAGAGGAGAGAATAACTCTGGCACCATGACCCATCAAGTACTTGATAGTGGGGACAGCGGCACGGATCCTAGTATCATCGGTAATATTAAAGTTATCATCCAAAGGAACATTCAGATCTACTCTTACAAAAACTCTTTTGCCCTTCAAATCTGCTTCCTTTAAACTGCTAACACTCTTCTTAGTAGCCATTTTTCAAAACCAAATCCTGCACAAAACCCAAAACAAATTAAAACCCAGATCAAGAAACACGTAAAAAAACATAAACCAGCGAAAAAGATATTGTAGTGTATAGGAAAGATTGGAACTTCTACTTACGACGCGAGAGAAGAGAACAAAGACTTTGGCTTTAGGTAAAGATCAAGAAAAGAATAGGGTGAGAGAGTGGTGTAAGTTTCTAGGCGTTTTTATAGAGAGTGGAAGATTAGGTGGGATTTGGGACTTAAGTTTGTTTTGTTGGGGTTCACACGGGGCCAATATGTGTGGTACGGGTAATGGATTTGGGTAAACCTTGGGCGGTTTTTGCTGATTCTAGGCTAGCAAATTGGTTCATAAATGGGGTCAAGCGAGAATATACGCATTGGATTCGAATTTGTTTTGTAAAAAAAATGAGTTTTTTAGAAAAATAAATGAGTTGATTTAGGGAAGAAAAATGATGAGCTTTGATTTGCTAGCTTTTTTTTCTTCTCTTTTTCAAGCTATTAATTCAAAGATTGAGCAATTTTAGCTACTACTTTTACTTCTTCTTTTCGTAAGTGTGTTTTCTGTTGAGGTAAGACTATAATGTTTTTTCTTGATAGAGCGTGGAGTATGCTCCGCTATTACATGTCTTCATATCGCCCAGGGAAGCCAACTGAATAATTCACTAAAAAAATAGTGAAGTTTATGACGACAAGAAGCATGCTGCGATGATTTATACTTTGAATTGTTTTTTTAAAATCATTTTTTTGAGGCCAATACCTTAAAAAAAAAATTTCATAAGATTTTGTAGTCGTAAAATTTGGTAGCCACGAACGAGTTGGATTTTGGGACAGGTGATAGTCCACGGGAGACTTGATTTAAGAAAAGAAACAGGTATGCCTTCCCATGATGTGCACCAGTTTTCTAATCCATCACCTTTAGAGAAAGTTGTCAGAAGAGAAGAAAAACAACAGCCATAGCCTTTCATTTCTGTGGCTTGAAACTTCCGGAGGTTCTGTGAAGAACTTTGTTGCCTATGTCACTCTCAACATCTTTTGATTTCCATTATACTTGTATCACAGAAAGGGGAGCTGCTGACTTGAACTCCTACCTCTTGAGAGAACGTATCATATAGAAAGCTGAAATGAACCAATGTTCTTAACGAGAATAGAAAGCTACGAAGCTTTCTCAACTCGGTCCTGTTATGCACGGAAACCGTAGCTTTCCGAGTAGATCGATCATATCGGATACACTACTTGTATTGGTTATCCAATCTCTCATATCTGCACTATACTTTCATGTGAATTTCAAAAACGACTAATCCAGACAGGAGACTGGAATTTTGCCTTCAATGGCTGGCTGATCTTGCAAAGTTAGGACTGAATCACATAGATACAGGAAGGCAACAGCTTAAGTTGGCCTTTTTTTCTTTTCTTTTCTTTTCCAGATTCATCAAAAGTACTTTTTCTTCTCAAACCACAACATGTCAATTTACAGAGAAGTGATTGATCAAAACCAACTATTTATTTAAAATCTTGGATCACTCTTGTTAACCAACCTCAACGTACAGCATGACTCGTACTTCTCTACAACATTGCATCTCCCTTTCGTAAAAATAAAAGCAAGGACATGGAAATGGGAACGGGATTGGGGGGAAATCAAATTATCCTACACAGCAACTCGTTCGACTTCGTCAAGAGCAAGGACACCTGGTAGCTCTTTCCCTTCCAACAACTCCAAGCTGGCACCACCACCAGTTGATATGTGGCTCATGACATCAGCAACTCCTACTTTTTCTACAGCTGCAACAGAATCTCCACCTCCAATAATAGTTGTAACTCCCTTGCCACTAAGCTCAGCAAGCTTCTTTGCAATGGCCTGCAAGCAGAGGTTCAACTCTAGTTCACCATGTAACCAAAGGTAATAAACCCAAAACAATGTGATGGGCAAGCATAAACTGCAGGTTATATATGAAGTTGGAATGGGTTTAGCAAGCCACTTCACAAAGTTGAGTCAAGTACCAGGACCATTTTTTATCATGTACAGTTGATCCAAGTAATAGAAAGAGTAGATTATTGGAGAATTTTGCAATGGTATAAACATAGTTATCACACTACCCAGATACTTGTATACATATGAGCTTCTAACGAGGTATCATAGCGTGCCTATGAGGGAGTGGAAACGAAAGTAGAATCCAAGCTTGAATAGATAAAATCCAAAAAACAAATTTAAGCACCCTGTTCTTGCATACCTCTGTTCCATTCGCAAACTTCTCAAACTCAAACACTCCCATGGGTCCATTCCAGATGACAGTTTGGGTGGTTCCCAAAGCCTCACTGAATGTTTTCACAGATTCTGGTCCAATATCCAGTCCCATCCAACCATCTGGGATGGCTGATGCTGGCACAGTCTGCAGTGAACAGAACAGCACTCGAGTTGGTTCAGTCACAGAGAGCATAAAAAATGTCAGTAAGAACGAGTTTTAGGGAACTTTCTTGTGAGAGCTTAGACCACAAACCTTGCTATTTGCATCAGGAGCAAACTTGTCTGCAATTACCACATCACTAGGTAGCAAAAGAGACACTCCTTTTGCCTTGGCCTTCTCAAGTAGTGAGGTCGCCAAATCAAGCTTATCTTCCTCAACCAAGGATGAACCTACTGCGAGGCCTTGAGCCTTGTAAAATGTGAAAATCATACCTCCACCCAAAAGGAGGATATCACACTTCTCCAGGAGTGACTCAATGACTCCAATCTTCGATGAGACCTTAGAACCACCCACAATGGCAGCAAATGGCCTCTTTGGGTTTGAAACTGCCCCAACAAGGTAGTCCAGCTCCTAAAAACAAGGTAGAGAGAAACAGAATTACAATGAGAACCGAAGTTTAAAAAAGAGACACAAGATAGTCAGCAACATTGACAATTCAGGCTCATAAAAAGGATGCAAAGGTGGTGGCATTGGGTAAGTATCACCAAAAAAATGGCAAGAGAGAAAAAAGTTAAAGAGTGAATGCGCTCAAAGGGTAAAATGAACAACGACAACAGCACAATAAGGCAAAATAAAACAGCCAATAATTCAGTCTACATACGACACCTAAAGGCAGTTTAGATGAAGGTCCTAAATAAAACAACCTCTGAGTCATAGTCTTATAGAGAGATTGGTAAAACTTTCTTATTTCATTCAAAATATTAGGGTATAATATCTCACACAGTCATTTAACTTATAAACCAACCTTCTGCAAGAGGAAACCAGCAACAGATGGTTTCAAGAATTTCGTGACTCCCTCAGTTGAGGCGTGTGCTCTATGTGCAGTTCCAAATGCATCATTTACATAAAGATCTGCCATGGAAGCAAGCTTCTTTGCGAATTCAGGTTCGTTCTTCTCTTCTTCCTTGTAAAACCTGACATTTTCAAGAAGAAGAACACCACCCTCGGGAAGTGAAGCAACCAACTTTTCTACCTCTGGACCAATGCAATCATCAGCTTTCACAACCTGCTCAGGTAGTATATATTAGCCATATTGTCCAGCAAACACGGGCATTCTCTATTTCTATACTTCCATGAACAACTTGTACCTGAATTCCAAGGAGTTCAGATAACCGGGGAACAAGAGGTGCCAAGCTGAATTTTGGAGTTACACCTTTTGGTCGTCCCTGAAAAATAATCAAAGAACACTTCAGCTCATATGAGCAAACCACTAACATTAAGCAGAGATTACGAACCCAAATTATTTTCACGGATAACCTATTATGACCAGAAGTAAATCCGCAAACTTAAATGTTATTGAGATATTTCAGCAAACAATTGTTATCATGTATAAAAAAGACCACACTAGCTAAATTTACCAATATAAGAACTAGCTTCTACACCAAATCCAGCAGTCAAAAGTAATTCCTTACTGAAGCAGTTCTCAGAGCATAATATCGTTCGATAACCAGAAGAAGACAAGCTATAACATTCAATCCCTTCTTAACATTCTATCAATCGGCAATTAACAATTGCAAACCTGCTGCCAATTTCGCTAACTCTCTCAAAAGCAACAGAAGAACTTTGCATATCATAAATTACTACCTGAATTTCAGACCCATTAGCACGCAAGTGTGATTCCAATAAACCAGCACCAATATATATATATAGAAAATAAAGAGTGATTTTCAGAGTATTGTGCAACTAAAAGTCAATGCTATGATTCTAGTCGCATAACATCAAAGATTCAATGCAGGAACCAAGAAATTCACAGAGTCAACAAAACCATCAGAATCAATGAAACGCACAGAACAGAAAAGCTACAAAACCCAAATTCAAAAAATGAAATTGAACAAGATCCCACGTACCAAATGACTAGAAAGAATAACTTTGGCCCCTTTTGAAATCAAATATTTGATAGTAGGAACAGCGGCTCTAATTCTAGTATCATCAGTAATTTTCTGATTCTCATCAAGAGGCACATTCAAATCAGCTCTAACAAACACTTTCTTCCCTTTCAAGTCAGCAGCAGTCAAGTCACCCACACTCTTCTTTGCCATAGACACCACAGCTCTTGGTGCTCTGCCATTTGACTTGAAAGATCGGATTTTGGACACCACATGAGAACTAAACAATGGGTCTGCAGCAGAGAAACCAAGACCACGGAGGCTGGTTGTGCGGAGGCCAGAGGTGGAGACTGGGAGAAGGGAGGCACGGGCAGAAGTGGAGGTGGAGGCGGCGGCTGTTTTGAGGAGAGATAGAGTTGTTGGTGCTGTGGCAGAGGCCATTTGGCGGTGTTTGTGGACTGTTTTGTGAGAGAAGTTGTGTGGACTAAAAGGAAAAGAGGAGGGAATAAGGGGTTATATGGATGTGAAAATGAGGCTCTCTTTCTCTGATCTTTTGGAGTGAGAGTGAGAGATGAAAATAATGGGGAAGTTGTGGACGGGAAGAACGAAGGAGGGAAAGAATGGGCGGTGTGTGTTGGTTTTTGGATTTTCTCTTATCGTTGAATTGAGGTTGTCGATGCTCGATGCTTTCCAGATTGTTACTTGCTGTACGGTGCAGCCTTTTACTGCTATAAGTACCAACCAACAGCGATGCCGACTGCCGAGAGGGTTCGGGTTCGTTAACTAGTTCAGCTGCCATGACTCGCCCTCCTCGTAAAAAGGGCTTAGGTTCGATGACCGTATCCACTTTGCCTTGGACACACATGCGGTTGGACGGATCCTTTCAATTATTTCGAAAGCTATCTTTTTTAACAGAAGTGCCTCTTTTGATTATAGATTTCTATTGAATGAGTTGGTGTTTTTTTTTTTAAATGATGCGGTGGATATATTTTAAAGTCTTTTTTATAAAATAATATTTTTTTATTTTAAATATTAACATAATAAAATTATTTTAAATAAAAAATTATTTTTTTATAAAAAGTTGTTTTGCCGCCCAAATGGGGGCCTATATCCAAATTGAAATATAATTGTGATTTGTTGTAATTAATTGTTGCATTTGAGTTAAACAAGATGGAATGTATACCTGTTTGAACAAGGTCCAGATATTAACATCTTTAGATTTAGATATTGCGAGTTTTAGCACTAAATGGATTCTAAAATAAATGCATATTGTTTTTTTAAAAAAATATTCTTATTTAAATATAAATATTTACACTTATAATAATCAAATGAACATATCTAATTCGTATATCTAATACCCTCTATAAAATTAACAAGACATGCACTTCATATTAAAACAATATATATATATATAAAGCTATCATGGCACCAATTACATAACACAGGTGGCGTCAATGCAAGGGGTGCTAATTTGAGATTTTTCCGGGCAAGGTTAGCCATGGGCCATCCTTAAGAGTTAAGTTTACTTCTGGATTGGGCTTTTTGTTTGATCTGTCATCCAGGGCTCTCGAGACCAATACTTTTCAATGTAATCGGTCAAAAGCCCATCCGCCTTCTGTCCCGTCATCTCATGATGCTCTCGGTCCTGTGATGCTCTGCTAAAAAACCCACCACTAATAGGGTGAGCAGTGGGATAACGTGAGTCCTTTACATTAGAGGTTTTCCTTTTTCAATACCGTTCATTTAATTTTTAGCTTACCTTCTGTGTCCATGCCTTTCACTCTGCAGCTTGTGCTCCGTGCCGTTGGCTTCTCTGGAGCAGATATTCGGAACCTGGTCAATGAAGCAGCGATCATGTCTGTAAGTTTCTGAATCTTGTCAAGAAAGATACAGATACCGGTGGAAATATTCCCTGGTCAACCAATGGCGCCAAGGTTTTATAATCTTTTCAGCATGTGGAACGTGTAGAGAGAGACTACTGTCATATGTCTACCTCCCATTTATATTTATGATATATATTCGGACATCTTTATTTCTGAACACGTTATTGCCATAGATGGAGCATCTCTCTACCACCCATTTATATTTGTGATATATATATCCGGACATCTTTATTTCTGAACACTTCATTGCCATAGATGGAGCATCTTCACATTTTTATAGAATTACCTCTGAGAACAACAGGGGTTTCAAAACTGCGTGGCATTTGTGTCATGTTTCTCCATGTTAATCGCCCATCTTGGTTTAATTGAATATCATCAGTTATTTCTTCGACCCCCCCCCCCCTTTTCTTTGGGGTTTTATACGAAGAAAATGGAATGTGGCTGATGAGAACATGAGATAATGGTTCCCACATGAGAGAGGGAGGAGAGGCACTAGGTCCATTAAATGGGAGCAGGGTCCATTGCTAATTCTTGTAGTTAGCCTGGTTTTGAATGCTTCTGTTCAGTTGAAATCATAACTTTAGTGGATCCCGTATTTCATAAAGTCATACAAGTTGTGAACTGTTGGAAGGTTCACTGAATTCTCCAGCAATGTGGAACATTATGTCTAATCATTTATTGCAGGTAAGGAAAGGGCATTCCAAGATCTATCAGAAAGTTGATGTGTTAGATAAACAATTACTTGAGGGCATGGGTGTACTTCTTACAGAGGAAGAACAACAGAAATGTGAACAAAACACATGTCTGTCATTATTCATCCTCGTGAAGTGACAAGGAGTCTATAATTCTGTTTAAAACTAACCATCATATTGATATTCTTACTTGCTAGGTATCGTTTGAAAAGAAGAGACTCCTGGCTGTACCTGAAGCTGGTCATGCAGTATTAGCTCACTTGTTTCCTTCCTTTGATTGGCATGCATTTTCTCAGCTCCTGCCTGGAGGCAAGGTGAAATTTCTCTTTGCAAGCTGGATTTGTGATTGCTGCTACTCAACTGCTGCCGTTTCTTCTAATCACTTCTCCTTTCCTTTAATTTTCATTATTTTGGTCAAACACGAGCAGGAAACTGCAATATCTGTTTTCTACTCACGAGAAGATATGATTTACCAAGGATACACAACCTTCGGCTACTTGAAGATGCAAATGGTGGTAGCTCATGGTGGACGTTGTGCTGAACGTCTTGTGCATGGTGAGGACGTTACAGACGGAGGAAGTGATGATCTTGAAAAAATAACAAAGGTAAATGCGGTAATTTGAGTATAACATCGTTTGGGCATGTCCACGGACTGGGCCTAATCGCCTGCCCAATATTCCCATTTGATTACTAAAAAGTAACAAGAGGAAAAAGGTATCAATTAGGAATTGCTGAAGCCTCTTTGATAAAGATTTAGGTGTTGTTTATAGTTAAGGGTAGGCATTTTGGTGGTTGTCCTTCAACAAAATGTTTTCTTTCCAGATCGCTAGAGAGATGGCAATCAACCCTTTGGTTTCATCAGCGTGACCCAAACACAGATGCGTATTTTTTTGTTCTCTGTCTAGAATTTTACGTTAGTGTATTGCCATGGCAGAGCATCGTAGTTATGCATCCAGTGACTGTGTTTTTTTATCATTCACATCCAATTCCTTGTCGGTTTCTTGTAAATGGCGTTTTTCTTGAATGTATGCGTTTTGTTACAATTCATCTTGACGAAACAAATCTATATTCCTCTTCGCCTTGCACTGAATTTAAATTCCAACCATTAGTCATCAATGACAAGTTGCGATATCAACCACTGGACATATATCCTGCACCTCTCCATCGACGATGACAGGTTGTAATACCAGCCTCTGAACACACATCCTACGCCAGTCCATTGTTGTTGAAGGTTTATGGACTTCAGATGGTGATCATAGTCCCTGAAATACAAACTG
>Ga0325411_1000926_pt1 | contig 31810 bp, 24 predicted proteins | sample PopdelMetagenome_13_FD_206181 | JGI IMG/M metagenome (GOLD analysis project Ga0325411, IMG submission 206181) | Populus deltoides microbial communities from Bellville, Georgia, United States - Xylem-PdIQD-R4 | ecosystem: Host-associated > Plants > Phyllosphere > Stem > Wood/Secondary xylem...
CTTGACATTTGTTTTTATCATTGTTTAATCTTTACATTAATCTTCCATCTCAAAGTTCTCATTAATTTCTTCCTCTTCTTCTTTATTATTATTAGTACTACTACTACTACTACTACTACTACTACTACTACTACTACTAATATTGCTATTATTATTATTATTATTATTATTATTATTATTATTATTATTTACATTCTTGTTATATTTTATGTACTTTAAGTATGCTCTGTGTTTGATCAAGGATCCTGACATTGTTGGTCTTGCCTTGTTCATTCGCATCAGAAATCTGTTTATATTATATAATATATCTCTTTGATCTTTTCATAAACTCAGTATATAGGCTGGAAACCTGTGACCTGATCTTTTAGATCATTCTCAGGTATAACAACGCCACGTACTGAGTATTATTATTATTACTATTACTATTAATATTATTATTATTATTACTATTATTGTTACTATTATTGTTGTTATTATTGATGTTGTTGTTGTTGTTGTTGTTTTATTAATTATAATTTATACAATTAACCTCTTTGTGGTTCGACCCCAGTCTTGCCGGGTTATTTATTACTGTGACACTCCTGCACTTGGGATAAGACATCAACTCTTTGATCGTGTCAAAGAGGAAACCTTGGTTTTGGGTGAACAATTACAGACTTGTTATGTAATCTAAATGTGCATGTATGCCCGATAGATAATTGAGTTGAAAGTAAGTAAATATGTTATATGTTGTCTCTTTCTCCTTTGTCAAATGTTGTTGGAATGACAGTCATGAATTGGGTATTTATAGGCTAGTATGACAGCCCAGATTGATGAAAATATAGGTTGTTATGACAACTTGAAAGTGGAGAAATTAAGGGATGTTATAGCAATATAAAAGTGTTTGAGTTTGGGTTAATTTAAGTAGCGTTTATGTGTAAATTGAGGGATGACAACATAAAAAGGTGAGTTAAAGGGATATTATGGTAGTGTTTAATATGTGTGAATTTAGATTATTATGGCTACCAAGAATACATATGATTGTGGGCTGTTATGATAGGCCTAAAAGTGAAAACATGGGCTATTACGGCAACTCGAACATATTAAAGTACAAGTTGTTACAATAACCCGAATATAAAAAATATAGGCTATAATGACAGCCTAGATGTGTGAGAATATAGGTTGTTACAACAACCTAGATGTATGTGTATGGGCAGCTATGACAACCATAAATACATGTATTTATAGACTGTTATGATAGTTATGAGTTTAAGCTGTTATGGCTGAGAGAATGCTTGCATGTGTTATGGTTGCTAAGCTAAATGGTGTGTGTGTATATTGATGTTTACCAAAAATTTTAAGGAAAGTAATAACCAAATATGCCTATGTTATTGTTAAAGAATGAATTGAATTTGGGTATGTTTGTAATGGCTAAAATGAGCTAAGATTGTGCAAATGTTTACGGTAACTTATGTACTTATATGCTTAGGATAAATTGGTTGTTAAATGAATGAGTGTGTGTATGTGTGTAAGGCCAAATAGGATGTTGATTTGTTATTGTTTTGAATTTGTAGTAGAAATGTTTAGTGTGGGACCCACTTTTTCATAAGCATGCACAATAAGAGCTCCAAGTTATAGTTGCCCTTTACTTCATTTATTTTTTTAAAAGTTGTTGCACGTCACCGCGCGGCGTCCGATGGCGATTTTTCATTCCGTTTGATTTGTTTTTGGGAGTCGCCACCTAGTATTTCTTTGAGGGTTACTAGGAAACCCGGATGTACTGATCTTGTTAGAGATTCACGGGTAAGGGACTAGTTGTGGCTAGGGAAGGTATTAGCACCCCTAGTGCACCCTACCTGAGGTGCTGCTTCATGGCTTTGATATGTTTAAAAAGTTTTAAAAATTTTATCTTTTCATCGGATATTAGGAATGACTTATGTATAAGTTCATAATCTTTTACCGTGAGCAAATCAAAATATTAAATTCTTTTTTTGTCTTTGCGGTTTTATCATAAAAATTAAATAATAAAAAAATCCATAAAACAATACAAACACACACACATTCACTTTTACTATTTTTTTTCTTTTTTTTTACATCAACACTACAAATTATAAAAATTCAAAAAAACCTAAACAAAAATTACATTAAACAATTCAAAAATTACAAAATAGACCCAAAAAATCCATAACAGTGTTGGGAAGCCTTTTGGAACTGCATGCAGTGCTGAGGAAGGTTTCTGGATATTTGAACAGTGGCGGCGTGTCTTCTCCACGTGTCGCCGCCACTGGCAGCATGTGGGTTCACGCATTGCCACAAGAAATTCCAGGTAGTAGGGGGATATGGAGCGGCTTTCTCCCCCTCTTCCCTTCCCTGCTGGCGGTGAAGGCCATCGTGACCTGCAACAACAAAAACGCACACAACAATTGACTTTACTTTGTTTTTTTTAGATCTGTGATCAGTTCTTCCAAGTTTGTGGTGGAGGGGATCGGCTGCTGAATCTGTGAGCATGCTGCTGGCTGTTTGAGGGAGATGAAGCAGAGAGCGGGGTTGCCGTTGTGTTTGGTCGTCCAGGGAAGAGGAAGGTCTGTGTGCAGGGAGGCTGAAAGGCTATGGGTCTGTGAGGGGAAGTTGGCGAGAGCTGGCTTTTAGGGATCAAAGAGTTGATGTCTTATCCTAAGTGCAGGAGTGTCAAAGTAATAAATAACCCAGCAAGACTGGGGTCGAACCACAGGGAGGTGAACTATATAAATTATAAACAACAACAACAACAACAACAACAACAATGATGATGATGATGGGTTAAAGAGGAATTTGAAATGTAAGATAAATATAAAGATTAAACAATGATAAAAACAAATGTCAAGGTTAAAGGATCCACTAATAGTATTAGATATAAGTAAAGTATAAACTCTTTATAAATTATCAACATGATCATATTAATCATTTTATTTATGTAACACCAATCTTATAAATTTTATCAGGTATTCATGATGCTAACTTATGTTGACAACAAATCAAATTCCTCTCATAACAACGATGTCGGCCGAAGACTATGAAGGATCAAGTATTTGATATACCAAGTGTTATATAACACAAATCTAGATTAACCGTTTAACAAACAAGGTATTAAGAATTAATAAGATAAAAATGATAAGACATGTTAATAGCAAACTTTCTTGGATATAAACATTAAAGTCCATGTTGAGTTTATATTATACATATTCTAACACCATTAGTGAAACCTTTTCACCTTGATATAATTAACTTAGCTAGACATTATGAAGAAGAAAAACATAAATAAATAATATAAGAAAATAAACATGATATAAATTAACTAAGTATAGTAAAGGAAATGAAAAGCATAAACAAGAGATTAATGAAAGCAAAGCTTAAGCATTACAAAAATATAAAGAGAGAGAGCAAGAACATGATCTTGATCTCAAAAACCAAGATTCCTAAATAAATGGCAAATACCTTCTTTATAGGCTAAAATTCAAAACTATTCATTTGGTAATTGATTATTGATGTAGTGGCCAACTATTGATTTAGTGGACTTGGTGGATAGCAGCTCTCAAGCATTTTGGCTGGATGAAGTGACATTGATGCAATCATAATTTGGAAACGTGTTCCCATGACAGTTGTTGGAAATCATCTTATCTTTCCATCCATAAAATTTCAGAGCATTTTGATCACTAGAGCTCGAGATATGGCTAAAATACTGAGTAGTGCTTCTGGTGGACGTAGTGGATAGCCCTCAAGCTCTTGTCTGGATGAAATGTTATTGTTAAAATCAGAATTTGAGCAGGTTGTCTTCATGAAAGTTGGAATTTGTAACTTCATTTTGCCTTCTAGAACTCCAGCTATGGGTAAAATTCTGAGCAGTGTTTGGACTGGGTTGCAGAATAGATTTTGACTTCTCTTTTGTGGCCAAATTTTGAATTTGAAAATGACAGATTTGGGTCTTCCACTATTCATGAAATTTGTAGGCCTATTTCTTAGCTTTCTATCCATATAAATCAAACTGAAATCCAAGATCTACAGCTCTAAATATGACCCAATAACTGAATAGTGTTCCAATTTGAATTGAATCAGTATCTCTTTTCTAAGCTTAGCCTTTTCTTTGTCCTTTCACTTTCAATAGTTAATCACATCAATCAATCTTTTGAATTGTGAGATATGCCTACATTTAAAATGAGCATTTAGCATAAATTAAAGCTATCTTATATTATCAGACTTGTTACTATAAAACATGCTCTAGTTAAGGAGTTATTGATACTTCAAGTGCAAAATGATGATATAAAACCTTGATAAAAATGCACTTTTAAGTACTAATCACCCGGGAAGAGAGGCAGATCTGTTTTGGGGTTATGGATCTGTGGGGGGAAAAGTTGAAGACCGGTCTGTAGGGAAGATGGGGATGACTGAGAGAGAGAGGGAAGAATAGTTGAGAGAGCAGAGTGAGGGGGCTCTGTTGTGCTCTCTGGTTTTTGGCCAAAAAAGAGGGGGGCGACCGGTTTTGGTTTGTTTTTGGGTGGGGGAAGTGAGTGGTGGCTTTGGTGGAGAAGAAGATGGGGCGGTTGTGGTTTGGAGATGAGAGGCCGTGAGCGGGGAAGATGAAAGGGAGAGGTTTGTGGTTGTTGTTGGAGTTGTCCAGGGGAGAGAACCGAGAAAGAGTAGGGAGGAAGAAAACCAAGAGCTGCGAGGGGCGGCAACTCTTTTTAGTAGAGATGGTTCTAGGGTTTTGTTTTTAGGGTTTTTTTTACTCTTTTTTTGTTTCAAAATTGCCCCCCTCTTGTATGTGTTGTGGAGACCAGTATTTATAGGTAAAAATATTACTACGTTTCCAAACTTAGTCCCTCAACTTCTTCTTTATTTGTAAATTTGATTTTTCTAATTTTTTTGGATTTTTCTTATCAATATCGACTCGAATGAGGAAAATCGATGATTTTTAAAAATAACGCGTTAAAATTCAAACGCATTCTAAAGACCTTTGAAAATTTAAATTCTTTTGAGACGATGCTGAAAATGCTAAAAATGATGCAAATATATTAAAAAAACGTATTTTTTTGGATTTTCGTTGTTTTTCGCTAATTTTGGATTTTTCTGGAAATTTATCAAAACATGGGTAAAAAATTAGGTAACAACAAATACCCCCTCTTTACAATGCTTAAGAAGCAAAACTCCTCAATGTTTTGCATAGTAAGCTTTGTAAAGAAAACTTGTCTTCTTATCTTCTTAACTTGCTCAATATCCACTCATCTAAAGACCTAACTTTTTTTTTCTATTTCTTTCTCTTTTCCTTCACTTTTCTTTTATTCTCTCTCTCTCTCTCTCTCTCTTTTCTCTTCTTTTTTTGTTAACCTGAGATCCTATCTGGCGACCTTCTTTAACCAAAACCAAAGATTGTGTGTAGCTCGGTCAACCTGAAATCCTATCTGGCGATTCCCTTTAACCAAAGCCACATGAGATCTCATCTGGCGACCTCATTTAACTAGAACCAAAGAATGTGTAGCGCAGTCAACCTGAAATCCCATCTGGCGATTCCCTTTAACCAATGCTACCTGAGATCCCATCTGGCGACCTCCTTTAACCAAAATCAAAGAATGTGTGTAGCTCGGTCAACCTGAAATCCCATCTGATGATTCCCTTTAACCAAAGCGACCTCAGATCCCATCTGGCGACCTCTTTTAACCAAAGCTAAAGAATATATGCAGCTCAGTCAACCTGAAATCCCATTTGGCGATTCCTTTTAACCAAAGGGACCTGAGATCCCATTCGGCGACCTCTTTTAACCAAAACCAAAGAATACATGTAGCTCGGTCAACTTGAAATCCCATCTGGCGATTCCCTTTAACCAAAGCTACTTGAGATCCCATCCGGCGATCTCCTTTAGCTAGAACCAAAGAATGTGTGTAGCTCGGTCAACCTGAAATCTCATATAGCGATTCCCTTTAACCAAAGCTACTTGAGATCCCATTTGGCGATCTCCTTTAACCAAAACCAAAGAATAGGGGTAGCTCGATCAACCTAAAATCCCATCTAGCGACCTCCTTTAACCAAAACCAAAGAATGTGTGTAGCTTGGTCAACCTGAAATCCTATCTGGCGACCTCCTTTAACAAAAACCAAAGAAAATATGTGAAAAGTGGTAGGGTTCTTCTCTTTAACCAAAACCAAAACATAACCTATAATTCACATGTGTATCAATAAATGAGGAATGTAGCTTGTATTAGGATTTAATAAACCACGTAATTAAATAACATCGTATATATAGGAATAGAATTACTTATATACATTGGACTCAAACTCTATAACAATATAAATAAAGTCAGATCCTATTATAAGCATAGTTCATCCTTTACAAATTTCTAAAATTTATTTATCTTTTTCCTTTAAAGTTTTTATTGCTTTATTTACAACATTCCTTTTTTTCCCCTCACTTTATGATTCACGTAGTCTCATTCTTTCTTAAAAATCATGTCTTTTTTATACATGACGATGCTTCATAAAACAAGTAGTTGTTTTCTCATTATGGGGTTCAATCCTAATTTAAATTAATTGACAACACATTTTATGCTAGAACAACAAAAATATAGGAAGGAGAGAAAGCCTTATGTACTAATTCTTGTACAAACTCATATTTCTAGTGATAGAGTTATATGTTTTTTCCTTTCTTAGCTTTGACATGGTAGATAGAGCTCATACTAGAGGCCTACTAGGTAGTACCTAGACTTTATGGAACTACTCTTGTAATCCATACACTTTTAGTGTGTCTTTGTTTGGAATTCTAAATTTATAGGAAAGCAGTGGATTCTGTTAGCTATTTATACTAGCTTTATCTCAAATCTTTATGAACCTTGGCTTTACTTAGGTAGTTTAATGATTATTAATCTAGATGTTAGTGAGAAACTAGGTGAAATTTTTTTTATCCTATTGTGCTATTCTTTTTAAACAAAGAATTGATGCATATAGTATGATGGACCTAGGTTACAAAGGTAACATTTTCACCTACACTAAAAAATATGATGACAGAATGTAATTTATACAAGGAATTAAGATTTTAGACCTAGAAAAAATCAAGTAGGCGGTTAATTGCATAAATTTATAAAATTATTCTAAAATAATATATGTGATATTTTTCAAGGGATAAAGTGTTATTTTTCATTAATAAGGTTACAAGGTTTTCTTTATAAATAGAATATTATATTTCTTTTTTTTATGAAAGATTTGATGTGAATTGATAGAGATACGCCTCAAATCATAGAGGGAAAAAAAACTAGTATTGATGACATAACAATCATTCTCATTTAAAAGGTTTTTAGGAGTTTTTGATCTAGTAGTCTATATAGAGTACTAGTGGTGTTCAAAATAACCGATTAACCAAGAAAACCGATAAAACTGAAGAAAAATTAACCGAAAAAACTTAACCAAAATGAAAAACCAATTAAACCGATTTTTAAAACCATAAATTTTAACAAGTCTGGTTCGGTTTCAGTTTTGAACCAGAAACCGGACCAAACCAAACCGGACCCATTAAACAATTAACAAACAATTATGACATAAATAGTTAAGTTAACCTAACCGGCTAACCCTTCCTCCATGTGCATCTCATCTCACAAAAAACCGCCTCCTTCCTAGATAAATTCCCTATCTTCCTCTCAATTAATTCTCAATCTTCCTTTCCCAGTTTCTGCACTATCATCTTTGTTTAAGCGTTTAACAAGCAAAGCCCTAGCCTCCTCTGTTTGGTTCAACTTGATAGTGGATGTATCAAATATGTATATAGAGAGGTTTGGTTTAGATGTTTTCTTGGCTTTAGGGATCGCAAACATTTGAATTGTGCTTCTGGTTCACGAAACCCCAATGGTTGTTGTTCATGTTCATAGGAGCAAAGCTGAAAATCCAGCCAGGTTTTCCCAAACTAGCCCTTCACCCTTTGATATACTCCTGAGCGACGGCAGCGCTGGCCTCGAAGGAAGCAAGGAGATCATGGACGGCGTGTGAAGCGACATTACGGATAATGGCAGATTCATTTTTCAAGCCGAATTCGAATTCTTCCAGGTCTTTCTTGTAGATTTCGATGACGGATTCAAATTTGGTTGCTAAGGTTTGGGTGAGAGAGCCAAAGGACTAGGTGGAGTTTTGGGTTGGCGGGTCAGGGTTAGAGTTTAGGTTTCCCGGTTTTTTTCCAAGAAAACCGGATTTAACCGAACTAGACCGGTTCGGTTTGAACCAGTTTTCGGTCCAATTCGGTTTATATTTCACAAAATTAATGTAATTCAGTTCGGTTGGTTTTTTTAGTCTAAACCGAACTAAACCAAATCGTGAACACCCCTATAGATTACTATTAGATGCTAATCAATTAGACATAGTTCATCTAACTCAAAAAAGAAAAATTATTCTTTAAATAATCTTTATAGACATACCAGAAATTCACTTAAAACCAATGGAATTACCGACGAAATAATTCTGTCGGTAATTTGAGGTCGCCATTACCGACCGAATTTAATTCATCGGTAATTTTTTCGGTAGCTACCAACGGCCAAATTCTGTCAGTAGCTACCAATGAAATTACGGATGGAATGTTGAGAATATAAAAAAAAAGGGTGGTTCGCTGACGTGGAGGTTATTGAGGGTATTTTTTACAAACGGAATCACCAAGGGATTCAAAACGTCATCTCCGTACAGTGATGTGACCGATTCAACAATGAAAATGTCGACGGAATCACCGAGGGATTCAAAATAGCAGCTCCATACGGTGACGTGCCCTATTTACCACCAGACAAGTCAACGGAATCATAAATGAAATAGGTTCGTCGGTAAAGCCATCAGCAAAAGTTAATATATCCCCTCTTTATCGACCCTCTCCTCCCCTATTTCTCCTTCTTCTTTCCCATCTCAACTCTCCCCAACTGCAAACAACCAGTCCCCTCAAAAAAAATCTCCCTCTTCTCAGCACAACAAGTCATATTTCTTGAACTCTTCTCGTCACAGCATCCGTGTTCTGATTTACTGACGAATTTTTATCAGTTTTTGTAGGTAATTCTATCTTTTTAATTTTTAACATTTAAATGTGAATTTTTTTTTTAGTATATGTATTTTGTTAGTAGATGTACATGTTTTATTATTATTTCTTAAACAAACTTGTAGTATATGAATGTATAATTTTATACTTGTTATGGTTTGTTTTAGATTTTGTAAGATTGTATTTGTTTGTAAATTGTTGAAACTTTACTGAATTACTGAATTACATGTGTTGTTTTGAAATAATTAATAGCTTGTTTAATGGATCCGTTTTAATTTTTATCATCAATGGTATTGCAGAGTTGTAATTTCTGTAAATTGATATATATGTATTAATTTGTATGGACGTTGATAATTGATAATGAATATTTAATATTTATGAGAAGTTGTAATTAGTTTGTTGGATAATCTCGAGGTAAACCAATATTTTTACAAATTTATTTACCTAACATAGTTAATTAATACATGCTGTCATCATAATTTTATAGAGGTTCAATAGAAGTCATGGATGATCATTCATGGATGTATCGAGATTCACCCCAAGGATTGTAGAGGATGGATTATTGTAACGGGGTTCAGGGTTTTATTAATTTCGCAACATCTATTCCTATAAATTTTACTAGAGGCAGTATTAGGTGTCTATGCAGGAAGTGTAAAAATAAAAAGTATCTGCATCCAGATGTTATAACGATGCATCTTCTACACAAAAGGTTTATGGAGAATTACCAGTGTTGGTATGCACACGAAGAATTATTTGTTAGTAAGAGAAGAATGGGAGAAAGGGTGGTTGGGTCAACTTTTAGTGCTAGTAACGTGCATGAAGTGGCAAACGACAACATTAATCCTTACAGGAATATGGTTATGGATGCAATGAGAATGAATCAAGGTAATGTCAGTCAATTTCCAATTATAGAAGAAGAACCTAATGCATATGCAGCTAGGTTTTTTGATTTGTTGAAAGATTCTGACAACCAATTATGGGATGGCTACATGAACCACAGTAAATTATCGGTCGTAGCATAGGTGTTCACCATCAAGTCATATCACGGGTTGAGTGAGGCCGGGTATGACAAGATTATTGAATGGGTGAAAAGCATTTTACCTGAAGGGAACGGGCAAAAAAAGAACTTCTATGCTGCGAAGTCCATGATGAAACCCCTTGGTTTAGGATACCAGAAAATTGACATATGCCCTAACTTCTGCATGTTATACTACCTTGAAAATGCTGAGATGGCCGAGTGCATGACATGCGGGCATTCCCGTTACAAACCCAGAACTAGTAGGGGAAAGACTCTAGTGGCATATTAAAAAACTTAGATACTTCGCAATCACATCTAGACTATAGAGGTTATTCATGTCACCAAGGACTGCTGAGCTCATGACATGGCACCAATCACATGATGCGGTTGATGGAGTGATAGTGGATCCTTCTGATTGCGAAGCGTGGAAACACTTTAACAGTATGCATCCTCACTTTTCAACTTAATCAAGGAACATGCGTCTTGGGTTGTGTACAGACGGATTCAACCCATTCGGGTCATTTGCTACTCTTTATTCTTGTTCGCTGGTCATATTAACGGTTTATAACTTGCCACCGGGGATGTGTATGAGGCCGGAGTTCATGTTTTTATCTATGGTCATACCAGGTCCGAGCAACCCGGTCCGGAATATAGATGTTTGTCTTCGACTGTGGATTGATGAGTTGGCATAATTGTGGTCCTCCGGAGCTTTGACTTATGATATATCGAGAAAAGAAAATTTCCTTATGAGGGCGGCTTTGATGTGGACTATCAATGATTTTCCAGCTTTCGCATGGGAAACTAGCATGTCCATACTGAATGGAAAACAACAAGGCATTCACGCTAACAAACGGAGGTAAAGCTTCTTTTTTTGACTATCACTGTCATTTCTTGCCACATAATCACAGGTACAGTAAGAACAGAAGAGATTTCTTTGTTGGCAGAGTTAAAAAGGATGTTGCACCCCCGCGTCTTTCTGGTGAAGAATTGCATGATGTTATATCAGAGTACGGTGACATTGTGTTTGGTCTCCAATCAGGTATGCAGAAGTTCCCTGGTTTTGGTTTGACCCATAATTAGGTAAAGCGAAGTATCGGGAGCTTCCTTATTGGAAGACCAATCTTCTCCGTCATAACCTTGACATCATGCACATTGAAAAGAACATGTTTGAGAACATTTTCAACACCGTCATGGATGTTAAGGGGAAGACAAAGGACAACATGAAGGCTAGATTGGATGTTGTTTTGTTCTGTAACCGTAAAAATATGGAGTTGGTTTGTGATGAGTCACGGGTCGTAAAACCAAGAGCAAACTTCGTGTTAGAGAAAAACACATAACTACTAGTCTACAAATGGCTTAAGAGTCTACGTTTTCCGAATGGACATGCCTCGAACATATCAAGGATGGTTAATATGGAGGAATGCAAATTGTATGGAATGAAGAGTCATGACTGCCACTTGTTTATGCAAACACTCATCCCATTAGATTTATGCTCCAGTAAGTTGAATGTTGATCACATTGAGAGGCTTGAAACAAATATCATCGAGACACTATGCAAACTTGAGATGATATTCCCTCCATCATTTGTTGACTCAATGGAGCATCTCCCATACATCTACCGTTTGACGCAAAAGTTGGAGGATCGGTCTAGTATAGATGGATGTACCCATTAGAACGGTTAGATATTACAGTTGCAATGTAATTCATAGATAAAGGTATTTTCTTTGTTTTTCTTCATTGAAAATATTTGATTATTCAATGCAGGTACTTGTTCATTCTCAAGAAAAATGTTAAGAATAAGACGCATTTGAGGCTTCAATATATGAGGTCTATATTGTTGAGGAGATCTTAACATTTATCTTGTACTATTTCGAACCTCATCTGAAAACGAGAATCAATCGTGTTCCACGGCATAATGATAGTGATGAAGTGTCTTCCAGTGGGAACTTGTCAATATTCTCCAATCCTGGACGACCCACACCTAAAAATTTCGTAAGAGGAAGATATTTGTCAGAAATAGAGTTTAAACAAGCACACAATTGTGTTCTATTTAACTGTGATGAGTTGAGACCTGTTATTCAGTAAGTGTATATATATGTAATACTAATTAAAATTTGTTAATAATATACTGTTAATTATATATTTTAATATAATACACTCATTACCACTTGCAGGGAACATCGACAATATTTGTTGTCCAATAACTCACAGCTGACCGAATCCCAGATCTTTCAATTACAAGATGAACAATTTGCCACATAGTTTAGAGCACATGTAAGCACTATCACAAACTCATTCTCACTTGCAAAATTATTGTATGCATGTCATTACGTGATTCTCGTTTACTGTTCATTGATGTACATTATATACAAAGTTTATCAAATGAGAAGAAGTGTTGCTAAGTCATTGTCTTCACTAAGCCTAGGCCTTGAAAGAAAAGTTAAGTGCTACAACGGGTATTTTATCAATGAAAATGTTTTCCATACTGAAGAATACGGGCATGGAAGAAAGATATACAACAACGGTGTTTGTGTTAAGGGATCGAGTAATGAGTTAGAAATTGACTACTATGGTAGATTAGAAGAGGTCATCGAACTGCAATATTATAGCGAGCAGAATAGAGTGTTTTTATTCAAATGTTATTGGTACGACACGACTGACAGAGGAATCAGAATTGATCCACACTATGGTCTGGTCGAAATCAACTCAAAAGCTAGACTCCGCAACGTAAACGATGTCTTTGTTTTCACAAAGCAATGTCAATAAGTTCATTACACATACACCCCTTCTTTTAGGAAGGATCGATCAAGAATGGATTGGTTGTCCGTTTTAAAAACAAAACCCAAGGGTCGTGTTAAGCTTGTTCAGGATGAGAACGAAGACACAAGTGTGCAAGATGAAGTCTTTCAAATTAGTGAGTTGGTTGAACCATATCGATTTGCTCCTTCGATTAACTTGGAAGAAAATTTAAATTTTCGTGTTTTCGATGATAGTCTTGTTGATGTTGACGCAGAGGAGTAGAATGTTGTTTTGAGCTCTAGCGGACAAGCAAATGTTGATAAAGATGATAATATTCATATTGAAGATTGTGATGAAGGTGATAACTATTCAATTGACGACGAAGAAGAAGAAAATTCGGACTAACTATCAGAATGAAGCCCTATATAAAACATTGTTTTCATGTAATATATATTATGGATGATATATTTTGTAACAAGAAATATTTATTTTATAAGTTTATGTATTGTTTAAGCACTGTTGTTATTGTTTTGTGCAATGGACAGTTTAGCAATCAAAATAATTACTTGAAATGCCACTATCATCGACGTCCATACCGACGGACAAACTTCCATCAGCATTTCATAGAGAATTGAAAAATAATTACTTGAAATGCCACTATCACCGACATCCATACCGACAAATTCCAGTTTGTCGGTATGTTGTCGGCAAGTCACTATTACCGACAACATCACTGACGAACTGTCTGAATTCCAAAGAGCAGTGCATTAAACGCATCTCTGACCGCGTCATTTTGCCGATGGAATTATTGACGGACTGCGAAAAATATAGAGGGTAATACAAAACGTTGGTGCGAAATTCAAAAATTACCGACAAATTTTCAAAACTTCACCGATGGTATCTTGAGCACATGACATCTGAGCGGTTCACACGACACTCACAGTCCGGTGTTGGCAACCGAAATCAGCCAATTCATGGCTCGGTGACAACGCACACTGGCAGCTCCGTTCCATTTGCTGCACATGCGAAACGGATGGTAAGATTAATTTGTTTTTAATTAATATTTTTTTCATTATAGGCTACGTCTCTTGGACGTGAGCCAAGCTCGATGGAGCTGTTGATGGTAAGATTAATTTGTTTTTAATTAATATTTTTTTCATTATAGGCTACGTCTCTTGGACGTGAGCCAAGCCCGATGGAGTTGTTTATGGAGACGCACGTGCGGAGTCAAGACCGCCAAAAGGGAGCGCAACAGTTCGTTTACAACCGTGCTCAACACTTCGTGGTATGTTTGTTCAACCATTTTATTTTGTAAGTTATTATTTTTATTGAATTGAATATGATGATTACTTTTTTTTTAATTTTCAGGAGACCTATAATAGTCGGTTGAGGGAGAGATATGGGGATGATCCTTTGACCCATCCGGAATTCGATCCGTATTTGTGGATGGAGGTTGGAGCGTCTGGTGGACCCGATAAAAATCGGGTTTACGGGCTCTCCAACACTATGGGCGAGAACTTGTGGGCAGCCTGTAATGTTTCAATCGTTGGGAGCTCCCAATCAGTATTGAGCACCCAATCTAAGGAGTTCGTGGCCTTGCAGCAACACACGGCTCAACTCACCGAAAAATACGACCACTTATCAGTGGAGTATGCACAACAAAAAGCGAATCATGAACAACTTCGTGAAATGGTCATGAACATGACATCACAGAGTGGTGATATGTTTGTAATGAATATTATTTAACTTTTTTTTTTATGTTTAATAAAAAAATTTATTTGCATAATTTGTTTTTATTACCATTAATTTATATAATTTTATATTATGTATTCTAAATAATTTTTTAAAAGCATATTTAAAAATAATCACAGAGGGTTTTACCGATGGAATATATCCGTCAGCATTTGACAGTAGCTGCCACAGTCACTGACGAATTTACAGACGAATATATTCGGTCGGTATTTCACACTCACCCACAACTTTACCAGCGGACTTAATCCGTCGGTATTTGAAAGTACCTGCCACAATGACCGACGAATGTACAGACAGATATCTTCGGTCGGTATTTCAAACACTCACCGACAACTTTACCAACGGTATGTATCCGTCGGTATGTCACACTATCACCAACGGGATAAATCTGTCGGTATATTTCAAGCGGGAAACTTTTTTTTGGTGCGCAATTACTGTCTGTAAAACCATCAGCAAATGTTTTTTTATGTTGTCGACCGATATAGCGATGGATGGTGGTATTACCGATGAACGGAAAGCCAACGGACTTATTCCATCGGTGAGGATGTCGGTAAATAAATTACCGACGAACTCTTAATTACATACCGACGGAATATTTATGTCGGTAAAACTATGAAATCTTGTAGTGAGAAATCTTCAATGACCCGAGATTGTCCACATAGAATTTTAGAAAACTTTAAAAATTATTATTTCCACTAGGTATTATATATGTTTTAGGAAAATCAATAATGGTAATGAATTTATCTTTAAATAATTAAGTTGGTTGATTACATGTTATAATAGTTATTGAAATTAATTATAAATTAAATTTACGTTCAAATTAAATTTTTCAAAAATATTTCCTTCATGTATTTTTCAAAAACAAAAAGAGATTTTTCCTGGTTACTGATCCACCAAATTTTGGCTGGAATTTTTAAATCTAGCTAGAAGTTTTAAAGTAAAAAATAGCATTTTGAGGATGTGCCTCCGCCATTGACGATGCAAGCGTTGCTGGCGCACTTTGCCTATATTGCGTGCACAGGCAGGCTTGCTAGTGATCAAAGAGGTAGCAACCAAGGGATGTGAGTAGCAGGAGGCTACTGCCCCACGCTGGTTGCACGCAGCAGCGACCTTGGCTATTGCTGATATGGTTATGAATGACAAGAACAATGGTTACGAATGACAAGAACAATGGTTGCACGCAGCAGCGACCTTGGCTATTGCTGATATGGTTATGAATGACAAGAACAATGGTTACGAATGACAAGAACAATGGTTGCACGCAGCAGCGACCTTGGCTATTGCTGATATGGTTATGAATGACAAGAACAATGGTTACGAATGACAAGAAAAATGGTTGCACGCAGCAGCGACCTTGGCTATTGCTGGTATGGTTACGAATGACAAGAACAATGGTGCCAGGGAGGTTGCCACACCTAGCTTTCGTTACACGCACAGGGCCAGTTCACTGCTGTGGGCTGGGTATCATCTAACGACGGATTCCTTGCTGTTGCAATGCCAGATTGTCTGGCTCTACTAGGAGCTCAGCACAAGGTTGTTGCCACGCGCTGCAGACGGAGCAGAGCAAAAGCTTCGCCTCTAAGAATGGCAATCTTTGCTCCATCAACATGGGCAGTGTGCCCACTATCGGCGGTAAAGAAAAAGATAGCAGAATTATGATTCTGCTCCTACAGTCAATTTTAAAGTTTTAGGGTTTGAATTACAATTACATCCTTGAAACATGTCTAATTATAATTGACGCATTAAGGGGTAGAATTTTTTATTATATATGTCTAATTATAGGTAAGTTGGTAACCAATATAGAAATGATAAATATGTGAAAGAAGAAACAAATGGAATGATATCTAAATTGGTTACAAGGAAGATATGAAAAAGAAGCGCTTGAGTTTATTTTTAGACTTGAGCACTAATCAAAATTTCACGTATAAAGTTTTATAAGGTAGGAAAATGTAAACCTCCGGCCAGAAAAATTGATAAATTAGTGTTAAATAAAGCCATCCTCAATTTAAAAAAAAATAATAAATTAAAAAGAAAATAAATTATTAAGACTCGAATGAAAAATTCCCAGTGAATTTACTTAAATCTCAGATAGAACAAAATAATAAATTAGTACGCTAAATAGTAGCCTAGTTATAAATCACATAAACTCCCCGGTCAGGTAAAATGATTTTCTTAAGGAATAATTTTTGTAAATTAGGGAGAGAATATTTAGAGAAAAAAATAGAATGAAACATTGAATAAATTAATATATGATTTTATGCGCGAATAATGTTGATTGCCGGTTTAAGCCTTTGACTGCCGGTTTAAGCCTAGTGTATAATCGCACAATTTTTAACTGAAAATTGTGGAAATTATGAGGAAAACTATATTTTGAGCACAATAAATTAGTTGAAAAATATCATCAAAGGGAGTGATAAAGCAATGCGCAGAAAAAATCGATGGCGAGGTAAAATACAGGAAAAGAACAAAAGAGAAAGAAATAGCAGCAAACCTATAATTTTAGCCAAAATCCCTCTTTCTGAAGTTTTCGGAAACCAATGTGATTGAGTTACTTTCACAAAGTATGAAAATCAATGTTGTGATTGTTTATAAAGTTTTTAGAAACCAATGTGCTTGGGTTGCTTTCACAATATACAAAAGCCAATGTAATAATTGTTTCCAAAGTCCTTCAGGAACTAATGTAGTTGAGTCATTTTTGTAACTTACAATAGTCAATGTTGTGAATATTTCTGAAGATTTTTTAAAACCAATATGTTGGGGTTGCCTTCACAATATGTGAAAGTTCAATGTAGAAAGTGTTTTTCCCAAATTGTGTGAAAATCAATGGGATTGGGATGTTTTTGTCGAGACAAAGCCAATGTTGTGAAGTCTTAAAGATTAAGTATGTTTTGGTTGTTTTATGAATGCGTAATTAAATGATGTGTTATTGCCCAAGTTACCTTGAGAATTATAATAAATCGAATTGTAGGATATTTTTAGAGTCAATGATAAGTAGTTACGAAATATTTGATAACTATATGAGTTGAAACACACTAACCAACTTAAAATTGAGAGTGTGTTGTATTCATGTCAAGTATGAATATCTTAATGTTGTGTTATTGTGGAAGTGTAAGTATTGTTCGTGAAATCTTTTATAGGATTTGATAAAAAGGATGAGTGCTCTCATCATCATACATATTTAGAAGACAAATTGTGTTTGAAATATGAACTTATGCTTAATAAATCTTTGTTGTAGGACCTTCACGTATTGGCAGGTGAACTATCAAAAGATTGATGTCTTATCCCAAGTGCAGGAGTGTCGAAGTAATAAATAACCCGGTAAGACCGGAGTCGAACCAAAAAGAGATGAACTATATAAAATTATAAACAACAAATGAAAAGGAGTTGAAGAGAACTTTTGAGATGTGATATTGATGTGAGTATTAATTAAAGATAAAAGCAATTGTCAAAGTTAGAGGATCCACTAATAGTATTAGAAATAAGTATCGTATAAACTCTTTTTATTAATCAACTGAAAACCACACACAAAGGAGGTTCCAATCGGATGATTTATCTTTAATAGTTCATTATAAATTTTTAACATGATCATATTAATTATCTTATTTTAGTAACACCATACTTTTAAATATTGTCAGGAATTCATGATGTTAACTTATATTAACAACAAATCAAGTTCCTTTCATAGCACAAATGTCGGTTATACCATGCAGTAGGCTATGAAAGTGCCAAGTATTTGTTATACCAAAGGTTGTACAACACAAATCTAGATTAATCATTTAACAAGCAAGGTATTAAGAATTAGTAAGATAAAAATGATAAGACATGTTAATAGCAAACTTTCTTGGATATAAACATTGAAGTCCATGTTGAGTTTATATTATACATATTATAACACTATTAGTGAAACCTTTACACCTTGACATAATAAACTTAGTTAAACATTGTGAATAAGAGAAACATAAATAAACTAGATAAGAACATAGTTATGATGAAAAGCATAATCAAGAAATTAATGAAAGCAAAACTTAAACCTTCCAAAAATACAAAGAAAGAAAGCAAGAATATGATCTTGATCTGAAAATCAAGATGTCTAAATGTATGGCAAATGCCTCCTTTTATAGGCTAAAATTCAGAACTACTGATTTGATGACTAATTATTGAGTGGGTGGCCTTCTCTTGACTTGGTGACAACCATTATCTTCTTGTCTGAACAAAAAGTCATTGCTAAAGTCAGAATTTAAACAAATAATCTCATGAAAGTTCTGGGAATTTATCTCCGCTTTCCAAGAAAACAAAAATGAGCTCATTTGAACTTCTAGAACTCGAGATATTGGCTGAACACTGAACAGTGTCTGGGCTGCAAGACAGATTCCGACTTCTCTTTTGTTGCTACAATTTGAATTTAAAAACGGCCATTTTGAATCTCGGACTCTCATGAAAGTTTTAGGCCTATGTCTTAGCTTTCCATCCATATAAACCAAACTTAAATCCATGTTCTATAGCTCCAGTTATAATCCAATAACCGAATAATGTTCCAGTTTGAATTGAACCAGCATCTCTTCTTTAAGCTTGACCCTCTCTTTTTCTTTTCACTTTCAATAGTTAAACACATCAATCAACCTTTAAATTGTGAGATATGTCTACATTCAAAATGAGCATTTACCATAAATTAAAGATATCTTATGTTATCAGACTTGTTATTATAAAACATGCTTAAATTAGGAAATTTAATGATACTTTAAGTGCAATAAGATGATATAAAACCTTGATAAAAATGCACTTTTAAGTAATAATCAGCAGGATAAGTAGTTAGGTTGTAGTCAAACTTCAGGATTCAGAACTTTTGTTGTACATGTAAGTAGTTTTGTAAACTAGACTAAAAGCTCTCATCTATTATCTCTCCTTCTCTAATGACATTGTTCTATCTATATTTGGATTTATGCATGGAATTCTTAAGTAAAATATTATTATGCAAGTTGACATATATCTTCACATAATTTCTCATGGTGTGTATAGATCAAATACTCATGTTTTATACTAGACATTAAATAAATTCAAATAAAATAAAATGCATATATAAGTAGTAAGGTGATCTAAATAGAGACCCGATAAGATGGCATATCATGTGTATGAATGAAAGAAAAATTTAAGACATGTGCTTAGATTTTTCCTTCTCTTTTTATGTAATTCAAGTTAATATGTATATGAGAGATTGGGTATATTTCTCTCTTAGCATTTGTTTATAGTTATGTTCTTATGGAATAGACATCATGTAATTATTGAAACAATGAAATATATATATATATATATATATATATATATATATATATAAAAGGTTGGGATTGACTTGTGGTTGAAATGATATGGAATAAAGTCTAGCCAAGGGCTCGCGAGCCTAGCCCTACTTTATTATTTTCTTATTAAGAGGTAGATGATTATTTTTTAAAAGTAAAAAAGTGACAAACAACCTATCGTCTGTCATATTTTAGAAAATAGGTGTCTTTTAGCACTTGAAAAATACACACTAACCGACTAAGCTATGATACACATTTGTTATAAAATGATATATATATATATATATATATAATAAATCAATTTAATATATATATATATATATATATTAAATTGATTTATTTTTCATATAAATAGTAAAGTACTATAAAGAGTCCTAGTTCTTTTAGAGTGTTTCGATAATAAAGCAATTCTCAAGTTAAAGTCAATTTCAACAAACTTTTGCAATTTGGCAACCCAATAAAAAAACCTTAATTCACTAAAACTTCCGCGAGAAAAATGGATTCTAATGAACCAAAGAGTTTATTCCTCGTAGAGAAGGCTAAGGTTAAACCTCTCCTTAAAAGAAGATAGTTGGGGCAAACCCAGTTTGGCATGGGCTCAACAAAGCACCAAGCCCAAGTGCCGAGGGGGAAATGCCATAGGGGCGGAGCCAACTTGCCATGGGCTTAGCTAATCATTGAGCCCAAATTACAAGGGGACTTGCACCTGGGCAGACCTAACATGGCATGTGCTTAGCTAATCGTTGAGCCTAAATTCCAAAGGGACTTACCCCTGGACAGACCCAACTTAGCATGGACTCGACCAAGAACTGAGTCCAAGTACCAAAATGACTTGTCTTGGGGCGAACACATATTGGCATGGGTTCGGCCAAATTCTGTACCCAAGTGCCATGGGAGGCCCTTGACATGCACCAGCTAGCAAGGATTCATTTTTATATTTAGAGATGCTCAAAGGACGAGAAGAAATCATAATATATTTTCTGTTGATAAACCATCATGGAAGTTAATGTCAGGTACATTTGTCTCTCATTGACATTAACATCAAAGATATTTATCTCTTATTAATGATAATGGCATGGATATTTATACTCCATTAACTAGCTATGTTAGGGACGTTTAATCCCTATTAATGTTATGGTTGAAATATATGCCTTTACCCTCTCATGATAGAGAGGATTATTAGATCTGAAGGATATAAATACCTCTCATGCTATTCAGGTTAAGGGTTCATAATGTCTATTCAAAATAGATAAATTCTTCTAAGTACTAGAATATTTATTACATCAAAACAAGAACAAACACTTTGGTTCTTGAAACTTAATGTTCTTTATTATAGTTATTATTTATTTTTCTCTTAAAAGTTATTGATTTTACCATCGGATGGTCCTCAAATCTCTCAAAATAAGATTTTTTATAGGTACTAGAAGGCACTCATCATTGGATAATTTTTATAAAGGTGGAGAATAGAAACTTTTGAACAATAACCTTTGATTGATTCATAATTCAACCACCAAAATACTTTATTCCCAAACATATTGGATTTGGAGCATCATCATATTCATAGTCTAATTATTTTCCTGACATAAAATCTAAATATTTTAGTCATATATTTTAATAATGAAAATAAATTTTCTCATGGACTCGGTGCAAAAATATGTTTTCATGGTATAAATTAAAATCATCTAAATCCAAGACCATTGTAAGTAGCAGCTCTTCCGAAACATTGTGATGCAGACCTTTTGATTACGTGATCGAGCAACCCCTAACGAAGTAAATAATAACCTGAAAAGTTGAAAATCAAGTTTGATAAAACCTTGACCTAGAGATAACCCTATATATAAGAACCAAAGGTATTGGAAAAAAAAAAAACTTGGATCCAGATATAACCTTATATCTAAGAACCCTAAGTATGTGAATGATGTCATGAAGTCAGTTAATATTCGATAAGTCAGTGTACGACCTTTGTCCCTGCAAAGAAAGGTTGTTTTTCCACAAACAAACAAAAGGCCTAAACTAGTAATCAACTAAATTAAGTCCAATAATGAATAAACTCCTAAACAATATGTAATAGGCCAGAATAAACCCAAATTAAAAATAATTATTCAAAATTAAATAAATAAATATATAAAATAGAATAATAAAAACAAAATCTTCACACAGAAATTCCTCCATATAGCCCAAATCTCCAATTTTTACATATTCTTGGCAGATTTTCAGTCTTGACTTCAAATATGTTGTTCTTTCTTGTTTGGATGAATTACTGAGTCTACCATATATGGTTGGAAAACTTGAGATATCTAGTTTTTAGCCTAACTTGAATCAAAACAAATTCCTCATGTAGTTCCAGATATGTCTCAAACAGTACACAAAGATCTAATTTGACAGATTTAACAAGATTTGTCTAGTAACTTCGACTCTCCAAACTAATATGTTCCCGAACTCTATTGGACCTGAATGTTTACCAAAATATATTTTCATGTGTCTAGTATCTTCCTGTAAAATTTTAACCTATTCCATATATGGTTTGAAAAATATTCTTGATCTTGCAAAACTTATTAGCAAATATTTTTAAGATCAAATTCGGGTCTGACTTGGTTCGTATCACATTGACATTGAACAAAACTAAAATTGAAAGGGATTAAATTTTTTTTAAAAAAAAGAGATATCTTTTTTTTCAATTAATAAAGAGAGAGATATTAGATTATTTTCAATTAGTAAAGTGAGCTATAGAGAAAATGGAGAGTTATTTTCAATTGACTTTTTTTTTTTCCTTCAATTTTTAAACTTGTTTTTAAAAAAATTGAAAAATTATTTAATTGATAATTTTTTTCTGGAAAAGTACTTAGTTTCAACAAGAAGCTCGAGTTATTAGATTTGATCCCTAGACTCTCTAGACTCAAAATTCAGGTGCCTCTAATCTAACCTCGAAGTGTTATGAGCCTAATCTCAACTATACACCTTGGAGCCTTATAGCTGGCCTCGACTTGATCCTTGGTGTTCTGAACTTAACCCTCAAACTCGACCTTACATTCCCTGAACTCCATCGCACCATGGGTGCTACAGACTTGGGTGCGACCCAACTAGATAGCCTATACCCGATCTTAGCCTAAACCTCGAGTGACCTAGGCCCAAATCTCAAGCAACTAGAACCTGACTTCGGCTTGAATCTTAGGTGATCGAGATTCCGCCTTGGCTTGAATATGGTCGCGATCCAAGTCCTAGATCTATCTTCGGGCGCTTCAATCCTAGTTCTAGCACGAATCGTGGACTCCCTGAACCTGGCTCCTAGACTTCCCAGACCCAATTTTGACTTGAATCTCGTGTGACTTGGACTTGGTCCCGACCCCAATCCTCCTGATCGGTATCATAAAATCTCTCAAACCAGGCTCATTCTGACACCCAAGCACTTTAGAACTGATCCGACCAGAATCCTGGGGGCTTCACACTGTAATTTACTCTTATTTTAGGAGTTTTGTTTTTTTTTTAAAAAGAAAAAAAAAAAGCTAAAAACGTTTTCCCCGCGCACAAACCTCCCGTCCTTAATTTGTCTTATTTATTCTTCTTCACTTCAAAATAATAACACAGACTTTCCTTTGCTGCTTAATTTAAAAAAAACAAATCCAAGGAAGGAAGCAGACAGAAATGGAGGCATGGGTTCCTCTCTTTAACATATTCCTTAACTCCCCAACACCAGAAACTGAAGCATCCCTCTGGTTACAACAATCTTCTTCATCATCATCAGCTCCAATCACCACAACCTCTTTTCTCTCTTTACTCGCCGAACCCATTATAAACAACTCATCCACAAACAGGTGGAGTAAAACCCATTTTCCATTTCATGTTATCTCTTGCTTTTTCTACGATTCTCACTTTTTTTTCTCCCTGTTAACAGCATGTGTGACAGGAGGGTCATGTTTCTACAAACACTGCCTTTTCTTGTCCAGTCCAGAATTTTGTCCTTTCTTGGTTTTGAGCATCAAAGGTTTTGCAAGCGGGACTTATCTAAGTTGGCCAGGACTTTGTTGACAGACACCGAGGGGATTGATTTCTGGGTTAAGAGGGCTGCCCGCAATCTGCTTGATAAAGTGTCTGACTCAAATTACCAATGGATTTCTGGTTTAAGCTTAGACTCTGGAGAAGAGAGAGTTGATGAGGAGTTTCGTTCAATCCCAGATTGCCTTAAAGATGCTGATTCAAGTGCAAATGAACTTTTTCTACCTTGGTTGCCTCTGTCGCATGATACATTGAACTCCAGAGAATTGTTTGCTGGTTATGAAAGCCCAGAAGATTTCTTGAGTCAAGTTGGAGAGGGTTCTGGTGATAATTCGAAAGATGTTGTGGAGGAAATGGAGATTGATTTGGTCATGGTTGCTCCTTTAGATGAGGAAATTCAAAACATGGCAGCAAGTTTGAAAGAGAGGATTATGACTTTTGAGTATAGTTCTAAAACTGTTGAGTTAGCAAATGAAATTCGCAGACTTAGTTTTGAGAGAGAAGCAGATCCTTTTGTGATTTTGGGTATGCTTGAACCTTGGAAAGCTGATGATGAGACTGCTTCAATTCTGGTTTTTCATCTCTCAAATGGAAGAGAAGAAGAAGAAGAGATCGCTTGGCCTAGCAAAGTTTTGTGTTCAATTATGCTTCCAAAGATGTTGGTGCTTGAAGAGCCCGCATCTCGTGTACTGGTGATTTCAATGGTAGAGTACTGCAAGCTTCACCAGAGAGCTGCTGAATGTGCACTATTGCTTCCGCTGATAATGAAAAAGAGTGGCATCAACAACCACATGTGTGATGTGATCACCAGGATCATCAAGGAATCCCTGCACCCAGCTCATGTTTCAGCTTTTTGCCGGAAGCTGCTTTGTGGAGAAGAAGTTGAGAAACGATCCATCATTCTTCCTTGCCACCAATGCCTTGTATCCAGTCAACTGGTTTGGACGGAATCATTGTTTAATCTGTTTCAAAATATCTTAAATCATAACGTTCAGCTAACTCAGGATTCAGTTGATCAACTTGTATTGCTTATTAGGGAGTTGGCCCCAAGTTTCTCCAAATCTCTGAAATTCGGGAATTTTCTGTTGTGTTTCATCACCAGATGTTCTTTATTATTGAAGCTTCATAAACTTTCATTGGTTGAAGCAGTTGCGAAGACCAATACTCTTGTCACTAAATCCATATTATCAAAATTGGCTAGCTTCTAGCTATGTAATGATTTTTTTAAATGCCTTTGTGTTTTTCCGCTTTCGTGCTGTGAGATATGATCAGTCTTAATGCGTACGGTTCCATCAAGAGAGTTGATTTTGCTACCGGACGAGGTATATGTGATAAATTTAGGTCTCGTGTTTGCAGAAAATGAACAGTGAATTGTAAAGTGGATAATTTTTCCGGATCCAATGGTGCTCCTGCTAACTAGACAAGATAAATGAGCATTTCCTTGTATCAAGAAAACAAGTGGTTCAAACTGACAAATAAACACCAGTACTGGGAATTACACGAGGCAGTTTCAGACACCATGATTGCTGTGTCCATTGGCCATTTTCTTCATGGCTTCAAATCTGGGACCCTTATCTGAGAACTTTGTGGTGGCATAAAGCTTCAAGTAATCTTGAAATGTATAATTATGGGGGTACGAGAGTTTGGGAGCTGGAGAGATAATGGCATCACCAGCTGGGTTGTAGAATGTGGCAATGGAGAGTCTGCTCCCATCCTTGCCAGCCATGACACGGTGCAGAGTGCTTTTGTACCTTCCATTACTCAACACTTCCACTTGATCACCTGTGTTGACAAATATAGTATTGTTCTTGGATGGGGGGATCTTTATCCATCCTCCATCGTTTGAGAATTCAAGACCTGGGACATGTTCATCTTGGAGCAAGAGTATGATTCCGCCGGCATCGGTGTGCTCTCGGAGTCCTCTCACAAGCTCTGGCCGAGGACATTCAGGGTATTTTGCCACCTTTGTTCCCACAGAAGGACCTTTAGCTCCTGAAAACGATTCCTTTATGTAATCCTTGTCCAGTCCAAGATTCTCAGACATGAGTTGAGAAAGCTTCTCTGCTAACTGAATCAGTTGGGCGATGTACTCATCCATTACTTTGCTGCACATGACACAGAGACCATGTCCTTATTTCAGAAGAATAATGTCTGTACAAATTGCTAGTTATAATTATATATAATCAAATCCATACCGAAGATTCTCTGAGAGGTTGTGGATTTCATTGATGTTGGATGTTGGGCGATGCCAAATAAAGAAACTGCTTTCCCAGTCTACATCACCTTTTTTCATCAAGCCTTTAGCTATCTCCGACTCGTAAAAGCTTTCTTTCAAGTTTTCCTCGTAGTGTGCATTCACCAATTGCTTTACCTTGTCCATCAGCTTCTTCTCGAGTCCATGGTTCTCAACCTGTAAAAATCAAATATGTATTAAGATAGATAGGTGTTATATCAAGTTTTTTTCGAAGAATGAAAAATCCCTGTACCTGAAAGAAGCCCCATTTCTCACAAGCTTGGTGCAGAAGAGCCATAGTTTTGCTTCTGTTCTCGCCCTCGAGTTGGCTCAAATCTATCACAGGAATCTCCATCTTCTTTCTTTCTTTCTTTCTTTCTTTCTTCCTAACCTTAGAATACCGTGAAAAAATAGATGACAAGTCTCATAAATATAGGCTCAGCTCAGAGAAAAGGGTGCGAGCAGCTATAAATTAAATAATTACTATATACATATATATTACAGTGAAGGCAGTCAGAGCAACAGTGTTTACTGATTAATTTGAAGCATGTAATTTCATACACAAACTTATAAATATATTTTAAAAAAGATTATTATCTTCTCATGATCTAATACATCCACACAAAAAAAAAAATTAATAATTTTTAATTTCAAGGTTCAAATCTATAAAAAGAAGAAGAAGTTGGTATCTCCAAGACTAATCAAATAATCCAGTCGAAGTCTAAATTCAATTCATCGCCACCATGTGATACAGTCAGATATTGACGCTCGGTCACTTGTAGACTACGCATGGCGGTGGCAACTTTTTTTTTCGTGATCAAGAAATCGACATAATTGGTCTATGTGATATTTACTGATATTATTTCATTTTATGATAATATATTAGTCGTATTTGTAAATTGTTTGCCAATAGTATTATTGAATTTAATTGAGAAACACATTTTATATCCAATGATGTCTCACTTCAAAGTATTTTGATCGTAAAGTGAGAGAAGATTTGTATCGCAAGAGCCATGGATCCCCATTTCCTGTATACTTTTTTCTCTTGAATTAACATGTCAGCTAATATATATATATATATATATATATATATATATATATTGAGGAAAGTTACTTTGATTAGAATCATTCATTCATTTGTTTTAGCAAATCTGTGGGCAGTGCAAACAACGGAGGCGAAATTATAAGATGCGATCTCATAGGTCTCCAATGGGCCATTTTATCTGTGTGCTGCTGTAGTCGTCGCATGCTGGCCTTTGTCCCCCTCTGCAACTTGTCTAGAGAGAGATAGAGGGGGGGGCCTTCCGAAACTGCCCATTATTGATCTTATTTTTTCCTCTTTTTTTTTTTTTTTTTTTTTTGAGAGAGGGATTTTCATTACCTAACATCTTGGTTTTCATGCAAACAGACCATGCCACCGCAAGAAAATTGAGCTTTTTTTCAATTTTAGCAAGGTTAATTTTTTTAAAAAAAAAATAATATAATTCATAAAATATTTTAAAAACTAGTACAGGTGAGAGAATCCAAAATGATATTTGTGATTCACGAGTCGCATGGAACTCTCTAAAATTATAAAATGAGTCGCAAAATATTAAATTAAAAACAGAGGAGAGAGAGAAAAGAGTTTGGATGCATATCGAAGCTCTAGTGATAATATCACTGATACCTTTAGAAAAATATCGACAAGACGAATCCAACGACATCAATAAAAGTAACTAACAGAGACTAGAGAAGGTCACACGAACTGCTCAAAGGTGGCAGAGCTAACTTGTATTTAGGGGCATGTACTATGGTCATCGTTGGTGACCTTTTCTAATGTTGTTAGATTCGTCTCATTGAGATTTTTTTATAGTACTTGTAGTGTCATCATTAAAGTTTTGGTGTGTCTCTGAGATTTTTTTTTCTTTCTTTGTATTTTCTCTTTCATCTCCTCATAATTTGTGAAGAAACTTGAGAAAGAGAGAGAGTGTGAGAGAGAAAACGACCTCGAAGGCACATCAAAGTTTTGATGATGGCACTATCAGTACCTTCAAAAAAATCTCAACGAGACAAATCAAACCACACTAGAGAAGGTCACCAACGATGAAATGGGCCACACGAGCCGCCCAAATGCAAGTTAGTCCCACCACCTTTGAGTAGCTCATGAGGCATATTCCAATCTCCATTAGTGATTTTTTTTTTGTATCATTGAATTTATATCGTTAAGATTTTTTTGATAATATTAATAATGTTATCATCAGAGCTTTATTGTGTATCTAAGGTCTTTTCTTTCTTGCTTTTCTTTTTCTCTCTCCTCAATTTAATTTTTTGTAAATCATTTTATATTTTTAAAGACATGCATGTGGTACATGCGACTCGTGATTCGTAGATGTCAGCTGCGACTCTCTCAACTATACTACTTTTCTAAATATTTTATAGACTATATTATTTGATAATTTTGTTTAACTATGCTAAGGTACCAAAAAAAAACTCAAAAACATATGGGCTTTCTTTAGTTTTTAATTTCAAATAGTCATGTTTATCCACCAAACTAAAAAAATAATATTAGAGTTTTCACACCCAAGCCCTCTACATTATCAAAAAACCTAAAAGACTTTAGGAATCCATTATAGCCCAAAACAAATAACATTATGGATTGAAACAATGTTTTTATTTAATTTTTCCTTTTCAACAAAAAGTAATGGCTTTGCTGGTATAGATAGTGTCTTATTTTCCACATGATATATTGGTCATTATCAAATCGATTATAACAATGTTGTCTTTTCATATTTTTTTAGAATAGTAAAATTATTTAAATATCCTTAAAAGCAAATAATATTAAACTGACATCTGGGTAATTATTCATCTTTTTCCTTTTTTTTAAGCACAGAAAAATGACATGATTGAAAATTAATAAACTAGTATGTGAGGGGGGTTGTTTTCATATTTTTAAATTTTTTTTGTTATTATTAAGTTGAAAGAGGGGCAATTTCATATTTTGATATATATAAAATACTAAGTTTCAATGTTGCCAAAAGATTTCATCACCAAAAGATTTCATCATAAAATATGATTGCTAAAATACAAAACAATTCAAGAAAACTATTCCACATTGTATAATATTGACTTAAGTTTTAATTTCAACCTTGAGCATCCTAGATGGTGACCTTATATATATCTACAACAAGAATAGGTAATGTTTATAAAAACTCAAGTAAAAAAAAAGGGGAATTAAATAAAAAAAATTCAAAATGTCATATCACATGGTACTAAAGTTCCAAAACGCATGTTCTTCTAGTAATGCAAAAAGAGCCTTTTACCAATTTCACATCACAATTCCTATTATTTATCACATAAACCATTACACTAAGGAAAGGATAGGATGTCGGCTTGAAAAAGTATGAAAGCTTATATTTTAATTTCAATCATTAAGCACTGAATTCAAAGCATAACTCATTTCAAGTTATACATAACTAGATTAAAAAATTAAGGCAATTGTCTTTGACCTAAAAATCTTTAATTCATTATAAACACACAAAACTAATGGCATGAAACAAGACATATCAAATTTAAAACTCATACACATCTCTTCAAATATCTTCAATATCTTTGTAAATCTACCCCTTTTCGCATACCCATCATCAATCATGAAGTTAAAAGTAATTACATCCTTTATTTGCCACAATATCTTATTAAAAAATCATTTTGCATCCTTTATTACACCCAAACTCACATGCCTACTAATCATGGTATTCCAAGAAACAAAATTCTTCCCATTCATTTAATTAAACAATTCTTTAGCCTCCATCAACAATCTTACTTCCAACATTGTAATATTAGGGACCTCAAGGACTACCTTATTTGATAAACCTTTTCCACACAATCTAGCAAACTTCTTTGGAATTCCTTCATAAAATTTAAAAAATTAAATCTAACAACATGAAATGTAAAACAATTAATGGTTTGTTTACATTAAACATGAAGCTTCCATTATTTCTCTTACATGGAGAACCCATCATTAATCACCTTTAATATTAACTTCAATTGCTTTCCAAAAGGGCTATATATATGTTGCTAGAAACAAAGTTGTATAGAAAAGTACTTTATAGTTTCTCTATGAATCACTAGCAGTTTTTTTTAAAGAGAAATAATTGATGGTTTCTCTTTTTCATGTATGTATAAATTTGTGATTAAGAAGAGAATCAAACTTTGAACCTATAACTTCCATCCATATAAACATGGCAATGATACATGGTTTTTTTTTTGTAAGAACCCTAATCAAGATGTTGCCATACAGAAACAAATCAAATAGACCCAAATCGACAAAGATAGTTTTATGATATATTTACGTTGACACGATCTTATCCCTTTATATAACTCCACCTACATCTCAAAGCTAACATCAATGAAACCATCAAAACTTTTTCTAATATCTTGACTAGAAATTCTTTAGAGAACTAAAGGCATATATATCTAATGGACCCAAATAAAAATCTCACAAAATAATATAAAACCCATGTATAGAAAACTAAAAAGATCCATGATTTAGAGATAAAATAAATGATACCTTTCTTGGCTAGCAATTGTCTCAAATCCCAGCCTTGACAACTTTATCATCAACATGGATACTACGAGAGGAAAATCCAACACCAATAATGGATTTGAATTCAGAATTTAATTACTTTTTATAAATCTTGATAAAAGATTGGATTTTTCAATACTAGAATCACCTTATAAAGAGAGAATCAAAACCCAATTATAGTGAATTCTCCATCTTCAAACCAAACATTTTCCTTTACTTGTGACCACCTCACTTTCTTTTCCCTCCACGCCTTATCCCTCATCACCAATTGAGGATTACTATAGTGTTCATTATATGTAGTAAGCATTGTTCACAAAACTAGAGTAAAGAGCCTTTTAGAAAGCATGGTTGCTATAGGAGAAAACCACACTAGTTAACTATTATAGTTAAGGACTCTCTTTAAAAAGCAATGGTGTGGATGCTTTTAGAGCATCCATATATTTGCTTGCTATCCTACATTTTTAGCTAAAATAGAATGTATAAATTTTTTCAGAGCATTGTTGCTAGCTAAATACTCATTATTATACCTTTGTGAATCGTACTCACTATATATAATAAGTACTGTTGCAATTTTTATTTAATTGGGATGCAATAGCGGGAAAAATAATGCTTGCAGGAAAGAGAAAAGAGGGTAAAAGACTATCCATCCTTTATTTCTTCACATTTTCAATCAAAATCGCAAGTTTTTTTTATTTGATTTGGTGTTTAGCTAAATTTCCTCCACCATTTCTTCACACATGTAAGGATGCAGAAGCATTCTCTACTTGTGGGTTTATGTTTGTTTTTTCCTTTTTGAATCTTGCTTATAATTTATTGTTTTTAGATATGTGTGTGAAATGAATGGTGTTATGGGTTTTGGTGCTTGGATTTTAATAAGATGCCTATGTAAATTGCTAGATAGGGGAAAACCTTAAAGGATGCTCATTTAGATGTGTTATGTGGGCTAGGTTAGTTTGTGGGTAAGTATTAAAAGTTCTTTTTTTTTTGTGCTTAGGTTAATGGGTTTGCATTAGATTGTGTATTTTATTTGCAAGTCTGTATTTTTTTTTGTAAATGATAACTAGGATTCTGTTTTTTTTTTTTCATGTTGGGTTTTTGTTTTAGTGAAATAGATTATTATAGATGAAAGTGATAGCCTCAAATAAAATAAATCAACAATCCACACCACTTACAGTAAAGAGAGAGATGAAGTGCGTGCATTCTTTAGCTTCCAGGAA
>Ga0325411_1000927_pt1 | contig 31799 bp, 26 predicted proteins | sample PopdelMetagenome_13_FD_206181 | JGI IMG/M metagenome (GOLD analysis project Ga0325411, IMG submission 206181) | Populus deltoides microbial communities from Bellville, Georgia, United States - Xylem-PdIQD-R4 | ecosystem: Host-associated > Plants > Phyllosphere > Stem > Wood/Secondary xylem...
AAAAAAAATTTAATAACTTAAAAGCTAATGTTAATTTTGTTTTTTTAATAAAGGAGCAAAACTATCATTACATTGTTCTAATAGATACATTGCTTTTCCAAGTCCAGTTAGATTCTTTTAATATGAATTGCTTGCTTAAAACTTGATTTGAAAAGGAAAAAAAAAATACTTAAATTTCAGTGTATATAATAAACAAACCAACTAAAGGATACATTGATTGCTAAAGCAAGAGTAATTGTACCTGGATATAACCCAACAGTTTCACGCATGAGAAATCGATCAACAAGTCAAATTCGTTGACCGAAGAAGGATGCAGGCTTTATCTCTTCTTTAATTCTCTTTAATATTACATGGCAAGGTAGCTGGGGAGATTTTAATTTCAGTCATTTTCTTCACATGTAAAAAGGGCATGAAACTGCTAAAGACAACAGTTCTCTTATTCTCTATAAATACAAAGTAATCTCACCATGTTAATCAATCAACAATGGCACCTGCCCTCCTCTTCCTCACATTAGCGACCATATGCAACCTCAGTGGGGCTTCAACCTTGCCCAAATTCTCCAGCATTCTTATCTTCGGCGATTCGACGGTTGATACTGGTAACAACAACTACGTGAAGACAGTGTTCAGAAGTGACCATCCACCATATGGCCGAGACTTTCCAGGCCACCTTCCTACAGGGAGGTTTTCTAACGGAAAACTCATTCCTGACTTTGCAGCCAGCATCCTCGGGATGGAAGAAACTGTTCCGCCTGTCCTCAGTCCAAGCCTAACCGATGACGATATTCGCACCGGCGTGTGTTTTGCTTCCGCAGGATCAGGATACGACGACATGACGACAGTGGTGTCCGGAGTCATCCCAATGTACGAGCAACTTGAGTTATTCCGGAACTATATTACAAGGCTCAGGGGAATTGTTGGAGATGAGGAGGCCAAGAAGATACTTGGCAGAGCTTTCATCATTGTTAGTTCAGGCACTAATGACTTGATTTACAACTATTATGATATACCCACAAGACGGTATCAGTTCAACAGTATCAGTGGTTATCATGATTTTCTGCTGAGTTCTTTACAAAATTTTGTGCAGGTATGCATGAATGCAGGCATCTATCTAGTTTTGCACAATCAATTTCTAGGGTTAGAGTATTTTCAAGCATAAAACTGCCGGCATTTTCTCGGGTAACTTCTGATGGTAATGTTCACAGGAACTGTACAATCTTGGAGGCCGTTTAATGGCGATTGCTGGCCTTCCTCCAATTGGGTGTTTGCCTATTCAGATAGTCACAAGATATGGGAGTTCAGGGAATCTAGCATGTCTAGAAGATCAAAATTCAGACTGTCAAGCCTATAATAAAAAACTTAAAAGGTTACTACCTCCATTGCAGTCATCACTTCCAGGAAGCAGAATTCTCTATGCAGACATTTACGAACCATTATCTGACATGGTTTCCCAGCCACAAAAATACGGTAAGCTGTCTTCTCAAAAAAGGGGGGGAAAGATAGGGGATTAGCTGTTTTGACAAAATATACATGTATTATGGTAAAAGCTAAACTACTAGGCTGAACTAATTAATGCTTTGGTTGCACCAAACAACAAACGGGGTTGGTCCACTTCATTTAAACACTGAGCAATGCTGATGTATGTTCAGAAAATTTTAGCCATCAGGACAATAGAAATTAAAGATCAGACTCAAGGACTCAAGGACTCAACTGACTTACAAAGAGACCTTACAAGTCATTTATGGACCAACAGACAAGAGAGACAGACCCCTTAGAAAATGACCATATATAGAGCTAGTAGATCCGTGTCCAATCTGCTATACATTGATGTAATTAAGCATGGTATAGCCAATGAAAATGAGCCTGTAGCTCAAACGGCATCTACATAAGGGGTCCTAGGTTCGAGCCTCTCTCTTGCATTAGGCCTAGTTTACTAATATTTGAAGTTATACAACAGGTTTTGTTGAGACACATAAAGGGTGCTGCGGAACAGGGGTTGTTGAAGCAGGATCAACCTGTAACAAAGCGACACCAACATGTGGAAATGCTTCTCAGTTCATGTTTTGGGATGCTATCCATCCAAGTGAATCAGCCTACAAGTTCCTAACCGAATATCTAGAGAAAAATATCATTTCCCGATTCAATCCCATATGATCACAGCTTCTCTCAGCTTGTACTGTAACTTTTTAAATACTTCATACTCCACAAAGAAGGGGGCAATTTTAAAAAGAGAAGTGATGATATTCTATGTTTCTTTGCACTTTCAATCAGATCTCATAGTAATACTTTGCTATCCCTGATAAAGTATTAGACTTGCAACAACTTAAAGAGTCAAATGGGTAATCCAACGATAGGTGAGCTAATAATTCGGTTTTAATGATAAGAGTATGACTAAGGGCTGTGCTGATTTAAACACTCTGAACCTATTACCCTTTGACTTGGGGAACCTACAGATTAAGACCATTTTCCATCATGGAAAGGTTTTTGACCACTTCTAGATCTCGGCCACTAGGTTAAAGAAAATTGCCTATCACTCAATTCTGAAAGTAGCCGAATTGCATGGTGAGTTTTTGCAAAATTCAGTAAAAATTTTATCAAAAGATATGCATCAATTCCGTAATAAGCATTACAATTGGTAAAAGGAGAGATCACATTCAGTGCTGGTGGTAGGCTATGGCAAAGGAATACGCTCATTTAATCACTCTGAACATAGAAGCTTTTGGCATGGAGACCAACAGATTAAAGGGAATTGACTGTCAAAGAGAGGTTTCTGACCACTTTTACTGCTAGGTTGTAGGAGAGATAATCAAATGCTATATGATCATTGTTTTCTGTTGTAACACCTCCATTAATTTAACTTCTCACCCAGAAGGGGCATAAAACAAAAAAAATCTATTTGAATCATTGGCAAAGATTATCCTTAATTCACAAACTAATAATCAATTTCAAATATTTGCTATCATGAATCAAAAGTCGAACCTCACTACTACTCTGGAAAGGAATGGGCTTTGCATAAATAGCGTCAGCTCTCAGCAAGCTCTCGATTCATCCTCCCCAGAAGTGGGAACAAACTAATAACACTGCCTCTCTAAAATGCCAGTTTTCAACTCATCACAAGGATGCTACTTCAAGCTTGGAAGAAGAGTAAGATATGAACTTGCAGCCATCATATAGTAGTAATAATTGTAATGCTTAATCCTGACAAGTGACAAGTGTATTTTGACAATTTATACGAGATCATATACCTAAACTAAACCCATATTTATTTAAAAAGTAGTCTACTTTTCAATTGGATATTCCACTATTTACAAGCTACCAGTGTGTACAAGTGAGATTATGCAAGGCCGTATAGCTGACAGCATACAACGATTGGGTTTTGGTATAAGATTAACAGCATAAAGCTGGTTTCCATGTAATAACTTTAATCAAATGTATAATAGCCTTGATCATAGAAAGAGAAAAACAAAAATACAATTCATATGGGAATCAGAACACCATCTTGATTGATCATAGCATGCATCCATAATTTTCATTGACAAAGGTAAAGGCAAAATAAAATGTGATGAACACATTCAAATATCTAGTTAAGGGCTACAATCATTAATTACATCCATACAACACCAAAATTCACAAATTTTCCTCCAGTTCATACACAATAGGACAACAAGCAGTGGCTTACCTTCATTTCCTGCCACCTGCGGATCCATTCACTCCCTCAAACAACTCGTTAATCTGGGTGCCAATATCCTCCAGAGTGTACTTAATATACCTATCAGCATGCCTCCCAACATCCGGAGCATTTTGAAACCTTGCAATGAAGTTTCTATAAGCTGGCATCACTACATTGTATAAAGAGTTCCTCAGCTCATTTCTTAGCTGCTCATCAAATATGATCCACTGGGAGTGAGATTTATAAATTTCCCCAAACTGAGAATTAAATGCCTTAATCATGTCTTTCATAGACATGGACTTTCCTCCAACATTAGCAGCCACAGGGCTACTATCTGCCCTCAATACCCCCAAAAGTTTATTCCAGGAACTTCTCTGATAACTCGAAAGGTATTGCTTGATTTTTGCAGTGTGTTTCCTTATCCAATCATCCCCGAGCAGCAAACCCAATTCACTATCCTTCACTTTTTGCACGATGTACCTCTCATTATTCATCAAGAAAACAGAGCACAAGGCAGCATCCCCATAAATCTTTGCCTTCACTTCCAAATTACTCTCCAACAACTCCATAATCCATGCCATTTGAACCGACAATGAAGACAAAGTAGAATCTTTTGATGGAACAACATTCACACTCTCCTCAAAGACCAGCTCTAACGACTCTCTTGACCTACACGCAGCACGTAAATAATTCATCACATATCGTGTGATTGGATGAAGCCCTCCACGAGGCACCGGAGCTTTAGCTGGATCCCGCCTAATCAAATTCTCCAACTCCATAAAAATCCCCCTTATCGCCTCCCCTAACCTCTTCCATATCCCCAACGCATCATTCCTGAGAACCAAACAATACTGATCACTAAAATTAAACTCAAACTCCGGCATCAAATCCCTCATCGTTTCAAACAAATCCAAAACCTTAAACAACCTCTCAGGCGACCTACTCCCTATCGCAATCGCATCCGCAAAATTCAAAATCTGAACCACAGCCCCCCTACAAACCTCCATAAATGACAAGTCACTCACCGAACCCAACCCATAAAACACCCGATCACACAACCTCCTCTCACTTGGAAACAAAATCCGAAGGGAAACATTTGCCGCTTTTATCCACTTATCAATTTCATCCTCCAACTCTTGCCATTGCATCTTTTGCACTTCTTCATTGCTCAATTTCCCTAAACCTAACCTCGACAGGCTTTCTTCCAAGAACTCCCTACGGAAACTACTATACACATGTGAACACTCTTTACCAGACCCCGAAACCACCATCCTCTTCGCTATCTCATGCAAATCGTTAATAATCCCCGACGGCAATGCATCAATTATGACGTCATAATTACTTAAACGTTGCGCTACCGGAATTTCACTATCACTATAGTCATGATCATCCTCGTCAGAATCATCAAACAATAAATTACTATTATCCTCCGTTAACTCTCCGTTACCGTTATTATAAGATCTAGTAGTTTCAAAAGACTCACCACCACGTTCAATTAAGAGACGGAACTCTTCTTCCAGCCGAAACATAGTCTGCTGAAGAAGATCCTCAGCTCGTGCCAAATACGCCCCGGCGGAACTGGAGGCGGAGAGTCCACGCACAGTTGAAATTAACTCGTCGACGCAGTCAAGGAAGGCGGAGGAGTCAGCAGAGTCAGACCAGATCGGGTGGTCGGCGGCGACGTACTGCGAGATCTGACGCTCTAAGGACTTGATAGTATGATCAAGAGCTCTAGGATCTTCTTCTTGTCCTGCTGTTGTCAATTTATCGGCCAATTTCTCTCGAGAAAAACGACCGTCGAATTTTGAGAAGATTTGCAAAATATCGTCAGCCATTGACTCGTTGTGGCCTAGCGTTTTCGCTATGTGGCGTGCTACAGCGATCAGCTTCTCCTCTCCGTTCTCTGCCGCCATTTTTTAAGGTTGTGTTTGGCTGTTTAGGGTTCGCAAGAGCATAAACGGCTGCGCTCTGGAGGTTTGGAGTGAGTGGTGGTTGCAGTTTTGAAGAAGAACAACAAGAAGAAGAAGGGAATAAAGGAGGGAGGGTGGGTGGTGCAATGACGGGAATGTCCTTGGAAAACGCGGTTTGTACTTTCAAGTTTTAAAGGGAGAGAGTGAGAGTGACGGGACGGCAGACGTGGATAAAAAAAAAAGAGAAGAGATTCTTGAGTGGCAATTTTGGTAATTAATTTGGTTTTTTTCTACTTTTTGCCCTTTTATTCTTTCGGCAAAACTCAATTAAGATCCTTTAATTATAATATGGGTTTCAATTTGGACTCTCATCTTTGGAAGTTTTAATTACAGCTCACAGTGATAAATCCTTGAATCTTTGGTTTAAATGGGAATCACTATTAAATCCTTGAATCTTTGATTTCAGCATATACAAGTTGGTTTAAATTTTTTTCACTATTAAGAGGAAAAAAAACCTTAAACACATGATGTATTAAAAATAATTTATTATTTCCATAAAAAATGAGCTAAATATTTAGTAATTATTTTATAAAAATATATCACTTTAAGTTATTAGCATAGAGTTACTAGAGATTATGATTTTGGAGATACCTAATTTAAAATTTTCTTTATTTGAGTGAATATTTGAGAATTTTAAAAAAAAATCTCAGATTACTAGTTTTTTAGGAAAATATGATGCACGTGATATGAACATTTATATCGTAATGGGATGTTGGCATTGCATCAATTATGATATATGGGTGATGTAATTGAAACTTCCAGTAGAAAAAGGACTTAATTAAAACGTATACCAAAATTGGAAGGTTTGAGTGTAATTTTCCCTGGTCAGAACTTCTTTTTAGAGATTTTTTCTTTAATTTATCTGAAAGCAGTGCCATGTCTCGTGACTTGTGGAGATGGGTCAAGAGGAAGTACCGAGAGGAAGGTTCGATGGGCCCATAGGAAGGGGACAGCGAGGAGGCCAGAGGTGGATAAGTGGAGGGAGAGTCGTTTGAAAATGAGGAAGCTGCCTCTCTCTATGGCCTGGTCAATTGCGTCTAGGAAAACCACATGATACTCCCAAAAAAATATTTCGACCAGGTCGCTTGTTTATTTTTCACATTGTCAAACCAACGCATTTATTGATGGTGGTTGTCAATGATCATGGTGGTATATGGCAGTTATGCTTGAGCACTTCATCTGAGAAATAATAATAATTGCTAAGATGAGTAAATTAAACGGTGTGTGATCCTCTTTTGGAGGTCCAGCTTCATTTTAGTTATGCCTCCATCCACTCCGGATGAGGATGAGGAGGAGGAGTGTTTAATGTTATGATAAAGATTATTTTTTAAATTATTTTTATTTAAAAATATATTGTTATATTTTATTTTTGAGTTATTCTTTAAATTTAATTTTTTTCCCGACCTCCAAAAAAAATGAAATAGCGTAGTTTTAAACAACATTGTTCTTCTCCTTCCCGTGCACACACAGAGGCAAGGGAAGAAGATATTTTGTTCCCCTACAACACCCTTTTCACTCTCTTCCCCTCCCACCTGCACAAATCCTGACAAGCCACGTCTCATATCCTGCCACCATTAATGCAACTCATGCCTCTTTATCCTGTCACCACCCTGAAAGAAGAAGAAAACCATGCTTTGCAAAGGCAAGAGCCGTCCCACGCCACCCTGCCCTACACCATGACAGGACAGGGCACGGTGATCCTCTCTCCCTCTACCTATAAACACCAAAAGGCAAAGAAGAAAACAGGAGGGGAAAAAAAATAGAACTAAAGTATAAAGAGAAGAGATGAACAGAGACAGTTTAGAGAGACGGAAACAGAGCACAACAAAAAACACAGAGGGAATGAATAGATGAAGAAAAAAAATAAAGGGAACGGGGGAATTGTTTGTGGGAAACAGGGAGGAACAAAAGAGAGTTTTTGGGGAGAAAAGCAGAGGAGAAACTGAAACAAAACAAAGAAAAGGAGGGAGGGCAAAAATAGAGGGCAATGAAAACATAGAAAAAAGAACCACCGACCACCCTCAGCTCCCCAGTCCGCCACCGCTAGCACCAGCAGCACCGCCATCAACAGCGGCTCCACCATCGTTAGAGACTTAAGAAGAAACGTAGAAGCAGGAGAACATAAACAAGGAGAAGAAGAAAACACAAGAAAACAGAGAGAAAAACAAAGAAGAACCACCATTTGGAATCCCTCGCCCGCCGCGCGATTCTTCCTCAACACCGCCACTGCTTGCCGCCATCAACACCAGCACCGCCATTGTTGTTAAGTCAGCTTCTTCTCCTTGGGATCCCCAGCTCCTCCAATGTTAATGTTGCATGTGAACAAGGGAAAGTGCTCCACTATTCACTGGGCTGGACAAGTCCGGCCCGGCCCAAAATGTGGGCCGGGTCCAACTAGTTCAAAAAAATTTTATAATTTTCTCACGTATTTTTCCACTAAAATTTGCTTAATATTGGTTTGTATTTTTATACCGTAAAGATACAAATCCGGTATTAAAATATCCGGCTTTCTCTGAAATGTTGCAAAAAAGAAAATTATAAAATCAAAAAAAAAATGTCTTGCTTTCTTGCATACGGCCAAGTCTTTTTAAAAAAATCATATCGTATTTTCATACAACAAAAATTCAAAATATATTTTAGCATGTATTTTGGTTTTAATAACCAATTTATTAAAGCCATGAGAACTAGACCAATATTTCAAAAAAAACCCAAAAAATATTTTACTTTGTTTTAGTATTGGGGGTAACAAATTTATATGTAAAACATATTCCCGATATTAAAAAGATAGTTCTTTTATAGATATTAAAATAGTTAGATTTTTACCCAATAAGATAAGAATCTCCTTACTAACGAGGACTTTTCTTAAATCATAGACAGACCAGCAGTTAGACCTTAGCATATATCAAACAATTAAACAATGCAGCTTACATTAGGTAAGACATATTTGGAGTGCTAATACCTTCCCTTTACGCAACCAGTCCATATGCCCGATCTCTAAGACCAGTTAGGGTTCCTAGTGATCACAATATTAGGTGGCAACTCTCACTTAACTTTTTACATAACTCGAGTTTTAAACTAAATCATGCGGGAGTTAACCCAAATTAAATTGATTAATTTCATTAATCAAAATGCAATTTTAATAGCTGGTAAAAACATGCCTTAGTTTTTAACAAAACTTCAAGATGAAATTTTTTTCATAAAAACTATCGAGACAATGACAAATTAGATCAATTTCGTTCTCCAAGCAAAACGTGTCATGGACTCTATTGAGTTTAATAATTTATTTTTTTATAAAATATTTTTTTGTAATTATATGATAAAAATATATGATTACAAAATTAAGAACCAACCTAAAAATAAAAAACTTATTTGAGACAATGATAACGCTAAAGAAAGCAAAAGATAAATAAATCATGCAATTTATTTCCCAATCAATCAAATATTGAAGGATAAAATTAAGAAAAAAACTATTAAAAAAATTAATGAACTAAAAACCAAAAATATATATTCGGCTAGTGGGTGAACTCATCAAACCTATGCACTGGGATAATCCGGGCTAACACGCTAAATTTGTGAACCGGAGTATGGACTTTAGTGGGGTTATAATTTTTTTTCCTAAACTAGTTTTTATTTAACTTCATGATAAAAAATATATATGATTGAAAAACAAAACATCAACCTAATACTGAAATGCAGTAAAAAAATTTAATGACAAATAAAGATCAAAATATTTAACATTACAACATGGATAATTTACCTTACCGTATTTAATGAATTTCTCTATCAAAATAAATTTGTAATAGAAAAATACATAAAATTTATAATAGAAACAAACACACATAAAAGAAAAAATTATAGATGAATTATACCCTACTCTTTAAAAACTAAACACATTCAATATTATTAAAAAACAAAACATCACAAAAAATTAAAATATAAAAATTATCACAAAAAAATCAACTAATACATTATTTTTTAAATGAAAAAATAAAATAATAAAATAATAACCAAACATCGCTAGGCCTGCCTAGCCTAATCAAGCAACGGCATGCATTAAGAAAAAAAATGACGTGGTCTATTCATCCCCATAATCTAACTGGGGGCTAGCCCAATCAAGCAGCGCCCCAACACATTCTGGGCCTTTGATTTAAAATACTATGGTCCATAAAATTTGTTGGTTGATCAACGAAAGCCCAGCCAAACCAGGCGTAAGAGCATCACATACCAGTCCAGTCCCTTTCCAGTCCCTTTCCAGTCCCGTATCCAAACACCCCATTCATTGGCTAGGTTTCCTTCCATTTGAAAAACAACCATGTCCTCCAAACAGAAACCAAAAAAGTCAGTTAGCTGATCTCTTACACAGAGAGAAAGAAATATTTGAAACCCTAGATAATAAACCCTATTTTTTTCGAGAAAAGAGAAAAAGCTTCAATGGCATCGAAGTTTGGGTTAGCCGGAGGGATACCGGAACGGCGAGTGAGACCGATTTGGGATGCAATCGATTCTCGTCAGTTCAAGAATGCGCTTAAACACTCCACTTCACTCCTCGCTAAATGCCCTAATTCACCTTACGCACTCGTAAGACTTCAAATATTTCTTAGATTGATTCAGCTCTTGATTGCTAATTACTTTAAAGTGAAGTGATTTTGTGTGTTTACTTTTGCTAATTGGATTCTGCTTAGGGTGTTAGCTTTGAGCTTTTTTTCTCTAGTAACTGGCATAATTAGTTGTAGTTTTTTCAGTTATTTGTTGTCTGAGCAAATTTGCAAGGTGTGCTTGTGCCTGCGCGTGTTTGTATGTGCAAACATTTGGTCATTTTTTTATCCGGGGATTAAGTGGCGAATGCTTGTCGTGCTGCCATCCCAGTTGTTTATAATGTTTATAAATCTTGCTTCTTTAGTGTTTGGTTTTGAGCATGTGGTTTTTATGATAGAGGGATTATTTGGGGAATAGTTAGAGTTAATTACTTTTAGAGTTATGGTGTATGTTGTTTATTGTATTAGAATTGAAATGGTGGGTTATTTGGAGTAATTGATGTGTTCTGGTGATGCAGGCGCTAAAATCACTCATCTTGGAAAGGATGGGTAAATCTGATGAGGCATTATCAGTTTGCTTAAATGCAAAGGAGCTTTTATACAAGAATGATTCCTTGCTAATGGATGATCTAACTCTCAGTACATTGCAGATTGTTTTTCAACGGCTTGATCGCTGTTAGTATATCTTTACTGCTCCGAGATTCTCTGTTTTTATACATTATATCGGAAGACTCTAATATTTTTTACCCTTTAAATATAATCAGTGGATTTGGCTACTGGATGCTATGAGTATGCTTGCAGTAAATTTCCAAGCAATTTGGAACTAATGATGGGACTTTTCAATTGTTATGTTCGTGAGTATTCATTTGTGAAGCAGCAGCAGGTCAGTGTTCTTTTTCTTGTATGATATATGTGAACTTCATTGCTATGTCTTGACATCTGCTTGATGCAGATTGTGGGACAATTAGGCTAATGCTTTCTAACTATGATGTCATCATCTGGCAGACAGCTATCAAAATGTACAAGCTTGTTGGTGAAGAGAGGTTTTTGCTCTGGGCAGTTTGTAGCATCCAATTACAGGTCATAGCAGCCTTCCCTTCTTGTATATTGCTAAGCATGTGCTCTTTATTTTATAGTATTTATTCTTTAAGCTACTAACATTTCTTGTCACATTGTGTGTGCATAGTGCATATATTATTACAAGTTATTGGTTTTATACATGGAAATTGGCTTTTATCGGTGTTATGGTGAAAGGCTCATTGATTTAACTGATGAATATCACCCTCGCTTCATGTCTTGCAACCTTAGAATTTGGAAAATTTGTGTGCTCAAAATCTTGATATTGAGGTGGATTGGCGTCAAAGGATCCTTATAGCTGGCTCTGACCAATTTGTGATTAATGCTTTGTTGCTGTTGTTGGCATGCTCTTAGTTAAGTTTTGAACGTCTGCATTCATGCCCGATTAGATTACTGCTAACACAGAACATTCAAAATTGAGAAAAGGAATGAACAGATGAGGTTACTTGCTGGAAGAATGTAACCATAAATCTTTTGACAATGCAATATAATTGAAGACACGTGTGTTGAACAAGATATTTTTTAAGCAAAACAAATTCTTAAGAAAATCCTTGCATGCAGTTTAGATTGCTCCAAAAACCTGCAGCATGCAAAGCCAAGATCGAATCTGTTAAAGGTTGCAGCGGTTCAACAGTCTGATCTGGTTTCAGATTTGAAGCACTGCAATCCTTTTTTTTTAAAAAAAAAGAATATAAAATTGGGAGCTCATGCATGCATCTCACATTTTCGCTTAAAGACTTTGAGAACTGTAAATGGTACAAAATGTGACTGCTGGCTAACTTGGCATTGCCATTTACAAATAACATATTGGAGTGCATGGGGTAGTTTGTGGAGAGATTATGATCCACGCTGTGAGCAACTTGTCCTTCATTGCCTCTTGCAAGTTATTTATGGACACCCAACTGCTTCACTGGGAACATGAACACCTAAGCAATCTTGATGTGGACAAATTAAGGGCTTGGAGTATTAGATTTTCCTTCTTTTTATTTTTTTAGCGAGTTAATATCTGAAACTAAGGCCATTATGATCTGATCTCTGTCCTCCAATTTAACACTTGTCAAAGCCAAATTACATTCTCATTCCTTTGGTCATCCATCTCACAATGTACTTATTGTGGATGTCACCTTTACAGTGGAGTTGCCTAAGTTTGTAATTGAACACTTAGTTATCTGAAGCAATAATTAAGGTGATTTCTCCTTCTTGTCCCTCATTCCTTTGCTCTCTTTTCTTCTTGTTTTTTTTTCCATCCCAACAGAAAAAGGTTGATGCTGCCCAGGTGGGGTTGCACTTGTAACCTTTTTTCTCTTGGTGTTCTGGATTGTGTTGCCTAGTAACCTAATTCATTGTTTATCTAGCATTTGTTTTATCTGTTCTACTTCTGTGAATTGATCTCCATAGAATGGGTCCTGGTCTAGTGTATAGTTTATGTATTTGGTTATGTCCATTTCTGTCATGAAAGGGTAAAAAACTAAACAGCATTTCTCTTAAGAAGCTTCTTGCTGTATTTCCACATGCAACCCATGTGCAGCCCTTAGAATGCTTGTTTATTGAACACACTTCTTGCCTGGGTGGAATGTCTTGTTTTGCTGCTTATTTCGTTTGCTCTGATCTTCATGCAGGTATTTTGTGGCAATGGAGGAGAGAAACTAGCAATGCTAGCTGAAGGGTTACTTAAGAAGCATGTAGCTTCCCACAGCTTGCATGAGCCTGAAGGTGAGTTCCATATCTGTTGCCAAAATTTGAACAACTATCATTCATTAATGATCTCCTCTCTGATTGTGTAAAAACTCTGTTGCAGCTCTTATGGTCTATATTTCCATATTAGAACAACAAGAAAAGTATGGTGATGCATTGGAAATTCTCTCGGGGCAATTGGGATCACTATTAATGATTGAAGTTGATAAGCTACGTATACAGGTATTTTCTGAAACATTATGTCTTGGTTTTTTTTTTTTATCTTAAAAGTAGTTCTGTTGACAATAGAGTAATATTTTACATTTTTGAATTTATACATAAGATAATGCACATCTTATGGATTTTCTGTGTAGCTATTATATTTCTTCATTGTTTTTGGGATGAGAAACTGAACTTGTCAAGTAAATAAAAGGTGAGTTATTATGGGCAAGACTAAAGAGGTATTCTAAAAGAAAGCTTGAATGGAAAATGAGATTTGTTAAAATGGAACTAGGTGCAAACAAACTAGATGACCTGTGACTTACATTCCACTAGAGAGTTGAAGTGGAACTTCCACACAACTTTATGAGGATGATGCCATGTAAACTTGAATTCTTAGCATAATGACTATCAAGTTTTGGGCTCAATACTGAAAGGGGCACGCCTGTATAATAATATAGGCCACATAGACTTTTCTGCTGATAAATAACACCTGCTCATTCAAATGAATCCTAATGAAGGCTTAATCATCTATGCTCATGGTTTTGGTTGCACTTTCACCTTGCCCTACTTTTCTATATATATATATATAAACAGTTTCCTTTCATCATTTTGTTTCCAACATTTAAGTTTTCATGCAACTTTGTTGCTATAGAAATTTAGAACACATTATCTCTCGCTGTCTTGCATGCATTTTCTTGGAACTTCTTTCTTTTTACTTGTTGGTTTCCTTATCAACCTGGTACTCTTTGACTTTAAGTTGACAGGGGAGGCTTCTTGCTCGGTCAGGTGACTATGCTACAAGTGCCAACATATATCAGAAGATTTTAGAACTATGGTATGCGCATGACAGTTTTCTTTCAAGAATTCAGTTTTGAGATTTTTATCACCAACTGAGGCAGCTAAGATCACACAACTTAGATAATATAGTGTTACGTCGTGTGTTGTAAGTTGTAATAAAAGAACCAGGAAAATTCTCTCTCTCTTCTTTTCATTTTTAGCTGTTTATTTCTTCTACTAGCTGCATTATTAGCCTCTGTTAATTTTCTTTCTTTATTTTTAGGTGTTATGGTTAGATTTGGGTTTGATTGATTTGTTTAGGATGTTCTGAATAGGACAGCTGTGACGTATAAGTCGGGGATTACTGAACCATGATATCAAACAGGCTGCAGTTGCATTATGCAGGAAAAATGAATAGCCTCTTGTAATCGTAGAGGGAAAACAAGCTGTTTGCTTTGGCAGATGGGATAGTTTGTGAAAACAGCCAGTTATTGGAAACCCACATTTCAAAGCTCGTAGCAAGTTTTTAGAAGTCATGGAATTATTATTTTGATACTCCTACTGTGGAGATTTTACATTTTTTCAATGAAAATAGCCTTGTCAAAGCTTCAGATAACTAATTTCTAGGTCCTTTAGGAATAGAATTTGCAACTAGGAGCCTGACACCTTATTTTGAATTCTGCCCTAGTGTCAATGAGGTCTGAAAGTTTGCTGTTGCCCTTATATGGATCACCTGACTGTTTTTAAAGCATTCCCATATAGATAATCCACACTCCCCCTCTTGCTGCTTGTTAGCCACCTTTTATTTTCTTTCGGGTTTACTATGAATTTGCTCGCTCACCTGCATGTTCAAATTACACGCACCAGCTTGGCATTTGCTAAAGTTTGACTGCTGTAGAACATGGAGTAGTTGAAACTCGTTGCTAGAGATTGTGATGCATCTAATTGTTTCCTGTTTCCAATCCAGAAATTTTCTATTTTGGTCATTTCATTTGAGGACGTATATTTTTTTAGCTGTTAATCTTGTTTGGTTTGTCTGGCAGCCCTGATGATTGGGAGTGTTTCCTACATTATCTAGGCTGTTTGCTGGAGGATGGCAGCAGCTGGAGCAATGGAGCCAACAATGATCCAATTAATCCCCCAAAACCCGTGGATTGCAAAGTCTCTCAATTGGCAGATGAAGTGGTGCATATTTACTACCCTTGAATTTTATATGTAGTTTGTATTTTCTGTCATATCTGCATACTGCAGATCTTTTTATGACTTTTTATGCAGATTTTGATTTTTGCAAATTGGATGTGCAGTTTCATTCTCGAATATCGACTTCATTAGCTTTTGTGAAAAAATTACAAGCAGACACCAGTAATGATTTTATTAGGTGTCCATACTTGGCAACTCTTGAAATTGAGAGGAGGAAGCGATTACATGGAAAGGGCAATGATGATGATATTGTGGAGGCTCTAATGCTATATTTCCTCAAGTATGTAACTCTTTCTTTTCTTCCCAACTTGTGTGGAACTAGCTGCTGAGTGTAATTGTGCACGAAGTCTGTAATCATCCAAAATATTTTTGTTTCTGTGTTTGGCAAATAATGGATATGAAGTCGAGACTAGATGAACAATTTATCTCCTCTCACAACCATTTGTCAGTCATTTGTATGCTTCAAAGAAATTCTCAGTTCTTACAAAAAGTTTCTGGTATTCCTTTATGTTGGTGGTCTTTTTTGTAAGAATTATAGGCAAAATCATGGAAAGTTTTGGACCATCTAAGCTGAAGTCCTTTTTTTTAATGCAGGTTTGGTCACTTAGCAAGCTTCAGTTCTGATGTTGAGGCATTTCTGCAAGTCTTAACTCCAGATAAAAAAACGGAGTTTCTTGCAAAGTTGATAAAAACTTTGGACTCCTCTGCTACTGCACCAACTAAAGTGCTTGGACAGTCAATCACGATTTTCAAAATTCAGGAGTTGACTGGGAACATGTATAAGCTCCCTGTGCTTGGTGCGTGTTTCTTTTGCACACATACACTTGCTCACCCTACACACAATCTTTTGCACATCCAAACTGCACTCTTTACACTTGTATTTTGTATTTTGTAGCCATGCATCGGATTTAAATGCCTCATAATGGCATAAGAGTGATCAGAAACATAAATCTCCACCATGTTTTTCTCTTTTAAATTGTGGTGTTCAGCAATGCATCCTCTTTATTTTCTGAGCCTCCTGCAAATTCTTTTTTGGTAGAAGGTTCCCAGTTATGTAGTCTACTTCATTTTCTTTGTTCCTTGTAATGTGTTTCATTCTAATTAAATTGGCTTTTTATTCAGTGTTTTTTTTTTTTTTGGATTCAATGATATTAACTTCATCCATGCTTCTTCAGAACTTGAAGGCTGTGCTGTGCAAATGGTGGAGATGTATTGTAAAAGTCTTCCACTTTCAAAGGATTTGGATCCACAAGAGAGCATGCATGGTGAAGAGCTGCTATCTATGGTGTGCAATGTGTTGGTTCAGGTATCTCAATTCATACTTTCATTTTTTGGGATCAGATGCGTGGCCACATATGTACTGGTAGATGCCTGGATATGAGGATGGGTTTTATGATTTCTTAAGAAGGACTTTACCCTAGATGGTGCAACAAGTCTCCTTTAGTCCATGAAATATTGTTTATTTGACTTAAGAAAATTTTCTTGTGGGATATTTTGACATGATCCTATCTTGTTCTTAAGAAGTTTATATTCTGATGCTCATTACCTTGTTGTTGCCTAATAATGGAGGTGACACTGCTAAAAGTTGATGTCTAGGTTAGTGTGCGTGCACACACAACACATGGATTTATGGCTACTTGTGCTTCGTGCGTGCTCTTGCATTATTCCAGAACTTGTTTCATGAATTGGTTTGCTAGTTACAAGATTTTCTTTATTTAATTGACTACTGTATTGTTCTCTTTGAGGTTATGCTCATATATATATATATATATATATATATATATATATATATATTCATTGCATTTTTTTTGTTTTTTCTTTCCCTTTCTTTTTAAATAGCTATTCTGGCGTACAAGACATCTTGGCTACTTCATAGAGGCAATTATGGTTTTGGAGTTTGGCCTGACTATTCGAAGGTAAGATATTTTTTCACTGCTGATATTGTATTGTAATTTCAAACATGGCATTTTAAGAGTTCCAAATCTTTATAATGATTTAGGCTTTGGTGGGGGTGGGTTATATTACATCTGTGCCACCTTGAACACATTTAATTGGCACTAGAAATTCTGCTTGATGAATGAGAAGAAAGCATGTATTAAGTGTTTTGGAGGAAAACAAATAAAGGATTAGTGGATACAAGTGCTATGCATGTGAAACCATTTGTTTTCTTCTGGAAACTGTTTGCTGTGTTGGGAACTTCACATTCTTGAAACTAATTTTTGTGTTTGGTCGTATTTGGCAGATATATATGGCAGTACAAGATCTTGTTGCTGCACTTGTATTCACACTTGGGTGCAATTTCGTTAGCTTATGAGTGGTAACATATGTTAATATATATTTCACATTGTTAGTTGATGAAATACTGTTACCTTTTGGTTTGTATTTCAAATTCTGTCTAGCCACTTGGTTATTCTTCCCCCTTTTATACTCATCAATTCACTTTGGTTTTCCTAAGGTCTAAAGCAGCTCTCTAAATCTCTGTGTAGGTATAAGTCTTTGGACGTGAAGAATATTCTGATGGAAACTGTTTCTCATCACATCTTGCCGCAGATGCTGGTATCTCCTCTTTGGGGGGATTTAAATAATCTGCTGAAAGATTATCTCAGGTTTATGGATGACCACTTCAGGGAATCTGCAGATCTGACATTCCTTGCTTATCGCCACAGAAACTATTCTAAAGTATGCCACATTATCAATATAATTATTTTTATTCTGTGTTAAAAATTTAAGGCGAGTTTCTTTTTTGAAATGAATCTTAGATGTTCCTGGAATTGTTTGCCAGTTCATTGCGTGTGGCTATCTTTCCAATTACTTGATTCTATTGTCTACCTGTGGATGACTGCTTTCTGCACTTTTTGGTCATTGCCTTTATCCATCTAAAACATTTGTTCTGTATCTTTCTTTCTCCCAATGAATCTGGTAACATGCCCTTAGATTGAAGGGGACATGGTATTGAAATAGATTTGTGCAATCAAGATTCAAGACAATCCTCTTACTTTGTATTTCAGGTAATAGAGTTTGTTCAATTCAAGGAGCGATTGCAACGATCTAATCAGTATTTATTTGCAAGGGTTGAGACACCCATTCTACAGCTAAAACAAAAGGCAGATAACATTGAAGAAGAAGAGGTGTGAATCACTTTTATCTGTTTCAACACCATACCTTTGTGTCTGATGAATATGCTGTCTTTCAGGGTGTTCTTGAAAACTTGAATGGCGGGGTTCACTTTGTTGAGCTCTCCAATGAGATTGGATCCAAAACCTTGACATTCAATGAAGATTTCCAATCACGGCCTTGGTGGACACCAACTACAGAGAAAAATTATCTCTTAGGTTAGTCATGTGGTCTTTGTTTCTTAATATCTACATCTTTAAAACCATATTATGTTCAGTGGTATTGAAGAAGCTATGATGGTTTGGGTAACAGTGGTGTTTTCTTATTTCCTGTCTCTCTATGAATTCTCTTGTATATTGAAACGATTCATTTCCCAGGTCCATTTGAAGGAGTATCATATTGTCCCAAGGAAAACTTGGTAAGGAACTTCATTCATTGATTTGCTTTTGTATGTAATATTTGGCAATAGCAATCCATATACTTAATGGACTTTCTGTGTGCTCCTAATGCCCTTTATGTTTGTTTTTTGACTTGAATATAGACAAAAGAAAGGGAAGAAAATGTGCGGGGAGTCATTGAAAAGAAATCCCTTCTCCCTCGGATGATTTATCTGTCCATTCACAGTGCTTCAGCATCACTTAAGGAGAGTGTTGAAGAAAATGGGTCCATATCTGGGTCAAAAATCTCCTCAGAGTTTAAGTTTTTGCTTGAGCGCCATGCAAAGATGTTAGGCTTTTCTTTAAGTGATGCAGTTGAAGTGGTTATGGGTGTTTCCAGTGGTGTAAAATCCTTTGAGGTATACTTGTGCTGTCAATCTTATTCCTTGCCTTTTCTTACTGCTCTCTATTATTTTTCATGATATTCTTGTTGATGTGGTTGTATAATTCTGATTCACATTCAGATGAGGTGATATAGGTATGAGACACATTGTTGTAGGTGTGAAAGCATTTCTGTGTTAGGCAGGTTGTCTTTATCTTTTTTCCATTCCTTTAGATGCACACCAAGTTAATATATCTTATAAAGCAAGTGCTTTTGTTAAAATTGTCATCTTTAAAAAAGATTAGTTACTGGTGATCACTAGCTTGCTTTTATTCAAGTCGCCCACTATGGATCACTTAAATACCACAAGAACTTGGATGCATTTTAATTTTTGGATTTGACACAGGCTTTTGGTTCAGACGAGATTGACTGGATAAACTTTGCTGTCTTTTTGAATGCTTGGAATTTGAATTCCCACGAGCCCTTACAGCCTAATGGAGATCAGTGTGGCCGTGGTATTTGGCATGTAGTGGATACTTTGCTGGTGAAATATATTTCAGAGAAGATCAAATCCGTGGAGTCTCTTATTTGCTCTCCAAGGGTTGATCTTCCAATTTTAGTGCAATTGGTTACAGAGCCATTGGCCTGGCATGGTCTTGTGATTCAATCTTGTGTTCGATCATCTCTTCCATCTGGAAAGAAAAAGAAGAAAGGTGGGCCTGTGGACCAGCATTCATCTCTGGTGTTTAATGACATTAGGGATTCAATCCATTCTTTATGTGATATAGTTAAGGAGGTTGCAACATGGATCAGAGGTCAGATTGACAGACCAGAGGATGAGAGTGTGGAAATTATACTTTCCTCTCTTAGGAAAAAGGAACAAGATGAAGGGCCTGGGCGTGTTTTCCATGTTCTGGAAAGTTTAATTCCATCAATAAATGAGGCTGAACTTGGTGATCGGATCTCCCAAGAATTGAAGACATGGAGTCCCCTCGATGTTGCAAGGAAGATAGTGACCGGGGACTCTACATTATTGTCCCAGTTTCTTAATATTTGCGAGTCAAAAATCAAGTCATTTCAGGCATTGAATCAGCAGATAGCTCAAATATAAAGTGTGTTTTGCTTAATGTGTTTCCCCTGATCAGCAGGCATTTTGCTTCAGCTTTGGGAGCTGCATCTGATCTGGAATTACTGCGCTACTTGTCATTAACAGAAAGAGTTGAATGGATTGTTCAAGCTCTGCACTGATCCTCTCTTTGGACTCGTAGTTTACCATGAGATTTCCCTGCCAGATTGTTGTCAGCCTCTATCGTGGCCAGCCAGTTCTGTTTGAGCGGTTTTGGAAATGTTGTGCCAGATTTTCACAATTTATTTGGATATTCTTTCAATTTTTACACAGAACAGGTTTGTGTCTTTGTTCTCTTGATGTATTCTTTTTTGCAATATATCTTTTGTTATTTTTTGCTTAATGTTGCGTGCACATCGGTGAACTTTGAAAGTCAAAATTTGATGTATTATTAAAAAAAACTAAAATTCCTCAGTGTGTTTCACCTTTTAAATTTATAGTTATACGCTGAGTTGTTTTTTTTATTTTATTTTTTTAAACTTTTTTTTTTAAATTGTTTCTTTTCTTTGTTTTTTTAATGAATGTTTTTTTGTTTAATTTTTTTTTGTTAATATTAAATTTTTTTCTATTTAGTTATTAAATTTTCATGATACAGGTTCCGGGTTTGATAGGTTAACCTGAATTTTTTTTTCTGGATTTTTTTAATTAATTTTTTCAAATGTAGTTTACAGTGAAACGTTTAATTGTCTTATATTTTCTTTCTTTTTTTTAAGCTGTTTTGTTTTCTTTGTTTTTTTTAATGAATATATTTTTTGTTTAATTTTTTTTGTTAATGTTAAATCTTTTTCTATTTAGTCATTAAACTTTCATTACACAAGTTCCGAGTTTGACGGGTTAATTTGGATTTTTTTCTAGTTTTTCTTTTTAATTAATTTTTTCGTTTAATTTAGTTTGTTAATGTTAAATTTTTTTTATTTAGTTATCAAACTTTCATGACATGGATTCCAAATTTGATGGGTTAACCCAACTAATTCTGGGTTAACCTATAAATTTTTTTTTTCTATTCAGTTATCAAACTTTCATGACACAAATCTCAGATTTGACGAGTTAACCTTATTTGAAGGGTTAACCCAGTTAATTCAAATTTTTTTTCTTCATTATTTTTTTTCATGTAGGCTTTTATTTCTTTGTTTTTTAAAAAATTATTTTTTGTTAAGTATTTTTGCTTTTTTCTTTTTTTTTTCCTTTTTAATTATTTTTTTAAAAAATTTAGTTTGTTAATATTAAGTTTTTTTTTATTTAGTTATCAAATTTTCATGACACGAATCCCAGGTTTGATGGATTAACCTGGTTTGACGGGTTAGCTCAGTTAATTTAGTTTTTTTTTCTTCATTAGTTTTTTTGTTCATGTAGGTTTTTTTCCTGTGTTTTTTTCTTTTTAATTAATTTTTTTTGTTTATTAATGTTAATTTTTTTCTATTTAGTTATCACACTTTCATGACACTAATCTCAGGTTTGACGGGTTAACCTGATTTGGTGGGCTAACTCAGTTGATTCAGATTTTTATTTTATTTTATTAGTTTTTTTCTTCCGATTTCATCTTTAAATATTGTAATTAACTATAACTAAAAGACATCAATATTTTTTCTTTCAATTTCATGACACGAATCCCAAGTTTGACGAGTTAAACCAGTTGATTCATATATTTTTTTTAAGTAGTTTTTTTCTTTCAATTTTATCTTTTAATATTGATTTAATTAAGAATTAAACTTTATGATTTGTTTTGTTTACTGGTAATTAAATTATTGTGATCTCATGAGGGGATTTTACTGAACCACTCCTTGCAAAGCACTATTCATCAGAATAATGCTTTGCTTTATTGTTTTTTTAATTAATCTTTTTTTTTAATTTCATTCTGTAATATTAAATTTTTTTCTTTTTAATTATCATATTTTTGTAACAAGATCTTGCAATCAGACTCATATCAAAGACTCCGGGTTTGATGTTGCAACCAAACTCACTTAAACTTGGGTCATGCAAGTTGAATATTATTATTAATATTATAAATATAACTTCTGGATCAGAAATAATAGACAGACCCAATACTTTTAGGTATAACTTTGTAGAAAAACCTAATACTCATAAATTTTAACTTTTTTTTTATATATAAAAAAATTGACCTGTGACGTGGCGCGGGTCACGTTTTTAGTTCTACTCTAATTTAACTCGATTTGTTTTTGTATTTTAAAAGTATTTTTGAAAAAAAATTAAATATTGTTTATTTGCTTTAAATTTTTTTTTTAATATTCTCATATTATTTTGATGTGCTGATTTTAAAAATAAATATTTAAAAATAAAAAATTATTGTTTTGATATATTTTTAAATAAAAAACCTTTTGAAAGACAGTCAAAAATATATACTGTTGACACAGGCAGCTGTCAATTGTCTTCTTAGATTTGAATTTAAGGTGTAATTTTTTTCTATATTGGAATCCAATGATTTAACCGGTATCAGTAGTATTACGTGAGTATCACCCTGGTAGATCACTGGATCTGGGCAGATGTTAAGTTGCTGTGAGATTACTATGCAAACTGTCTCAATAGAACAGGCAAAGAACATTGTTACGAGGGAACACCTATCTATGTGTATCAAGTTCCCACTTTGGGTGCAAGATCATACTATTTGAAATCAGTTGGCGGCCTACCTAATTCATTAAGATCTATGGGATTCTGGGTTTACAGGTGTCCCTGATGATGTATTTTTCCAAAGAAATTTTGGGGGAGGGAGTTCAGGAAGACGACAAGAAGTTGCTCGAGCAGACTGGTCTGGCCTCTTTTTTCAATTGTATCACCTAATATAGTGGAAAAGGTAATTTATGAATTGATCAGTGCCTTGATTGATGTTTATATATATATATATATATATATATATAGTTAATCTGTCTGACAAACAAGTAAGAACTACCGTAGGTAGGTAGGTTTACAGGAGCCTTGACAATCCATGCTTTTTTCACCAAAGCCCTATCTATAGAGTGCGTGATAGTCTTACAAAATCCTTTCATTGAAAGTAAATTTAGTTGGATGTGTATCTCATGTATTACGTAAGTGGGATTTAATTAATGAATTTTAATTAATTTAATTGTTAATATTTTTTGGTATTTGAATTTTATAAGATTATTATGTATTGCCCTCTTCGTTTTCAAGTATCACTTCAAATCCAAATCCACACCGGTGGTAGATATTCAAGTTCAAACCCTTTTGATTAAAAAAAAAAAGAGGCAAAACCATACCCATAGTTGTAAATCCCAGTTAAAACCATAAATATTGCTTGAAAATCACGAGGCTATCTTGTAAAACATAACGAGTTAAAAAAATCAATTGAAAGAAGATTGAGCTCATGGGTCAAGAATGGACTTTAGGGTTAAAACTATTTTCTAACATTCTTAATAAGTGGACCAATAACAGAAAACACAACATCATAACTTGACTTCTACTCATTCCATCAAACCCTAAACCAAAATTCAACCTTACCCTAACTGTCCTGGGATTTTCTATACCTTGAGATCTAATCATATGCTAGAAAATGAACTTTTGTTCTTGTATTTTATTTACTGCCACGAAGAATTGATTGGTCCACCATGGGCTGACAGGTAGTGTATAATGGTTGACCTAACAATTGATTCTGTACCTGATTAATTGTCTAATCAAGACGAGGCTAGAATGTATTAGGTTTTTTTTTTTTTTAATCTTATGAAATAATGCTATTTTTCATTCAGTTGAAAAGTCTCATAATTTTGATAATTTCTCAGCATAATCCCAAGTAAAAACTTTTATGGTACTAACCAGCCACGTCCTGCTTATTAATTTATGGATCCACATTGAAGAAAGAATTTATGGGTCCATATTAATATATATAAAAATTGAAAAGAAATAATAAAATTCATCATCCATCATCAATAGTGATAACAATATTTCCATCTTGAATTTTTCTCGTCTATTTGCATCTATTTTTTAAAAGTACATTCAAAGAGTAATTAATAAAATATTTTTAATTACTCTCTAAGCACCATAACTAAACCACTTCTCAAAATTTCAAAAAATATATATATTTCTGATGAACTAACGATATGATAATTCAATATATATACATCGGATTTGATATTAATAGCATGATTTTCCAACCAGAGCCTGGAGCTTACATATGATCACCTTGTGCGAAGCAAGTGGGGAAGAGGACTCCTAGTACATAAAGAGCCAATCAAGTAAAAAACAAGAAGAATTATGGATACCTACCTCCTAACTGAAGAACTCAGACCTGCTTTTAGCACGTATAGCCTACAGAAAGAAGAGAAGATTTTAACTTCGAATCATTTGCTTATGTAATGAAACAAGTTAACTCGCCGCTATGCTAAAAACAAATCAAGGTATCGAGCCTTTAAGGCAAGCCTCCAAATACCATGGCAAAATGAGTTGAACTGCTCAGCAGCATGATCATATGATTGGTCCCTCGTCTGTGCCCTAGTCCTTTTAGCGCAGGATCTTCATTTGGTTGATCAAAATATTGATGGGGGCAAGTGGGTGCACCAAATCCCTTGATGGTTGGACTGAACTGTCCTCAAACTCCCGAGTCTCATTGTTGACTCATATAATCTCATCTGCCCAAAACATCCCTTTCAGAGAGGAAGAAAAAAGAAAGGAAAGTTGAAGTCCTGTCCTTTCCCGCTTTATCCTACTATAAATAGACAGTCATTCTAGGCTATATCTCACACATCATCTATAACGAGCTTACACAGCAATGGAGACTCGTAACTTGACTGTCAAGCAAGTTTCCTACTGCCTTTTTCTTAGCATTTTTGTAATCTTCAGTTTCCAAGCTCATTTCTCTGAAGCAGAAACTCACTACCGAGAGTTTGTTGTATGTGTTCTCTTCGTTACTATCTTCTTATCTTTTGCTTGTGATAGAATATAAAGCTGTGAAGCAAATTCTTTTTTTTCCCTTTTCGTGTGGATGGAAACAGATTCAAGCTAAACCAGTGAAGAGGCTGTGCAGAACCCATAACACAATTACAGTGAATGGACAGTTTCCAGGACCAACATTGGAAGTGCGCGATGGCGATACTCTTGTGATCAAAGCAGTAAATAATGCTAGATACAATGTTACCCTCCACTGGTAATTATCGAACATCCTATGCAAGTAGATGAGAAAAAAAGAGAATTGCATATACATACATGGATGTTTTAACTCATGATCAATTGTTGTTGTCTGGATTAATCAGGCATGGAATCCGACAGCTGCGAAATCCGTGGGCGGATGGACCTGATCGTGTCACTCAATGCCCCATCCGACCAGGAAGGAGTTATACATACCGGTTCACAATTGAAAATCAAGAGGGGACTTTGTGGTGGCATGCTCATAGCAGATGGCTTAGAGCCACCGTTTATGGTGCTCTAATCATTCATCCTAAATTGGGTTCTCCATATCCATTCCCTATGCCCAGGACAGAAATTCCCATTCTTCTCGGTAACCCGTCTTTCATTTTCAATCCAAAGTCCTCAAACCATTAGATGGTGGCATAACTGGAAGCTGATTATGTTGTTGATTAACAGGGGAGTGGTGGGACAGGAACCCTATGGATGTCTTGAGGATAGCAGATTTCACAGGTGCAGCACCAAATATATCCGATGCTTATACCATCAATGGCCAACCTGGCGATCTCTATAGATGCTCAAAGCAAGGTTCGCCAGTTATTCTTTTTTTTTTTTTTTGCTTTCAGATTTATTCAGCTCTAATTTTAATCTGTAACGTTAATTTCCACTAACCATTGATCATAATATCACTTCTGTTGTGGTTTTGACAATGTAGAAACTGTGAGATTTCCTGTGGGTTCTGGGGAAACAATCCTCCTAAGGGTCATAAATTCTGCCCTGAACCAAGAACTCTTCTTTGGAGTGGCCAACCATATACTGACAGTAGTTGCTGTTGATGCTGCCTACACCAAGCCTTTCACAACCTCAGTCATCATGATAGCTCCTGGTCAGACAACTGATGTCCTCCTCACTGCTGATCAAACCCCAGGTCACTACTACATGGCAGCTCGTGCCTATAACTCAGCCAACGCACCTTTTGACAATACAACCACAACTGCAATCCTTGAATACAAGACAGCTCCTCGCAATGCCAAGAAAGGAAAGCAGTCAACACCCATCTTCCCACGACTCCCAGGCTTCAACGACACAAACAGTGCGATTGCATTCACTTCCCGTCTAAGGAGCCCTTCCAAGGTTAAAGTCCCACTTCAGATTGATGAAAACCTATTTTTTACAGTGGGGCTAGGACTCATCAACTGCACCAATCCTAATAGCCCTCGCTGCCAAGGTCCAAATGGAACTCGTTTCGCAGCTAGCATAAACAATATGTCTTTTGTACTCCCAAAAAGAAACTCACTAATGCAGGCCTACTACCAAGGCCAACCTGGAATCTTTACCACAGACTTTCCACCTGTCCCCCCTGTAAAATTTGATTACACTGGCAACGTCAGCCGAGGACTATGGCAGCCTGTTAAATCAACTAAGCTTTACAAATTGAAATTTGGTGCGAAGGTACAAATAGTGTTGCAGGATACCAGTATAGTCACAGTTGAGGACCACCCAATGCATCTCCATGGATACCATTTCGCTGTTATAGGGTCAGGCTTTGGTAACTTCAACCCCCAAACAGATCCAGCAAGGTTCAACCTCATTGATCCACCATATAGGAATACCATTGGAACCCCTCCTGGTGGTTGGGTAGCCATCCGGTTCGAGGCTGATAATCCAGGTAACACGGAGAATATGCATATACATTTAATATATTTAGTTTGGTTTCAATATTGAACAGATTGACTGATATGATGCCTCGCATTGGCTTACATGGTTTGAAACAGGAATCTGGTTCATGCACTGTCATTTAGATTCACATCTCAATTGGGGTTTGGGTATGGCTTTTCTAGTTGAGAATGGAGTTGGCAAGTTGCAGTCTGTACAGCCTCCCCCACTTGATCTGCCTCGGTGTTAAAGATCACACCATTAAAAGGCTCACCAACAATTGCATCTAGTCTTCCCAGTTGATGATCAATTTACAGTTTCTAAAGTCAGTCCTAAGATATAAATGGATTTGTTTGTCTGAATCCAGAGATGCATGTATTCTAAGCTAGCTTATTTTCTACTAGTTATGTCCCTAGAAGGACTATGTTCCATTAAGCAATTGATTTGGTACGTGTCTGGATCGAGTGTATTTGTTTTAAAATCAAGAAAATTTTCTGAATTATGAGAAGTTGGAATATCACTTCCATTTCATTTTACTGTCAGTAAGTAATATGTAGTTAGCAAATGTTAACTTGTCTGTCCCATGAAATGGATTTAGCTCGTAGGATACGATAATGACTCTGTTCGTGTCCTAAATGATCTAATAACATGGGAAAACCTAGCAACACATTTGCTAAAAATGTGTAAAAGCAACCTGGGACACAGCCAATAATCCTGGGATTGATTAAAAACTCAGTCTGGAAAAAAAGAAAGAAAAACAAGTCAACTGAGTGGATCAAACCAACTATATTTTTACCAGCTACATTAAAATCAAATCTATAGACAGAAGCAACGCCCTACTTCCTACAGACTAAATGCACAAATTGACAATCAAAATGCACCCTTGGTCACCTGACTGAATCAAACCAAATAGATGTAAATGTACAAAGAATAATGGAAAAACAGCCTCCCTTTTCTTATATCCAATGTACATATTGAAAATCAGAGTGGCACAATCCATAAAAAGCTCCAGTATATCAAAGTGAGCTCATCGAGGTGAAGTGTTGTTGTATCTACAAAAAACAGCCTGGCTCAACTCTTACCAATCAGGCCACAAATTTCAGGCAACGGGTATCATCATGTATTTTCTGGCACCGGATTGAACAAAAGCGCATTCCACACTTCGCACATGTATAATTGGAAGTGAACCCACAAACAGTGCAGAAATGCCTGCGGCATGTAGAACTTGGAGGTCCCACTGCTGCCCTCAAATAGGATGGAACATGCGGAGGCAAAGCTTCCAGGTTCGCCTGTTTTCATAGGTTGAACATTTAAAACCAACTAATACAATTAATATAAGTCAGACAATGAACGTTTCCATTCATACCTCATGTAAGAGTTCCAAAAAATTTCTTGGGGCTTTCCTAGCATTCTCAAGCGCTTTTGCTTGCCGAGTTTTACGCTTTGTGCCTTTCTGCTTCTTCTGTATATAGACTGCAATGGAGATCAAAGAATGTTTAAAAACAATATTGAGAAAAAACATACACAATTTGATCAACTTTCACTTTGCTAAGGAATCCCGTTAAACTACCACTACTGGTGATAAAAAAACGGAAGGAATTTCAAGAAGGCTTATCATTCTCCCTATTCAAAAGATCACATAACCCCCATTCAAAGAATCAAATATTGGTTATGGATTGATGATCAAATTACCAAGTTAGAAACTTTTTAAATAAATGTATGCTGAGCCCTTAGAGAACATTTTAAAATAAAGGTAAATAAACATAAATACGGGACATAGCCTTGCATAAAATTATTGAAAATCAAATTCACAAGAAGGGACATGTTTCAATCCAAATAGTAAAGTACCAGAAGCTTGTCTTGCCAAACAGAAGATGCATTAGAATAGATAACTGGCACCCTGAAAAAATAGCAGAAAAAAGATGCATACAACAATACTTCTTCGTGAATGCTGGTAAACAAAACCCGCTGGCTACATAGAATTCTTACAAAAGATAAAACGACAGAGGCAGACATAAACATATCACACACACACAAAACACTTCCACGCCTTCAATGTATCGAAGGACATTCTCTTCAACTTGAAATCATACAAAGCAAAGCATATAAACGGAAAATGTAACAAGTTATTCTCAAGACAGAAAAAAACACAAGAATGAAATGAATGAGAGACTCTAATACCATCATCGTCATCATCAAGAGAAGCCTCGTCATCATCAACAGCTTCTACTGTTTCCATCCCTGTATAATCATTCTCCAATGCTTCAAGTCTAGCAATTGCTGCCTTAAAAAAAAAAATCCAAAACCATCTTCTTTAAATCAACCAAACTTAAGTAAAACAACAAAAAACTTCGATCTTTGCAAAGAAAAACAAACCCCCATTTACTACTATCTTTCTCAAGTCAGCCAAACATCAATAAAACGATAAAAATTTTCAATCTTCTCATTTAAAAACAGAACCCCATTTCACTACTCTCTTCTTTAATTAATCAAACAATTGCAAAACATTTTTTTTTCTCAATCTTTTCAATAAAAAAACAGAAACCTGAGTTCTGTTATCATTGCTGGCAAGCGCAGCTGCCATTTTTGGAGCAATCTTTCGAGTTCGCATTGACATTCTACGAAACGGGTTTGAAACGTCATCTTCCATTAGCCTTCAAAAAATCCAAAAAAGAATCAAACTATAGTTAAAAAAAAGAAAAAACACACAAACTTTGAACGAAAACAGAGATATTAAAGAGAAAGAGAGCGAACCCAGATGAAGAAAGCGGCGGCTTTGTTCCAAATATGAACGATAAGTCGTTCTTTCACTATGCGCAGAGTACTGATGTGTGTGGACAGTCACAGAGAAGCTGATTTGGTGAAGGGAGAAGAAGGGGGTACTTCAAATTTGGAGGACCTGTCGTTTGTAATAAGCAAATGACATGTCATTTATGAGCTAAGCCCCAAGCATCTCTGTTGAGTTTTAAATGGCCCAGCAGATCATAGCTCGAGTTCGGTAAACTTAAGGTTAAGGAAAAGAACTTTTTTTTTCAAAAATCCATATTATTTCGAGTTCTTTCTAAAAAAAAAAAAAGAGTTGATCCTCATGTCATTTCATGAGCTAAGTTAATATAATCATGGTTTATAAATATCTCATTTTACAATCATATACTCCCTATAATTTTTAATTTATATGTCTTTTTTAATCATTGTTTTTTTTTTTATATATATATTTACTAACTTAAATATTAAAAATTCTAATGTTTAAACAAGGAATTTTTTTTTAAGAATAACTAAAACGAAAAACTCGCATTTAAGTTGATTATTTTCTAGCCCAAGACGTAGCCATGAAAAATCAATTCAATATTTCATCATTTATTTTGATGAAACCAATTTAGTGAATTACTGAAATTTTAATAAATTATTAGCTATTTTTTTTATGAGTAAATCAAAATTATAAATCTTAGATCAAAATGGATAGTTTGAATTTTATAAATATAATAGAAATTATTCAAATCCTAAATGAATTCATCTTACTAGTCAATATTATTCACATACAATTTTTTAAGAAAAAAATTTATTTTATAGTATACAGAACTTTCCATATATTTTTTCAAAATGTATATAAACTATCTAATTTTTTTTTTTAAGATGGTAATAATAGGAGCAATGATTAAAATGAACACCTCATGTAGGCCTCTTTTGGATTTTCCTCCATGGACGGACAAGACGCTACTATCAGCTAGCTTCAAGCCCATCTCAGTCAAAGACCTTATTCTTGCATTATTATGATTCTTGACAGTACTTTGCATGCATATTCTTGGCCTTGGACTAATTGCCAGTTATCACCATTTCCAAAACCTTAGCCTAAATCACTTACAAGCACAGTCCCCTTGCTGAAATCATGCCACCTTAATAACTTTATATGTATCATTTCATCAATTTTTTTCTAGTCTTTTCCCTTGTGTTATGGTTTGGATTAACTGGTGTTTTTTTTTTTCCGGGTGTTATATATTGCCTAGTGAAGCTGATAAAAAATATCGTACCAGAACCCTAGAAGAACTAGTCTGAAGTACCCAAATGGTGTTGAGAAGATCTTCTGATCCTGTATCTACATTGAACTTAATTGATACAATTCAACGACTAGGTATTTCCCATCGTTTCGAAGAAAAAATCGATGAACAGCTTGATATTACAAAATATCTCAAAATGATATTATTTTAATTTTTCTATATATATATATATATATATATATATAAACATTTAGAATCAGCCCTACAATACATAACTTGGATTTTGCCTTGGATAGACCCCACATCGGGTTTTTGAACTATGCTCCATGCTTGGACTCGGAGGATAACTATTACCCTCCAAAAACACATCACCCCTCGAAAAAAATCTTTATGTATACTCGTCTCTTGACAGTATACAAATCAGCTGAAATTTTTTTTTGCTTTATGGTAGCATGAGTCACTTGCAGAAAAGATAATTTAGCCCACATACAATTTATCGAAAATCAGCTTGCTGAAAAAGTGGGATTTGTGGGTTTGTTTTCGACATGTAAGATTTGTTCATGTTCTTGAGAGAAGCTAACAACATAGCGAATCGGCTTCCTGAACAAGGTGTTTTCAGGAGTGAGGATCGAGCTAATTGCATGGCTTTGAAAAGCAGAGACCTTTTGATTCAAGAGTATATGCGTATGCTGCTGTCACTTGCGTTGTTGATACTGCTGATTATCTTGCGGTGCTCTTTTAGGGCTGTGGGTTGCAGAACGACGATCGTCCATTCTGTTCGTGTTTTCATTTATTGTCTATCTTCGTTTAAATTGCTGTCTCTCTGTTTTTTCTTCTACTTGGAAGTTTAGCTTCTTTTTTGCCCAGTGGTTTATGTCATAGTTGTGAGAACCAATCCGCAGTTGACACGTATGAAGGCTTGGTTTGTGAGTTGAG
>Ga0325411_1000933_pt1 | contig 31759 bp, 32 predicted proteins | sample PopdelMetagenome_13_FD_206181 | JGI IMG/M metagenome (GOLD analysis project Ga0325411, IMG submission 206181) | Populus deltoides microbial communities from Bellville, Georgia, United States - Xylem-PdIQD-R4 | ecosystem: Host-associated > Plants > Phyllosphere > Stem > Wood/Secondary xylem...
TTACTTGGCCCACAAGATTGCAATAAAACCAGCAGAAAAGCCATATTGCAAGACTAGGGATTGTCTGGTTTTAGTAAGAAACGATTAACCTTTCTACATTTGTTCATGTTTGATCGTATTTAGAACAAGTTTCCATGAGTTATTGTTCTATATTTTGATCAATATGGCTTGGAGAGACTGGTATTCTTTAATATTTCACGTTTAGTTTTTCTTAATTACTTTTTTATTTTATTTTATTTTATTTTCACGTAGAATTCCCATTTCCTCCTAAAACTTTGATTTCCCGTTTTTTACTTGCTTTTTTTTTTAATAAAAAAAAATCTTGAATCCCACTTCTTCTTTTTCAATGCAATTGTTTTTTTGTTAGCATATATTATTATTTTTTGAAGATTATCCGTTTCAGTCCTAAATATTTTAATAAGAATGAATCCTCGGCACCTTTTGAAACCTCATGAGGTGTTTTGATTTTTTAGTCAGAATTAATCAATTGGAGGAACGATCCCAGGTGAATTATACCTGTATGTACAAGACCGATATCAATGTCATTTTCTTTTATTCTTTTATTGTTTTTTTTAAATTAAAAAAAAAACTAAAAGATCCGAGTGGAAGAAACGAGTTATTTGCATTGTTCACCCATATCCATATCCATTTTTAATTATATTGTGCATATAAACGTTCCTTCTTCTTTTTTTAAGTCCCTAAAACTTGTTTTTTTTCAATCTCATCCTTTTATATTATTTTAGCATACTTTTATATTTAGATTTTTTTTTTACTTTCCATACTCGCCCATATGAAATATCAAAGAATGTTTTGGCAATACATTAAAAATTAATTTTGAGAAATAGAATTTTAAGTTGTAGTTAGAAAAATTAAGAGAACAAGGACCAAATTAAATAAAAAACAAAACAGATCTTATGTTTATTTTAATGTTGGAAACTTCAATTTGATCCCTGAGATTTTAGTTCATATACTTGTTTTTGCATTTTATAATTTTACCACAATCTCATTTTTTTTATATTTTAGTTCATGAATATTAAAAGAAGAGAGAGAAAATCAATGAAAAAAATAGAAGAAATTAAGCTCGAATGAGTATATTCTAACCATTAAAAAAACTAATTTTGATATCAATAGCTTAGTATTTATGATGATAGTTTAATAAATATGATATTTTTTAATTTTGGTATCAATAGATTTGTATTTATGATGACAGTTTAATAAATATAGTATTTCCCTCTAACTATGCTATAAAAGGTATATTAGAGTCCATTAATTTTTTTAATTCATCATTTATTTTTTTAAATGATTTAAGAGTATTTTAAGATTGAAACAAGTTAGTTTATTAAGATTTTTATTGTATTTTTAAAGTATTCTAATATGAAAACAAGTTGAAAATAAATTTCATTAGAAAAGAAAACAAAAACCAACAATAAAAAACAAATCAACAAATTAGGGGCTAGAGAGAGAGAGAGAGAGAGAGAGAGAGAGAGAGAGAGAGAGAGAGAGAGAGAGAGAGAGAGAGAGAGAGAGAGAGAGAGAGAGAGAGAGAGCGGGGTCGGTGGGGGGCTAGATTTGAATTACTTATTTAAGGATATTTCTGTTTGTTTGGTGTAATATATGTCTCTTCTTCTTCTTCTTTTTATCTAACAAAGGTTATTTTTAGAACTTCAGAAGTGAAGTTAAGACCTTTGGGATATCGAGGAATTATTAGTTTTTTGAAGAAGAAAAAATTACCAATAATTGACATGGGGTTTTCAAAGCTTTGCAATTACCTCCTTGCAAAATTTCCAACCATCTGAGATAATTGAGGACTAAAAAAGAAAATTGAAAGTTTTATGATAAGAAGAGTAAGCAAAACATTATAATTTAAGCCGTATTTTTATTAATTTATATTAAAATTACCCAGGTATTTTGCAACTAACCATAATCTTAACGAAAATAATTGACAGGGAGGAGTTATATTAGAAAATATGAACAAAATAAAGGCTACAATTAATATTTTTTCTTATAGAATGGTAAGATTGGGAAATAATGTAATATATAAGGGTTTATTGATAGGTTTTCCCTCCATTTAAGTCCCTTGTTAAATAATTCAGTTTAGTCCCCGCATCTAAGAGTTTATTGCAATTGGATCTAGATTTCGAAATTTTATTTCATATTCAAAACTAATTAAAAAGTCTCTCTCCCTGCATACATATTACTCTTCCAGCAAGAAAATTAACATTTTTGAAAATAGTAAAAAATATTTAAAAATAAAAATTGTACAATGTGCTCACTGTATTGGGCCATCAACGTTAAACTAAAATATCATGTTTAGAATCAAATTATTGTCTGAAATTGACATGAACATAATTAAGTGCTGACATAAACTAAAATATCATGTTTTTAGCTAAGTTATTGTCTCTCTTAAAATTCAGTTCAAGATTCGCCGGTGACGAGATCCCTTTACGGTGGCCACCTCCACCGTTTCAAAATTCAAGTCACCGGTGCATTTCCTCTTACTATCTCGTGCATCAATCACAGAAACAACTTCCATCGCTTCAGAAGAGTCCCAGCAGCGTTTTAAGTGTTGGGCTCGTTGGGCCCTGCGACTCAGGTCCAATTAATGAGGGCTTTGTAATCTCAGCTACTAACGGTACAAAAGAATAGTGCCCTTTCATTATTTTACCAATCTTCTTTTTTTCTTGTTTTTTAATTCAACAATAATAAAAGAATATTTTAATGACATATATCTCAGATTTACATCGTATGTTTATAGAAATTCAATAAATTATCGTGTTTGGTTAGATGCTAATTTGAAGATTTCTAACTCAAAAATAAAATATTTTTTTGAGAGTAATCCTTGGGTTACAGATTATATATATATTTTAGTTTTAAAACTCAACCCGGCCAACCTGGGGCTGGAACCGAGTCGAGTTAAAAAAAACATGGAAAAAAACCTGGTGTGACTCAACTGACCAAGTAAAATCCGGTCAAAAATTAGAATACAACTCGTTAACCTTTTTTAAACCAAAACCACATTATTTTTATTTTTTTTAAAAAAAGTTGATACAAGTAACCCGATAAAAACTCATAACCTAAATTTTAAACTCAGTCTAAAATCTCTCTCTCTCTCTCTCTATATATATATATATATATATATATATATATATATATATATATATATATATATATATAGACACACACGTTGAGTTATTTTGAAGGATTGAGATATTATAGAAAGAGAAGCTGACTTTTCTGTACGGAATGATAGAGATATTGTAGAGCTTTACGGAACTTTTCTTTCTCTCGAAGAGACCTTTTTTGTCTTTGCATTCTCAACCACTCCTTGAGTTGCATTCCTTTGAATAGTCTTGCAGACCTGTCTGGATCTCAACCATACACGTGTTTCACTTGCGTGCCGAGAAAACTTTATTTTCATTTTTTCCTAATTATTGTGGAGTCGTGTAATCATGAATATAGTGCTCAATAATTGTATCTGATATAACTTTTAATATTTTATAAATTATAAATTCAACCCTTCAATTCTTTTAGACCTACACAGGTTGGACATACTGGTTTGAACTGGATTTTTTTTTATTAATATTACTGATATATCCACATATTAAGCTTATATTACTAATTTTAAAATATACTATTGTAAAGTAAAATAAAAGAGTGCTACAAACAACAAGATCTTGGACAAAGAATATGCTAGTACCCCAACTATGTTTATATTCCAATCACCTACTAAAATTAATTCCCTATTGGATTTTTAACCTAGTATAATTCCATATTAATTTTAATACAAAAATTCAATAAATAATTTTTGAATATAATTTATTAGGTAAATAACATGTTGTGACACCTGCATTCATGCATTTTAAGTGAAGTTATTATAATTTCTTTGTCCAGAATTACTAGCAATTACGCTATCCTTTTGCAATTCCTAAAACAAGAAAACTGCAATTGCTTAATTGGTAGGATATTGTCATGGTTCACAAAATATAGGCAAATAATGCCTTCAATAACCTATTTATTACAAGGAAAAAACTTCTACCGACACCACACATGCAATTCATTCAAAATTATTAACAGATTATTGTATAGAGAGAAAAAAAAACTGCAAAATCGTAACTACAATTACAAAGATTGTTCTGCAACATAAACATATGCGTGCCAAAGCAATAAGCATATTAGATTTTGGAGAACCAAAGATCACAAAGAAATAATATAAAAAAATAACACAAACCAACTTAGAAGAGTTAAAGTCCGTTGTCAACTACTCCTATCTCTTGCGAAGAATCGATCAGTTTAGATTTTAGACTTTACACTTAGTGTTATGATTTTTATTTGACGTTTCGATCGACAAGAGTATGGTGGAGGTTTGTCAAAATTAAGCTGGGGCTTTTGGTTATAAGGATAAAAGAAAGGGATCGGTGGTTTTAGTTTGTTAAAACGGTAGTTAGAGGAGGTTGTCGTTGTCATCAAGATGGAGAGATGAAAGAATGAGAGGTTGGGAGAGAGAGAGAGAAAAAATAAACAAAGAGAAAGAAAGATAGTATTTATATCAAGAAATTTTTATAGTATAGGGTTATAATGTTATGGGCTGTATAGGGTATACGAGTAGGTCGAGTTAACCAGGTTTCAAAAATCATAACCCCCCACTCAACTCATGATATCTATGTCTTAGGTTTTTGACTCATTGTCATTTGTAATATTCACATTGTCTAACTTTAATAGGTGGAGTCGGGTCAGATAATGCAAATATTATATATTTGTTTCTTTAAAACTATTACACAACTGAGATCAAAACTACCAGAAAACTTAGAAGAAAAGGAGGAATTGCTAGAAATTCCTGTTAAAGAAAGGAATAGAGAGTCAATTCCACAAAGAGTAGGAATATAAAAAGAAAAGGAAGAGCTCAAGTTCTTCAGTGTAGAAAAGAGATATATACTCTTTGAATGAAGGGTGAAATAAGCTAACAAGATACTTGACGAGAGATATAGGCTTCTTTCTGGAACAAAAAAAAAAGAAAAACATATACTAAAGATTAAAATGATTGAAGATCATTATAGTGAGATTATGACAATGAATGAGAGATCAACTCATGCTACTTTAGAGTCCAATGTTAGATAGAGACATAATGGTGAGAGAAGCTTAAAGCATGAAGTAGAAAAATTGCACAACTTTAGTAAGGAATCCTATAAATGAATTACAAGAGCAATAAAAGATGTTAATTTAAAATTGGATGCTAAAATAAAGAAAGGAAATGATGAAGTAATTTATGACTTTAATCACACTATGATTAAAACAAAGAAAAGGATTTCAAAACAAGTGGCAATTAAAGTAAAAAATCACTTAGACGAAAAAGAGGAAAAAGAACCAAACTTTAGAAAAAAATGATTCTAAACAAAATAGAAAGGAGTCAGGTTGACCAAAACAATATAATATAAAAAGCAACCCTATGTTTGAGCCTAGAATGAACCAAGAAAGTCCTTTAGTAATAGAAGAGGTTGAAAGTAGTTTGAAAACTAAGTTTACTAATTATGAGAATTCACCACGAGGCATGTGAGTGAAAGACTAATCCCAAGCAACTTAGAAATGAGTGGATCTCAAAGTAGAATTGATTTAGAGTACATTATAGGGATACTAAAACAAGCCTATAAACCGATACAATAATAAAATACTTAAAAACATCATCAAACATGCATGAATTAGCTAGAGATGTGCTTCATGGACATCGTTTACTAGACTATATAAAGGTTTTATACCTTCCAAGCTCAAACAATGGTTACTCCTCTTTTGTTCTTTCTTTTCCAAGCTTACTACTTTTTCTCAAAGTTAAATAAATCTTCATACTAGGCTCCTGAACCTTCACACTGGTCACAATGTTGCTCCACTCGGGCAATGTTAGGAACTTCAGGGTCAGTAGGAGGATCAGCAGGGGGACTTAGCCTAGTAAGGACATTGCCTTAAGTATTATTTATGACAACAAAATTTTCTAAACATTTCTTCTCTACTCGTCTGGTACCAACCTGACTTTTAAAGCATGCTCCAGTTGAATGCCCAAGCACTCTGCAGTGTTTATTGAATTTCAGTAGAGTCTCATAGATAACCTTTTGCCAGAGAGGATTTCCATTGGGCAGAACAACATCTATGGAAGAATGGAGATCTTTAAGCAAATCCATTCCACCAGAACTCGAGCATAGGACAATCTTTCCTTGGTGGAAGTCAGTTTATCACTCTGTATTGGCTTACTAAGGACGCTTGCAAGTTTAGATAAACATCTCGGTGTCCAGCATTTCAAAGACAGATTTGGGAACTTCATCCAAACAGGAACTTGTGTCATTTCAGAACAGGAGAAATCAAAGTATTCAATCATGGGACGCAAGATGAGAGGACGACCATATACTAAATAAGGACCTCCACATAAAACATAGAGTTTGTCTTCTTCATTTTAAAATTTGTAAACCAACCAGCCAGATTCATGTATGGTGAGAATGGCTTCATATTTCCAGGTGTTCCCAATAATGTTATTTATTGCCCAATAACCAGGGAATTTCACAGACACATAACCCACAACACATAATTTCCAATCATCACTAGTATGGTCTAAATCCTCAGCCAAAAGAGGACATGACTTAACAACATTATAGTTTGACAAATGCATAAGCTTAGAGCAAATGGGAGTGTTACAGTTAGAAGAGAATAGATCCCTTCATCTATCACTAGCTGGAGGAGGAGAATGCGATTTACCTGCTTTATTAGTTTTTGGTGGGTTTAGACTGACATCAACGAGGCTTACAGGTGGCTTGAGTATGGCTGGAGACAGGGAAGAGATCGGAGACTTCTCATATTCATCCTCCGAGAAAGTGAAATCTAATTGCTCCTCATCAAGATCTTCCTCATCGAAACAGTCCTCAACAAGAAACCCTTCTAGGGACGGATATCCATAAGCCGTTGGTGACTCTTCCACCTCTCTGGAAATGTTTGGCCTGGCACCACTAGAGGACATGATGGCAAGAGGGACTAGATCTAGGTTTGGTTTTTGGGAAACGGGACCGGATAGAGTACCAAGAGAAGCTTTTAGGCCTAAAACCAACGAACCACTTTGATTACTGTAAGATGTAACAGGAGCATGCAAGAGACCTTGTGTATGTTGAACAATAGCTGTAGGTTTACGTTTGTTTCTAGCCATTTAAAAAATGGACGGGAAAGGAAGAGGAAACAGGGGGGGGAAGGCAAGTCATGAAAAAGGTCAGATACAATAGTCGACCATGAAACTTGAGGGAACCAGCTTTTTGGAGAAGGAGAGCATTTCTCTCTCGACTGAGAGCTCTTTCTTTTTTTTTTTTAATCAAATGGAAGAATATATTATAGATCAAAAGTAACTATGTTGTAAAAACAACAATTATAGAGAAAATATATACAAATAAAAACTGCAAAGGGAACAAGCTCCCTAGGAAACAATCAGAAATAAAGCTAGAAAGCACCACTATAGCCACCTATTAAATAAGAGACAAACGCCAAGGAACGACCAAGAAAAATTAACACACTACCAGCCAAAAAAAGTAACCACCCTAAAGCTCATCCATGTAAAAAGGTAGAAACCATGCACGTCCAAGATAAAACAAAATACAAAAAAGCCCGATTCAGCTAGCAACATTATAGGCAAAGTGATTCTTTTCATGGAAATACAAGATTATGTAAAACAAGATCTAGAATTTCCTGAAGATAGCCTCAACTAATTTAGTAGTGTTATTAAATATTCGTCTGTTTCTTTCTTCCCAAATAAGATACACTAGAATAGTAAGAGAGACTCTTCTCATTCTCGGCTGCAACCCTTTTTTGTTGTTGTGAAGAACCCGAATGACACTGTTTAAAGTAGGCATACTACTATGAATCTTGAGCCAATATCTAGTTTTACCCTAAAAAAAGACGACCATGCACAACTGAAGAAGAGATGCGCAAGAGGAGATAAATTGGAGTTTGTCCCTTGTTCTCAGCTTGCCTAACATCGCCAACCATAGGGAGGAATTGTGCCTTGGAAGAGACCATTGTTCCCAAACCACACTAGCCCACTGGACAGGATCAGCTTTGTATCTAAAGAAATAATATGCATTGGCTGTAAAAGACCCCGGACCAGAGTGTCGGCTTGAGAGTATTTGTTGCATTGCAGGAATCCCTCCACATTGCTCAATCATTTTGTTGTGGAGAGAGAAGATTCACTTCCAAAGTGGAGAAGTTGTCTTCTTGGTATCAGAGGACCAGATAAAGGTATGAGGAATGTAGTAATGATCTATCCATCGAATCCAAAGAGAGTCCGATTTCAAATGAATGTTCTAGAGCTGCTTGGTAAAAAAACTATCATTCCTGGCTTTGATGTCAAGGACCGCCAAGCCCCCTTTGTTTTTTGGTAAACATATATGCTTCCAAGCAACTTGAGCATATTTACTTCTTAGCACATCCCTAGTCCATAGGAAATTACGAAACAAACTAGTAATCTTGTTAATAACCACACCTGGAATTGGAAAAATACTGATCCAAAACTGAACCATACCCTGCAGAACTGTTTTAATTAGTTCAAGCCAACCAGCATAGGAGAGATGCTTACCCATCCAACTCTGAATAGATGATTCTAACTTGTGAATAAGATGAGAGAATTGGCTAGCTAGCAACCTGTGCGGACTGAGAGGGACACCTAGGTACTTGAAAAGAAAACTCCCTTCAGTAAACCTTGAGGAATGAAGAATGGCCTGCTTCATTTCTCCCGAAACTCCAGTAAAAAATATTTAAGATTTGGCTGCGTTAATTGCAAGACCAGATGTCTCCCCAAAAACAGTTAACTAATGAAGAATAATATTAACTGAAGGCATGTCACAACGGCAGAGCAGGAGAATGTCATCAGCAAAGTCGAGGTGGGTGATTCCCAGAGCATGGCATTTAGGGTGAAAGTGAAAGCCAGGATTTTACGCATTTATCTTCAACAACCTAGTGAAGTACTTCATATAAATAATGAAGAGATAAGACGATGACGAATCCCCTTGCCGAACACCACACTTTCCTTTGAAGAAGCTAAAAAGACTACCATTTATACAGACTGGAAATGAGGTGGTCTCAACACACTTCATAATAAGATGGAAAAACCTGGCAGGAAAACCTAAGAGCTGAAGAAGATCATGAAGGAAGGGTCATTGAACATAATCAAATGCCTTTCTAAAGTCTATCTTGATGATGCATCTAGGGGAGACACACTTTCGCCTATACTGCCTAAGAAGCTCTTGCATGAGATTTATATTATCTGTCATATAACGCCCTTCAAGAAAAGCATTCCGAGAAGGGCTGATAATATCATTAAGAACATGAGCCAACCGCCCTATAAGAATCTTTGAAATCACTTTGTAGGTGACGTTACAACAAGAAATGGGTCTGTAGTCTGTTGCCGAGTTTGCATTTGCTGATTTTGGAACAAGGGCAATGATAGAGTGGTTGATTTGCTTGAGAATCTCTCATGAAGAAAAAAAATCTTGAATGGCTGAACAAAATTTTCCACCAACAATACTCTAAGATTTTTTGAAGAAAGCATAAGTATACCCATCCGAACCTGAAGCTTTGTCATCTCCCATACTGAAAAGAGCTTGCTTAATATCATCTGCAGTTACAGGAGCAAGCAGAAAACCATGAGAATCAGTAGTAATGCAAGGACCACAATGAACCACCTCAGCACTTGGTGAAAAAGTAGGCTTGGGGGTCCCCAACAACTATTTATAGAAAGATACAAATTCTCTTCCAACTTCTTCAATCGACGTGGTGCAGACCATCACCATGAAGAATAGCAGGGATTTGGTTTCTTCTATGCTTCTGGCTCATCAAGGAGTGAAAAAACCTAGTTCCCTATCACTTTCTTTGAAAAAACAATTTCTCAACTGATTTTAAGTTCACAAGATTTAGTCTCTACTGTTTATCAAGCATTAAAAGGTGTCTATTGTCCCTGTTATTCTGCAAGAGGAGCTAGATATTGTCCAATTTTGTTTCTGCTCTAGCAACTCTTTCTGAGATATGGCTGAAATGAAGATTGTTTAATTCCTTTAAAGCCCTCTTCAGAAGCTTTAGTTTTTTGCAGAGAATATACATATGAGACCCATAGATATCCATGGTCCAATGACGTGTGATGACATCCAAAAACCGGGGATGAGCAGCCCACATATTGAAGAATTTAAAATTTTGTTTCCCATGAAGCTCCCAGGGTCCTAACTGAACAGAGGCTGGAAAATGATCTGAGAAAGCTCCTGGAGTACCAAAGTGAACGTGGGCCTGCTGTTGCAAGGTGAACCAATGAGTGTTTACCATAACCCTATCAATTTTTGTCCACACAGTGCCATTTGTCTATGTGAATTGACAACTCGTAGAATTCAAGTCAGCTACCCAAGGTCTGCACAACACTCCCTAAAATCTGATACTTCATAATTAGAAACTGGATCACCGTTATGCTTGTCATCTTGTGAAAGAATGAAATTAAAATCACCATGGAGAATCCATGGCAAGTTAGTGCTTCATCTCCTTAAATCGTCCTACAAAGCCTTTCTGGTAATAATAGTGTTGAAACCATATATAAAGGTGGCTGTAAAACTATATTGGCGCTCCAAACTTGTGATTTGTACATGAACCCCCTGAATAGAGAAGTGAAGCATCTCAACTTTCACTATGACGAGATTCCTCAAATTTATGCATGTATGCAACTTTTGATAACGTCAACTTAGTCTCCAAGAGACCACAAACATCAATTTTCTTACCCTTCATGAGGCCAGCAACCTCATGCTGTTTGAGAGGACTATTAAGCTCTCTCACATTCCAGTAGTAGACTAACATTGATGGGGAAGGGTGGGGGATACCCCACCACTGTCGGATGATTTATTGGAATTCCTTTGAACTGAGCTCCTGGTGAGCATACCCGATGCAGGTCTTTGAAGAGTCATGGTGTTGTTTGTGTCAATTGTGACTGCAGGTGCTTTCCTCTTAGCAGAGACAGACTGTTGTGGAGGCTGACTACTTTCAACAAGAAGGTCTTTGATGAAGGGGAGTGTTGTCTGTTGCCATTGCTATTTATCCTCTTCTTTACATTTTCCCACCCTTCTGAACTAGTAGTTGTAGCTTGGTTACATTGCTGCTCATCCTGAGCAACACTAGGCATTATAGGGATTGTGGGAGCATCAACAGGGGGACTGACTCTAGTAAAGACACTGTCTTTGGCATTATTCATGGTAGCAATATTTGTTGAACCTGTCTTCTCTACTGGTCTAGTATCTACCTAGCCTTTAGAACATATTCTAGTGGAATGACCAAGCACTCTGCAGTGTTTGTAGAATTTTGGTAGAGTCTCATAGATAACCTTTTGGAAGAGAGGATTCCCATTGAGCATAACAACATTAATGGAGGACCGAAGATCTGCAAGAAGATCCACTTTCACAAGAGCTTGAGCATAGAATAATCTCTTATTGGTGGAGGTTAGTTTATCAAACTGGAATAGGCTTACCAAGGACATTTACAAACTTAGATAAACATCTCAGTGTCCAACATTTCAAAGGCTGATTTGGGAACTTTACCCAAACAAGAACTTGTGTCATTTCAGAGTAGGAGTAATCAAAGTATTCAGTCATGGGACGTAAAATAAAAGGCCGAACATATACTAGATAAGGGTCTCCACACAAAACAGAGAGCTTGTCTTCTTTATTTTGAAATTTATACACCAACCAGCCTGATTCATGAATGGTAAGAGTGGCTTCACATTTCTAGGTGTTCCTAATGATGTTATTCAAGGCTCTATGATCAGGAAATTTCCCAGACACATAACCCACAACACATAATTTCCAATCGTCACTAGTATGGTCTAAATCTTCAATCAAAAGGGAACATGACCGAATAGCATTATAGGTTGAAAAATGTATGAGTTTCGAGCATGTTGAGATGTTACGGTTAGAAGAGAATAGATCTCTCCATCTACCACTAGCTAGAGGAGTAGAATGAGATTTACCTACTTTTTCAGTTTTTGACGGGTCCAAGCTGGCACCTTTAGGACTTGTAGGTATCACAGGTGTGGTAAGAGCCGGAGAAGATATTAACACTTCTCATATTCTTCCTCAGAGAAGGTGAAATCTAACTGCTCTTCTTCATCAGAACAACCCTCAACAAAAAAACCCATCCAGAGATATAGATCCGTTAGCCACCAGTGACCCATCCTCCTCTTTGATGGTGCTAGGACTTGCACTACTAGTTAGGATGACAACATAGAGGGATAGTTATGGGTTTGGTAAATGGGAAACAGAACCAGATAGAGTACCAAGAGCCAACTTTAGTCCTAAAACTAGCGAACCACCTTGATTTGTGTGAGATGGAACAGGAACGTGTAACGGACCCTGTGGACGTTGAACAGTAGCTACAGGTTTCCGTTTGTTTTTAGCCATTTGGAAACGGGCGGGAAGAAAAGGAAATAGGGTGGGAGGAAGCAAGGTATAGGAAACGTCAGATGCATTAGTCGGCCACAAAAACTTGAGGGAACAACTTCTAGGGGAAGGAGAGCATCTCTCTCTAGATTCGCTCACTAGACCGATGACTGAGAGCTCTTTTACTGAAAGCACTTTCCTCTCTTTTTTTTTTTTTATCAAATATAAGAATTGTATAGATAAAAAATGAAACACAACTGGAAACCAACAGGTCAAAATATACAGGCATGTACAAACAAGCTTGTTCAAGGGAACAGACTCCCGAGAACAAGCAACCAACCAAAGTAACACAACAAAGCCAAGGAAACAAGCTCCCTTGGACAAAGAAGGGAACATGCTCCCTGAACAACAAACAACTCCGGTGAACCGGCCAGACAAATAACAAATGAACATAAAGCTCTAGCATCCAAAAATGCGATCAACTGCAATCCAAATAGAACCCAGCAGGAAATGTAAAAGCAACTACGGAGGCTGGAGAGACACCAACGATCCAAACACTACATTAAGCAGCACCCAAGCATAATAAACTAATGGCATCAGAGAATCCAACGCTTGAACAGGAAGCAGCAAGCATAGCACCAGTAAAAACAAAAGCCACAGGCAGAAGCTAATACCAGCAACCCTGCAACAAAGGAAACAGGCCTGCAAAGGCAACCAACAGAACAACAGCTGACAAAACAGATAGGCAACATTGCAACCCACCACAAAACCCAGGCATGACAGGCCACAGGCATAACGCTGCGACACAGGCCTACAAAAGCAACAACAAAGTAGCAGAACCAACAAAAGGTAAAGCAATCCCAAGCTAAATAATCACAAGAGAAATAAAGAAATAACACATGGAACAAATTCCCTTTCCAAAAAAGCTGAGAAAATCATAAAGAGGGTGAGGGAGCAAAATTTGTGTTGCCCTGAGTCCTTGAATCAGCCGTAGATGAGCTTTTGATGGGGCAACAACCCGTTCCAACTAGCTTCCCTTAATGCCCAGGGGTGGAGGAGGCAGCAGCTCTACTTCGTGTCAAATATTGCTTTCTAGGAGGCGGTTCAGCTGTGACATCATTGTGGCCTTCAGAAACTTGCACAACCTTTGGAGGAGCAGAAGGTTTGGCACCAGGAGGATTAAACCTTGATGAAACTAGTTTGGGCCTCTTGTGCCCAGAACCAACTGTTTTCTCTTCAACAACCACTGCTACCTCAGTAGACATGGGATCAATCCCCGGCTCACCTTGAGGCTCTTCCTTGCTAGACTGCTTCTCAACAGCTGCACTTTCAGCAGAAGGGCTAGAACATTCAGAGGGAGGGGGAACTGTCTTGAAGTGCTTCTTGTGTTTATGGCTGGAATTTTTTGTGCAAGTAGAAATCGTATGTCCCAAGGACTTGGATTGCTTACAAAACCGTGGTAGTGATTTATATATCACCCGCTGGGACATGGGCATAACATTGGGCAAGATGAGATTGATAGAGGTTGGCATGTCAGATAGCAAGTCAATCTCAACAAGCACTCTGGCATAGGAGAGCCGTGTCATGGAAGCAGTTGGGGTATCGGCATGAACAGGCTTTCCCAGTACACTTGCAATCTTAAAAAGACAAATTGGTGACCAACACTGAAGAGGCAGATTAGGAAACCTAACCCAGACTGGCATCCTTACCATATCAGAAGTTGTAAAATCAAAGAACTCAGGCATAATTTTCAGAATCAAGGGCCGACCAAAGACATAATAAGGGCCTCCATTAAGCACTTCAATCATGTCAATTTCAGATGAAAATATGAAAATTAACCATCCAAATTCATGCATTGAGAACTTGGTGTTACATTTCCAACAACTATTAATAAATTTTTATAGTGATGTCTATCCTAGGAATTTGCCAGCAATATACCCAATTAAACTAAACCTCCACAAGTCCTTATGCATACCCAAATCAATTTCCGGCAAATGGCAAGATTTCAAAGTAGTATAATCAGAAAAGTGCACTAATGAGGAAGATGAAGGAAAAGTAGTACCTATAGGGTGGTCAGGGGAGGAAGGCGTGGCTTCCTGAGGGAGCTTTGCCTTTCTCCAGGGGTGGCAGTGGAGCGACGTACCTAACCTTCAGCCCGGGGCTAGGGTTTCCAACACCAGGGCGAGAACTAAGAGAACCAGACTCAGTAGAGAGAACATAATGAGGCCTGGTGGCGACAGAGGGTTCAACATTTGTCCCATAAAAACCAGGAGAATACAATGGAGGAACAGTAAGGGGGTGTGCTTTGCATGCCCCTATTTCGATTCTTCACTCAAACCCTAGCACCACGATTGAAATTGATAACATCAGTGAAAGCTATGATTGTTCATGGAGGGGTGGAGGCTCGAGAAGGGCTGGAGGAGTGCGACATACCAGGGGAAATGCTCCGGCTCAGGGTCCGTTGTACGTGCGAAAACGAGGGACGCGAGATGCGAAACCCATAGTCTTGCTGGACAAATCATAGAACCGAGGACTTTTTCTTTGATTTTCCCATGTATAAATGACACAAAGAATTAGAAGTAAAGTCTAGTAGAGTGCAGAGAGCAAGAGAACAAGAAATCGTTGCACAGTGAGAGGTGAAGAACGCGTCCAATAAGCCAGCGGGTTTCTCTCACTACAAATGGGAGCTTCTCTCTCTTACTACTAAGAGCTATTTTTTTTTTATCAAATGTAAGAAATTTATAGATCAAAATAAAACATAGCTGGAAACTAACAAGTCAACTGTACAGGCATATACAGAGCATAGAAAGGGAACAAACTCCCTTGAGAAAAAAGGAACAGGCTCCCTGAAACAAACCCCTAAACTGGCTAGCAAACCAAACCATCAAGCAGGAACCAGCATAGCAAAAAGCAACCTGCATCCAGAATCATATACTGGAGGAGAACCCAAAATGCCAACACAAGGCCAAACACCAACAGAGGCTCTGACTAGAGCACCAGCAGAGCAGACTAAAGTTTAAGTACAGATATGAATGAAAAAAGGGAACAGGCTTCCTAAAACAAAAGAGGTTAGGGGAACAGACTCCCACAAAGCCAAAACAGAACACAGGAAACAAGCTATGGAAAGGCAGGAGCAAACCAGTAGCACGACAACACCAGCAGAATTAACCAACAAACCCTGCCAGCAACCAGCATATATCAAAAGCAGCAAACCCAAAGAAAACCACAGCCAACAACTTCTGCAGGAACAAGTCGGCCAGCAAATAACATAGCACAAAACCAGCAAAAACAAAAAGAAAAACACAACAAGAACCCAGCTGCAAGACAAGTCAACACCTTACAACTATTAGGAACGCCAAATAACCACTCAGAAACTAAGCTGCACAAGAGACAAATAGAAGCCCAAACAACCTGACAAGCACGAGTAGAGAAGAACAAGTAACAAGCCAACCAGCAGGATTACAACATAAAATATAAGAGAACCAGCTGACAGAAGCAGCAGATAACTACTACGCAAACACATCAATGTAGCAAGTCACATCAAAGATGTTGGTGCCGAATCATCAAAGCTACCATGAACAGGAACATGCCCTTTGAATGTCCCCTGTTTTCCAGAACAGGAGTGGGCAACAGTTTTGCTAGCTTTGCTTCGGGTTAAGTATTGTCTTTTAACCGGTAAGGCAGACATATTCTCACAGTCTTCAGTATAGTGGATAGATCCTAAGGCCTGATTGAGGGTGGATGATTCAACAAGTTTAGTCCTTTTACGCCCAGGGGATTAGTGCCTCCTGATTTCAGAGGTGGCAGCTTCAGTAGACATAGGATTAACCGGAGTATCAACTGGAGGACCCTGACTATACGGTTGTTTCTCAACTGCCACAATTTTTGCAGATGGACTGTCAGAACCATCATGAATGTCTTGGGGCCTTTTCTTGCATTTTGAATTAGAGCCTTTGTTGCATGTAGAAACAGTATGCCCCAGGACCAAACATTGTTTGCAGAAACGAGGGAGTGACTCATACATAACCTGCTGAGAAAGGGGTGAGCCATTGGGGAGAACAACATTTACATAACTGGGCAAATCCCCCAGCAAATCAACCTCAATTAGAACCCGAGCATAGGAGAGCCTTGTCATGTTGGTAGTAAAGCCATCACAATGTATAGGCTTCCCAATTACACTAGCAAGTTTAGATAAGCATAGGGGAGTCCAGCACCGAAGAGGTAAGTTTGGAAATCTTCCCACGTCGGCATCTTAGTCATATCATTGGCCTTGAAGTCGAAAAAATTAGGCATGGCCTTGAGAATGAGTGGCCTGCCAAAAACATAATATGGTCCGCCACCTAGAACTTTTAGCATTTTGTTTTCAAAGGGGAATGCAAAGATCAACTAACCAGAATCATGCATTGTAAAGGTTGCTTTATGTTTCCAATTTTTATTGATATAGTGAGATAAAGAAGCATAGCCAGGGAACTTTCCGGCAACAAACCTAATTAAATAGAATTGCCATAAATCAACAGGGTTATCACCAACTATTTCCTTAAAATGACAGGAAGCAGAAAATGCAAAATCAGGGAAGTGAACGAGACTAGGAGACAGAAAAGCTTTATGTTTCCAATCTTTGATGTCCATTTATGGTCAGAGGAGTAGGATGTTCCAGAGAGGGGGCAGATGAGATACCAGCGGGGGTTTGAAAGAACCTCGAAGGTTGAGGAGTATGACCTCCCTTCCTAGAGGTTGGCCGGAGAGGTGAGCCAGGACTCATACCAGGGTTGGGGTCAGTATAGCCTGGATAAGAATTAGAAAGCCTAGACGCGGCCCGCTTAGTACTCACAAAGTTCCAAATCTATAGCCACTAGAGGAATCAGCTTTGTTGTCACTAGGAGCAGGGAATGGCGGTGATGGTGCAGAAGAACGATTCTTTTGCATGGCTCTATTCCTGCTTTTAGAAGAAACCCTAGCTTCACAAGATGGAGTAGCGAAATCAGTGAAGACCACCCTGGTCTTAGGCAAAGAAGCTTGAGATGAGGAAACAGGGTCAGATTGGACCGGAGATTGACTGCGAGATTATGCCCTAAGTAAACGCGAAGTCGAAGCTTATCGCGAGGCTTGGAGTCAAAAATCCCCCTAAACAGACCGAAGAATCGAGGATTTATTCTTCGATTTTGCCATAGAGAGCAGAGAAGAGTTTGTTAGGAGAGTAAGGGAAGAAAAAGAACGATGCACAATGAGAGAAGAACAGGACGCAGAGCAACGCACAGGCGGGTTCTCTCACTACAGCCAAGACTGTCTCTCTCTTCACTTTGACTACTGAGAGCTATTTCTTCTTCTTCTTTTTTAATCAAATGTAAGAATTATATAGATCAAAAATAAAACATTGCTGGATACCAGCAAGTCCACTGTACATGCATATACAATAACAAGGAACAGACTCCCTGAAAACTAAGGGAACAAACTCTCAGAAACAGACCTCAAACCTAGCTAACAGGCAAGGATCAACAAAGCAGAACACAACCTGTAACAGAAAACAAGAACAAAAAGGGAACAGGCTCCCAAAAAGCTAGGGGAACAGGTCCAACCGCCAAAGCAGAACATAAACTAAAATACAGAGCAGCAAAACCCAAGAACAACCAGCATCATACCAGCAGCAAACCAAGACAGCAACCTGCTGGTAGAGAAGGCATATACAAAACAGGGAACAAACTCCCTGGTGACAAAAAGCACATCATAAACAACCTAAACCATAGCAGAGCATAGTCTGCAACTAGAAACCCCAAAATGCCAGCACGTCCAAAAACCAAGAAAACATCCCGAAAAGCTCCAACAACCACTAGGCAGGATAAAGAAGAACACAACTAACACCCCATCAAAACCCATAGAAGCTCTAAAACCAGAACAATTAATCAGTAGATAATGCAAGCCAGACATCCAAGCTCATCAACTCAGAACCACTACATAGGAACAGAACACAAATTAACTATAGGCAATACCAGCAATAACTGCCTTCAAGCGAGATTTCCTTCAACTCTTACCCGATGAGATACCATGACCAATAACAGGAGGCAAGCCTTTGCTTCGCGTCATATAAATGCACTTAGCAATATGAGAAATCTCAGGTTTGCCATTTCCTGTTATGTCAGACCCAGAAGAATCATCAGAGAATGTGATAACATTACTACCCAAAGCATGGTGTGTTGCAAGCTGAGGAGGAAGCTCCTTGCAAGTAGTGTCACATTTCTCAGAAACCTCCCTATTAAGGATAGTGTGCACTGCAGCAGCTGGTTCAAAGGAACCAATAGCATTGTAGTCATGCTGGGGAGATAGCTTGGGTTTTCCCCTCTGAATAGCTTCTCGACTCCTAGATATCGCCCTTATAAAATTTAGGCAACAATCCCCTGTGGCTTAACCAATAGCCTCAGCAGAAGAACAAGGGTCAAATGCTCGCGTTATCATCCCATAAGCAAAAGTATCCTTAGCACCTGAGTTAAGCTTCTGACATACATTGATGGTATGACCAGGTATACAACAAATGGAGTAGTATCGAGGCTTGTATTCATAGATGACCCTTCGCTTAATAATAGTTCCATCTAGCATGGAGAGCTTGATAAAATGAGGCAAGTCTACATACAGATTTACTTTGATCATGACTCGAGCAAAGGACACCCGAAACATAGAGAGAGTGAGGTCATCACATCTAATAGGTTTGCTAATAACACTGCTGATTTTTGATAGGCACGTCGGAGACCAACATTCCAGTGGAAGGTTTAGGAGACGAACCCAGACCGATACAGACGACATATCTGGTTTGCCAAAATCAAAGTAAAGAGGCATTGGCTTAAGGAGTAGCGGTTTACCCTGAATAGAGTAAGGCCCTCTACAAAGCACTCTGCCCATATCAGCTGTAGAAAAGAAGCAGAAGACCAGCCAGCCTGAATCATGGATGTGCAGAGTGGCATTGCATTTCTATAAATTTGCCATGTATTTCCCAATAATAGTATAACCAGGAGTTTTACCAATTGAATAACCAATTAAACACAATTTCCAAATGTCTCTAAGTTCACCGAAATCTTCAGGTAACAGAGAACATACATCAGAATTATGAAATGAACAAACAAGAGTAAGGTCAGGCCCAACGACAGTGGTGGGAAAAGTAGTGACCCTAGGGCAATCTTCATCAACAAGAGATAGAGTTATACCTGGTGGGGGGGCCAAAGAGAGGCGAACCCTGTCCAGAACCACCAAGGAGAACGACGCTAGAAGAATGCCCATTGACTCCACCAACCAATGGCAGCTGAAAAGTTTGCGAAGCTGGTTGGGGACTAACAACAACAAGAGCTTGTTGAGCAAAATTCATGTTGTGTCCTGCAAGTAATTCAGGACAACCATCCAAAGCTTGCCTTGCTACCCTGATCACAGAAGAGTACCCATGGACATCAATATTCACAAAATCTAGGGTTTCAGTTAAAGATATCGCGTTAGTGACTGGTACTTGAGAAGCAAGAGGATGAGGAGAAAAGCCCTCCTGAGCCTTGATTGGAACAATTAGGGTTGATATGGGGGAGTCCCCAGCAGGAGATCGAGAGTTGCGTTTGACAGTAGGAGATGGTCGTGGAGCAAGATGAGGACCATCTGACTGGGCATCACGAAGCAACATCAATTTTTTCTTAGATTTTCCCATGAGTTAAATCTGTAATACAAGGGACCTCACAAAGACCCGTGATTATCAAGAGAATACACATACACCGTGCCAGACAAACGCGTCGCTTACAAGGGGCAAACAACACAGAGAAGGAGTCCAGAGGTGTGAACCAAAAAAGAGTCGTGAAGAGGACAGAGGTTAGGAGCAGAAAATGTTGTACAGTGAGATGAATCGAAGGCTCACAGCTGATCGCAAGTCCTTTCTCTCACTACAAACCAGAGCTTCTCACTCCTAACTAACTGACTTACTGAGAGCTATTTCTTTTTTTGATCAAATGTAAGAATATATTAAGATCAAAAGTAACCATGCCATAAAAGCAGCAAAAACAAACTATATACAGATAGGAGGGTAACAAATACCCTAAACCAAAAAAATAAAAAACAAGCTCCCTAGGAAACAACATTAATTAAACAACCCCAAGGCCAACAACAGCCACACAGAGTACTATGAAGAGAACCAAAATTGCTCACTTCCAGCCAAGAGAAACTACAACACGATAATGATAATCACGTAGGAAAACATGCAGAAACCATGCAGGCCATGAAGAGACCAAACCATATAGCCAGAAACCAAGCCGAGCCATGTGAACCCATTACCATCTTCCACCAAGCTTCAGCCTAACACAGCCAAACCAGCTGAGAGCAGAAGACAATAGCTCATGCTCACAGGGACAAAGGGACTACGCAGAATCAACTCAACCATGCAGAGACCATACAGAGGCTCAGCTCAACAAAGCGACAACATAGACACCATGCAGTCCCCATCCAAAGAACCAACAGCAAACCATGAGCCCTTCCATATAGGGACGTGTAAATCATCAACCAGAGTGAATGTTGGCCACAAAAATCCAAGCAAAAGTGCACACTACCAACCAAGAGAGCTGCAAAACTTCATTAAATATCACGTAGAAACCATGCAAAAACCATGCATGCCATGCAAATAACCAAACTATATAACCAGAACCATTCCAAACCAAGCGGGCCCAAAGGCCATCTTCCACCAAGCTTCAGGGTAGCTTCATACTATCACTGGCAGCAGACGACGAAGACTAAGCCAGCAAACCAGTAAACCAGCATAGAACAAGAAGAAATAGTAAACCAGCAATATCAACAAAAGACAGCAGATGACGAAATCTACCATTCACGCAAGGCTATGAGAGACCAACAACAACATTGGTTATTCTAGAAACCTAATCTGTGGAGAGGTGTCTAGTTTAACTAATAAACAAAATTATATACAAAGTAAAAACCTTCAGACTAGCTGATGAAGTGCAAGAAACCAAACCAGCAGAAACCAAAACTATGTTGCCCGAAGCTTCAGTCTGCAACATTGTATGCCAAGTGATTGTTGTCATGAAAATACAAAACAGTATAGAATAGGATCTGAATTTTTTGAAATAGAACATCAATAGATTTTGCAGCATTCTCAAAGACTCTTCAGTTCCTTTCTTCCCATATTATATACACAACCAGAGCAAGGCCAACTCTTTTCATTCTCGACTGCAGCCTTTCTTATTGTTATTCATAGCTCGAATAGCACTAGTCAGACTTGCCATGTTCCTGGTAAGCCTTAACCAGTATTTAACCTTCCCCCATGGAGGTCCAAGCACAAACAAAGAAAAGGTGACCATGAGTCTCCTCTTCTTGCCTGCAGAAAGAACATTGAGTGTCTGGAGAGATGTAATGCAATCTATCCTTTGTTTTCAGCTTTCCAAGCACAGCTAACCATAGTATGAAGTTATGCCTAGGCAATGACCAAAGCTCCCGTACCACTTTTTCCCAGTGAACAGTTGGTCCTTTGAATCTGAAGTGTTCATGTGCATTAGCAGTAAATTTTCTCTCATCATTGTGCCACATTTGTAATGTGTTAACAACTTCAGCATTTCATCCACAGTCATTGAGCAACTGATCTTTCAACGGCAGAATGGCTTTCTAGAGAGGAGATGAACTTTTATGAGCCCTGGAACTCCAGATTGTACCGTGAGTGAGATAAAAATGATGGACCCAATGGATCCAGAGGGAGTCAAATTTAAGATTAATATTCCAGAGTTGCCTTGCCAAAAAGCATTTGTTTCTGGCTGCAATGTCAAGAATACCTAACCCTCTTTCATTCAGCGGAAGGCAGGCCTGTTTCCAAGCCACAAGTGCAGACTTGTTGCTTTGTGGGTTACCATTCCATAAGAAATTTTGGTATAGAGAAGTGATTTTACTGACAACAAGACTTGGCATAGGAAAAATACTGAGCCGGAGTTGAACCATACCATGCAAAACTAATTTAATTAACACAAGTCTTCCAGCATAGGACAGATGTTTCCCCAGCCAGCTTTGAATACATGACTCCAACTTATGTAGTAGAGGGTGGTATTGACTAGCTAGCAACCGATGGGGACTTAACGGAACACCCAGATATTTAAATGAAAAACTTCTTTCTGCAAAACCTGTGTGAAGTAGCATAGCACGCTTGGTGTCTTCCCCAACACCACAAAAAAAAATAAAAGATTTAGCTGCATTAATGGTTAATCCAGTCATCCTCCCAAAAACAAATAGTTGCTGGAGCAGAATGTCAACAGAGGGTGTATCACAACGGCATAGCAAAAGTATGTCATCAGCAAAAGCTAAATGGCTTATACCCAAGGACTGACACTTCGGGTGAAAATGGAACTCAGCCTTTTGAGTAGCCATATTAAGCAGCCGAGAAAAATATTCCATACACATGATAAAAAGATAGGGAGATAATGGATCTCCTTGCCGAACACCACATTTACCAGCAAAGAACCCTAACAAGTCACCATTAACTGCCAATGAGAAGGATGTTGTTTCAACACGCATCATAATAAGGTGGAGAAAATGATCTAGGAACCCAAATAGTTTCATCAGTTGCTTAAGAAAAGACCACTGGACAGAATCAAATGCCTTCCTGAAATCAATTTTAATGATACATCGTGGTGAGGCTCTTTTTCTGCCATAATACCTAAGGAGCTCCTGTATGAGGTTGATGTTGTCTGCTATATTTCTACCTCCAAGAAATGCATTTTGAGCATGATTAATTATCTCATGAAGAACATTAGCCATTCTACCTGCCAGGATCTTAGAGATAACTTTATAAATAACATTGCAACAGGATATTGGCCTGAAGTCAACAGCAAATGTGACATTATCAGACTTGGGCACAAGAGTTATTACTGAGTGATTTACTTGCTTCAAGAGTCGGCCAGAGACAAAAAAAAATCATGTATAGCTGCACAGAAGTCATTGCCAACCACATCCCAAGCTGTTTTGAAAAAATAGGACGAGTAACCATCAGGGCTAGGGGCCTTGTCATTACTAATACTGAAAAGGGCTTCCTTAATTGAATCATTAGACACCGGAGCTAGAAGAAGAGAATGGGATCCTGCATCAATACAGGGACCACTGAGAGCCACCTCTACATCAATGAAAGTAGTATGTTTCGAGGTTCCAAGAAGCTCCTGATAGTATATGACAAATTATTCTCCAACTTATGATATCGATGTAGTGAGCATACCATCAGGACGTTGAATAGTTGAATAGTTGAAATGTAGTTTCTCTTGTGAGTATGATTCATTAAAGAATGGAAGAAATGGGTGCCCTTATCACTTTCCTTAAAGAAAGTATTTTTGAGTTTCTGACTGAAGAACATCTTCTCTGCAGACTTAAGATTAATGAGAGTCAATCTGAACAGCTTATCTAATGTCAAGAGTTGGTTGTTATCTCTATCCATCTGTAAGAGAGTTTGATGGCGATCCAAATTTGCTTCAGCTCTAGCCACCCTTTCCGAGATATGACTGTAGTGAAGTTTATTAAGCTCCCTTAGATGTTTCTTCAAAAACTTGAGCCTTTTACAAAGAATATACATTCGGGATCCAGGCACCTCAGTTTCCTAGTTATTAGTAATCAGCTTTGTAAAGTTAGGATGAGCTACCCACATGTTTAAGAATTTAAAGTTCCGCTTGCCTAGCAGAGGTCTCAACCCTATCTTGATTGAAGCTGAAGAATGATCTGAGAAAGCTCTAAGAGTGCAGAAATGAACATGAGTCTGCATCTGTGAGCTGGACCATAAGGGATTCACCATAACTCTATCAATCTTACTTTACACACTGCCATTGGACCAGGTGAAGTGACAACCAGTAGCATTCAAATTAACAAGCCCAAGGTCAGCACAGCATTCCCTAAAATCAGAGACTTCATAACTAGAGACAGGTTCACCATTATGTTTGTCATCCTGAGATAAAATAGAGTTAAAGTCACCAAGAACAATCCATGGTGAGGAAGGACACCACCTCTTTAGATCTTTCTAAAGAGCTTTCCTAACTGAAATAGTGTTATAACCATAGGCAAACGTGGCAGTAAAACAATATTAAGTCACCATATTATTAATGACTACATGAATACCTTGGGCAGATAAATTAATAACCTCAATACTGATAATGGAAGGATTCCATAATAAAACAATTCTTGTAGTATTGGCAATCTCAACATTACTTATAAACTTCCAATTCTTCAGCCGAAATTTCTGCATGAAGGCAACCTTGGAAGAAGACAACTTAGTCTCTAGGAGACCACAAACATCAAACTTTTTACTCTTCATGAGGCTAGCAACCTCATGCTATTTGAGAGGACTGTTGAGTCCTCTCACATTCCAGCAAAGGATATTTATGGATGAGGAATGGTGGGAGATGCCCCACCACTGTCGGATGATCTATTTGAGTTTCTTTGCACTGAAATCCTGGTGAGCATACGCACTGCAGCTTTTTGTCTTCTTTTATTGCCATTAGCATCAGCTGTAGTTGCAACTTCCTTCCCTTTGGCAGATACAGGCTGCATGGGGCATAACTAGTTTCTGCAGGTAAACCCTTCGATGGAGAAGAATGTTGCTTAGTACCATTTTTCTTCCTCTTAACAATTTCCCAACCTTCTAAGCTTATTTCTGTTGTAGCTTGGTCACATTGCTGCTCCTCCTGAGCATTTTTTGAAACCTGAGGGTCTATGGGAACTACAACAGAAGGGTGGGGTTAAGGTTCTGTGGGAGCATCAACAGAGGGGCTGAGTATAGAGAAAACACTGCCTTTGGACATGGCAGCCTCCTTTGATGTTCCTTTCTTCTCTACTAATCTAAGATCAACCTGATTTTTGGAGCATGCTTCGGTTGAATGCCCAAGCACTTTGCAGTTTTTACAGAATTTTGGCAATGTCTCATGTGTGACCTTTTGATATAGAGGGTTTCCATTAGGCGGCACTACATCAATGAAAGACCGAAGGTCCTCAAGTAAATCCATTTCCACTAAGACACAAGCATATGACAGCCTCTCCTTTGTGGATGTTAGTTTATCACACTGTATTGGCTTCCTCAGGACACTTGCAAGCTTGGATAAGCATCTCGATGTCCAACATTTCAGAGGCAAGTTTAGGAACTTCACCCAAACGGGAACATGAGTCATTACAGAGCAAGAATAATCAAAATATTATGTCATTTGGTGCAAGATTAACAGACGGCCATAAACTAAATAGGGACCACCACACAACATAGAGAGCTTATCCTCTTCATTTTCAAATCTGTATACTAACCAGCCCGATTCATGTATAGTGAGTGAGGATGGACACTTCCAAGTGTTCCCAATAATATTATTAAGTGCCCTATACCCAGGAAATTTATCAGACACATATCCCACAACACAGAGTTTCCAATCATCGCTAGAATGATCTAAGTCTTCTTCTAAGAAGGGAATGACGGAATAGCATTATAGTCTGAGAAATGCATATGCTTAGAGCAAATAGATGTGTTTCGGTTAAAGGAGAACAGGTCTCACCATCTACCATTTATTAAGAAAGGAGGATGAGGTTAACCTGTTGCTTCGATATTTGACGGGTTAGACTCAACACCGCTAGGCTTTGCAGGTGATACAGGGGTGGCTGGAGACGGAGAAGGTGGTAACTCTGAAATGACCAGAGCCGAAGAAGATGGTGGAGACCTTTCATATTTTTCCTAAAAGCAAGAGAAAACTAGCTGCTCTTCTTTAAGATCGTCTCCATCTGAACAGTCTTCTACAAGGAACCCATCTAGAGATGCATTTGTATTATCCATCGGAGACCCATCTGCCTCTCTAGCAGTGCTTGTACCTGCGTTGCTGAATGTGATGACAGTAGGGGAAAGGGGTGGATTTGCGCTTAGTATGTGGGAAATAGAACCACCAAGCGTACCAAGAGCTGACTTGAGTCCAAGAACCAGCGAACCACCTTGGGTTGTGTGAGATGGAACAAGAGCATGCAATGGGTCCTGTTGACACTTGACAGATGCTGCAAGTTTCCGTTTGCTTTTTGCCATTTGCGTAACAAGCGAGAAAGAAAGGAAACAGGTTGAAAGAAACGGGTTACAGGAGACAGCTTTGGTATCGGGTGTAGTGGACAGCCATGAACACAGGAGGAAACAGCTTCGGGTGGAAGGAGAGCAATTGAGAGCTATTTCTTCTTTTTTTTTATCAAATGTAAGTAATGTATAGATCAAAAAAGAGCAAGACAAGCTTGCAATACAAGCTGGACACCAGCAGAACAGTACATGCACCATCAGAGGGAACAAACTCCCTTGAACGGAGCAAAGAAAACATAAAAGGCAAGGGTAGGGGAACAGACTCCCCATAACAAGCCAAGCCTAGAAAGGGAAGGAAACCCATATACAATAGCATGAACAACTAGAAAAGCACAACCTACGGCCAGCCTTATAACCGAAGGGAACAAAAGAGATTACAATACAATTACACAAGCAAGCAGCACAGAAGGGCAGCCAGAATTCAGTAGCTTAACCAGCTCAGCCAAGACAAGTCCAGCCAAGAGGAAATTAGCCAGAATTCAGCAGCTTGACCTTGCAGAACGAGGGAGCCATGCAGACACAGCGCAACCATGAAGGGGTAACGCCAGCCAATCATGCAAAGACACGCAGCAATCTACCATGCATAGAGAAGGACGACCTCCCATGCAACCAAGATGACAGACAGCCAAGGAACAGAGGACAGCTGCTCTCCCCTGCAGAATTAGATAACCATGCACTTCCAGCCCCCAATAAAGAGAGACAGCACATGCCAAAACGTGTCATCAACTCATTCAACCAACACCACTAAACCAATCAGCCTCAACAACACATGTCAAAACATGACATCTGCTCAAACAACCGACATCCTCTATTCCAGTCAGCCTTAAGCAACCTCTGAGCGTCATGCAAAACAGCCCTCATGTAGAGAGAAGCCAGCACCAAGACAACCTGGACCCACAATTGAGAGCTATTTCTTGATTCTATGGGTGGTGGTGCATGGTCATTCTTAGTTGGTGGAGCGATTAATTTCATTAACGAACGAGACCTCAGCCTGCTAACTAGCTATGCAGAGGTGACCCTCTGCGACCAGCTTCTTAGAGGGACTATGACCTTCCAAGCCAAGGAAGTTTGAGGCAATAACAGGTTTGTGATGCCCTTAGATGTTCTAGGCTACACGCGCGCTACACTAATGTATTCAACGAGTCTATAGCCTTGACTGACACGCCCGAGTAATCTTTAAAATTTCATCATGATAAGGATAGATCATTGCAATTGTTGGTCTTCAACGAGGAATTCCTAGTAACCGTGAGTAATTAGCTCGCGTTGACTACGTCCCTACCATTTGTACACACTGCCCGTCGCTCCTACCGATTGAATGGTCCAATGAAGTGTTCAGATCGTGGCGACGTAAGCGGTTCGCTACCGACGACGTCACGAGAAATCCACTGAACCTCATCATTTAGAGAAAGCTCCATTTCATAATCCATCTCTGTACATAAGCATCGTTAAAGCCCTGTAGTTACCTGACAAGGAATTTCGCTACCTTAGGACCGTTATTGTTATGACCGTCGTTCACCGGGGCTTTGGTCGTCGGCTCCCCTATCATCAGGTCACCAACTTATTTGACCTTCGGGCAAGTTGTAACAAGGCTTGACGCTTGCCCCAATGGTCGGGCATAGGTCGCATACTTCAGCGCAATCCATTTTCGAGGCTGGTTGATTCGGCATGTTAGTTGTTACACACTTCTTAGTGGATTTTGACTTTCATGATCACCGTCCTACTGTCTTAATCTACCAACACTCTTTGTGGGTTCTAGGTTAGTGCACAATTAGGCACTGTAACCCGGCTTCCAATTCATCCCGCATCGCCAGTTCTGTTTACCAAATATGGCCCACATGGAGCTGTTGATTCTGTGGCGCGGCTCAATGAAGCATCGTCCTACCTATTTAAAGTTTGAGAATAGGTCGAGGGCGTTGCGCCCCTAATGCCTCTAATCATTTGCTTTACCAGATAGAACTCACATCGAGCTTTAGCTATCTTGAGGGAAACTTCGAAAGGAACCGGTTATTAGACGGTTCGATTAGTCTTTCGCCCCTATACCCAAGTCAGACGAACGATTTGCACGTTAGTATCGCTGCGAGCCTCCACCAAAGTTTCCTCTGGCTTCGCCCCGCTTTGGCATAATGCACCATCTTTCGGGTCTCAATAGGCATGCTCTCACTCGAACCTTTCTTAGAAGATTAAGGTCGGTCGGCGGTGCAACCCTCGAGGGGATCCCACCAGTTAACTTCCTTACGCCTTACGGGTTTACTCGTACACATATCAAACTCATTGGTCCGTGTTTCAATACGGAATGAATGAGGAGCCCACAGGTCGATGTCCGGAGCGCGCATGTGCCAAGGCATGCCGTGACGGCGCGCATTACAGTCCACGATCATGATGACGGCGTCTCTGTGGGCATGCTTGGGCCGCCACTATGATATGCATCGGTCCACACCCTGAGCCGATCAGCGGCCAGCCATAAGCGTTCCACATCCGACCGGGCGCATCGCCGGCCCTCGTCCACTTCCCTCCCGACAATTTCAAGTACTCTTTAACTCTCTTTTCAAAGTCTTTTTCATCTTTCTCTCGCGATACTTGTTTGCTATCAATCTCTTGCCCGTATTTAGCCTTAGATGGAATTTATCGCCCGATTAGGGATGCATTCCTAAAAAACCCAACTCGTAGACATGTCATGGATTTAAGTCGTCTGCAAAGGATTCTACCCACCGCTCGGTGGGAATTGTACTTCAAGGCGGCACGTACCTTGGATGGAATTTTCCGTCTGATTGGCCCCTACTGCAGGTCGGTAATCGCATGGTGGGTGCACGCGTCGCATCTAGTCTGGATTCTGACTTAGAAGTGTTCAGTCATAATCCAACGCATGGTAGCTTCGCACCATTGGCTTTTCAACCAAGCACAATGACCAATTGTGCGAGGTTCCTCTCGTACTAGGTTGAATTACTATTGCGACACTGTCATCAGTAGGGTAAAACTAACCTATCTCACGACAGTTTAAACCGAGCTCATGTTCCCTATTGGTGGGTGAACAATCCAACACTTGGTGAATTCTGCTTCACAATGATAGGAAGAGCTGACATTGAAGGATCAAAAAGCAACGTCGTTATGAACGTTTGGCTGCCACAAGCCAGTTATCCTTATGGTAACTTTTCTGACACCTCTAGCTTCAAATTCTGAAGGTCTAAAGGGTCGATAGGGGATGCATTCCCAAACAACCCGACAGAATTTACCGCCCGATTAGGGTTGTAGGCTATGTGGCACTATTGCTATCAGTAGCATTATTACTATCATTCAATTCTCTTTTTTTCAAGGGATTACCATTGAGATTCAGCCTCATCGCTCCGATTCGTCCCCCCGAAGCCCCTCCAGGAGCAAGGCGTCGCGGAGGCTGGGATGCGATCATGCATCATTCCTAGGATCTCAGGGCTCGAACGTACGGGGGTGGGAGCAAGAAGAGGGCGGTGCACAAGGAACTGAAGTCTCGGAGAATTTAGACCATAGTGCATTTCTTGGTGTAAGGGAGAGAAATGAAGGGAAAAAAGAAAGAAAAAGTCACCAGTGATAAACCGATCATCATATGATGACACACACCACTTACAAAGAAAAAGGAGACAATGAAAACATATTTTCCACTACTGGGATCTGCTACACGCATCATCCAAAGGGCACAACATGCACCACTAGCTTTTCAAATTTAAAAAAATATTATTTAAATGCTAAATTACATTATTACCCTCGATCAAACCAACAATTAACAAAATAATTAAGGCTAAAAAACCTTAATACCCCTAATTCCAATAGCTTAAATTTCTTGATCGAAAGGCATATTTGTAATTTTATTATGTATAAAAAAGAAAAAGACGTAAATACCATTGCCCGAAAGTGTTTTTTTTTTGTCCCTAGGAGTTTTTTAGTTATTTTAATTTTCATTAAAATACGGGGAAAAAATACCCTAAAAAACCTATAATGACTAATGCGTCATGAGGAAAGATAAAAATACCCCTAATTCCAAGGCAAGCAATATTTTTTAGAAGGCCATAAACATCACTTCACTATTAAAGTGAATTGTGAATTGTGTATATGACTACATAGAAAACACAATATATATATATATATATATATATAGACGCGCGCGCACATCACTCAAAGTGCACAATATGCACCACTAGCTTTTCAAAATAAAAATATTAATTAAATGTTAAATTACATTATTACCCTCGATCAAACCAACAATTAACAAAATAATTAAGGCTAAAAGATCCTAATACCCCTAATTCCAATTACTTAAATTTCTTGGATCCAAAGGCATATTTGTAATTTTATTATGTATAAAAAAAAGACTTAAATACCACTGCCCGAAAGTGTTTTTTTTTTTTGTTCCTGGAGTTTTTTAGTTATTTTAATTTTCATTAAAATATGAAAAAGACAAAAATAAACTAAAAAACCTATAATGACTAATGAGCCATGAGAAAAGATAAAAATACCCCTGATTCTAAGGCAAACAATTGTTTTTTAGAAAGGCCATAAATGTCACTTCACTATTGTAATAAATAGTGAATTGTGTCTATGACTACATAGAAACCAAATATGTGTGTGTGTGGGGGGGGTCTATAAAATAAGTGCAATTTCAAAGTTTATATTAAATTTAAAAAAATAATTCAACTTAAAAGTATAACTTTATTGTTTAACCAATCCACCATTGCAAAAAGTCCTCAAGAAATAAATAAATAAAAATAAAAATAGTGTAAACTAGATTTGTGGGCTTGCGCTACATTGCGAGCCAACATTTTCTTTTAATTGATTAAAAAAGATGTTCGGATGATACAAATATCTCAAGTAAAACAAAATAACTTGGGGCATAGATCTGACTAAGTGTGTGTGTGTGTATATATATATATTAATTATAATTTAATTAGATAATAAAAGAACAAATAACAACCAAACGGTATTATAGGAACTTGATAGAAAAAAAATGTTATCAAAATGAAAAAAGATGATGAAGCAAAGATTTCAGTCAATTAAATTTAAAAAATAAAAATCAAACTAAAAAAAGGAAAAAATCGAGATGAGTTAACCTAAGTAAGTACGACAAATATGCAAGCAAAGTAATGAGATTGAGATAAGTCAAGATAAAGCAAAAAAAAAAATCCAATGTAAAAGGATTAATTTGAAAAAAAAATTCAATTAAAAAAACAACCATGAAGTCAGGCATGCCAACTAAACTCTGTAACTTGGATAATGCGAATGAGATACCCAATAAAAA
>Ga0325411_1000934_pt1 | contig 31757 bp, 19 predicted proteins | sample PopdelMetagenome_13_FD_206181 | JGI IMG/M metagenome (GOLD analysis project Ga0325411, IMG submission 206181) | Populus deltoides microbial communities from Bellville, Georgia, United States - Xylem-PdIQD-R4 | ecosystem: Host-associated > Plants > Phyllosphere > Stem > Wood/Secondary xylem...
CAGTCTCTCCAGGTTGGAAGGAACTCATTCTTGTGTTCAAATTATTTTTGTCTCGATCTTATAAATGTCCAATCAAGACTCTCTAACCTCTTTTCTTTCTTTGTTTAAAGTGTATGATAATTTTTTATATTAACTTCAATCATTTCACGTTAAATTTTGCATAAAAAATATCAATTGACAAATTATTTTTCTTTCAATGGCTTCTAAAGTAATGAATTGCAAACCTTAAACTTACTTCATCGATATATATTGTATCCATATAACTTTAGAACAAATTTACCATTGTGATAACAATAGACTTGTAATCAAAAGGATCAATTTTTTATGGTACATGTTTCAAAGTGACGCAATTAAGTGATGTCATCTGTTTCAGTGCATACTTGTGATTTGGCTTCTTGACTTCATAAAGTGAAAGGAGTTGCATGATAACTAATTGAAAATTTTCAAAAACTTTAAAGTAAGGCATATTTATATTTACTACCATCTATAGCTCAAGGATCAAAGCTTGATATTTAGACACCTTATTGGAGCAACATTCAGTAAGTGAAAAGGCAAACGACAATACCTATCCTTCAAATATGATAAAGATTACTCCAGCTTTGGCTCTATTTTATCGTGATACACCATTAAATAACATTTTCCATGGTTCTGAAATTTCTATGAACAAGACACCTTCATTAGGCAATTCTTCATAGAACTTCCATTCATTGGGAATGGGATGATCAACAAAAAAATTATTTAGTACTTGCCCTTTTATCACCTTTTATGAGACGCAGATAATTTCAAATTCTTGAAGTAATAAAGCCTATTTTACCAATCTTCCTGATAATACATGCTTTGAGATGATGTACTTTAGAGGGTTAGCTCAAGAGATTAGTCGTACTAAATGTGCTTGGAGATAATACCTTAATTTCTTTCTTATAAACATCAATGATAGACATGTCTTCTCTATTGGAGAATAATTCAATTCAACCTCATTTAATGTCATACTAAGGTAGTAGAGAGCATTTTTTGCCTTCATCATTTTGTTGTACCAACAACACTTCTAAGGAATGTATTTGAGCTACAATATAGATGATAAGCGAGTGTTCTAATACTGGTGCTTGTAGGATAGGTAGATTAAGCAAATACTTTTTAATCTTATTGAAGGTATTAATACAATATTCATCCTAATAGAATGATGTATCCTTCTTCATCAAATGAGTGAATGATTGACATCGACCTTTTCAGTTAGAAATGAACCTCCATATATAGGCCAACTTTCCCTAGAGACCCTTCAACTCATGGATGTTTTTTTTTGGCTTTAGCATTTGTATGATGACATCGATCTTAGACTGATCAATCTCAATTCCTCGATGTCGAACTATAAATCCTAGAAATTTAGCCGAGGAAACACTAAATACACATTTTAATAGGTTCATCTTAATCAGCATAATTGTTCAAATACCAGACAAAGATCTGGCAAATAATTTTCTTTTTCCTTTGACTTCACCACAAGGTCATCAAAGTAACATTCAATATTTTGGTGAAACATATCATCAAAAATCTTTTGCATCACTTTTTGATAAGTAGTACCTATATTTTTCAAGCCAAAAGGCATGACTTTATAGCAATATATCTCTTTCAGAGTCTGGAAGGCTGTCTTCTCCTCATATGTGGGTGCCATTCAAATTTGATTACAGCCAAATGAACCATCCATAAATGTTAATCTCTCATGGCCTATAGTAGCATCAACCATGATCTTGATGATTGGAAGTGGAAAGTTATTTTTGAGACAAACATTGTTAAGGTCTTAAAAATCCACGTAAACACGGGTTTGACAATTCCTCTTTTTTTTTTTATCGAAATGATATTTAACCTCATGAATGAAGCCCAATTGAATAATTTTATTGATTTCGACCTCAATATATGAGATGAGTTCAAGATGAAAGCGACACTTAGCTTGTTTTATAGGTTTAACCCTATTTTTTTACTGCTAACTGATGAATAACAACCCTCTGGTCTAAACCTGACATTTCATTGTAGGACTATGAAAAGATATCTCGATACACCATTAAAAGTTCCATGTAATTCCCTTCTTTTTCAGGTTATAAGTTTGCGTTGATGAAGGTTGGGTGTAGGTGTTTAACAATGCCTAAGTTAACCTCTTTAAGTTCATCCACAGTAAGCTTATTTTCTGATTCAAAGGCGAGTGAAGCCTTCTCAACATCTTCTTCGACGAGAAGCTCATCATTATGATCATTTTTAATAGTGATGTGATTTGAAGTGAGATATATTATTTCCTCTTCTTTCTCTTCATTAGAGGGTTTTATGTTCACCATCGTTCATTTTTTCCCTTTCAATATCACCTCAGCACTCACCACATATTTATATTATCTCTTACAAGGATAAATTATCTTTATTAAATGTTTGTACCTCATTTGGTTTGATGAGCTTAAAAACTTCTTGTCCCTAGTCAGCCACACATGCATTGATATATTTAAGCTGATTGAGGGTCAACTTTTCAATCAATGAATGTAGAGTTCTAGACCTCTAAATTAAGTGTGGTTTATTCCTAATGGTAGATTTACATACCCTTTATTCCTAGGTCTATCAATGATACGTCACAATCTCCACAATGATCTTGACAAAATACCCAACCTAATCATCTATGACTGAAGAATAAACTCATTATGGCAGAAAAGACTCTAAGGCTGTTTTCTTATACTTGATTACAGTTTACAAAAAGAAAAAAAGGAAACCAAACACCATCAATTTTGGGAAGGAAGGTTTTGGAAAAGAAAGAAGAAGAATCTTCCATAAATTCTCTTGGCAAAACCACCATGGTTTTGCAACTTATTTTTCTAGTTTTCTTATAAAAAGGCTGATGCTCTTGACCAGAAAGAGAGGAGGTCTATTTAGAGAAGAAAATATAAAGAAAACATAGAAGAATTCTTGAGTAAATAGAGAGAAAACGTTAAGAGAATCATGTAAAAATTTGAAGGAAGAAAAGAGAAAAAAAGAAGTTCATACAAGCTAAGGATTACAAGCTGAGAACAAAGGGAAATAAGTAACAAAACCCAGGAAAAGAAAGTTGTATTATTAAAAAAGGTATACCTAAAACTTTGGTGGGATGATGCAGCCCAATCGGCACACCTCTCCTTTACTATCTTCCATGTTTGTATTTTATTTGTTTATTATTGATTCTTTTGATTTCATTTCAGTTTAGAAGCTATGTTTAGTATATTATTGTTCTTATATTTAATATGCTTTTGTTAAGAAAAGCAAGTTCAAAACAATTTTGAGTATATAACTTGATGTTTTTTTTTATTGTTAAAGATATGTAATTAGCATATTTGAATGACAATTTTGAAGTTTAGGCTGATCACTTCATTTCATTTTGATTTATGCATTGATGTTTGATTTGTTTAGATTATATTTTTATTTTTCTCTTCGACATGATGTGAGGTTCAGTCCAGCTTTGTACATGTTAAGGATGATGAAAAACAATTTTAAAATTGATGTAATGATGTTTATGATAAAGGAAATGCATTGTTGAAATTATAGGGTTTGATTTGGTCTAACTACTATTTTATCCTCTTTTCTTGTTTCCTTGAATTCTGTATGGTTTAAAAAGGTCAAGTTAGGATAGGTTCATGTTTTGTTTACGAGGTTTAGGCCAAATTATAGGTTTAAGGCACATTTTGGGTTTTTTTTGAACATTCATAGTTGTAAATTTTGATTTCCCACCAATTGATGCTTCAACTTGTTTTATGTACTTCGATCAAAGCAATGACCTATATATAATTTATTTATTCCATTTAATTTCCCATTAATTGCCTATCTTAGATCAATCGACCCTTTTTAGTTTTTTGAATGCCTATGTTAGGGTTAACAACTGTCAGGTATGATTCATGCAATTTATGGCTTGTTTGTTTTCATTTTATGCATCATTATGTTTTAATGTTCCATATCTTATCTCTTTATGGCCTTTAATTAGTATTATTTAGTTTTTATCATCTATTCAATTTCTTGTTTGGTTTGAATGTTCTTTATGTTCTTGAAAAAATTCAAATGAAAATCCACTTTGATCTTCTTTCCTCATTGTAGGTCATGTTTTTAGGCTTGGACTAGGAAGCTTAACCCCCATGGCTAGGCTGAGTCAATCAGGGTTAAGGGTGTGTTTAGTATGCCAACCATTTTCAAAAGGAAAAATTGTATTTTTTTTCCCTAAGGCATGTTTGCTAAATGTGACCTTAAGGCAATTTTTAAGCCTTTAACTTTTAACTAAGAGTGTGTTTGACAAATATATCCTACTAATTTCCCTTAGTGTTTGCTAAACACAACCCTTGTTTTTTAATTAATTCAATTTTATGCTTTCAATGGACCTATTTGCAATAATTCTTTTTTATGGCTCTCTTATTTTACTCTTTTATTATTTAGTACTTGGAGTTGTGACCTACACGTAAGCTGCTTTTTTTTATATTAAATAAATCAGTTTCTTTCACAAAACAGTAAAATCCTCTTTTATATAAAATATTTTAAATTTGCATATGACCAGGTCTCTCAAATAAAAATCATATTTGAATAAAAAAAATACATGGCAAGATTTAGCATTTCTAAAATTCCAAAATTCAAGAAAAGTAGTTTTTATATATCCTTGAATGTATTTTTGGATTTAATAGCAAGTTTATTAAATCTATGAGAACTTGACATACTTTTAAAAAACACAAAAAAAAATCAATTTGTTTATTTTAATACCAAGAAGTATGAAGTTATATGTAAGATGAATTCCCAAATATTAAAAGAAACAAAAACACAAAAAAAAAATTTGAGCTTTAGAATTGATAGGCACGACCTATAAAGCCATGATCCACTCTACTTGAGTAGACTTGCTTTGATTGATAGACAAGTCAACGGTTAGAAAAACATAACAGTGTCTTAGTAATCATACAAATAAACAATACAACTTATCTTAGGTAGGGTATACTAGAGGTGATATTGTTCTCTCTATATATAATCAGTCCTCTTGTTCAGATTCTGAAAACCAGTTAAGGTTCATATTGACAAGAATACTAGGTGGCGACTCTAAACCTATTTTACTGATAAAGGACAATAATTTCTTGTTCTTTTCACCCACACTTGAAGATCCTGATCCCAGAGGATGATCATCATGATGCTGCACACGCATGACAATTAGAAAGTATTTAAAGAAGTATGTACCCTCTATTTATGAAGCAAACAATGGGATATTAAAATTCACTAACTTTTACCCATTCTCCTTACACATACAAGAAGTTCTAACAAAACTCAATAACAATTTCATCAACGTCTATACTTTCTTTTTTGTATGATCATGCTTATATATGCATTATATCACATAAACAATATCGTATTTACATTGATTTTTTTTATTTATTCTTTCTTTGGTCGACACCAAGGTTGTCAAAATCACGAGTTGACTCGTACTCGTAAAATCATATGATTTTAAGAGTCAACATATATATAAAACGTGTAAATTCAGGTTATAAACTTGAAACCTAGCAAACTCGGTCAAACTCGGTAAACTCGGATCGAGTTTGTGAGTCTGAGAAAAGGAAAAAAATTAATTGACTCTCCTTATGAAATAAGGATCAGTGCTCTCAAGTAAAAATGTAATATTTATTCCTCTTCCTCGTGTACGAGTTTTTGCTTTTTTTTCTCTATAATGATCGATCAACATCATTCTTGCCAGATTCTTTATCCAACAAGTTTACTCTGTCCTTAAATTTCCTTGTTCATATAATTGCTTTCATTTTAGTACTAGTTATTCTACTAGATCTGCTACTAAACTGACTTTTCAATCTCACCATTCTTTCATCTCTATTTTCTGGGTTGATTTTAGTTTTCAATTCATTTGAATTTCTAGGTTTAACTCATCTGATCTCTCTTGGTTTGATTAGTTAATGGTTTTGACTTTTGAGTTTCTAGGTTGATTTCCAAGCTCTGTGGTTCCACAATTCAGATATAGCAAGCTTTGATAATTTCCTTGTTCATATAATCTATATAATGAATAAGCTATAGTGATTTCTCAAAAATCTCAGCAAACTCCATCTAACCATTCTTTGAAGTATGTTATTTCAATCCTTTTGTTTGGGGCTAATAGGAGTTGTTGTCTTGGGAGCTGAAATAATAGCAGTAAGGATTTAAAGGGGCAACAATTGAATGACACATTTTATCATTTCTCTATCGAGTTCATGTGAATGGTAAATCTTTATTTTCAGATTTCATGGAGTCTCAGTGTGCTCTTATTTTGAGCATATGACTTTGATGTTTTCTTCCATGGTGTTCCATATGGGCTTGTTTGAGATGTGATGATATGGAATATGCAAGCTTAGAATACAAAAGCAGTAATCTCCACCGCAACTGATATTTAATTTTTTAGAAATAATAAATTTTTTGTAGCAAGCTATGATAACGTTATTAATGCAGCAACTGAACTCTCTCTGTTTCGTAGGAATAATGAATTTATTTCACTTTTATTTTAGTTGTGTTATATTATTATTTATTATTTGACTAAAATTGTTAATATATAATTAATTAAAATATTTTATTTATGATTTTATGAATTTACAATTCGAGTTTACGATCCGAGTTTATATTGTATATTTCGTGTCGTGTTAAAAAAATATTTTTGACAACCTTGGTCGACACCTTAACTTCTTCTTATATTGTGATTTATTTTAAAATTCTTTCCATTAACTCTTCCGTTTCATGAGAAGTCAAACACGTTCACAATAACATTCATCTTCAGGTTCAATATCCACCCTCAATTTCCAAATTTTTAACAATGTAAACATTTAAATAAATCTATGTAACTTAACTAAACTCATTTAATATCATTTCCTTCACAAAATTATACATTAATCTATCACAATATCACTTAACTACGCACAATTCTATTACATAAAATTTAGTCCCTCATTGGCCAGCCATTAGACCTTTAAGAACCCCGTGATTTTCTTTATTATTTCAACCAATTTCATCACTCAACACAACTTAAACTAACTCAATTTGTAGTCAATTTGCATTTCCATTAAATTTCCTAAATTCAACTTCAATTGTAATTCATTTCATACAAACTTGCTAGATTAGGTTTAGAACTTCTTACTGAACAATAATCTAGTCTTCAAATCTCAACCAATCAAAACTTTATGCGTTCCTCCTTTTTTTCCTCGTCTTTCTTCACCTTCTCTCTCATACTCAATCCTCTTTCTCTCTCTCTCTATGATTTTTTTTAATTTCTAGTATGGATGTGATTTCCCTCTCAAAACCATCTCTTTTCACTTCTAAACCTTAATCTCTAGCCTTTCAAGATGAAAGAAAGGAAGAAAAAGTGAAATTATTGTTTTCTCTTTTGTTGCACCCGTTAGGTTATACCAAGGATAGTAGTGAAAATGATATAACCATTTTGAAAATGATCTAGCTGATTTATGTAAATCAGTCTAGCTGTTTCTCAAAACGACTAGACTGTATTTTCTACTGGAAAAATTTACATTTTCAGCCAAAAACTCTTTTTTTTAATCTTCATATCGTTTTTTTCTTTTCATTTAATATTTTATTTAGTTACACCATAGTTTCTATTATATTATTATTTATTTATTTTTCCTGGGGTTTACATTCCAAGTGTAGTAAGGATTCATTAATGTTCTGAAATTCTTTTATTACAAGAATTCTTTATTCATCCTAGCTACACAAGGGAAAAAGGGCTAGTGATATTTAATAACAGATTGGTTTCTGGGATAATTGAGTTATAAATGAAATAATAAAAATAAAACTCATAAGTTAATTTATTATGCTGTTGTGAGAAGAGAAGAAGAAGAAAACAAAACAAGTCTGATATAAGGTATATTTATAGCCTAAGTTTTTTGGACTTACGAATTTGCATTGTTACTCGTGAAATCATAATCGTAGTTTTGTTTTGTTTTTATTCAGTATATTTATTGATTCTTAAGTCTATATTTATAATTGGATTGCATAGCAAAAGCCATTGACTTTGGTTTATTAATTTTCAGTTCTGAAAGAACTGCAAAAAGGTGAGCCAAAAGGTAAAAGGCATAGTGAGAAAAATTTAGTGAAAAGCCTTGAATTGTGTGAAAGATGATAGTGGATAACACCTTGATGATATATTTTTCTTGGCATTAATCAATTTTTACAGATTCAAAGATGTCTGAAAATAATGACTCCGCAACACTGATAGTGGATAACACCTTTCAGATGCAAGCTTTCACCAAACCACTTGAGCTGCTGGCTAGGGTGATAAAGGAGCTGAAAGATGATATAGATTCGATGAAGCAATAAAATAGTGGGGCTGATCGGAGGAGATTCAATATGAGTAAGCAAGAGAAATGAAGGTTAGAAGTTTCAAATATTTATGATTATAATGTTTCTATGAGGTTAGATAAAGAGCACAAGGTTGAACGACTTGCAAAGATTTATAAAGAAACTAATAAAGAACGTGAAGAATGGAGAGCATCAGTTCAGCGCCAAAAAGATAAAAAAAAGAGGAAAATAGTGGTTATCATTCAATAAAATATATGCAAGTTGATGGCAAGACATGCTTTTTTGAAATTATTATCAACTATTATTTTCATATAGTGTTGTTGGAGGCAAGTGTGTGCATGAAGAGAACTCCAATGGCTTCAACAAAAGGCTAAGGAATTGTCCATTAAACCTATTTGTGATTTAAGGACAAATCATCTTAAAAAGACAGGGAATGATACGATCCAAGCAAGGTAATATTTGGATTTTGGCATAAAATTTTCTACTGTTCTGTTTTGCACTATTGAGCATAACTTCAAATTAGACCGTTGTATCAACTAAAACTTTACCAGAAGATTCCAAAGGTATAATTCTATCTTAGGGTGAAATGTCAGGTAAATTGACGTTTGGGAAGGACTTGCGATATAGGTCAAAACAAGTTGTACGGATTTTGTTGTTTACTTTCTTTTGACTTATGAACTTTCTATTTCGCAAGGATCCTTTTTATATAAGGATTTGGCAGCTTGTATTGAAAATTTCCAGTTCTACAAGGATCTTTAATGGGCTGCAACATAATTTACAAGTGTGACAAGGATTCAGTAATGTTCCAAAATTCTTTTCTTACAAGGATTCCTTATTCATCCTAACTACACAAGGAAAGAAGGGCTATTGATATTTAATGATAGATTGATTTATAGGATAATTAGGCAACATTGTAAGATAAATAAACCTTATATCAGACTTGTATTATTTTTTTTCTTCTTCTCTTTTCACAATAGTATAGAGAATTAACTTATGAGTTTTATTTTTATTATTTTCACTATTAACCAAGGCTTGTTTGAGTATAATTAATACTTTATTTTCAGCTAGGATCCAAGGCTTGTTTGGATCAAGGTTTGAGCTTATCAGTATAGGTTCTGGGTCAATTTTGTAAGGGGATCAATTCAGTCCACAAGGGTATATCCATTAAGGTTAATTTTTGAGAAGTAGTTAAACCTCGTAAGCCTAAGTTTCAAAAAACTTTTGATCAATAACACTTCTGAACTTTTCAGTTTAACATGCGAGATAAATTCTTGTATTTTTTGGTTCTTCAATAAACTGAATTTGACTTATCGAAAATCAACTGGCTTTGTAACATCATTCGACTTCATTCGAATAATGTTGATGCCTTGAGATAGGTTTTTATTGTGTCTCACTTATTTCAAACCTTTTTTCACTTTCCAGGATCGGATTTGAATCTTAATTGTGGGTTGCGTGATTATGAGGTTTGCGTCACAAGCCCAAGCTCAAATTAGGTTAGGAAAAAAATAATTGTTTATAATCCAAAAAATTATTTTATAGCAAACCTAAGCCTAAGTCTAAACCGAAGCTAGGATTAAAGGTCATGCTTGTGCTAACAGCATGAGTATGGCTTAAACTCAAAGCTTATTTTATTTAGGCTTATTTATCACTCTTCAACTTTTCACCATATAAACTATAAGAAAATTTTATACTTTTTGTTGAAGATTTTTGTGTTTTACAAAAAATTCCAACCAAGGGTTTTTTATATTAATTTCTCATTTATCTATAATTTGATTTAATTATGTTCATGTTCCATTTTAAAAGAATTTTGTTGAAGAATATTTTTTAATAAAGTTTTAACTCTAAGAGTAAACGAGCCCTACTTCTAATTCAACAACAAACACCATACTTCAAAGGCCCAATGTTGAAGAAGATGATCAACAACAAATCATGGGTTGCAATAGGGTATTAAAAGGTGTTTTTTAAGTGGAAAACCAGCAATAACACTTGGAACTTGAACCAATACTTTTTGATAATGGGTTGCAATATGATAATTTAGAGTCTTTTTTATTTTTAACCACCAACTTTGCAGAACTTAAAAAATGATTTGATGGTTGTTGAATCATATATTTCATCTATTATCATTGTTGCAACACCAATTGTTCCAATGTTAAATTCTTGCAGCCAATTGACAATGATATGAATGTTGCTATTATTGGGATTGGTTTTATAAAACATGTAATGAGCCCTTTTAAGACTAAATTATATGTGAGGTCCACTCATATTTGAGGTTGAAATCATGTTGGATTTTGTGATCTAACATGAGTACTTTAACATGGAATTTTAACATATTTTAAAAATTAATTAAAGGTGAATGAGAGATTGTTCTCAATGAACCTTTGGATAACAAAAATTTCAAACCCAAAATAATTTTGATGGATTAAGCTATGATTTTTTGTGCTTATAAGTTTGGGTTTGGGCTTGATTAATGAAAAATACCTTTTCTATTAAGTCATGTTTGATTACTAATTTATTTTTAGTCCCTAAAATGTTTTAATACATGAACCAATACATTAATTATATGATAAGAATAAATGTTATTAAGAGTAATTCATAAACTATGAATATTCATGAATTATAAGTAATTCATGAACTTTAAACATTCATGAATTATGAGTAATCCATGAACTATGAACATTCATCATAATTAATAAAACATCCATGAATTACAAAGATTCATGAATTATGAGTATTAATATTTTGGTTTTCAAATTCTATAAATAGATGTATTGGATGAGTGGAAAGGGATTAAAAAATTTCTTTAGTTCTTACCCCTTTTTGTTATTAGTTTTTCTAAAGACTTGTTCTTCCATTCTTTCTTTCTACTCTAAGCTTAGGTTCAGTCTTTGTGCAAAGATATTGAGTATTGTTCCTTTGAGTTCATTGTACCTTATTTAGGACTGCACCTAAATAAGAAGTTGGAAATTTGTTTAATCAATATGATTTTAAAAAATTAAGCAAAGGAACCCTTTGTTTTTCTAGATTAGATTCTTGATTTATGGTGGTTAATCAAAGGTTGATAATGGTAGGAATTGATTCTTATTAATTCTTCAACCTTTTAGCTTTCAAAACTCACTAAAAAAAGGGTGAAGAAAGAGTTTATAACTTGAATTTTTTAGATTTTTTCACACTTTGCCTCACCTTATTTTTAGTATTTTCATTCTCTTTATGCTTTGGTTTTTTCTCTTAAATCTAGAGCTTAGGTTCATATTTTATTGAGAGATATTTGAATTCTTTTATTTTGGTTCAAAGACTTTATTTAGAAGTGCATCTAAACTAAGGTGGTATTATTGAAATCTTGGAAGATTTATTATAAAAATTTTAGTTGTACAAGTGATGAGTAATAAAGCCTTAAGAACAAAGGATTCCTCTTTGACAATAACAAAAGTTTCATATATTTAAAGTGTTTTAACAAGTAAGTACCCTTGTTTGTTTTGATTTAAGCATTGCTATTTTTATTATTAGTATGCATGCTAGAACTTTGATCTTATATATATTGCAAGTTTGAATATATGCTTAGATGTATGCTAGTATTCTTTTTATTATATTTATATTGAAAGCATATTTCTCTTAAATTTTATTTTGTATATTTATAGATTTAAAATTGTATGCACTCTAGAGTTACATTGAACAATCTTTTGTGCTTTGAATGCTCTTATTATAATAAACTAAATATTGTTGCTCAATAATCTAATGTAATACAACATATTCTAACAACAATCTTAAGACTTTATTTTTTATACTTGACTTTGTTTAGTTTATCTTGTGGGAATAATAATAATAATATAGATTAATTTTGAAAAAGGGTTTTAACATATTTAAAACCTAAGTTATAATTAAACTTTCTTGAATTTGCTATATACTCACATATAGATTTGATTTTAATTCTATATGTTTTAATCTATAACCTTTCGGTTTGTTATAATTTCCCCTATTTTTCTTTTGTTAAGTTTTATAAGGTTGTTATATATCTTTTTTTTAGTTATAATTTATGTTCTAAAATTGTTTTTCACACTTCAACAATTCTATGATCGATACTATTCTCATATATGTTATTGTTCACATTTACAGAAAATTAATGCAGTGAATAGATACAATCTAGGAATTTTTATTTAAAAAAATTAGATTTTAAGTAGGACTATTTGTGACCTCTCTAATCTTTCCTGAGAACTTACTTAGTGAAAATATTATTCAAATGATACTATTTTTACAATATAGTTTGCATGTGAAATAGTGATAATTGAACAAATCATGGTGAACAAAATAGGGCTGAACTTAGTAACTCAATAAAGAGAATAACTATTGATTTTATCTTGCATAATTTAAATATTTTTATTAATTAAGTTGCTTTATTACAAGTTTTTTTATTACTTTCTTGTTGTGGAGCTGAAATATTTATTTATAAATATTATCAGCTATATATATATATATATATATATATATATATATATCATGTCTTCTACTCAAGATTTAATTGTGTCAATTAATGTTGCTTCAGCAAGTATTACTTCAGTAGTGAGGATTCCATTGTCACCTTCTATGGTGTATGATGAAAAACGTTGAAAATATATTTAAATAATAAAATTTAAATAAATTATAGGTGAATGAAAAATTAATCTCAAAGAATCCTGGGTATCCTAGATTTAATTCTTGATTTATTGTGGCTAATCAAAGATTGAAAATAGTGAGAATTAATTCTTCAACATTTTAGTTTCTAAAATTCACTATAAAAAAGGGGTGAAGGAAGAATTTCTAACTTGAATATTTTTTATTTTTTTCACTCTTTCTCACCTTATTTTTTGTGTTTTCATTCTCTTTTATACTTTGATTTTTTCTCTTAAATCTAGAGTTTAAGTTCATATTTTGTTAAGAGCTATTTATTTATTTTTTTGGTTCAAACACCATGTTTAGAAGTGTATATAAACTAAGGTGGTGGTATTAGAATCTTGAGAGGCATATTATAAACTTCCTAGATGAACAAGTAAGGAGCAATAAAGCTTTAAGAACAATTGATTTATCTTTGACGATAACAAAATTTTCATACTTTTAAAGTGTTTCAACAAGTACATTTCTTTATTTTAATTTAAGCATTGTTATTTTTATTATTAATATGTATATTAGGACTTTGATCTTATATATATATTACAAGTTTGAATATATATGCTCAGAATGAATGCTATTATTCTTTTTATTATATTTATGTTAAAAACTTGTTTGTTTTGAATTTTATTTTGCATGTTTATAGATTTAAAATTGTATGCATTTTAAATTTACCTTGAACAATTTTTTATGCTTTGTATATTCTTGTTATGATAAACCAAATATCCGTGCTCATTAGTTTAATATAATATAACATATTTTAATAATAGAAGGAATTATTGGAATCTTGTGAAGTTTATTGAATATATATATATATATAATTATTCTTTGAAAACAACAAAATCTCATATTAAATATTTTATAAATTTATATATTTGTTTAGTATATATAATAGCTTTTTATAATGAATGCACGATTATCAAACTAAATAAAAAATTTTGCTTGTCTAATTTATTTATTTTTGTGAATTTTTAGACAACAGCTGCTACAGAGGGTGATGATTATCATCGAGAGATTCTCCGGCTGCTAGATTTGAGCGGCTGCTATGACGAGGCAGATGTGGTTCCAGACTTCCAGCAACTCATGCAGTAGAGGCTAGCTCTTATTGGCTTCAGGCTACACCAGCTCTGGATGAACCCTTCACTCAAAGAGCCCAGGGCAAGCTGTTAAGTTCGCGCATTGGGAATTAAATGCTTTCACAAAATGAATGGCCTTTTTTTTTTTTTTTTTTGTCAATCTGAATTTTATTCCACGATACACAACGATCAGGTCTTGAATTTGTCGATACCTAAAGTTAAACCCTCTCAAAGAACAAAGCCTTAGCCAATTCCCATCTTAATCAATACAAGCATATGATTCTTCTGAATGAGCTCAAGTTGTTTACCTGAACCAAATATTTATTCTCAAGGAAATGTGAAGCATATGCACATAATAATAATTTCATTTGTCATTGCTTCTGCATTCAGAAATACAGGCATCTGATCACGAGGGTTTCCATGATTGTAACTCTCGGAATATGAGCAAAAATTGTATTTTGGAACCAGAAGATACTAGAGAAAAAAAAGAATTCACATCATTTTCACTATAAATATCGACTGCTTCTTCCAAGGTCAGAGGAAATGTGTTGATGAACATTATATGATACGGGTAAGGCAATCCAAGATTCGACAAAATCAATCCTGTTACACAGAAGTTGTTTCCAGAATTTAAAAATACTACCTGTTGATGTGTATTGGTTGTTTTCTTGTACCCTTTGAGTATTTGAACAATCCAGGATCATTCCCTTTGAAGAACAGATTCACGGAGAGATGAATCTGCAAATATTGATTTCAAGAGAAGGCAAGGTATGCAAATCTCTGGGCAACCGAAGCATGCTAAATGGAATTGGAAAGAGACTAAAACTTTGATTCAAACATTTGGGACAAAATTTAGACTAGAATATGATGATAAATACAACTAAGATTCCTAAAATTACACTGATTAATTAATATAGCAAAAACAAAACTCACACCCCTAATTATACACCAATTCTGCTGCTACGATTAATAGACCATGAAAAGGGCAAATGATCATAATAGAAATATTATAGATGCACAGTTTCTTACAATGATATGTACATCAAATCTGAAAGAATGCATAAACAGGTAACACACTACAAAAAGATAGAAGATGTACTCAGCCTCCCTCCAAGCTCTTCCTTTTTAAGTTTTCAAGTTGGATTGACATCTCGTGAAGCTTGGCCTTGCCATCTGCATGAGAAAAAAGTATCAAAATCTTTAATAGCATATCCATAAAAAGCAATACAATATAAACAGTAAAAGAACAAATAAAAAGAATCAGAAAAATCATTATTTACTATTTAGAAATACATAAAAAGATCAAAATCTTTAATCCTGGTTATTAAACCCGACCCGGCCCAACTGGCCGGCTCGGGACCTAGTGGCTGGATCGGTCCGGGTTTAATAAAAGACCGGCCGGGGCAACAACCCGGCAAAACCCGGTCGACCCGGCGGGTTGACCTATGACTTCGGCGAACCCGGACGAGACCCGGTGTTTTTTTTTTCTCTTTCAAATGTGGTTTCTCTCCTATACCCCTTTTTTTCATATTTTTTTAGTTGGTTATTAACACTTTTTAAAGTTCACTATATAAATATTAGAAAAATATTTTATTTTTTCAATGTGGAATTTGAAACCCTTTAGTATATATATTCTATGTTCACACAAGAAAAAAATGGTCTTTTTTTAATGTGGGATAAAAAAACTTTTTGGTTTAAATAATTCAACTTAAAAGGATAACATAATATATTTTCAATGTGAGATTTAAAACCTTTTCGTATATATACTACATGTTCACAAGAAAAAAGTTGTATTTTTTTAAAAAAACCTTTTAGTTTAAATACTTCAACTTAAAAGCATAACATAATATCTTTTTAATGTGATAAAAAACTTTTTAAAATATTCTTTTAAACTTCATTATTTACAACATGTATATCTTATATTTACATGGATTTTTTCATATGAAATATTAAAACTTTAAATATTTTTTTTAATTTTTCCGGGTTGACCCATGAAACCCGGAACCCAGCCCCTTGGCCGGGTCAATCCCCAGACCGGGTTTAATAACTGTCTTTAATAGCCAAAGATGCTCGACTCAGATGCAAGATTTCCCTATTTTCAAATGTAAAAAATTCAATAATGGTACAAAAATCACTTAAACCAACCTTGAGAGCAGAAATCTTGCAAGAGGACTTAAATTGGCATTTGAATTAAATTCCTTGGTCGGTTGCTTTTTCCTGCTATCAACATCTGTATTTCCATTTTGTGTTTCTTCAGGGGTTGTCTTGCCCTTGCTTAATAGGCCAGCTGCAAGCTCCTGCAGATCTCTCAGTGAAGATTCTTTCGAACTGCAGAAACCGCTTTTACTTTAGTAATTTGAACTAACAATTGCCACTATGCTGGCAAATACTATCACATTAACATAATTTTCTTAGACAGTTTAAGTGAGAATTTTGAACCTTGCCAACTGCTGAAGCAAACTTCTGACAAAGATATCACAAGATCCAGGCTTTACCCGCTCCATATTTACAAGCGAATTTGTGACTGCATGAAAAAGTGCTCTTTCTGAATCATCAGCAACAGCCTATATCATACCATATCAAGCTATTAGAAATGAAACAGAGGAAGATGAAATTGACACAAACTTAAAAAGAACATGTGGAGCCATCAGATTGCGCATAGAACTTAAATCAAAGATGCCTAAACTGTTGGCAGGGACCTAACACCCTCAAAATTTTTAATCACTAGAAAATACAAGAAATTGTGTGCACTAGCACTTCAATGCGACAAAAAGAAAAGAAAAACACAACATATTTCCACAATTTCTAAAAGGCATATAAATGAACAAGAGAGAAAGAAAAGAAAAGAAACAATAGCACAAGTCTAGTAAACATGGGAAATAACAAGGTAAATATTTCATTATTAAATGCAGTTGACAACAGCGATCTAAAGATTTAGTAGCACAAAATCATTTTATGAACTGACTTCTTTTATTTCTTGATAAGCTTATGAACTAACTTGTAAAGCAACCTGATCAATTTTGTCATACAAAATTAGTTGAAGAAAAGCAAACCAAAATATTCCATGTTTCATATAACCCTAGGCGGATATAATAAATGATCTGATGGGCCAAATTTGCTGCATAGCTAGTACCAATCTTTGCAATGGTTTGTCAGAAGCTAAAGAGATGTGAATTGATGAGAAATACTACATCCACCTGCTCTATTGCCAAAATTCATTTTGTTGACAGAAAGGAACTTCATAACTGACTTGTCACCTTGGAAATTAGATTATAATTTATGAAATAACAACACTACAATACCTCTGTCATGCAAATTTGAAAATTGATACACAGCATCATTTGGCTACTCACCTCTTTTAAGGATGGGATAAGCAAAACTGACAAAGATGCTGATGCGATTCTTGCACTTTCTTCAACATTGCTGGCTTGCTGTGATCTTGGAAAAGCTTTGGGTGCATCGAAGTATTCACGAGAACTTCTGAGGTAGAAGTGTTGCCCTTATGAAATTTGTAAAAAACTTTTCTTTTCTTTTTTTTTTTTGCAGGCAAAATGATTATCCACATATTTATGTACCTGGAAGAATCAGAGCTGTTTGTCAATTGCTCTCTTCTTCTGTTCTCCAGCCCATATCTATTATTATTGCTTGGTACAAACCTTTCTCTAGCATTTACTTTCCTCAACCCTCCTTGAAACGCGGCCCTTGCCTGCATACACACAACAATCAAGAATCTTCTCAACATAAGCACACTGAAAGGTTCCAGATCAGAATCTCCTTATAAACATGAAACTGTCAAAAGGAGGAAAGGTCAGGAATCTGACAAAAAAGGTAAAAACATGATTTGAGCAAAAGCTTTAGGAAGATCCAGAGACCAAATCCTCAGGATTGGTTGGGGCAGACAATCCAACTTTAGATGAGAAAATAAAACAATAAAAAATACAAGCAAGATGGAACACAAGTTCTAACATTGCTTCAGGAATGAGTACAGTTGAGAAGCATTAAATAACAATTCAAGACTGATTCAAAAGGATCTGATGATTAATGGTCATATTTACAAGCTGCCTAATGAAATTAGCATGTAACAATAAACACAGAAGTAACCTCAGCAAGATTTAGAGCACTGTCCTCCAGTGAGGAACTTGAAGTTCTCTCTTGCATTCCTAATCTGGATTTATGAGTCCGAGGAGAATCAGATTCATCATGTTGGCCACGGAAAACAACTGTTCCACTGGTAGAAGCATCTTCAAAAGTAGTCGATGTGCTGCTAGACTACACAACATAAAAATCTGATAAAATAAATGGGTTGCACAGGGAAAGCAATACGTATTGCACAACTTAATACAGAAGTCATACCGCATTGTTTTGATCTCGAAACAAGGCAGATGACTGATATCCTTTAGGAGTCCGTATGACAACAGTTCCTGATCCACTCAAGGACAAATCATCCTGGAAATTGAGTACTTCAGCCAATATTAAGAGTTTGGTCTAGAGAGTTCCAGCTTATTCAGTTTCTGCTATAATTTCCGATCAATTAAGCACACTATTGAATTTCTAACCAGTCAGCAGCAGGTTCGAAAAAAACTGGATAACATATAGGCGTTTGCTTCTATAAAATTCTAGCGTGAGTCACTGTTGGAAACATTCCAGGAGAATGCCATTGCTTGTGCTTAGGCATGTAACTTTTACCAATCATGTTGATGGCAGCCGCTAACATTTAAATATTTAGTACAGCTGATTTCATAACCTTTTTTTTTTTTTTGTATTTTAGAAAACTATCTTGGTCTCTATTCTTAGGCCACAACACAGGTGAAGTTTTCATTCTTGATATAATGCATAATTCAAAAGAGAGCACTTACATCATCATAGGAATTATCCTGATGATCATCATGATATGGATCCCTAGCATCTTTACCATAGGATAATTCCAGTGATTCCTGAAGTGCATTTCCAGATGCAGACAACAAATGATTACCACTCTCTGAAGCTCTTCTTTGGGTATCCTTATTGTATGAAATATCTGTTTTCTTTTCTCTAACCTGAGGTGGTCTTGCAGCACTTCTAATGGTTCCTGTAGTCTGTGATCCACCAATGCTGAAGTCCCATCCAGCATTTTTGAAGGGCTTTCCCTGACCGCTGCAAATTAAACCAGTCCATTGGAATAAGATAACACATATTGCAGACAACAAACAATAAAGAAATGAAATTCACCTGGCTCGAACAGTTCCATCAGCCCTCAAGTCTCTCACAACCTTCACAGTATCAAAACCTTCCCCTATTCCTATAGGACCATTTCTGGGGGTTTCTGCATCCTTTATCTGGTACATTGGACGCTCTCTATCAAGATGACAACAAGAACGTAAATATTGTGCTTGCTTATGTAACAAAGATGCATCCAGTTTCGCATTTTGTTTAACAAAAATACATGCCAGGAACTGTTACAGGAAATAATGCCCGAGACAAAATTAAGCACATTTCAAGCTACCTTATGATACCTTATATCCTTAATACTGACATAAGGAAATAAAACAAAATAGAGAGAGGAGAAAAGGAAGGTAAAAAGAAAAAAGCTTCAGCAACCATATTTGTTTTAGTGGGAATGCAGCATCCTAAGGCAATGGACAAAAGCAAAATATCGCACCTTATTCTTTCCAAAAGCCTTGAGCTCTTTCTAGCATTTCTAATAAACCGATGCCTTAGAAGTTCCTTAGCAGTTGGCCTCTGAAATTTAATACATGGAAAATTAAAAAGTAAAAATCAAACAATGGTTAAGCCAACAACATAGATATTCAATACACAGCACCCATTTCAACTAACAAGTATCAGAACATTCAGAAACATTGATAAATTAAAGAAAACAGCAAGAGAAAATAAGGGTTCATTCACTAATAGAAAATTATTTTCTTTTTCCATTTCCAGTTTTCTTTTTATTTTCCAGTTTTTCTTTTCCAATGAAAAATTGAAAAACACGATCATTTGCTGAGAACAAAAAGGAATTTTTCCACTAAAAAAAATAAGAAATACATTAAGATTACAACTATTTTTCATAAAAAATCAAAACCATAATTTATAGTAGTCATCTTAATATTTTATATTCATGATAATCTAATTATAAAATATAAATTTGTTTTCATTCAAATTAAAAATTATCATAAAAAAGTTATATTGTTAACCCAAAGCAAACTTTATATAAGATTTTTAATAAAAAAATAAATTTATAGCCCTAACTAAATATGAAAATATGAAAAAAAATAATTTTAATATTTTATATGGCACAAAAGTGCTTATATATAAAAGAAAAAAATTGCATTGTTCATGTTTTTTCTTCATTTGAAAAAAAGTGGAAAAATTATAAAGGAAAACTATGGAGGACCTCTAAAATGTTTTCAAACTCAATACAAATTTGGAAAACTGAAAAAAAAATTAAATGAAAAAAATATTATATTGAAAAGGAAGTTTCAGTTTTCTAACTCTGGTTTTTCTAGAAAATTGGAGTATTGCTCTGTTTTCAAACAGCCCCTAAACTTCATATTACATCAAGTGATGTATCAGCTTAAAATGTCTTCAGATAAAAATTGAAAGACAAGAATCTTCATCACAACATTGCATCAGATTGCTTTGAAAAATTGATGTATTGTTAGTGTATTGAGTAAAATTTTAAGCTAATAAATTTAGGAAAGCAAAACCCATCTCATTGGGTTGGGTTGCCACTCAAAGCAAGTAACCAATCCTTGCAAGTCTCAAGGAATTTGAGTGCAAGGAAACCAAACAAAAAGCAACCATCAGTGCTCTTACATGCTTCACCAATGTGTCAGAATGCAAGGTCTCACACCAAAAAAGTAAAAAGTGCTTGGTAAAAAGTTCTACTTTCTTGTCAGTTCACATTCCTTTTGAAAATGTGACATCATGGAAGAAGGATTCTTATGTGCAGATCCGCAAACAAATCCAGGTAAAATATGAGTCTAAGAAAAACTTGTCATAAGACAGGTCGAACTATGATTTATCCAAAAACAAATCATGCACCACCAAACTTTTGCTAAATTCTAAATGGTAGGGCTGCACAACCCCATAATTTTCCACCCAAATATCCCATATGGCATATAATATAGCTAAACTTACCAGACAACACAGTTTCAGTACAAGAATCTGTGGTAGGTATTAATTGAATTGGTCAAAAGCATTCTTGTAACCTTTTCAGTCAAAATAGTTCCTGGCACCCACAATAATCAACACCTATGAAACCCGTCTACTGCAGGTTGAATGTTAATTTGAGAAAATTGTATTGATTAAAGCTACATAAAAATCATACTGTCCCATTCGCTTTTGAAATAGTTCATATCCTGCATAATTCACCTAACTAACTGATTGACAGATGAAATTCTACCCCCAAAAGGCTTTGGTTGTGTAAAGAGCTTAAAAACAGGATCCATTTCAACATTTACCATGGTCAAAATCCTTCTCCCAATCATCAGACATGAAAAAGAAATATGAGAACCGTTGCACTGGTATAGTGTAACCACCAAAACGAAAAGGAGCTGCCATACAGCAGCAACAGCCATGAAAACCAAGAAATAAAGTAAAATGTGATTCCCCTAATTAAGCATATATCTTTGAAAGGTATGCTGTCACTTGGATGTGATAATCTGCAAGGGTAGGGTCAATTTGATTTAGTGTTCTCACAAGGTCCCTTTTTTTTCAGCGAGGAGCATAAATTCTGATGGAAGGTGAGATAATTCACTCAAACAAATTACTGAGTGGAACAAAGGATCTCCACTCAAAAAACAACAAACTCAAACAAAACAACATAGAGAATCACAGCAAACAATTGGATTTGAAAACTCAACTAACTGAATTGAGAACACTATATTGGCAATATTCATTTTTTTGTGACAAGTATTTGAGGAAACATCCTAGATTCACAGAAGAGTCCCTAGCCTCCTCCCCTTGATTTAACCCCCAGCACCTCATGTAATAAGTGGACAATGAGGTATGATATTCAGTTGTAAATTTTGCAGCTCTTGCTAATCAATTTGAACACATCACCAGTTTTGCTTTTCACATTCATTCAACATCCAAAAATAGAAAGAAAAACAAAAGCCACATAGCACATCTCGTTCTTAAGAACAACACTAGATGAACTCAGTATAATAACCCAAATCAAATCCAAACTCCAACTTTTCATATTTCCAAGATAATGGATATGGGGACTAGTATCAGAGGTTCTGCAAGGATGTAGGGATACGTTTATTTATCATTATCATATTGTTTTGTTTATACCATCTGACATGCTACACTGATAAAGCTTTTTCTAATTTATAAATGGGGCACCTCTGGCAAAGAAACACACAAGCAGGGAAGAAATAAATGGCTCTTCATTTTCTTATTTGTTCCTAAAGATCAATCTTTGACAGTTCAAAGAGAACATGTTGCACCCTCTCTCAATGTGTGTTTGGGAGTGCGAGCATGCATGCATGGTCGTATCATGATAAGGGAACTTGAAGCAACAAGCATGTCATGAAATTTCATTGAAAAGTTGGACTTGAGTTTAACCAAGCCCTAAATTGATTCGTCCACTTGCAATTACTCAAGAACACCCAATTCATAGGAAACCCATCATATCTCCAATACTCACAAGGAAACAGGAAATAAATAATACAGAGGAAATAAATACTAGCCTCGGCAGGAACTTTCTTTAAACATAATGAGACGAACTCTTTCATAGGACGAGAAAAGTGTTCATCCAGCTGCACAAGAAACAAATGTTGAATAGTACTTCCATATGTTAAATACATATTTCATCATTCTACGATTGTAAAGTCACTAATCAGTTTGACATTAAAGAATGCAGAGAGAACCTGTGGTGGATTTTCTCGAGGTATGATAAAGAGAACCCTCATAGGATGAAGATCAGCAAGTGGAGGTTCCCCTTTTGCCATCTCAATAGCAGTTATCCCTAGAGACCAAATATCTGCCTGCATCAAGCAAGGGCTTTAGCATGACCACACTCAAACGTTGATGTGGAGGGAGGGAGAGAGGAGTGAAGTACAGCTCTAGCAAAACAAATCAGAAAACCCAAAAGAAAAGCTAAGAACTGTTTCAAAGATACCTTCACGTTATATCCTTCTGAATTCTGAATCACCTCTGGAGCCATCCAGAATGGTGTTCCTACAAAAGTCTGTATTTGTTAACCAAATTAGCATATTGCTGAACAGATTTTTCACTCAAAATTGAATGCCAGAACGAAGCAAGAAATGTTTAAATGATAATTATCAGAAGATGATGAGTTCTAGTCATCTAAAGAAAGCTACCAACTTGAATTGCAAATCGGAAGAAAGAAATGGTTAAATGACAAAATATCTAATGAATATGAATTCCAGTAATCCAACAAATGCTACCAACTTGAATTACAAAACTTGGAAAACAAAAGGATGGTAAACAGGGGGGCTTGTGGCCCAAAATGGCCAGAGCAGATAAGCCAACTAGGAATAATAATTGGAAGGGGAACCACACCACTCATTCAAACAGGAAATAATGGTGATGTCTCCATCTACTAAATAGTTACTCCCTTCGTCCAAAATAAAAGGCCACTACAAAAAGCAATAAAATTTTTTAAAAAAATTCAATTAGAGAATTCATTCAATTATTTTCATTATTTTTAGTTTTCAATGAATTGAACAAAGATTTCAATTGTTTTAATTTAACAATTGAATTATGATCTAATATCATTTTCTATGAGTTCCCACAATAGTTTCTGCTGATATGCTATTTTGCTGTAGCAATTATCTGCTACTCCTTCATAATAGTTTAACAAACAAAAAAAGCAAATGTCATAATACAAGTTTAGCAAGGAATAGGTCCTAAAACAGTAGACCTAACAATAAATGATAAACAAAAAATCCACAAGGCATATTCCACTATGTGATACACTCTTTACTGGTTGTAGAACAAAGCTTAGCTGAATAAGTTGTAGTACCTTTCTCCTCGATATTGTTCCTGTTAACTGTGCAGAAACGCCAAAATCTGCAACCTGTCACAAGGTCACCATAGTAACTTGGAATACTAAAAGTGAGCACATAACTCCACCACTTTCTCAAATAAAAAATAAGAAAAAAGGTAAACCTACTACATTTACATATCTTCTAATTCGCCACTCTACAGATAATCAAGGGGGCCTTATAAGCCTATTCAAGACAAAAGGAAATACCTTAACATCACCATTCTCGCTCAACAATATGTTTGCAGCTGCCAAAATTTAGTGGGCAGGATGTCAGTGGACAAGCCATTCAAGCAAGCATTGAGGTGAAAAAAGATAATAATAACAGGAAGGACAGAAATTAAAAGCAGATTAAAAAAAATAAAAAAATTTGCAAAACCTTTAATATCTCTGTGAATTTTTCCTTCATTATGTAAATATTCAATAGCATGCAGCAAGTCCCATAAAATAAAAGCAATTGACATTTCATCCAGTGGAGGACCTGACTGCAGCTGCAGAAATAAAAATAAGTATTAGCTTTTCAGAGAATAATCATTATCTAGAAAATTATCTGGTTCAATTATAAATAAACAATAATTGACAATTACTGCATCAACATTGCAAATAACCATTATTAAGAATCTTTCACAGACAAAATTACTAATTTCATGAAACAATGAAACGAAACAAGTGAAGTAACCTACTAGGTCAGCAACAGATCCACCAGCCATGTACTCCATAATTATCCATAGTTTCGTCTGGTGAAGATAGGATCCATAGTACTCCGTGATGTATGGAGATCGGCATTGTCGCAAAACAGAAATTTCCTAGCAAAAAAATTAGATACATGAGGAACAAAATCATCACATATAATAAATGGATAACCCTGAATAAGAGGTAATACCTTTTGAATGTCTTCAATTTCATCCTCACTGCAGAAGAAAAAATCAAGCAATATTTAGGAAATAGAGAACCACATTATACTGTTTATAAAGCTAGCAGGCTAAAATGTTTTTGGAGAAAAAAAATAGCAGTCTGTTTGCAATACAAAAGGCTTCTAGTTCAATAAGAGCCAAGAGGCCATATAATAAATAATCTCCCCTAACATGCATTTTACCATAAGGCAAGACATATCATAGATGAAGTCAGAAAATACAGATACCAGAACATGTTTCCATTGTTGTTTCCCAAACATCTTGGTATTTTTTTTTTTTTTTTTTTTTGCTGATGTGTAAATATTTTGCTAATACTAATCTCCTTTCATTATAAGTGGGAAACTGAAAAAAGAAACATTTAATTTCACTAGATATCAATGTTGCAATTGTTTCCCCAACCATCAATATCAGCAACAGTGGCATAAAGTTATGCCTCCAATAAAATATCAGCACATGGTCAAGTGCCCATAGGATAACACTTATTTGCACCTAGGATCTACTTTCAAAAACAACCCCATAGTCTATGTTTTCTAACACAGTGAAGTGGTTCAGCTGCTTTAACGCCTATAATTTACTTTGAGAGGAATTTATGAAGTCCATCCACATATCTCTTCAGTAAAGTAATAGAACAATTGTGAATCAGGGAAGAATGGAAAACCGGGGTGCCTTTCAGTTTCTCTCTGGCCAGGAAAATATTCACTTGTACACAGAGAGACACCCCTGGGACAGACTGAAGATCAGATACGATTAATCCTCTAATTTTGATAGCAGAGAGCAGAATACAAAAGGCAAAATAACTAATGCTGAGTGCTTACGATTCTTCCAAATCAATAACTTTGATAGCAACTTCTTTGTCAAGCTCCTTATCAAACCTGCATATTAGAAAGGCATCAGCGGCAACAAGTAAAGCATGTACACTCTTCAGATAGTTATTGTGATGGTAAAGCTTCATTTTGGAAATAAAAAAAAGCATGCAATATCAATAGTATTTTAAGTACAATAATGGGTATTAGCTTCTGATACTGCAATGCTTTAAGCATGTAAAGGAATTTCAATGACATAACTAAGCATACTTAAGGTGGAACATGTTCAAAACAACCCTCACAAAGTGCAAATTTATTACAAATTCTTCACTAATTCTGCTAATCTGAATGACATGACTTAACAAGTGGAATTAAATTACTTCAACAGATCATATTCCATGATACCTAGATGCGAAGAATCCCGTGTTCCTCCAGTTGGCAAGAACGTAAGATTTCAATTTATCATCCTAATTTCTACGTTTCCATTTTGCATAGATGATAGCTTAGTTTGTCTCATTGTGAGAAACCATACATGAAAATAACTTAATCATTTTGGGAGTTTTGTGTGTTATGCATCTTTTTGTATCATTCTCATAGGTGATTTCAACTATGGCAGGGTATGAGCTAGAATTTCCCTGGTGTAATGGATGCCCACCACCTTAATGCTCCAATGTGGTTACACAAGTGCAGTACTGGCAACTTATGTTCCCATGCAATCTACAGTGATATTGTACAGATTTCTAACAAGGCTTCCTAAGAAATGTATAGAGTTTCAAACTATTATAAGCAAGAGAATAGCAATGTGATTGCTGCAGAACATAAACAAGAAATGAACACATACGCTTTATAAACATCGCCAAACGATCCTCTCCCAATCAACTCCAACGAACTAAATCTAGCCCCAGCGGCCTCCATTAACCCAGCTGCATCAGCCATTTCTATGCAATCAAACAAAAACCTCTTCCTTTACAGCCACCTGAGCAGACAAAATTAAAACAAACACGTCCACAGTACCCGCATTCTCCGAAACAACAAAAAGCTCACTTCCAATTCTCCACTCCAAAATCAAATTCCCTCAACAGGGTCTCTATAAATCCATATCTTAGCCTCAAAAACCAACTCTGCAACACAATTCATAACAAACCCATCACAAATCTATCACAATTGAAGATCTAAAAAAAACCCAAAAAGTAAATTCTTTCAACAATGCAATAAAGCTAAATTTACACTCAAAGCAAAACCCATATAAAGAAATTCAAAGTAACACGTGATTTGTTTCTCTTTATTTCTTCTCCGTTAGGTGTAAGAGAGTGAACAACTAAGCGATATATTTTTCTAAAATGACATCCCAACAAAAGAAATTTGGCAACAGCAAAATTCTATTAATGATAGCGAAATAACAGCAAACAGGTAGCCTCCAAATTGGGTCTTAATCAAAATTGACAAATTTGTTACCTTTTTGTTGATTAACCGAGACAAGAACTGAAGTTGGAGGCAATTGTAGATCTTTATTTCTCTCGTGTGAGTCTCTTCCAAGATTTAAAAAAAAAAATGAAGAAAAAAACTCAGTTACTTGGGGCCGGCCTCTCTCTTGTGTGTGCCAAGGTCTCTCTCGTATGGGCCTCGTTGAAGGGAGGCTTTTGAGAAGAGATGCAAAGAAAAGAAGGGATCGAGAGAAATGAAAGTACTTTTTCTTGTTTTAATATTTTGATTTAATTGAGGTTTCTGATTTTTACTCCGCTAATAATTTGTGTTTATTTTTTTTTAGCAATAATTGTTGTTTTTAGAGTAAATTAAGGATAATATTATCTAATAATGAACTCGTGTCCGTACTGTATAGGATCTGAAGCGCTTGAACGACTGTCGTTTTGAGTTGGATAAAAAAAAAGGTTTACTTCTCTCTCTTTTTTCTAACAGTGTTTTATTATCATTATATTTTAAAAAAAAAAAATTTAAAAGATGGAGAAAACATTGTTCACTCAAGCACGGTTCATTGTAGATAGAAACAGTGTTTTCTCCTTCTTGGCCTTAAAAAAAAAAAAAATAAATAAATAAATAAAAACCCTGAATGTCATGTGTTTAAGGGTAAAATAATCTTTGCATTGAAACAATTTTGGTGTTCTTAAAATGACTGGGCCATCATGTTTTTTTGTGTTGGGATTGTATAGTAACTTTACAACGCTACCTTTAACAGAAATTAATTTTTGAACTCATGCTTAGGGTTAGTTTTGTAATTTTTTAATTAAAAATATACAGTAAAAAATTTTTTTTACCCATGGAATAAAAATAAAATCTAATAAGCAAATAAAGGACCTTTTTGTTATTTTCAATATTGATGCACAGTAAAAAGACATCCGCGTTCTTGGTATTAAATAATTTAACTCTTAGGTTAAAGGGTATTTGTGTTATTTTGTTTCTTTTTTTACTTAATTGGCTGGGGTGGGGTCATTTGAGTATTTTAATAATTAAAAAAAAAATTTTAAAAAGTATGACACATGTTGCGCAAGCGTCAACGCATCAGTCGCTTTGCAGTCTTCATACAGCTTGCGCGACTAATTCCAGTGGTCAAAAAGCCACTACGGCGTGGCTTTAACTTTGTCACCACGTCTCCTCCCTGAATATAGCATGTGCACCGATTAGAGGTCTGGTTTGTTACCGACGATCATTTTTTTTCTTCTTTCTTTCCTTTCTCTTCCTCGATGTTTGCGCCCTGCCACCCAATTTTTCAAGTCAGCCCCTATACTTTTATTTTTTTTTTAATTATTCCCTATTTTTTGTTGTAATTTTTTAAAAAAATTAATTCATTAAATTAGAATTTTTTTTCAATTTCATCCTCATTCAATTTTTTTTCTTTGACAAAATTGATGTTCATTTTTTATTGCTATTTTTTGTAGTCTAAGATAATTTTTAACGTAATTTTTTTCGTTCCCACCCTTCATAAATTTTTTTATTGGTAGATTTTATTCTCATTTTTTTTATTGTTTTTTTCTTTTGCTTTGCAAAATTTTCAAGAGTTGTATTTTTTCACCTGATTTAATTGTTCGATATTTAATTGGTTTGGATTTGAGCTTAGTTAAAGTCGTGTCTAAGATTTTACGAGTTGCAAACTTTGAAGATTAACCTAGCTTCACGAGGTTTGCCTAGGATTGCTTTAGTTTTTTTTTATCATTTTGTTAATGTAATGTTTTTTTTTGTCTCATCCTTCATTATTTATTTAATTGGAAATTGAGCTCTGTTTTTTTTCATGCTTTTTTATGACCTTGGTTTTATTATTTTTTATTTAATTGAGTTACCTCAAGTCTTTTTATTTGTTATTCCTTATTAAGTTTGTTTTTTTTAAAAAAATTTATTCTTGAATTAAATAAAATTGATTTATTGAATATAGGTGGAAGCTCACTTTATTTTTTTGTTCGATTTGCTTTTATAGGACGTTACTCTAGTGCCCACTGCAACTTCTTCTTATGTTGTCATCCAGAATTTTTGTTCAGGTTTGAACCGTCTCAACAAGCTTTGTTTTATGATAGGTGATGTCTATAATGGAGTGACAGTGGGTTGCTAACGATCTTTTTTTCCTTTTCCTTCTTAATATAATATCAGTGACTCATTTGTTTTAGTTGATTTTTTGTCAAAATTTTTTTTTTACGATTCATCTGTTATCGTTGCCTGTAGTTTAAATCAGGTTGTTAGTATAAGGTTTCTCTTACTTCTTTATAAATATTGTAGTCATCTAAGCATCTTTTTTGTTTGCTCAAAAATCTTTGACTAGTTTACAAAGCAACGCGGGTCACCGATCTAGTAATATACTAAAACTCCTTGGCATTTTATAGTAGGAGTGTGAACAGTAGGCAATTCACACTTTAGTCCTCAAAAATAAAAATAAAAATTGAGAACTTTTTTTCTTAGTTTTTAACTTATGTTTATTTTTTCAATTTCATCCTCTACCATTAAGTTTATTGGGTATTAGACTTCACAATTTGTTTTTATTTGCTTTCTATGGAGTAATCTCGGTCTTATAACTCGGGTCGCGAGTTTTATAAGTTAGTCGTTTTGACTCAGGTTTTTTTCCTATTTTTTATTTTTTTTTAACTTTATCTTTCAACATTAGGTTGAATGAGAATTAGACTTCATAATCATAATTAGTTTTTTTTTTATTATCTTTCTATGAGATTATCATGATCTCATGATCCAGGTTGCGAGGATTGCGGGTTAGCAAGGTTAACTCGGTTTTTTTTCCTTTTGTAATTGATTTTTTTAATTTTATCCTTCAATATTAGGTTGATTAAGAATTAGACTTTATAATTTTTTTATTTGTTTTTTATAGAGTTATTTTGGTCTCCTCACCATGGTTTAATTGGTTAACCTGAACTGACTCGGGTCCTTGTTTATGTCATTTTTTATTTGATTTTATTTGCAATTTAATAATTCAACATTAAGTTAATTGGGAGTTGAACTTCATAATTTTTTTTATTTTTTTTCTATAGGGTTATCACGGTCTTATAACCCGGATCATGGGTTAAGCTGATTGACTTGTTATTTTTTATTTTTTTAGTTGATTATTTTTCAATCTCATTGATTTATACTAGATTGACTGTGAGTTAAGCTTAATAATTTGTTTCAGTTTACATTCAATGAGGTTATTTTGGTCTTACTACTAGGGTCATAAGTTTGTTTAGTTGACTTGGGTGGTTTTTTATGTTTTTTTTTTCAATTTTCATCCTTCAACATTGGGTTGATTGTGAATTAAGCTTCATAATTTGTTTCAATTTGCTTTTTATAGGGTTATTTCAGTCTTATGACTCAAGTTTGGAAGGTTAATTTGGGTCGACTCAGCTTATTGTTTTAGTTAAATTTTATTTTCAATTTCATCATTCAACGTTGGGTTAATTGAGAATTGAGTTGAATTATTTTTTTTTTACTTTCTATAGGGTTATCAGGGTTTCATAACCCGAGAAGCAGATTTGATAAGTTAACCTGAGTTTATTTGAATTGATTTAATATGTTATCGTTTCAATACTTGAAAAAACAATATTGTCTCAATTGTTTTAGTTAAACTATATTTTTATCGGTCATCCGAGTTATATTTGGACTTGTCATGTCTACTAAGTCACATCAAGTCAGTCCTTGTATAGTTTTATTTGTTTTTCTTCTACTAAAAACACATTAACAACACTTAGATATTTTTTATGTTTTAAAAAATTAATTCGACCCATAATGTAGCGTAGGCAATTATCTAGTGCTTATTTATTAGTAAACTATTTATTTTATAATGATGCTTAATCATTTAACTTAATTATACTAATTGATGATATTTTAATTTATCAGAAACTCTTTCTTTCATTCTTTTTTTTAATCATCTCTTTAAAGGAAGATAGCTTGGTTTGTATTTATGAGTTATCTAAAATCTTTCAGTGTGTTGTTTGTTATTGTCTCTTCAATGTTTTGAAATCAAGAATGTTTATAATTTTGTGGCATTTTCATCAATGAGTGGTTAAATATAAAGGCAAGTTCATTCAAATATTTTTAAAATTGATCAAATTCTAAGACATGTCGTATAAATGCTAGGGGAAAATATATTTTTTTAATCCTAAAATCTCCTTTTCCAATCCTAATTAATATTAAAAGCTAGAGTCCAACTTTTTTCTCCTTTTGAATCTCAAAATATTTGTAATTTTCTAATAAACTTTTAAAAAGGTAAAGTCTTGATAACCACTTTTTTTAAACATAAAATTCTTTGTTTTCACTTCCAACAAACCTCAAAAAGGGGAATCTTGCTTAAAATAATGTCTAAGATGGAATAAAATTATTTGATGACTTAAATAATGATAAATATTTCATATTTAGATCATGATCTCACCACCTTTTTTATGGTTAACCTCATAGTTTTCCTGATTGATAATGATTTTGGAATAAAGCTAAGATACATCAAAATGAACGGATTTGGGTTTCAGATGAAGAAATTTAATCTTTGACATCTCCTTTATATAGAAAACTACATCCCTTGTTTTCCCCTTTGAGTTTTAAATATTTCTTGGAT
>Ga0325411_1000935_pt1 | contig 31751 bp, 21 predicted proteins | sample PopdelMetagenome_13_FD_206181 | JGI IMG/M metagenome (GOLD analysis project Ga0325411, IMG submission 206181) | Populus deltoides microbial communities from Bellville, Georgia, United States - Xylem-PdIQD-R4 | ecosystem: Host-associated > Plants > Phyllosphere > Stem > Wood/Secondary xylem...
ATCTCACGCATGTGAAGTAAAGATATCGTGATTCATGCATAAAAGCTTGTTCATTCAAGATTTGAATGATTCAAGTTTTAAAATAAAAATAATAATAAAATTTAATTGACTGGATTAAATCCATCCTATTTTCAAAACATAAGCCTCAACTTTTTAATTTTTAATTTTATTTATTTAAATATCAACCTGATTTTTGTCTCTATCTATCTATCTAAGTATGTTTAATAATATGGTTGTTTTTTAAAATACTTGTTATTTAAAAATATAATAAAATAATATTTTTTTATTTTTTAAAAATTATTTTTGATATCAGCGCATCAAAACAATTTAAAAAAAATAAAAAATATTAATTTTAAATAAAAAATAAAATTTTTAAAAACTCGAATTTAACTGCGTTCAAAACGGTAACTAAATCGACTTTTACAATTATGTGTCCAGGATCGAATATCATATCAGAAACCAAAATAAAGAAGCAAAAAGAAAAGCCCAAATGTCGGTTCTAATTTCCATTTGAGAGCAAGAGTCGGCCCATTTCGTCCCGTATCCGTATCCAATTAGGTTTCTTATTTTTTCCCTCTTGTTTTTCTTAAACTACTAGGGTTTTCTCTTTTCTCGTCCATTTTTAGGGTTTTTCTCTCCTCTCTGATTTATCACTCTAAATCAACATCAAATCAAGTCCCTTTATTTATTAATAATCCAACTAGCAATGCCTCATGAATTAGCGTTTGATTTTTCTTGAAGAACCATGGCTGCTGATGTTTCAGTAAAGAAGGAAGCGACAGTGAATAATCCATGCTGCAAAGTGGTAAGTTATTGTTTTGTAGGATTTGATATTATAATATGGTTTTTTTTCCTGGTTTTTCTGGTTTCTGGTGATTAATGTTTTCTGGGTTTTTTTTTTTTGAATTTAGTGGAAAGAGAAGTGTGGGAAGTTGGAAGAAGGAAGGAAGTGTTTGAGGCAAGCAGTTAAGCTTTTGACTGAACAAGCTGATAAGTTTCAAGCTGAGAATGTTAGTCTCAATAAAGGTAAAAGTTGTTTTTTGAAAAAGAATTAATGGAGTTTTTTTTTGTTGGATTTTCTTTTTGAAAAAAAACAGATTAGATGATCTTGTTATAATGTTGATTTGTTGGGTTGGCTTTTGGTTTGAAGTTGAAATTTTGATAGTCCATTTTTCTATTTGGTTGAATATATCTATCTCACTTGTTATTTAGTCTGATGATAATGCCAAGTTTGTTAATTTGTGTAGAAGATGCGTGATGTTCGAATGAATGATTAGGAAAAGCCATGTTGGAAGCTACTTTTATTTGATATTGTATTGTACTACCTACTATGCAGGTATACTTTTTTGCATGTAGTATAGAAATTTAAATTAGTTTGTTTTTGCAGCTTGTGAGGAAGAGAGAGCGAAGGTGGAAGCTGCAAAAGAGGGGAGAGAAAAAGAAGCGGCTTTGAGAGTTAAATTGGAGAAGGAGATTTCTGCCCTCCAGTCTGAAGTATCCACCTTACGTCAGAAGGGAAGTGCATTTCCAGAAGTTGAAAATACAGAGGTTAAGCTGCTTCAAGATCAGGTTTTTAAAGGAGAGAAGGAAATCAGTAGGCTTAAGGAGCTTCTTGAGAGAGAGAAACTAAGAGCAGATTCTGAAAAGAAGAATGCTGAAATGGAGAAGAAGAGTGCTGCTGATGCATGGAAGCATGTAAAAGCTGAGAAAGAGGGGAAAGAGAAAGAAGCGGCTTTGAGAGTCTCTTTGGAAAATGAGATTTCTGCCCTTAAGTCTGAAATATCATCCTTACAGCAGAAGGGAAGTATGGTCGATGAAGACAAAAATGGGGAGGTTAAGCTTCTTCAAGATCAAGTTTCTAAAGGGGAGAAGGAAATCAGTAGGCTCAAGGAGCTTCATGAGAGAGAGAAGACAAGGGCGGAATCTGAAAAGAAGAAGGCTGAGGTGGAGAGGAAGAGAGCTGCTGAAGCATGGCAACAAGTGAAAGCTGAAAAGGCTAAGGCCAATGAAGAGAGGAAGCATGCTAGTAGTGAGTGGAAGAAGGCTGAGGAATATCGGCTTCAGTTGGAGACATTGACGAAAGAAGCTGAGCTGGCAAAATCTAAGTTGGCTTCTGAAACTTTGAAGTTTGAGGAGGCAAACAAGAAGTTTGAAGCAGAAAAACTCAAGGTGACCAAAGAGAAAAAGCATGCTGATTCAGAGCTGGCGAAAGCAGAGGTGCATAGAAAGCTTGCCGAAGCAAACTGGAAGAAGCTCATGGAAGAGAAATCTCACACTGAAAATATTTGCAAGCACTTGGAAGATGCGAGAAAAAGAATTGAGAAACCACAGAAGGCTGAGGAATATCAGCGTCAGTTAGAGTCTTTAAAAAAAGAAGCTGCTGAGTCAAAATCAAAATTGGTTGCTGAGACTCTGAAGCTTGAAGATGCAAACAAAATGTTAGAAGCAGAAAAAGCTAAGGTGATGAAAGAGAGAAAACATGCTGATTCAGAGGTGGCTAAAGCAAAGCAGCAAAGGAAACTTGCTGAAACAAATGGAAGGAAGGTCATAGAGGAAAAGTCTCGTGCTGATAATCTTTCTCGGCAGTTGGAAGATGCTAGAATAAAGATTGAGGAACTGGAGAAGGGGATAAATGGATTCATACAGTCCAAAAATATGGGTGGGACTTTTGATGATCAACATGATGAAATCACGAATGGTGAAGATGCCACAATTAGGGATTCATTGGAAAATTTGAAGAACAATTCAGATCAATCAAAGCTGGTTTTGGAGTTCTTAAATAACAAGGAAGCAACCAACAGGTTAGATATTGAGAAGCGAAAAGCTATTACTGAGAAAAAACGTGCAGATTCAGAGATGATGAAAGCAGAAAAGCTAAGAAACCTTTCAAAAATGAATAGGAAGATAGCAGCAGAAGAAAAATCCCGTGCTGATCAGCTGTCTCGTCAGCTTGATGAAGATAAAATAAAGATTGAAGAATTGCAGAAGCAGATACAGGAACTCCAATCCTCCAAAAAAGTTGTTGTGGCTTCTTCAGTTTTACCTGACAAAGTTATGAATGTGGAAAAGACAAAACTGAAGTTCTTGGAAAAGCAAGTGAAGCTTGAAAAGATGCGATTAAAGCATGCCAAAGTAGTGGCTAAGATGGAAAAAAACCGTAATAGTTTTCTTCAGCAAGAACTAGCTCGCTTGAAGCTTGATTTTGGTCAAATGTTGTTTCGCCTTGATGTACTGGATAGATATTTCTCATCCAGCGATGGAGGTACAGAGAAAATGGAAAAGGTCAATCTTGATTTTGAATCACTTACAACTTATTCTTTTAAACTTTTAATTTGGAATACAAGACACTTGTTTTTATGATGGTGGCAATGCAATTTATTTTTGAAATTTAGCAAACAGGATTTGGCATTTGTTACTATACTTAGCTTCTGTTTGATTTTTCTTAGATGTGCTTGGTTACCTGATGCCTCTTTAAAGACATTCTCTCAATACTATCTTTTTATTGAAGTTTATGATTGCTGTGGTCGATATGATTTACAATTGAACAATATGTATTGGAATTGTCATATACGTTAGAATCTTCTTTCCTCACTCTTTGAATAGGAAACTTGAGTTCTTCCTCTCTCTTTCTCTGCTTTCCTTCCCCTTCTTATTTATTTAGTTCACACAGAATACATTCATTCTCGATCATTTTGTAACATTCACTTTGTTTCTCATGTGGGAGTGTTAGTGCTAGCTATAAAACCGTGGTGGGCACTATGTAATAGATTTGAATTTTTAGCAGCCGAAATAAAGCATGGTGTCTCCCATGTTTGTTCGATGTTTTGAGTGAATAATTATGCATCTTTTCAGGGCTGTTGTAGCACATTGATTAGCATTTCAAATGTTTAGTTTAGTAATTATTCCAATGTTTATTTTAATAATTATATTTATATCATTGGACTTGAGAACTTGAATCAGTGTTATTTTGTCTTTGCTTGTGCATTCATTGTTGTTTCTAATACATTTGTTCCATTCTATGTAATTAAAATCTGCACAAGCCTCGGCTAGTAGTTTGCTAACTGGATTGTTTGATGATCTTGGCAGTTTGGAAACCACGGAACCATGCAAAGTTCAAAGTTGAACAGAAAACTGTGTGCAGAAGAACAATGTCAGATGTATTCTAATAATGAAAGTGAACTTCTGAAGCCTAGTTGCATGGCTTTGGCTGTCTCTGAACCTCCCACGCAAACACTTCACTGTACAGTTCCGTTGGTTTCTCCATCCAGTGGGAACTATGCTGCTTCCATCTCAGGTATTGATTCTAAATTGGAGTCTCTGCTTGGAGGCTCTAACCAAAAACTGTTACAGACTTCTGCAATAAATTCCAGTTCGGCATCTTTTTCTGATGGTCAGTTGGTCGGCTCACAGGAAAGGGGTCCATTTTTTCCCACATCAAAGAACTTGGTAGAAGATAACTTTAGGGCGCAGACAACAGTTTCTGGAATGTCTGATGAAGTCACTAAAGTACAGCACAATGAAAATCTTGCTGTGGTAGCTGACAATAGTGTTAGAAGTCCTCCTAGCTTTGACGTGATTGGAAGAGTTAATAGACATGGTAGGAAGAGGAGGATCCTTGATGCAGTTGAATCTGTTGAACTTTTGTATTCGGAGGGTAAGAAGCTGCACCTGCAGATGGAAGAGAAACTCTCTGCCTTGCATGGTATGTTAAGCAGGCAAATTGAAAAACCAAAGGAAGAAGCCAAATATGTAGAACCTAATTTGCAAGGTGGTTCATATGGTAAGCATGGGAGGATTCATAAGAAAAGAAAGATATCTCATGAAGAGAATGTAATTGTCCACCGTTTATCTGGCATAGATCAGCGGGAGAAGACTGAAATAGCTGGGAAAGAGGTCCATGAAGATGCAAATGCCTGTGGATATATCTCCACTACTGCCAATAATTTTCTGGAAGCCTCAAAGGCATGCAGGGAAGGTTTGAGTTATTCTTTTGAAAGTAGCCCTGAAGGTATGGTAAGTTTTGAGGAAGTAGCCAATGGGGATTATATGAAATTGTTGGACTTGGATAACACTGCAGATGAGGAATGTTACAGGAGAGCAATGGAAATGCCTATGTCCCCAATTCTTCCTGAGATAGGGTCTTCAGGTGCTGAAATATCTGATAACATGGATAATTTTAAACCCATGCTTGATGAAAGCTTCCCTCGAAGTTTACCTAATGGAAAGGAATCTCTAGTGCCTTCTTTCAGATTAGATGTCATTGATGCTGAAATTAGTTCCAAACAATTAAAAGACTGCTCCTTTGGAATTTCCTGTGCTGATGGACTGCATGAAAATGGAGGCCATGCAGATTCCCTTGATACATTAGGCAATAGAAGTGGCACTGGTAACGATGTTGATGCTGGAAAAGCTTCTGATGGTCAGACCAGAGGTCCTGGATTGGGATTGGAGATTGAGATGCTGAATATACCTAGTTCTAGTTATGAGGGCCTGAAGTTTCCAATTGAAGGCGAAACTGGTTCTAGACACGACACTATTCCTAAATACTGTGTGATGCATTCAGATATAAAGGACACTATAAGCATGTCTAGAGTATTATCTGCGACTCGAACTTGTATGACTCGCTGTTCTTTGGACACTCAAGCAGATTGTTTGGTTCAAAAGATCCTTTGTGCTCTAAAACTGGAAGAGAACAGTTTACCCAAGTAAGTAATGCATCTCTATTCAAGCATATCATATCTGCACCACTGTAGAGTTTTACATGAGTTTAATTCCCAAGTTAGTTAATAGAGATTGTGTGCTTGGTTCAGTGTTGTCAAAGGTGAAATGCGCCAAGCTTGTAAAATACCCGGGGTGCTAGGTGCACGCCTGAGTGAAACTAAGGCAATGTGCTATAAATTAAAAAAAAATTTATATTATATTATATTTTATAAATCTAAAATATATATCTTTGCAATTAAGATTAGATCATTAGAAAATCAAAGGAAAATATAAAATACCATAACATAGTCATATAAAGTTATATTTTTCACCCTTAAAACAAAATAAGATAATTTATAGTAGTAAGTAGCCTGTTAGATTAAAAAGCAAAATTAAATATCATCATCATTATTCATTAATCTTCAAAAACATCTCCATCCATGCTTTCCTCTCCTTCACTTGAATCCTCCACATCCTCCATTTCATGATTATAATCGAAATCCTCATCTCTCAAACTATAATGCACTTGTTTAGAAAAAATTAAAGTATTAACTGTACAAATGTGTTGTTCTTCGCCTCCTACTGTTGAAAAAAGAAAATGTGGTTGGTGTTTCTCTTCTAAGTGTCCTTCATTGTCGGTTCATCTTCCACTTTAATGATTTTTAAAAAATTTTTTCACCCTAATCTTTGTTTTTTTTATAAAAATACCCCTAAGTTGATTCTTGTGGTAAATTAAAGAAATAAAGAAAAATCCAACAGAAAGGGAAGAACTTCAAGCAGGCGCTAGCCTTAGTGCCTTGCACCCACTCACAAGGTGCTCGCCTAGGTGCGCCTCATTGAAATCCAACGTCTGAGGCTAATAAAGGTGCTGGGGCCTAGCCTCGCCTCGCTTGGAGTGCCTAGGCGAGCGCCTCTTGAAAACACTGGCTTGGTTAGATTATGACATTGAGTTTTTCTCCTTGTTTTCTGTCTACATCTTTCAGGGAGAAGGCTTGCACATTTTTCACGTTGCTGCTGCTGCTGAATTTCTCTGCTTGCAATTGGGGGAAATTTGGAAGCTTTTCGGATCAGGACTTTATCTTCTGCTTAGATTCTTTTGCCAAAGACATATTTGCAGGTATGTCTATTTGTTGTAATTTTTTTTCTTCTGATATTGACATGCTATAAATATTCTATTGTCCTTGCAATATATGATATAGTATTTATTCTCCTAGGTTGTTTTTTGTTTAGTCTAACTCTTGTGTTTTCTTGATTGCAGTTGTCTCTGATGTTGAGGCAAGAAACTTGTTTGCGGAGGTATGTTGTTTGGATGAACTGCTTGGCCTCATTGAAGAATTCCTCCTAGATGGGAAACTGATGATATATGCAGATCTATCTTCTGAATCATTGAGTGGATGCGATTCAATGATAGACATCCTTCTGGATGGTGTAAATATAAAATTTGCCTCCAAATCAGCTTCAGCTGACCTTTTAGTGGCTGGAAGTATCATACTAGCTTCAATATGTGCAGCAATTGACTGCATTGGATTTCTTTGTCAGGCTTCATACAGTCTTCTGCTGATGCACAAATGGGATACTGTTTTTGTACTTACTATCCTACACATTTTTGCTTACCTGGCTGGAGAGAAGTTTTTCTCCCTGAGGGAGCACAATTTGACAATGACTATGTTGAAATCAATAATAATGTTTCTTGAAGGGGGGGATTCACCAGTTGCTTCAGCAGCTTCCAGTCTTACCAGGTACAAGGGTGGAATGTTCCATCCATGTACTAAATGCCCATTCTCAACAGATGCTGTTTCCATAGATACTGTTACATCAGTGCTCTTGGAAAAGCTTCAGAATTGTGCTGTTTCTGGAATCATGCATCATCCAATGAAATCACCCAGCTTGTCAAATTCCAATGTACTATGCTGTAAGGATACAGACAAACTGAGTTTAAATCAAGAAGAGGTTCATTCTGCCCTTGATATGAATTGTGATACATCCTGTAGTTTAAAAAAGTGTGTGATGCCTGCGAGATCAAATTCTATCATGAATGAGACTTTGTGTGGCCTCAGTGATCTTCTATCTTTGGTTGAGTTGCTTGCTTGCAATATGGTATGTGGTTTCCCCTTTTGGTTTTGTATCAGTGTTTCCATTCATGTACATCTTTTGTGTAAACTACTCAATTATTCATAGTCCTGAAAAGAAATGTGGCAAAGCCTTATGTTCACCTGTCTTTCTTGTCTATATGCAGAGCTGGGAGTGGACCTGTAGCAAAATTATACCTGAGCTGTTGGAAATGCTAGAAAGAACTAAGTTAGACAACTTTGCTGCTGCTGTAGTTATTCTCCTTGGTCAACTTGGAAGGTATGTTTAGCATGATCCGTTATTTGTTTATGTTTATATATTATCTAGGCTAATTGGTTAAAAACTATCAACTTTCGTTTCACAGGACATTAGTCTACATTTTTTATTCTGATTTAGGTCCTGAATCAGCAATGTAGTCCTTCCGTCAACTTTGACAGCAAGTGTGGTCACGTGACCATGCAGAAGTATAACAAATATCTCAAAGTTGATGGAAGGACTACATCGCTGATCAAAAAATAGGCTTAGGACCTAAATCAGAATAAAAAAGGTTAGGGACTAATATCCCGTTGATAAAAAATTCAGGGTAGCTTTTAACCAATTAGCCTATTATTAGTTACTGTCTTATCTTGAAAAGCTGTTTACCTTTGAATATTAATGGGTGATCCATTACCATGATATGAATATGCATCCAGGAAGTAAGAAATGTGAAGTTCATTGATATATATATATATATATATATATATAGCTGTGTTAGATAACGTTATTTAGCACTCCAAAAATTTATGTTTGGCTTTTGGGGCAGAATAAATTTTGTTTCTCATGTTATGGATTTATAGCAAACCTTCTTGGTGACATTTTCTTCATTTATCTTGGACAGTACAAAATTCGATTTTTGTGTTGCATTACTAATTACTGGATGATTTAATCTACCATGTTGATTCAGGCTCGGAGTTTCTGCTTTTGGCTATGAAGATAATGGAGTAGAGAACTTGAGGTGTAAATTGTCTGGTTTTCTTTCACGGGATGCTACCATCAGAATGGCTCTTCCTGTTCAAATTGCTTTGGCCACTGCTTTGCTAGGTCTACTTTCTCTTGATTTTGAGAAGCTTATCCAGAGCAACTCTTGCCTCCCAGCAATGTCACGCCAATCCGTTTCCATTGATCATATAAGAAGCTGGTTTTCTTCACTGACCAAGGAGCAGCAAGCATTGTCACTCAGCCTCTTACCATCTTCTGATGTCCGCTGAGACAATTGCATAGTTGCAATAGGAACATATTACCATCTGCAACAATACTCTTCAAGTTTGATGCGGGAGTTTCTCAATAGCTAGTGGTTATCAATTTGTAATATGGCTAAAACTAAAAAAATGTAGAAATTTTTTTGGGATTCACTTTTTTAGTAGGCTTTCCACTCTGAGATGGAATTCTCCATATAAGTTTTGTCCTTTTTTTGAGTTCTGAGTGGGCAGAAACTAGCGACATAAATTTTGAGATGTAGCTCGTGGTGAAAGCCTTTCTGTATGAGTCCTGTCTCTTACCTCCAATAACATTGTAAATTTTTTGAAGCACCTTCTGTAGCATTTTGCATCAGCTTGCATGATTTGATTAACGAACCATTTCAATTTACAATTTACATTTTTAGGTGAAAGAATATAAGATGAGCATAGGCACTCTATATGAAACGCAGGTCTTCATGAAGAATTCTTTTGTGCGTCAAATTTTTTTCTCAGTGGTTCCTTGTCCTGCCATTTTATATGTTGACTTCGTTGGCTTAGTTGCACAGGTGATAGTGGAGCATGCTGTGCTTTTATAATCCTGTACAAATCCTCAATTGCCCTGTTACGATAGCACAATTCATGCTCATATTGAGGATGTTGCTGCTTGCAAGGCCAATGTTTAGTTATAAGGGTTAGAGTCTCTTCTTACATGACCTAGGCATAGCCTGGCCAAGAATGTCTGGGTGCGGGTTCTGCATAGTGCGTGTCTTTGCAATTGTGACATTGCTCCCAAGTGCTTTATCAAGAAATTACTGCCACTGCGAGGTTAGTCTCACTCCTTCTCTGTTCTTTTTTTTTTCTTGGACGTAATGTAGTTGAAAGTTGTAATTTCTGTGGGTATTATTAGGACTTTAATCCACTTGATGCTCTACTTCGCCCTCTGCACTAAGCAGTTAGTTTTCTGCTGGATTCTAACTAAATAGTTAATTTTTACTAGGTGATCTCTCACAAGTACAATTTATGGGAGGGATTATTGCCCCCTTGTTGACTCCCTGTTTTGAACCTAAAGCCTGTGGAGCCGATTAAAAAGGGCCTTGCACTCACATGGGACACATTACACATTACTTCTTTTTCTTTGCACTGCCTTCTCCTTTATGTATGGATGCTTGGAATACTTTGTTCGCTTCTGAAGAAATTGTCCGAGTCAACCTTGCTTTTCACCTGAACCAATCTCTTGAAATTGCCCTTGAAATACTTCATACCCCAATCCCTAGCCTCAGAATAACTTGTGTTTGCATGCTTGTTAATGCCTAAGTCAAGATCTCTATAATTAAGATACGCAGCCCTTGGGGATCTGGAAACATATGGTTTCATGTACCTATACAGCATCTTGATCCAATTTACATGCTTGTGTGTTGCTCTAGCCTCATCCTCATCCCACTTCACCAGGTATTGAATGTTGTACAAATTTCCTTCCCTGTGAGGGAAAGGAATATGAGATTCTGGAATCTCATTCATTCTTCCACCGAAAGGGTCCATTATCATGAACACTAGCCCTTCCTCTAAGAACCTTTCCCATATTCCTTCAAATCCAAATTCAGGTATGGGTTCTGTTACAAAGTCAGATTTTGCCTTGAATTTGGCTTTGTATAGTTGAGTCTTGTCAAGTAAGACCTCTAAAGGGCTTCCCTTCTGAAATCCAGCAAAATAGACTGTAGACTCAATCCAACTCATTTCTGTGCAATTTTCAGGTACCAATCCCAACTCAGGGAAACTGTCATTCATCAAGGTGATTAGTCTGTCGATGCCTCCAAGAAACAGTGAGTTGAAGGAAGCTTCCACTGTCTTCTTGTTTGAAGTATTCTCTCCTCCAACATTCTGAATGACGATTCTGATGAAGAGATCTTCGTGTAGTTTACCTGCAATGTTTTGCCACCTATGGACAAGCTTGGTGGCACCTTGTTCAATAGTTTTTGGCACAGTGAATACAGTCACAGTTGGTGGAACCCGAATCAGCTTGATCTTCCATGACAGTATGATTCCAAAGCTTGCTCCACCACCCCCTCGAATAGCCCAAAACAAGTCTTCTCCCATTCCTTGTCTATCAAGAATCCTCCCGTTCACATCAATCAAGTAAGCATCAATGACATTATCTGCAGCAAGGCCATATTTCCTTAACAAGATACCAAACCCACCTCCAGTAAAGTGTCCACCAACACCCACAGTAGGGCATAATCCTGCTGGGAATCCATGAACTCTACTTTTCTTTGCAATAGCATAATAAAGCTCACCAAGTGTTGCACCAGTTTGAACCCATGCTGTTTCATCTTCAATATCAATCTCAATCCCTCTAAGATTGACAAGATCAATGATGATGAATGGTGTCTTGCATAGAAAAGATAAACCTTCATAGTCATGGCCACCGCTTCGAACTCTAACTTGTAACCCTTGCTTCTTGCTACAAAGAATTACTGCCTGGATTTCAGACTCATGAAATGGAGTAATGATGAGATGAGGCTTTGATGTTGAGTTCAACCATCTCAAATTTTGTTTAGATGATTGCAAGATATATGAATACAAAGGGGATTGAGGAGTGAATATGGTTTGAAAGGATTTAGTATAGGCATTGAACTCAGTTGACATGCATTGTATGAAGTTTTCATGGATTTTACTACTACAAGTTGCCCATGAAACTGAAAGCAAAAGAGAAACAAGAACAATGTGATTCATTTTTCCTAACTTCTGGGGTTACCATCTTGGGTATTTATGGTCTGTATTTGACTGTCAACTAGGGATATTGTGAGAGGCCGTTTGTTACTAGCAAATATTTACGTGAAGACACCACTGATACCCTGATTAGAGATTTCAGGCTCTCCACATCGACTGCATTTTGTCATTTTTATTTCGTTCGGCAATTAGCAGAGACTGTTGTCATGTTCACATGCATTGTGGAGAAGGTGTTTGTCTATACGACAAGGGCCATCACCCCAAGTTTTCTCAATATTATCGTTCCATTATACACTAATCTTAGCATGGATGGGGCATTTAAGACATGAAAAGGGCCTGCCTTCGATTATATCAAAGCTTGTTTGAAAATACTTTTTTAGTTTAAATCCTCTAAATAAAAATTCTTAGAGGTTGGAGTTTAGGAACCACCAACATCTTTCAAATTTATTAATTTTTAAGGATGATCTAGTGCTTAAGCAAGTATGCTCCCTTCTTTGATTTTCGAGTCTGGGATTCTTAGACATGTAAGAAGTCATGCTCTCGTATATGTACCTTATCCAATTTGATGACATGACTTGACCAAACTGTATGCTGTACAGGATAGCTTCTCTATATGGAAATGAAGTTTCTGATTCGGATATTTCCTCCATTCTTCCGTCCCTGATTAATATTGGCTTCTCTTCTTCCAAACACCAGTTCCATAACTTTTTCAAAACGGGTTCTGCTATAGGGTGCTCGATAAAATCTGCTATATTTATAAGGGCTTCCATAGTTTCCTCTTTAGGTTACCCTAAAAATAAAGAATAGACTCAATCCAGCTCATTTCAGTACAATCTATACTCTTGAAGCCCAAGTCAAGGAAAACATTATTCAAGAAGCTGATCAGTTCTTCCAAGAAACAAAGAGTGCTTAAAAGTAGCATGGATTGTTCTGTTCCCTTTTCTTGCATCTCCAACAGCTTCTGCAATAACCCTGATGAACAAATTTTCTTCAAGATTTGGCCCCATATGTTTCTGTAGAAATAATTCAGATCAAACAGAAAAAGAAGGCTAGAATTCTCAATAATGTATTTATTATGAGTGCTTAGAGTTAACCTGAATATAAAGAAATTATATATATAGGTTAAACTGAAAATACTATTCTACTCTTAATAAATAAGACTAAATAAATATTATTTAACATTTCCCCTTAAACTCACGATGCGGCAGCTACAAGCATTGAGAGTTTGCCAACTAGAAAATGAAAATGAGAAATGGAATGCACCTTGGTAAAGAAATCTGCAATCTGCAAGGAAGAAGAAACAAAAGGCAAAGTAATGGTGCCATGCTTGAGATGATGATGAGTAAGATGACAATCAATCTCAATGTACTTAGTTCGTTCATGAAAAACCGAGTTGTGAGTAATCTGAATAGAACTTTGGTTGTTACAATACATAGGAGTAGGATGAGAAAATGAAACTCTTATATCAGCAAGTAGCCAACATAACCAAACAATCTTTGGTAGTAGATGCCATGGCATGATATTCTGTTTTGGTGGATGATTGAGAAACAATAGATTGTTTCTTGCTCTTCTAAGAAATAAGAGAATCACGTAAAAAAATACAGAACCCGATAATAGACTTGCGATTTGTGGGATCACTACCATGATCAGCATCAGAGTATGCACGTAGCTCTAAGGAAGAGGTGGATGAAAGTAAAAGACTCTGAAAAACTGTACCTTGAAAATATCACAAAATACGAAGAACAACTGCCCAGTGAACAGTAGTAGGAGAAGCAACAAACTGACTAACAATATAAACAACATATGCAATATCTGGACGAGTAATGGTGAGATATACTGTAATGTTTTGAATTAATGAGTAGAAAAATACAATAAAGCCCTTGGTGGCTTAAAGTGTGGGTATGAATGAATGAGGGATAGTGTGGTAATTAGATAAACATAATAAATATAAATAGAAGAAAAAAAAACAAAAGAGGGATCTGAAAAATTTGAGAGAGAATCGGCAGGAGAGAAGGGAGAAAGAAGAAGAGAAAAGAGGGGAAAATAAGAGAAAAAGGAAAGGATTTGGAGGAAATAAGTAAAAAGGGGTAAGATTATGCTTTAATGTGTATAATATGTTTTCTTTAGCTTTAATTTCGGTTTTGATAAATGTTAGGGTTATGAAATTTGTGTTTTGAGTTTAATTGATGAATTAAATTGAATGCTAGGGGTTGATTGTTGTGGTTAATGGATGATTTAGTTGATTATGGAAGATTGTGATAATTTTGAGTTATAGTTTTGTTTGAATGGTGATTTTTGAGTTAAAAATCAGGGGAGAACAGTAGGTTTCTGTTAAAATTCTGGATTGGAGGTTGAAGATGACAAAAATTCAATTTGGTCCCTCAATTTGTGAAAATTATAGTTTAGTCTCCGAACTTTGGAAAATTACAAATTGGTCCCTGGAGCATATTCCGAGATTCTGAACAGAATAACATATGAATTATGGACAGAATTACTGTATAGATAAGAGAATTTAACACTTTCAATTTAGTCCTTCAATTTGACAAAATTACAATTTGACCCTAAAAATTTGGTAAAATTCCAGAATGGTCCTTGGAGTATAATGAGATGACCTGGACAGAAATGCAGACTAATTATGGTCAGAAATTCAGTATAGTAATGGATTTATGACAATTTCAGTTTGGTCCTTCAATTAGACAAAAATTACAATTTGACCCTAACAATTTGACCCTCATTTGATTGATGTCATGAGTTGAGCCTTGAGATATGAATATGTCTGTTTGATTATGATTATGAACCTATGATATGTCAGTCAGAATACCCATGCTAACAGGGTAGTGTTAGTCTTTGTGCACATCGTATTTGAACCCTAGTTGGTCGGGGGAGTCACCAACCTGTGTGGACTGATCATCCCATAGTACGGAGCCTCATGCTCATTGCATTTTGATTTTCTGACGAGTTTTACCATATGACATTCTTGTTATGGCCAATTTGAGAAACATTTCCATAAGAACCTAAAGCCATACTTGTATATATATTTCTCATTGTTATATTACCTCGTGTGTGTATATTGAACGTTATCTACTCACTGAGTTGTTGAACTCACCCTCTCATTATTATTCTTTTCAGGCTTATAGCTTGATAGCAGGTTACTTTTGTTGAACCTTCCGAACCTGCTTTTTGGTTGTAATTTGTATCTTCCTTTTATGTCAAGTTAGTGCTCCAAAACTATGAATTATATTAACTCTTGTATTAAGACAATTCAATTATATTATAAAGTTGATTTTGTTATTAATGCTGTGTTGAACTCTGATTGAGTTAGGATAAGTTTGTGTGTAAGTTTGGGTTCGCATAGGTATGGAACCTTGGAGGGGAACCTTGCCTATGTGCCGGTCATGGATCCGGGATTCGGGTCGTGACATATACCAAGCTCCCAAGAATAGTACAGTATAAAGTAGGATCTACCAAAGGTAAACCATCAGAAGAAGAGTACCTTGCGTTAACTTCAATGAGAGTGTTTACAGTCTTGTTATCAGTAAGTCTAGCCTGCTCAAAAATTTCTGCAACATATTTAGATTGAGAAAGAAGGTAACCTCTAGGTGAGTAAGCTACTTCAATACCCAGAAAATATCGAAGAGAACCCAAATCCTTCATTGTTGTTTCATACTTCGCCAACTACGTACCTATCGAATGCTCAACAGAATTGTTGATCCAAGTAATGATCTTTGCATTGTTTGCTTCCCATGTGTCTATCAAAACAACATCCCCCTCCTCAGTATTCTTAGGTATCATATAAGTTCCATTAACATAACCCCACATCTTCTTACCCTTAAAAAAATTTCTCATTACATAACTCCAATATGAATAAATCTTTCCATCTAACCTCACACTCACAGATTGAAGTGAACCATCTCTTTCGGTAGCCATAATTAACAAACAAGGAGTACCAGAATGCAAAAGCAGCGAAAGACAAAGTACCAAATTGCAGAAACTGAACAGATATCACAAATACTCAACAAATATCTTCTCGAAATTATACAATTACTACAAAACACAACACACATTGCAGAAACTGAACACAAATATCAAATTGCAGAAGACGAAATACCAAAATAATTGCAGAGACATAACAGAAATACCAAATTGCAGAAATTAAAGGAAAGACGAAATACCAGATTTTGCAGAAGCGGAAGACAAAATATCACTAAAAAAATAAATTAAAACCTGCTGGATCCACAAAAGCTGTGTTTGAGATTAAATCTCGTTCCATAAAGCCAGCTCTGATACCATGTAGAAATAATTCAGATCAAACAGAAAAAGGAGGCTAGAATTCTCAATAATATGTTTATTATAAGTGCTTAGAGTTAATCTAAATACAAAAAAATTATATATAAGTTAAACTAAAAATACTATTCTACCTTTAATAAATAAAACTAAATAAATATTATTTAACAATTTGCACTTGTGAACAAGCCTAGTCGCTCCTTGCTCTAGTGTCTTGCCAACACTGAATACAGTAAAATTGTTGGAGCATAAGCAAGGTTCACCTTCCAGGGAAGGATGACCCCAAAACTTGCTCCCCCACCTCCTGTAATAGCCCGTTACAGATCCTCTCCCATTGATTTTCTATCAAGAACTCTTCCATTCACATCAACTATGTGAGCATCAAGAATATGGTCAGAAGCTAGGCCATATTTTCTCAACATGGTACCGAACCCGCCTCCACACAAATGCCCACCAACACCAACTGCAGGACAAATTCCTGCTGGAAATCCATGCACATGATTTTTCTCAGCAACCCTATAATACAATTCACAAACTGTCGCCCCAGCGTCAACCCTAGCACTGTTATCTTGCAAGGCGTTCGTGCCTTGTATGTTGGTTTAGCTTATTGAAGAAACGCCTACAAAATCATATGTTTTGACACTCCAGTGCCAGAATATATTATATAAAGATCAAAGTTTGACAATAATTGGCAGCTGGTAGCTTATTGTAGACAATAATTTGACAATCTAAAGATCAAATATAATACTAATCATATTTATTCTTATCTGGACATATTAGTATAAAGTCCAACAAGATTTTCAATGCCACTGTTTAACGTCCCCTATCGATTTCAGTTTAGTCAATTACTTCACCAAATGGATTAGAAAGAAGAGATCACAAGCAAACTTGTTTTTGAAATGAACAATAAAATATGAAATTGGGCAACAAGGCAGGGATTTCTTTCTGTCAAATTGCTAAATAACCTCACTACATTGGTTCAATCAGAATACAATATGGAAATTGAACATGCGAGTAAAAAAATATAATAGCTTAATATCTCTCCAATTCTTCATCTCATGTGAAATGGAAGAGGTGGGATGCTCTGCTCATGCCAGAAGAAGTCGTCAGGATCAACTTTGGCCTTCACAAATGCCAATCTGTGGAAGTTATTCCTGAAGTACTTAAGACCCCAGGAAGTACCTGCTTCTGTAAAGCTTGTGTTAGTCCTCTTGTTTATGCCCAAATCAAGATCCCTGTAATTGACATATGTTTCCCTTGGATGCTTGGAAACATAAGGTTGCATGTACTTGTAAACCTTCCTGGTCCAATCTACATGCTTCGCAACATTTTCCTTTGCATCTTGCCAATTGGCCGAGTACAAAATCATGAACCGGATACCTTTTCTATGAGGGAAAGGAATCTGAGACTCAGAAATTTCACTCATCTTTCCACCATAAGGAGTAAATGCTACTGTAGGAAGCTCTTCTTCCAGTAAAATATCCCATAACCCTTCAAGTGCAGTTTCAGGTAAGGGTTCTTTGGCGTAGTCCGACTTGGCTTTGAAGAATAGCTTGACTATATTCCTCCGTTGAAGTAAAACTTCAGGAGGAGTATTATTTGGGAAGAAAGCAAGGTATACGGTAGAATTGATCCAGTCTGTTTCAATACAATCCTGTCGGGCCAAACCTAATTCAGGGAAGCTGTGGTGCATTATCTGAAGAAGTCTGGTGGCATCACCAAGAAACAAGGCATTGTAAGAGGTAGCAATAGTTCTTTTACCTTGGGAGGTGGCGTTAGCTGTCTGAATGAGTACTCTGATGAAAAGATCCTCGTCTAGTTTATCAGCAATTTCTTGCCATCTATAAAGGATCTTAGTTGCACCTTGTTCTAATGTCTTAGTAACTGTAAATACTGTCACCGTTGATGGTACAGAAACCAATTTTACCTTCCAGGCCGTGACGATTCCGAAGCTGCCCCCTGCACCTCCTCTGATGGCCCAAAAAAGATCTTCGCCCATGGATTTTCGGTCAAGAAGTCTTCCATGAACATCAATTATATGTGCATCAACGACATTATCTGCTCCAAGGCCATATTTTCGCAACATGGCACCATATGCACCTCCTGAAATGTGCCCCCCCATACCTAAACTTGAGCAAGTACCAGCTGGGAAGCCATGAGTTTTGCTTTTCTCAGAAATTCTGTAGTAAAGTTCACCATTCGTGGCACCCACCTGAACCCACGCACTGTTATCCTCAATATCAACGCTAATGGATCGGAGCTTGGCAAGGTCGACAACTATGTAAGGTCTCTCAATTTCAGATACATAAGAGAGTCCCTCATAGTCATGGCCTCCACTACGGACTCTAAGGTGAATCTCAAGCTTCTTTGAGCAAATGACCGCAGCTTGGATGTGAGATTCTTTCAAAGGAGTGAAGATTAACTCAGGTTTCGGTACTGAAGGCAGCGTAAACCTGAGGTTTTGAGCAGTAGATAGTAAAATACTATTGAATGATGAGTTGTTTGGAGAATACAAGACAGTGGAGAAAGGAAAGGATGATTCAGAATTTCTTGAGAGACATTTTAGAAACCTATCCTGAAGATGAAGTGAAACTACAAATTGAGTTAGGAGGAGGAACAGAAGCATCGAAAGAATGGAAGATCTTGAAGACACCATTTTCCTGATTTTCTTGCTATTTCAAGATTGTTGTTAACAAAGTTATCTTATAGTGGAGATGTGAAATTTGACCCGTAAGTTGAGTTATCTTGTCCTAGATGCTTTCGTCCATTCAGAACTTGACTTTTGGATTATGAATCTGAATGATCAATATTGTCAGCAATCTCAAATTTTTTCAACCAGGCGTATTTAACCACTATCAGAATTTTTTAATTTACCTACAGAATATTCTCTACTGTTAACATTCATAAGATTCATACCAGCAACATTTGACTTTTGAAATAAGAAACTTCTGCATGATTGAAATGTTCAACATCACTAAAATTCATATTGATGATTTACATACTTTTCTTGCGACAAGAAAAAAAAAATTAACTATTGAAATAAATTCATGTCACTACTCCAATCTAGACACAATTGACAAATGTGATCATCCTAGAAACCTTTTACTGGCCATGATCAATTTCTTTATGAAGTCGAAAAATCGAGACACCCAGTTCATGCCTGAAGTTCAATTCCCAGGATCAACTTTGGTCTTCAACTGTACCAATCCGTAGAAGTTCTCCTAAAGTACCAAAAGCACTTGCTTCAATCGTGTAAGGAATATGCATATGCATCCCTTTGGATTCTTGGAAACATGAGGTTTCATGCACTTGCGATTGTTCTAATCCAATCTACATGCTTTTGATGAAAGAAATATATTCTCTAAGATTGTGCTTTCATACTTTTCGAGAAGCTAAATAGGGGAAACATCGGATCCCCATTGCTCTACGTACCACCAAGGCTATCCCTTTCTTTTTAACATGAAAAATAAATAAAGAAATAAAAACTATAGCAAGCCATGGTAGCATAAAGGTATACTTTTCATTGTGGACCTAGAGACAGTTTACAATTTACTGTGGACTTGTATTTAACTAATAACAATGGGTTAATAACTTGTTTACCCCCCTGTACTTTGTTTTTTAATGGATTTTACCCTTATATATCTATATATATATATATATTTAAAATAAATTCTACCATTCTACTACGTTTTTTTTTCCAATTCTTTTTAATATGTTAAAAATATATGCATTGATTAATAAAATCATTACTTGAAAAATAAAACTACATATATAAAATTAAAAATACCTGAATTAAAAAACTCAAACCAATTAAAACTTATCATTAATTAATATATGAAAAGACCCAAAATATCCCTCGAATATTTATACCCTTAACTACTCATCAAAGGGTATAAGAGAGTCCCTCATAGTCGTCACCTTCACTATGGACTCTAAGGCGAATTCCAAGCTTGTTAGAGCAAATAATGGCATCTTGGATGAGAGATTCTTTCAGAGGAGTGAAGATAAACTCAGGTTTTGGTACGGAAGGCAACGTAAACCTGATGTTTTGAGCAGAAGAATGTAAAACAGTAGTGAATGAAGAGTTTTCTTGAGTTTACAAGATAGTAGAAAAAGGAAACGCTGATTCTGAATTTCTTGACAGGCTCTTTTAGAAAACTGTCCTGAATTGGAAGCGAAACTACAAACGGAGATAGGTTTAGGATGGACAGAAGAATTGAAGGAATGGAAGAAGTTGAGCGCACCATTTTGCTTGATTTTCTTGCTTTGGCTTGTTCAGAATTGAAGTTTCAGATGGTTTTCTTATAGAGGAATTGTGAATAGTTGACCCTGAAGTTGAGCTAACTAATCCTGACATTATCTTAGCATATATTATTACTCTGCATTATCTTATTTTATCTGATTTGTGCAATGAGACAATGACTTGTGACATTACTGATATAATATAATTATAGGAATGATTAAAAATCTTAGGAATTTCATATTTTTCTAACCACACATTTAATGCATTAAATGTTTAATTATCTCATTGTTTTAACCATGTTTAACAGTTCTATTTTTTTTTCTTTGGTGATAACATTCATACTATAAGCATTATGCAACAAATAAAAGTTCAACATCACTAAAATCATATCGAGTATGTACTTTCTTGCAACATCTTAATGCAGCATCAACAACTTTTATTTAACATAATCTAGAAAGATAAACTATTGAAAGAAATTGAGGTCAGAAACAAGACACTACTGTGATCCTCCAAGGAACCTTTCTCTGTCCTTGACCAATGTCTCTTCAATTTCTTTTCCTCATATGATGTGGAAGAGTTGGGATGCTCTGTTCATGCCTGAAGAAGTTGTCAGGATCAACTTTGGTCTTCACCCGTACCAGTCTGTAGAAGTTATCCTTGAAGTACTTAGTGCCCCAAACACTTGCTTCTGGAAAGCTTGTGTTCGTCTCCTTGTTTATTCCCAAATCAAGGTCCCGGTAATTGACATATGCTTGTCTTGGAAACATGGAAACATAAGGTTTCATGTACCTGTAAACCATCCTAGTCCAATCGGTATGTTTTCTAACATTTTCTTTCGCATCTCGCCAATTGGCCAAGTACTGGATCATGAACAAGGTACCTTTTCTATGAGGGAAAGGAGTCTGAGATTGGGAAATTTTGCCCATGTTTCCACCATAAGGGGTAAGAACTATAGCTGGATTGTCTTCTTCTAACATTATTTCCCATAACCCTTTGAGAGCAGTTTCAGGTATAGGTTGTCTAACAAAGTCTGACTTGGCTTTGAAGTAGTGCTTCAATATATTTCTTCTTTGAAGTAAAACTTCAGGAGATGTATTGATGTTGTAGCCACCAAGATATACAGTAGAATTGATCCAGCTTGTTTCGATACAGTCCTGTCTTGCCAAACCCAGTTCAGGAAAGCTTTCTCGCATTACTTGGAGAAGTCTGTTCGCATCACCAAGAAACAAGGCATCATAGGAAGTCGTTATAGTCCTTCCACCTTTGTTATTGACATTAACTGTCTGTATATTGACTCTGATGAAGAGATCCTCGTCAAGTTTATCAGCAACCTGTTGCCATCTAAATAAGAGCTTAGTAGCACCTTGCTGTAAGGACTTGGTAACTGTAAATATAGTCACAGTTGATGGTACTGGAACCAATTTTACCTTCCAAGCAGTAATTATTCCAAAGCTGCCTCCTCCACCTCCTCTAATTGCCCAATATAGATCTTCTCCCATAGTTTGTCGATCAAGAACTCTTCCGTGAACGTCAATTATACGCGCATCAATGACATTGTCTGCAGCAAGCCCATATTTTCTCATCATGGAGCCATATGCACCTCCTGTAATGTGCCCACCAATACCTAAACTTGTGCAAGTACCAGCCGGGTAGCCATGAGTTGTGCTTTGCTCAGCAATTCTGTAGTAGAGTTCACCATTTGTGGCACCTGCCTGAACCCATGCACTATTATTGTCGATATCAACACTAATAGAATGAAGCTCAGCAATGTCAACAACAACGAAAGGTGTATCAGTTTCAGAAACATAAGAGAGTCCCTCATAGTCATGGCCTCCACTGCGGACTCTAAGGTGGATTCCAAGCTGTTTTGAGCAAATTACAGCAGCTTGAATGTGAGATTCTTCCAAAGGAGTAAAGATAAACTCAGGTTTCGGCAGGGAAGGCAATGTAAACCTGAGGTTTTGAGCAGAAGAACGTAAAATAGCGGTGAAGGAAGAGTTAATAGGAGAATACAAGACAGTGGAAAAAGGAATGGACGATTCAGAATTTCTAGATAGACACTGTAGAAACCTATCCTGATCCTGAATAGGATGTGAACCCATCCGAGATGGTGTTAACACAAGAACTACAAGTATTGAAAGAACGGAAAATCTGGAAGGAACCATTATCCTCCTTTCGCTGCTTTGGCTTTGTGTTCAAGAATTCAATTCTCACGAGTTGTCTTGTAGAAATTGAGCTAATCCTATATAACATCATCTTGGCAATGTATGTTCTCTGCATGTAACCAATTTGGTGCAACTAGATATATATGACATTGAAATTGGTACTGAATTTGATTGATTTTGTAAGCAATCTCAAAATCTTCCATTCATGTTTAGATCATTTAATATTTGGCACAAGATCGAAGGAGATATATGCTCTAAGAGGGAGCATCATTTTCACACTTATTTGAGGATACATCATCTTTATCATAGTCTGATAGCAGCTGAAAAGGGGGAAACATCAAATCCCCACTGCCCCTTCCCTAAAGGCTAGCTATCTCTTTCCTTGTAACTGAAAAAGGAGAAAAGAAAAAAAAGAAAAAAAGAAAGCAGTTCCAACTTTATTTTCCTTTTTGTAATTGCTGCTGTTCTGCAGTTCTTTGCTGCCATATATTATAACATTTGAAAGAAACATCTTAACTCAATAGTTTAAGTTATTAGATGAAATTTTAAAATATGATTTATATTATTTTCAAACACACCCTCTCAAGTAAAAACCATTTAAATTAGAAATTTGTATAGACCCACATTACCTTATGTTTAATTTTTATCAAATAAATGAGGATGGTGAGATTCAAATGCATGACTGTTTAGTCATTCAAGTTCTGATACCATGTTAAAGAACCATTTCAACTATTTCAATTTAAATTGTTAGGTGAGGTCGTAATATATGATTTATGCTATTATCTAAGATGCTTTACTAATTATAGTTTCAATTTTTTTTTTCATGTGGGCATGCATAAGGGATTAATTAACAGAATAGATTAACCAACGAAAGCACTGCAATCACTTGGTAAAATCGGTTATTTGAAAAAAATAAAATAAAATCAGCTGGATTACCAGAATTATCTTGAGTTCCATAAGAGTTCGGTGAATTTCCAATGCCAGATATTCTTTACCTTTAGTTTGAAAGCTTAAGTAGTTACATATAATCTAAAAATAATTTTATATTATTCTTTAACATATAAAATTTTTTAGATTTAAAACTTATATACTCATTATTATAATGTTAGAAAACCAATTTAACTCAAAAAATAATAGTATTATTTTGGTTGCTATGAGCTGTAACATTTTTTGGTGAGAACATTAGCCTTTTTTCTGGTTGTCATCCTGTATGAAAGATTAATTATAATGCTACAGTCATTATTCCTTTGTAATTTTTTACTTATTTTGCTAGTTGGGCATGCATGATTGGCTTTCCAAAAGACTATATACCCTCCTACGCACGCACTTGGGTTTATAATAATGAAGAAGGGTAGTTGAGCGTGGGTCATGTTTAATCACAGTACAACTAGCTGGGTTCAATTTCCACTCATTGGACTTGCAGTCATGTACATATTGCAGCACTTCCATGAAAAATATTCATATAGGAAGCCTGATATAAGAAAAAAAAGGTCTGTTCTTGTATGCACGCAAGAAAGATGGGTTCAAGTTCCAGACACATTTCCAACTTTCCTGCGATTCATTGATATGATGATGAAGGAGTTTTTTGATCCATTAAGTTTAACCGAATCATTTCCATAACGGTTCAATTTGAATTTTATCAGATTATATACTTGTCAAACTTGCCAAATCTGAGAATACTTGTTTCTATAATAATGTTATTATGATGTGGTTTTAGGCAACTTTTCGATTTTATTGCTTTAACAACGTGCGTGCGCCTTTCACCTCTGTCACATTGAACTGTAAGAGCTGTGCTACCCGACATTGCGACGGTCCTTAAAAATAATTTTTGATTATAGAAAAAGAATAGATATTTGCCATTTTATTTTTTTAGGGAAAAATGTGTTGTTCAAGGAGTTGCCACTTAATATTATGGTCACTAGAAACTCTAACTGGTCAACAGAGATTTTACGGTACGGGACTGGTTACGTAAAAGAAAAGATATTATCACCCCTTAAACGTTCTGCCTGAGGCAGACTGCATTGCTGATTTTGTCTTAAATTGCTAAACATTTATTCGTTTATGCTACGATGATTTGTTTATAATATTCCGATTTTGGTGTCAGTGAATATTCGATCGCGAATAATTCAAACTCTGCCATTGGTAAAAATTCCACCACAAATAATTCCAACTCTGGCGTTGGTAAAAATTCATAACTACCAAAAAATCAATATATTTTCTTTTATTTTCCTTACATTCCTAATCCTAATATCAGTGAATAAATTGACAAAAATATAATTTTTCTAAGACATGCAAAATTTTTATTTTTACACTTTCTATATTTTTTATTTTTTATTTTGAAGGTTGGCCCAGCTCGCGTATGCTAGACCAGGGTCACCAGTGACCCTGCTGGGTGGCTGGCGTGCATAATTATAATTCGCTTGCTACAGTTGCAAGTGAATTATAATTCACTGCTACTGTAGCAGTGAATTAAATTGCAAAGGAAGCGGGGCTTACCTCAGTGCAGGAAACGAAAGGGACGAAGACGATGGCGAAGGCGCGCTGGCTGGACAATAACCTTCTGTTTCCTTTTTCGTTTTCTTTCTTTCCGATCGTTCTTTGTTTCTCTGTTTCCCCCGGTTCTGTTTCTCTCCGTCTCTGTTCTTTGTTTTTTTTGTTCCTCCCCCTTGGTTTGGAGCGTGTAGCTGGACAGGAATAATTAGGCTGACCAACACTTGCAGCTTCTCTGCACTTCCTTGCGTTTTGAGAGCAAAGGCAAAGCAGGAAAGCTGTCGTTTTGCTCTCTCCCCGTTTCTCTATTTTTAGGCCCCCTCTCTGTTTTCGTTCGTGCTCTCTCTCTCCTCTGTTTTCTTCTTTCTTTCCCCTGTTCAGTGATTTTTTTTCGTCTCTTTCCCCCCCTGTTTTCTGGGTTTTTCCTCTGGGTTCTGCTTGCGTTATTCTTCACTGTTCTTTTTTTTGTTTCTCCTCCCCCTGTCTTTTTTTCGTCCTCTCTTGGTTCCTTTCCCCCAGTTTTTCCCCAGTTTTTCTTTCCTGTCGTCTCCCTGTGACCTTTCGTTCTCTGGCTTTTATAGCCAGAGAACAATCCGTTTCTTCCAACCATTGATTGCAGGTGTTATGGTGGTGGTGGGCGTCCGTTGAAGAAGATGAACAGCGCATCCACAGACGGCGCCGTTTGATGTTTAATGATTATTTGCGTTTTGGCCCTTGAAGTTTTAAAAGTTTTGTAATTAAGCCCTGGATAAATTAATTCTAAGCTCAAATAAGTCTAAAACTTATCAATTCTTTAATTAAATCCTTGATTTAATTAATTAAATTAATTCCAAACTTAATTAAGTCTCAAAACTCATCAATTCTCCAATTAAACCCTTAATTGGATTAATAAAATTAATTCCAAGCTCAATTAAGTCTCAAAACTTATCAATTCTTCAATTAAACCCTTGATTTGATTAATTAAACGAGTCAGGAATTTAATTAAATCTTTAAACTTCCAATCATCTTGTCCTTAATCTAAATTTTAATTTATTTTTTATTTATTTTATTTTTATTATTTTTTTAATTAATAAAATAATTAAAATTAAAAAATTAAAAATTAGGTTATTACAAGAGGAATTCATTACAGTTCAATTATGCAATGCGTTATAATGCATCACTCACCCGTCTGCCACTGACATCACTTCACCAACTGTCTCAAATTTAGCACTCATAATAATTGTAAACGAAAGAAAAATTCAAATTTATGGAGGAGAAATTGGACAAAAAGCAGTCTCAAAAAATAGTTTCAGTTTTTGTATTTAAAAAATGTTTATGAAGTTTTTTTATATAAAAAATTTTAAAAAATAAAAAATATTATTTTAATATATTTTCAAGTAAAACATATTTTAAACAATAATATCTCTTGTATTGTTAGAGAATAATATAAATTATATTTTGGGATCTCACCTAATAGCTTAAGTTATTGGGTGGAAATAATTCTTTGACATGGTATCAGAACCTTGTTGATCAAGCGGTCATGAGTTCGAATCTCACTATCCCCATTTATTCCTGCTTCCTTTGTTCCACAGCAAGAGATTTGTTGGGGTTTGCATATTATTCAACAAAGCTAATAATTAAATATTAGACCAACTCATCTATCCTTTGTTTTTATAGCATTTGATTCTTTCAAATTGAAATTATTTGAAATGAATTAATGCATTTCATTTTCGAAAAGTAAATACATAGTTTACTGAGAGTTTGAAAATAAGCGTGGTATGCTTCTTTATGTCTATCAAGAGTTGAAAATAAGAATGCATGGGTGTCAGGTCATAATAGACCAACCTTTTAGGTGGATAAAAAAAGCGACCATCCAACCTTTCAGTTGGAAAAAAAACACTATCACGTTTATAATTACCTGTATAAACATGACAGGACCAGCTAGAGTAATTTCTAATTAATTAGACATTTAATGGCCAAAAAGTCTGATCTATCACGTTTATAATTACCTGTATAAACATGACAGGACCAGCTAGAGTAATTTCTAATTAATTAGACATTTAATGGCCAAAAAGTCTGATCTTAATGATTTGAGATTGCCGACATATCAATTGTTCAGATTGACAATTCAATTCTAATGTCATCTAAAAAATTTCTTCTATGCAAAGATTGCAGAGTAATATTATATTCCTAAGATAACAGAAGGATTAAAACAATTTCCGGTCACCTCATCACAGCTCCTTTCTACAAGAGAACACCTTGAGACTTCAATTCTTGAAGGCAAGCCAGAGAGGCAAGAAAGCAGGCAAAATGGTGCCTTCAAGATCCTCCATACTTTCAATACTTGTGGTCCTACTCCTATCTCCATTTATAGTTTCACTTCCAATTCAGGATAGGTTTCTAAAATGTCTCTCAAAATATTCAGATACATCCTTTCCTTTTTCCACTGTCTTGTATACTCCACAAAACTCTTCTTTCACTACTGTCTTACAATCTTCTGCTCAAAACCTCAGGTTCACCTCGCCTTCAGTACCGAAACCCGAGTTTATCTTCACTCCTTTACAAGAATCTCACATCCAAGCTGTTGTTATTTGCTCTAAGCAGCTTGGAATTCACCTTAGAGTCCGTAGCGGAGGCCATGATTATGAGGGACTCTCTTATGTTTCAGAAATCGAGAAACCTTTCGTTGTTGTAGACCTTGCCAAGCTCCGGTCCATCAGCGTTGATATTGAGCATAATAGCGCGTGGGTTCAGGTGGGTGCCACGAATGGTGAACTTTACTACAGAATTTCTGAGAAAAGCAAAACCCATGGCTTCCCAGCTGGCACTTGCACAAGTTTAGGTATGGGCGGGCACATTTCAGGAGGTGCATATGGTGCCATGTTGCGAAAATATGGCCTTGGAGCGGACAACGTCGTTGATGCACATCTAATTGATGTTCATGGTAGACTTCTCAACCGAAAACTCATGGGCGAAGATCTTTTCTGGGCCATCAGAGGAGGTGCAGGGGGGAGCTTCGGAATTGTCACCGCCTGGAAGTTAAAATTGGTTCCCGTACCATCAACCGTGACAGTATTTACCGTTACCAAGACCTTAGAACAAGGTGCAACTAAGATCCTTTATAGATGGCAAGAAATTGCTGATAAACTAGACGAGGATCTTTTCATCAAAGTACTCATTCAGACAGCTAACGTCACCTCCCAAGGTAAAAGAACTATTGCTACTTCTTACAATTCCTTGTTTCTTGGTGATGCCAGGAGGCTTCTTCAGATAATGCAGCGCAGCTTTCCTGAATTGGGTTTGACACGAAAAGATTGTATCGAAACAAACTGGATCAATTCCACTGTATTTATGGCTTTGCTCCAAAATAATACTGCTCCTGAAGTTTTCCTTCAAAGAAAAGACCCGAACAGGCGGTATTTCAAAGCCAAATCGGACTATGCCAAAAAACCCGTTTCTGAAAAGGCACTTGAAGGGTTTTGGGAGAAGTTATTTGAAGTAGAGAGTCCTCTAGTAGTGTTTACTCCTTATGGTGGAATGATGAGCCAAATTTCAGAATCTCAGACTCCTTTCCCTCATAGAAAAGGTACCAAGTTCATGATTCTGTACTATACCGGTTGGCAAGATGCAAAGGAAAACGTTGCAAAGCATATAGATTGGATTAGGATGGTTTACAATTACATGAAACCTTATGTCTCGAAGAACCCAAGGGAAGCATATGCGAATTACAGGGATCTTGATTTGGGCATGAACAACAATTCTAACACAAGTTTTGTTGAAGCGAGTGCTTTTGGTACTAAGTACTTCAAGGATAACTTCTACAGGTTGGTGCATGTGAAGACCAAAGTTGATCCTGATAATTTCTTCAGGCACGAACAAAGCATTCCACCACTTCCACTGCACATGAGATAAAGAAATTGAAGTGGAAATCATCTCCAGCAAAGCTTAGTTGGATCACTATTTTCACAAGTCTTGATCGATCTTTTTTTTTTAATACTTTAGCTAAATAAAGAAATGCCATGTTATGCAATCATGCTGTCTGGGGTTTATTTATTATAAATAAAAACTTTGCATTGTACAGTCCAATTTGTTGATAAAGAATAATGGAAAAATGTTTCGAGTTAAAATGGTCGAATAGAAAACACCCTTCTTGAGGTGTTTTTGCCACTGCTCTGATCAAACTTTTTTTTTTTTTCTAAGTATCCCTTAGCTTGTCAATTTATTATAAATAAAAACTTTTTTTCTTGAGTTAAATTTTTTTTTTTAATCTTTCTTTATTATTTTCACATTTGTGCTAACTTCTTGAATCTCTTTTATATATTATTTTAAGCACATGTATAGGAACTACTAGTATTAAATTAATTCCAATAATAGCCATTAAACCTTATGACATATGATTTAGTTTGTTCACATATCAATTGAACGTTTGGGCACGAATCAATCCAAAGTTTCTTGTGAGACTAAACTTAAAATCTTGCTTGCACATGCATTGTTTATGTCAGCAACCTTAGTCAAACCAAAAGTTAAAAAAAATAAAAGAAAGAGAGAGAGTTGAACTATATGGATTAATTTAAAATAGATTAGATTGTCAATTTTGTCTTGGAGGTTCTAATCTGATAAAGATATATCAAGATAATTTAATATTTGTTTCTAATTTCCCTTGTAAAACATACCCTCCCCTGGATGTTGGTCCAGTAGTATAATAAGTTTTTTTATTCTCAAAGGATCCATTAAATCTTGGATTGTATAATAGGATGCACTTTGCCCTTTTACATAATAAATTATTAAAAAAAACTAAAATGGATCAAGGCTTTACTTTTCACATAGATACAAAATACTATAGATTTGAACAATATAACGAATTTTACCCTTATAAAAAAGCTCAATAAACTTTCTATTGGAGACATTATTGTCTTTTTCACGAGATCAATTGTTTATTATTAGATTGACCGGGAAAAAATCATTCTTCTCATACATTTTAATCATAGTAAAATATTGAATTACCCTTAAAAAAAAATATTTAGCTGTCGTTTAGGGACTTTTTTGTATTTTTTTTATTTTTAGCATAATAAAATGATTAATTACATTTAAAAGCAAAAATTATTAAAATGACGACTAGGGGATTTTTCATATTTTTATCCTATTTGTTTTCTAACCAAGTTTACTCAGGGGCAACTAGTTATCTTTATAAAATATAAAAGTTTATTTTAAAAATTGGTGGGCACATTCGACACCGAGTGAGAAGCTCTCATGATCTTCTAGCGGGGTATTAGTGGGAGTCTGGTGGCCTAGCAATGGCTTCTAGGGTATTGTTTGAATTGTCTTGATGTCTCCTTCATCCCTAGGTGGCACGTGACTCTTTTCTCTTTTTTTACTTTTTCCTCAATTTCCATGCCCGACTCTTCTAAATTTCAAAGCATCCATTCAATTTGATTTTCTTTAGATTTGGTCATGTTATTTTAATTATTATTTCTTTTTATTTGATATAATTTATAAAATTTAATTTTTCTTCAATTTCATCCACTGATTTTTCATCTGTCAAATTTTATCCTTATTGTTTTGATTTCTATTTAAGAAAATTTTTGAAATTGATTTTTTTTTTATGATTTCATCTCTATTTTTTTCTCCTATCAATTTTCATCCTTATTCTTTTGATTGCTATTTTTTATACTTTATTTTTTTAAAAAAATTGATTTTTTTATTTCATCCTGTAAAATTAAATTAGTTAAGAATTGAGCTTTTTGGTTGAGTCCGGGTCTAGGATTTTACAAGTTGCGAGTTTCGGGGATTAAACTAGGTTTAGAAGATTCTCCCTTTTGCTCTGTAGACCCTCTAGCAGTTTTGACTCCCTGTCTAGACCGTCCTCCCCGAGCTCCTCTTCCATTGAGCAGTCTAGATCCTCTTGAGCTCCCTATTAGGATGAAACTCCCGCCCCTTCTCTGGAATTGACTTGATGATTGCTCGCTCTTCTATTTCTTTGGGAGAGGAGGTCTCCCAGTCAAAAACTCAAAATCTCTCCTCTTAGCTCCAATTACCTGACTTGGCTTGACCACTGGTTTTGGGGTATCCCTTATTACCCTCTCCATACCCTGAGTTGCCCGTAGCAATTCCCGCACAGACTGAAACTACATGACTATCAATATCATCCTCAGTTCCCGCCTCAGTCCATCACATAACCTCTCCACCTTGTGGCGCTCTGCGGGAAGGTAAGTGGAGGCAAAAGCTGCTAAGTCCTGAAATCTCCTCTCATACTCAAGAACTGTCAAATCTCCCTGCCTCAAATCCAAGAACTCCTGTTCTTTCTCCCTTCTATGTTCCCAGGAATAATACCTCTCCTCAAACTCTTCATGAAAGTCCCTCCATCTCAATGCCTCCCCTGATCTCCTCTCTCTAATGGTCTCCCACCAAGAGTGGGCACTATCAACCAATAGCTGAGTCACGCAATCCACCCGTAGCTCCTCTGGCACCTACATTTGATTTATAACTCTTTCTACCTTCCTCAGCCAATGCCTAGCAACCTCAACATCCTCTTCACCACCGTAAGTGATACAACCCATCTCTCTCATACCCTTCACCCATTGCACTATGGTGACTACTCCCCCTGATCTAGGAGTTATACCGGAGGCTCCTGTTACCATTCCTACTGCTACAGCTCTCACTATATGTTCCATAAAAGCAGGATCTGAAAATGGGTTTGATCCAGCTACCAGTTCCACTGGTGGGGATATATTATCACCCCCCGTCTGTCTGATACCTCGGGCATGGACACATTTTCCTAACAGGACAACGAATCATTCTGAAGTCTCACTGACTTGCCAGCTTCAGAGTACACTGATGTTGCAGGTATATAAGAGGATGTGTCTGCCAAGGGATCCT
>Ga0325411_1000936_pt1 | contig 31695 bp, 24 predicted proteins | sample PopdelMetagenome_13_FD_206181 | JGI IMG/M metagenome (GOLD analysis project Ga0325411, IMG submission 206181) | Populus deltoides microbial communities from Bellville, Georgia, United States - Xylem-PdIQD-R4 | ecosystem: Host-associated > Plants > Phyllosphere > Stem > Wood/Secondary xylem...
ATAGATTTGATTTTCTATTGGAGGAGACTTTGTTTAACCAAAAGTGTGTTATTCAATGCCTTGGTTAAAACATAAAATTATATTGACTTTATGCTTAACTGAATGTTTCAAGATTTAATAACAATCATTTAATCCATTCATTAAGTACTCTATGAACCTTTTTAACCAAGAATTGATATCTAAGTCTACCTCACCTCTTAAAAAGAAAGATACAAAACAAAATGAAATTCTTAAAAAGACTTCATCAATTCCTAAAAAAATTAGGCTAAACCAATTTTTAACCGAATATACTAATATCAAAATCAAACCAACATCTACCCTTTTTACATAAAAAGACTGAACCTTGAAAAAATTCAGGTTTTGAACATTGAGAATGAGGAGGGCAAGTTCTTATATTTTATTTATTGTAATGATGGTATGTTTAGGTAAATACCTTGGAGCAGAGGAGTGAGCAGTTTGGCAATGGGAGAGAAGTGGTTTAGTTGAGGAGAAGAGATGGGGAACGGATATAAAGAAAAGAAACCAGGCAGGACTTGATTAACAAAGTTCCCATGTAGTTTTCTTATATTACAATAATACCATTGGCGTCCATTCTGTGTTTTCAAGTTTCAGCATTCAGGACATGCCAGGTTTCAGCAAAGGCAAAAAACGACTGCTAATTAACAGGAAAAATAATAATCACAAGAGCCAGCATTAACTCACATCTGACCCCACCAAAGTCATGACTTGAGACAAATCTTGATCACTTTATAACCTTGTTTAAGCTCTCTTGGCAACCAATTTTTTAATTCGATCTCTTGTTTATTATAAATCTTTTTAAGAGTATTTGGCCAGTGGTTTTGTTTTTTTCAACTTGTTTTGTTTTCAAACAAAGTAATTAAAGTCACTAGATAAATGTTTTGGTAAGAATTTTAATACTACATTATTTATTTTTTAGAAGTGGAATGTTGTTGTTGACTGTCAAACCTTGTATTTTCTTTGGTGCATGTTTGAGCAAGCTCTAGTTTCTCTGTATAATTCTTGATTTATGAAACTTCATAGCTCTTTTCAAGATCTTCGACAAGGTGATGATTTGGTCACTAAGTTTGTAAAAAAGCCAAGGCATTATTTGATGAGTTGGTTGCTACTGGCTGACTAATTTCGCTAGAAGATTTTACTTTGTATATGTTTCGTGGTCTTCGGGGAGAATTTAAAGAATTAGTAACAAGCCTTGTGTCCAAGGCTAAAACAACTAACATGAACAATCCCCTCGTCAAAATAAACAAAACAATTTGACACAAATATCGTTCATTTTGATGGCCTAAATTAGTATCAATTACGTGTTTCGCTCTCTACCGTCGAAATCCATCAGCCTATCTCTCTCATCTCTTAACTAGGGACTACAAAATAACAAAAATTAACTCGTATCATAATTGAATTTGAAAAATATTGAGGTATCAAAATTGTATAATTTGTGAAATTTTTAAAGTTTGAGGATCAAAGTGTACTTATTTCAAAACTTATTACTTGTCACCCATATTTGCCATATTTTTCATTATAGTCTCTCTTCTTTCAACCACACCCTTTCTTAAGAAATCAAAATCAATTGGTCTTCAATTAAGACCAAATAGTTGGAAAAAAGAAGCTTGAGAACCAAATTAAAAAAATAAAAATTTTGCACAGTTATCCACGATAATACATGAGATGATGAACAGTGCACACCAACACATTGAAAATCCCATGTCTTTCATAATTGTCTTTTAGATTATAGGTAAATAGGTTTGCTGATATTACGATGCTGCATCTGTAATTTAAACTCCAGAACAAGAGCATCCTGTTACGAAAAGCAATATTATACAAAAACCTTTATAATTCTATGAGAAAAATCTGATATAGGACTCACATTATTCTATTTGTATTTACAACAATAAGTTGAATAATTTACTGTTGAGTTTAGATTCACTTGGAAGGCAATGGAACATGCCTCTGGTATTCTGCCAGAGCCCACATTGGAAAGATATTTCTGTTGCTTTGTAATGTAGCATGCATTTTTTCATGAAAACACCAGTGATTTCCTTTCATCAATAAGATCATGGGCTAAGGGTTTTGATTCAAGTGATTTCCCCACTAAATTAATTTCAGAAAGTTACCTGTTGGGGAAAATCACCATCTTCCAAATGTGAATTGATTATCTGCTTCGCCGCTCGGTGATAGGATAGGAAAAGGATTAATGTTCAAGAATTATGAGGCCATTTTCTTGACAGGCTAGAACATATATAGAATTACTCCGTAGACAGATCTCTCCCCAACCTCCATCTTTTTAAGAAGAAAATTAACAAATTCTAAAAGATAAGTTAGGTTTTGAATTTATTTTTTAGAAGTTGCTAGTTCAAGCATTATAAATTTTATATATTAAAAATTTACATGATTATTAATCTCAAAATCGGTAAAATTAGTACCTTACAAACTAGCATGAATATTTATTTTAATAATAATAAAAAAAACATGAAAAAAATTAACATCTTTCGATATAGTCGCACAATTACTCTAGCTCTTGCGTGCAGCTGCGAGGCCTCCCAGGGCCAACCATGTTCCATAAATGAAGCACACTCCCCGATTTCCATACTGTAGTGGAAACATTTTCTCCTATTTATTACTCAAAAAAAAAAACTGAAATTAAAATTCATTAGGGAAATGTACCATCCACTCTCAGGCGTTAGTAAGCTTTCAAAGAACGGTACAGCTTTTGTTATGAAATTATCGATTTCCTGCTTCCAATAACAATATGTTGAAAAAAAAATTGTTTTTTTTTAAAGTAATTTTGATAAAATTTTAAATTTTTTTAAATTTTTTTTAAATTAATAATTTATTTTTTAGTATTTTCAAATCACTTTATAGGTTAATATTAAAAATAATTTAAAATAATAAAAAAAATATTATTTTAATATATTTATAAATAAAAAATATTTTTTTAAAAAACCCACACGTACATTTTAAATTATTCAGTAGGTGGAGAGATAGGCCGGTAGAAAAATGAATGTAAAGCATTAAAAGTAAGTTAAACATGGTCAGGCCCTGACTTCTGACCAGTTCTCAGCTCCAGCTGGCTCCTAAGTTATTTAATAGATGGACAGACAGGCCGGTAGATAAATGAATGCCTGCTAGTTATTCATCATTGAATGTAAAAGCATTAAAAGTAAGTTAAACATGGTCAAGCACTTACCCACAAATATTGTGGTGTTATATTAATTCTGACAGGGTGTTTTGTGTTGGTGTTGCAGAAAAAAAAAAAAAACAGGCAATATTGAAACAACAATATTGAGTCAACTCGCAAGTTAACACCCATTGACCTATCATCAAACCGGCAAAGCAAACAAAGCTTTCGCTTAACCCACAAATATATTAAGATTAGTACATGTTGTTCGCTGCATTTCCATGTTAAAAATGTTGTCTTTCTCTGTTTCGTCAAGCAAATTCTTCTCTGCTTCTTTCCCTTTCAATCTCTACCTGGAAAAATGACCCCCTTCTTTTTTTGTATGCAGACCCATAACTCACGCTGTAAGTAAACTCCTCAACTACTCCTCAATAGGACATATCAACTACAGATCTTCATAAATATTGCCTTTTACTTCTCATTTTGGACTCACCCTGAAGCCCCACTTCGGTTTTTAGTCCAAATCTTGGGTTAGGGGCTGGAAATATGAGGACATGCTTTGTGGGTTTTTGCTATGGTTCTTATTTTCGGTTTTGTTGATGGAAAAAAAATTGAAAGGTTGCGCACGGAGAGGATTTCAGGTGGCATTCTTTAATCTCACAAAAATCAACTACTCAATCTCACAAAAATTGAAAAATTGAAAGGTTGCTACTGTTTTAGTTTCACTTTACAGCTTGAAGTTTTGCAGATACAAATTGCAGCACGACATGAAGTGGAAGACTGGAAGGCGTTGCTACTTGCTAGTTTTAGTCTGCTTTTGTTAGGCTTGAGATTTGAGAATCAGAGAATGTGAGATTTGGGGAAAGGGGAAAGGGAAAAGGGGAATTTTTGTGAGGCAAACGGAATGGAGAGGAGATGACTGAGTCTGAGAAGAGTTGAGTTTTTGTTAATTTTGTCAAACTCGAGTTAGACCGAGTTTGTTGGTTTTTTGAGTTTTCTATCTGATTTGGCATTATATATCTGTATTAACTTAGAAAATTATATAATTTTACAAGTCAACTCGGGAGTTTAACAATTATAGGCTATACCATAAACTTAACCGAAAACTTAACCGAGTTCAATATTATTTTTCTCTAAATTTATATTTAATCTTTAAAAAAAATTTATACTTATAATCTAGATTATAAATTCAAACAGGTTCAATATAATTTATTAAAAAAAATAATAAATTTTAAAATTTATAACTCAACTTGTTAAATTTTAATTTTATTTTTTAAAAATTATCATTTTAAATTTTACAAATCTTAAAAACACTATAAATTTGCATATTTATTAATTTAATTTATATAAATGTTTACATAAACTGATAAGACATTCATATTAAAAATAAAAAAATAAAAACATCTTTGCGTATAGCCGCACAATTACTCTAGCTCTTCCGAGCAGCTGCGAGGCCTCCTAGGGCCAACCATCTTCCATAAATGAGGCACACTCCCCGATTTCCATATTTATTACGGCTATCAGACTCCTTAGATGGTTTCAGAGATGAAATGAAATTAAAATTCATTAGGGAAATGTACCATCCACTCTCAGGAGCTCGTAAGCTTTCAAAGAACGGTACAGCTTTTGTTATGAAAATATCGATTTCCTGCTTCCTATTACAACTTCTTGAAAAACATTTTATTTTTACGGTTCAAAAAAAAATTTTATAAATTTTATTTTTTTATTTTAAATTAATAATTTATTTTTTGATATTTTCACATTATTTTGATATATTAATATTAAAAATAATAAAAAAAATATTATTTTAATCCATTCAAAAATAAAAAACAACCCATCTCCACCCTAAATTATTACTCAGTAGATGGAAAGATAAGCCGGTGGAGAAATGAATGTAAAGCATTAAAAGTAAGTTATTACTTCTGACCAGTTCTCAGCTCCAGCGGGCTCCAAAGTTATTTAATAGATGGACGACAGGCCGGTAGAGAAATGAATGTCTGCTAGTTATTCATGATTGAATGAAAAAGCAATAAAAATAAGTTAAACATGGTCAAGCCCTTACTTCTTTAAAAAAATTAAGTGCAGATCATAAAGCTTATGTATATATATAATTAAAGAAACCCAAAACTACATGTAATAATAAATAAATAATTATTAACAATATTCAAAAATTAAATTTAAAAAATTAAAATATAAGTGTAGATCAAGATATTTAATCTAGTAAGATAAGATATTTTCCTAGTCATGTTTATGTTTATTTAAATATATTTTTATTCAATCAAACAGTAATAAAAATAGATAAACATATTAAATTAATAAAAAATATCATGCAGGCTGCATATATTGTGGTGATAAAAAAATCAGGGCTTAAGCTCTTTTGACCTAAAAATCTATTTTTAACCCAAAACACTTTTGAAACGGTGATAACATTATCCGTGTCTTCAAAAAACCTAAAAAAAATGCTTCAGAAAACAAAATCAATCTGAAATCAAAATTTAACCCGGACTCAAATATGTTTTTTTCATAAACTTTAAAGGTAAAAAAAAAACACCTAATATGAACTCCAGTAATCAAAATGAACAATTTGACACAAATATAGTCCATTTTGGTGGTCTAAATCAGTGTCAATGACATGTTTCTTTCTATACCAGGAAAATTCAGTGACCTCTCTTTCTTCTCTCTAAATCAAGGATAAAAAAATAACAAAAATGAATTTTTGTACCAAAATTAAATTGGAAAAACATTGAGGGACCAAAATCATAAAATTTAAAGTGATTTTTTAAATTTAAGGATCAAAATTCATCTTTTACAAAACTTATGACACACCACTTATTTTTGTCGCGGTTTTCATTTCAGTTTTTCCTTTTTCAATTTTATTTTTTAATAATAATTTAAAATTAATTGAGCCATTATTTAGATAAATTAAATCACTTAAAATAAAATTTAAAAACCAAACTAAAAATTTTTTTTACACAATTCATCTACAATAATTTACGAGAAGATGAACTGTCGAGCCATGCACATTAGAAATCCCATTCCTTTTAGGTTATAGGTAAAGTAATGGTTGACTTAGAATATTAGATCGTGGAAATTGATACTCCCAAACAACAAAGCTCTCATTATTGTTCTTGTACTGAACTTTTACCACATAGTTCCTTCAAATCTCTTTGGCATCCAGGTCATGAGTACTTCTCCTTCCAAAAAATCAAGCAAAGAGGCTCCCGAAGGCTCTCAACCACCGTCTCGACAGGTCGGAATACTTTTTACTTCTTCGATAATTCAGATAATCATTTCGTAATGATCAGGGGAGCAAATGAAATGTTTTAATGATATGACAATTTGGAATTTTTCTTGTGTAGCTTTTTTTTAGATCATGGTTCTACAAGTCTGATTCAAGTGGCGTTCAGGGACGTGGTGGAAGGTGAGAATATGGTTTTTTTTTCCTCCTATTTGAAGCTTCTATGTGCATGCTTTTTCTGCAGTGGTTGAAACATTGTTTACTAATCAGTTTATTTTTGGTATATGATCTGCACATAGAAAATGGAAAAAGGTCCTTTATTATATTTTATGTCAATAGATCAGCAAGCCATCCAAGGGCGATGCGAAAATTTATTATTAAGGTGATAAAAAGACAAGATTGAATCAATGGAAAAAGGTACTTTTTTAGGTGAATCGAGATCGCCAATATGTTGAGGTGTGAAGAGCAAATAATACCTTACCACATCTGTATCTTCTATTTCTTCCTCGCATATGACGTTTCCGATGCATTCTCCATGATTTCTTTATCCTCTCTACTAACAATCTTTCACGGGTCCTGACCTTGAAGATGAGTTTTGTATACATAACTCTCAATAGTAATAATTGGAGCCATTGAGCTTTTATATCCCAAATTGATTCAAACTACTATTGGAATCCATATTTACTAATACAATTTTTTTTCACAAAAGTTCTTTTTTTACTTGATCACGATCAAAACTAAGAAAAAACACAACTTGGCTCCACTACAAGTTGAACCAATAAAAAAAAGAAAAAAACTTGCTATTGAATTATACTTTATGTTAAAAGTTATCAACCTTTCACTTTGCGAATCCATGGTGAAATATAAATGCTTTTTAGTTATATATTTTTTTTAATTAATCTTTTCTTTTGTTTAATATAGTTTTTCAATATTATTTTCTTTTCTATTTAATTATCACACTCTCATAACACGAATTTTAAATTTGATTGTTTAACTTAGTTGATTTAGATTTTTTTTTAATTAGTTTTTTTTCAATTTCGTCCTTTAATATATATTGTGATCATCTATTAGGTTTTGGGTCAAAGTGTTATGATTGTATTAATGGATGAAAGATAATTTGATGAAAAATATTGTAAAAATACGAGTAGAGTCATTTGTTAAAAATATATGGTACTATTTTATATGTTAAAAAACAAACATAATTAACTTATAAAAAATCTTCCTATGATAAATATAATAACTTAAAATTTATAGTCATTTGTGATATTCATTGCAGAATAAGTATAAATTAAAGATTTGAAATCATATCTAAATAATTTATGGGTCTCATAAAAATATATGGATTGAATATTATCACAAGGACTCTCTTACAATTTTTTTAATATAATCGAAACATTAATATTGTTCTATTGAAATATATTTTATACTGGTGGTGATGTTTATCAAATGTATTATATTTAGTATAGTGTAGTATATATAATGATAAAATAAACATTATAGGTTAATTATGTAATTTATTTTAGACATGTCAAGCGCATTTACAATAAAATAAATATAAAGCCTAAGGGCATTTAAAAAAAATATTCACAAATTTTTAAACTTTAATTTATTTTTCAATAGTTGTATATTGAATTTAGAGTTCCTTTCATTATGTGATATCATGAAAATTTTGACAAATATTAAGATTTCTATAAAGGTGTAAGAAAGAGGGCTAATTATTTTGTCGCTCTGTTATAGCTAGAGCGGGATAAGTAATCATTCAAAACCTTAATTTCTATTTTCTTATTCGGAAAAATGATTTTCATAAAATTGTTTTTATACAAATTGATGTGCCAGTTGATTATCGAAAAAAAAAAATGAGTCCTACAAATGATAAATGGTTGATCTTCCATGAGTTGAAAAAATATTTCAAGTGTTTGTGTGCAAAATTTTGTATAAAATATTTGTTTATACTGCATCATTAAGTTTAACATTTTTTTATTAAATACAAGTCCATAGTGGAGTCAAATTAAGATGTGTTGTAAAAAATAAGATTTACAAATGATGATACTGCATGTTTTCGGAGTTAATAGCAAGCAGAAGCCTGGAGAGCCTCAATCATCTGAAGTTAATGAAAATCCTGAAGGGCCAAAGACGGATAAAGTCTCCTCAGAGGTCAGAATATTATTAGTGCTTGAATGGTAATTAATTAAGTTAATTAGTTTGTGATGATTAGGGGTCAAACGAAACGATTTAATAATGACAATTTGGAAATTCTCTTGTTTGACAAGTTTTACAGGGCACTGATGGCAAAACCGTGTTTAAACCAAAGGATCTTAAAATCTGCTGGAAGGAAGAGAGTCAATTTTGGAGTATTCCTGAAGGGTGAGGATAACATACCTGTTTTCTTCTTGAAGAGTTATGCTGTTATGTTACAAATCTTGGTGTGCTTGATCTATTGTTATGTTACAAATGTTTTGTTAATAAAAGTAAAATTAGAATCATTAAATTACAATCAAGATTTTTAATTAATATTCTTGCATGTATTCATTATAAAAAATCAATACATAATTTACAAATATATAAAGTTTTAAGAGGATCAATATCATAGAAAATTTTTATTGTGTTTAAGTTGTAACTATCAAAATTTAATAATAAATATGAAAAATAAAAATAATTATATCTGGTCCTTTAGAATTGAACCAATTTAATTTTTTTATAAGGATTCTTTATCCTTTTCATGCATAACTCTTCTATATAGAGAAAGTATTGATAGTTATATTTTGAATATCATAAAATGTTTACGAAAGTCTTTTAAATTCATAAAAAGTATTTTATATATATCGCTGGATCGGGTTCACACCTAGTCTTTTAAATTTGCTTCGGCCTGATATTGTTTCCAGGTGCATGCATCTATATGCATCATCATGACCTTCAAACTTGTCAATATTCTAAATTTAAACATGTAAAAGTAATTGTACCCTAGGAAGGGTTAATTATCCTTATTTTCATGGTCTGAGTAAGGCGTTGTTGTGGCACTGTTTCGATGCCTTTGTTCTATTTGAGTTGATTCCCGATTCTATATCATCTTTATTTTTTTCTTTTACTAAAAATTAAATAACATCTGAAAAAATCATACAAACACAAATAATGAGAAGCACACAAAACATAGTTAAGTTTTTATGCGGATTTCACAAATACATCTTTATTAAAAATTGTACAATATTCTTAATTATTAGAGAGGAAAAATACAATATTATTTTTTTGAAAGATACTTATTTCATTAAATGCCAAAAGCTGCATAATATCATATTATGACATAATAACACAGAAAACAACCAAAACTAAGGAAAATGAAAAACAAAATAACCAAAGAACCACATATAACTCTGCACTGATAATACAATGAAGCAATGAAGGCGGGGTGAACTACCAATAGACATCAGAATGACCACCTAACTAGGCTTTCCTCTCACAGATCAACCAGTCATATTCTCACAATTATAACAGCATAAAACACACAAGCAGATCTATAGGATTGATGGATGATTCAAAACCAGGCAACAAATTCACTTGATCTCCGCACTTCTTGTTTAGCTATGTAATCTGCCATGTAATTACTTTCACGGAAGACATGAGTGTAGGTGATTGAGCCAAATTATACATTCAATATGTTGACAGAGGAGAAAAGATTATGATGCATCCAATGTCGGTTGTGAGGATTATGCATCCAGCTAATAACATTGGCAAAATCGGATTCTATAATAAGATGCTGATGATGGAGACAATTAGAGGTTGAGAGCTCAATAGCTTTGACAACAGCCCTCAACTCAGCAATATTGGAATCTAAAATCCCAATTGGAACAGAGAACATACCGAGGCCATGATGATTTCACAGAACACCACCTATTCCAAAAGGACCTGGCTTACTAAGAGAATAGCCATCCACATTCCATTTGAAGCTATTAACCATAGGAGGAGACCACATATTAACAATCCTGAAAGACCGAACATTGGACCACCGAATCAGGCCATCTGCTAATCTGATCAGATCTGTAGGGGAATATGAGAAATCAGAGTGGATAGCTTTTAGCCATAGGCATATACGAGTGATAATAAGAAAGAAGATTGTATCATAGTCAGGTGTCTTCTGTTGGAAAATCAGATCATTTCGAAGAAGCCAAAGAGACCATGCCACTAAGAAAAACAACATCAGCCATGCCTTCTTCTGGAACTTACCATGCACTAGGTAAGTCTATTGAGACCATATCTGAGAAGCTCTTTGGGCAGCACCAAACTAAACCCCGCCACTTAATGATTTTGGAATAAATGAGCCAATGCTTGTGGCAGGGCAGCAAGATATGATCAACCGACTCTTCCTCCGCTAGGTATATAAGGCAGTTAGATTCCGAATTACTCAAAATACCTCTTCAAACTAGCATACACCGGGTGTTGATTATGTTAATGATAGCCATCTAGCAAAAGATCTCCACATTAGGAGGGACAATACCTTTCCAAATCCCAGCAAAAGAGAAGCCATTATTTATGTAAGGTTTGGGACTTAACAACCCACAAAGAGATTTCACTGAAAATCTTCATGTTTTATTGTCCTTCCAGATTAGTTTATCCTCTCCATCTTTGTCTATGTGCACTGTCGATAGAATTGTATAAAGTTGATCTAGCAAACCAATGTTGCGACCCCGCAAAGGTCTTATCCAGGAAACTACCCAAATCCATTCATACCCTTCCCACATTCCCATCTTATCAATGTTGGCTTCTTTGTCGTTGGATAAATGGAAGAGATTAGGGAAGTGCTTTGCTAAACAATAGTTATTGATCCAAGTATCAAGCCAAAACATAGTCTTCTTACCATTTCCAATAAGAACCAGCGATTGTTGATTCACAATATCATATAGCCTATTATCTTTAACATAATGATTGACAATACGGGTCCATGTAGTTCCAGCTCCTGGAATAGAAGCTTGCAGCAGCAGTTTAGAATAGTTGGTTTTGTGTATGCTTTTGATCACATCCTTCCACATACTTGATTCCTCCAACCCAAACCTTCATAACCATTTAAACAGCATAGCTTTGTTTTTATCCCTTAAGGATCCAGCCCCAAGACCACCAACATTTTTTGGTAGAGTAATAGTTGCCCAGTTGACATTGCATATTTTATTACTTTCCTCTTTTCCAGACTAGAAAGATCGAAATTTCTACTCAATTTTTGAAGCTACCATAGCAGGCATGGAGAACATAGACAGGTAGTAGATGGGTAGATTACTGAGTACAAATTTGATTAAACACAATTTGCCCCTAATAGATAAGAATCTGCCTTTCCACGAAGCCAACTGGCAACTGATATTGCGAACAATAGGATTCCACATCATAGTTCGACCAAAGTTTCCACCGATGGGAAGACCAAGATATATGAAGGGAAGCTGATCCTGCTTGCATCTTAGAAGTTGAGCAGTGAAGTTATATGTATAAACTGTTATACCTACACCAACAATACTACTTTTATAGAAGTTGACCTTCAGCCCTGAGACAAGTTCAAAGCATAATAGGATACATTTAATATTCTGCATGCTCAATAAAGAGTCTGAGCTGAAAATAAAGGTGATGTCCGCAAACTGTAAGTGAGATATTACAGGACCCACATTGCCGATGTTTATACCCTCAGTCAATCCCAGATCACAGCCATGCTGCAACATACAACTCAAACCTTGGACTGCAATATTGAAGAGAAAGGGAGAGATAGGATCCCCTTGGCGTAAGCTTTTTTTCCAAGCTGAATTCCTCCGTGGGAGACCCATTGACAAGCACAGACATCTTTGTCATTGATATGCATTGCATAATCCATCCTTGCCATCTACTGCCAAAACCCATACTAGCCATGATTTCATTAATATATTCCCATAACACCGAATCAAAGGCTTTATGAAAATCTAATTTGAAGATATACGCTTTACCCTTTTTCTTCTTGATGTAGGAAAGGACCTTATTTGCAATCAAAACGCTGTCTAATATTTACCTCCCTTTGATGAAAGCATTTTGATGTTCAGAGATGACTTCTGCCATAACATGTTTCAATCTAGTTGCCAGAATCTTCGAAAACATCTTGTAGAGACTACCCACCAAACTGATAGGTCTGAAATCTAATAGCTTGTTAGCACCTTTAATCTTCAAGATAAGGGTAACAAAAGTGCTATTGATACCCATAGGTAGGAGATTAGTCCGATAGAATTCATCAACCATTTGAATAATGTCCCCACCTATAATGTTCCATGCTTTCTTAATGAAAAAGAAGTTAACACCATCAGGACCTAGAGCTTTGTTGCCATCACAATCCTAAATAGCTACTTTAATCTCTTCTACAGAAAATGACAATTCTAGAGCAGCCGAGGATGATGGTTGAAGCATTAGAAATTCCAGATTTGAACATAAAGCTCTAGGTCTGTCATGGTGGGAATATAGGTTGCGAAAAAAAGTTAAAGACAACTAGCTTCACATCAGTTGGTTTGGATAGAATCTTGCCATTGGCCTCTAGGGAGAAAAGCTGATTCTTTTTCTATCTTGTTGTTGCAGCTAAATGAAAGAAACGAGTATTTTTATCTTCAAGTTTACACCACTGGACTCTTGACTTCTGATGCCATGCAAACTCTTGAGCTCTATACAGGATTTTAAGTCGGGAGGCAATGTTGTTACTTCTAATCAGATCACCAGTCGTCAGGTCTTTGTATTCTTTTTGATGATCCAAGAAGTTAGCTTCAAGTTTTAGCTCTTTAATTTGGTTATGCATGCTTCCCACGACATCTTTACTCCACTGCTGACATCTCTATTTCAACATCTTTAAAGCTGGGACCATATTCCTTTTACCAGATTTTGTAACCGAGATTGAGCTCCAGAAACTCTGTATCATATTCCTGAAATCAGACGTGAGCCACCAGCAATTCATGAAACGAAATGGTTTCGAGCCCCAATTTGTAGAGTCTAGCAATAAATGTAGAGGTCTATGATCAGAAGAGTATTTTGACAAACCGAATAAAGTAGAAGATGGGAGAGACTGCAGCCAATCACCCGATAGAAAGATTCTGTCAATGCGGCTTGTCGCATTACCTCTAGACCAAGTAAACTTTCTTCCATTTAAGGGGAGCTCAATAAGATCACAACAATTAATGGAATGTTTAAATCTTGTCATGGAAGATGTTATTTGAGAACCGCCTTTCCTATCTGATGGGAACAAGGTTTCATTAAAATCACCAACAAGGCACTATGGCTTACTAAGACTATCCCTGAATGTAACAAGATATTTCCACAACTAATTCTTCAGGTTCCCAACATTCGGAGCACAGATAAAAGAGACCAGGCAATCTAGATTGAAACGAGTGAAGATGCTTTCAACATGCAAAACACGACCATTCATAGCAACAGAACAACTAGAGACACAAAAAAGATCTGGATTCCATATACATAATATCCCCTCATAAAGGCCTAAAGAGGGAATTGCATACCAAGCCCTAGGATGATGACCCCAAATAGAAGAAATAATGCAGTCATTCAAATTTTCCAATTTTGTTTCCAAAATGCCCAGGACCTCAAGATTAAACTTTCTACCAAGATTCCTCTAATCACACATCTTTTCTTTTCTCTACCCCCTAAGCCATACACATTCTAAACAATAACACTGCCCATAACAATGATTACAGAAACCATACCTTCAGACTAGTTAAGGAAGCAAATCAAGCTTGCTTCCTTTTGATCCACTCTACCTACTCCCGATCTAAGAATCCCTACAGTGTCTGAGTCATGAGTGTGCTATCATCATGCCCTTGTAGAATAGCTTTTCCCACATCCTAACAAGCAATGGCTTAATTCAGCCCAGTTGTCAAGATGTGCAGGTTCATTTGCTTGATCACCAGAATTTGTAGCGGGTCTATAGATTGAACTACTTGCCTCATCCTCACGAACCAATTCCCTTCCAGATCTGATAATAGCATTTTTATTCTTGATCCCATTACCAGAGACTGAGTACTCAACAATTACTATCTCAGAATGCTTACCGCTTTGATTTCCCATTTGACGTGATTTCCTCTTGAGAGATTGTGTTTTGCGTGTGAGCTTCTTTGCTTTCTTTCTGTGGGATCTTTGGTTTCCTACTTCCAGAACACAAAGCTCATATGGGTTAGCAATAGGAGTAATGAAGGTTGTAAAAGATGGCCCAATACTTGTTGAGTTAATATTTGTTTCCAGGCCTATGCTGGAAGATTTCTGCTTTTTCTTATGGCCCATCTTCTTCAGGTTTCCACTACAATAATCCCTCTGTTGATCCAGCCCATCTTTCGCAGGAAAGCAAGAGACTTGTTGCACATCTACAGCCCTGCATGCAGCTGTATCCACCTCAACATATTCGTAAGGTACCAGGGCTAAACGATTATCAACTCCGTACGTACGTTCATCAGATAACCCTGTATGTCTGCATAATTCAGTAATTTCTGGGTAGAGGTACAACGGTGATACAACAGACCTGATGAGTGTGTTGTCAATCTGAGTTTAGTTGCCCAACAATTCGGTGAAATCAGATTCAAATTCGACACTTTGTCTTATATCTATGTGAGTCGTTGCTGCCCTATTAGTTTCCTCAAAAAAATCATCTTCATCGTCATCGGATAACACAGATGTTGTACACAGTGAGACATCTATGGAGTGTTTGACTGTTGTGAGAGAAGGGATGAACTCACCTTTGATTTCTTTCAAACTGACCTCAACCTACACTCCATCGAGCTGAAGCATCACTTGATCATGTAAAATTTCTAGCTTTGTGGTTCGAATAAGAACCCTAATACCTGATATGGACCCCTGACTAACATAGGAAGTGTCATAGCCAACAATATTTCCCCAACTCTAGAGCAGAATATTAATATAGTTTTTGTTCCAACCTTCCATTGGCAACCCAAATATGAAGATCCAAGCAAATTTGTCATAAGCTCTAGTCCTTTCTTCCAACTGTTTGAGATTGCTGAAAAGTGAATACAACATGGACCCTTCATTCCTTTGTTCTTGCGTTGAGGCTAACTGATCCACAAAGGTAATAATCACCTGACTAGCTCCCAAGAAATGAAAGCTCACAGCTTTGTCACTTGATTTTAAGATCGTTGCTTCCAGTGTTTCTACATCAATATTTGGCAAGATATTTCCTATTAAGCTCCTATACAACTATTCCTTATCCTCATCCGTTGAGTTATACTGTACCATTCTCCTTTCCTTCGTGGCCATTTGTTGTGTTGTGGATGTGAGTAACTCAGCAAAGGATTTGTTATCTCTGAACATAAGGTTGGGTTTATGAGGTGGTGCAGGCTTGGGTAGGGGTTTTGATGCTGGTTGGGGAGGTTTAATGGACTGGTGTTTAGCTGGGTTCACTCTTAACTTGTAGATATCGAACCAAACATTACTGGCTTGGTCACAAAGATCAGACACAGACAAGGGTGATAGTATGTCCACAAAACCAAAACGTCACCCGAGAGCTGTTTTTCACTTAGACAGAAACAATTTGGTAACCCGACCAAACTTAATTTCAAGTCTTGATATTCCACCCATGAATGGAATCTCTCAAAAATAGCTTAAGATGGTATGTATCAGTAAGGGTATTGGCATAAGATGTTAGGCTAAAAGTTTTTGTGGTAGGTTCAGATGGTAAGACAGGGGAAGCGGCATGGTATGGAGTAAAGGTAACAGGGTGATCTGCATGATTTGAGTAAGGAAATGTTGTTAAGGGTGGTTGAGATAGGGTTTGAACATGTTGGTAGGAAGTTTTGTGAAGGTTTAGGGTTGATGGTGCGTTGATGGGCAGGGGAGGGTGGTTTTTGGTGAAGGGTGCAGAGGATGTAGGAATTGTGGTAGCGGTGGCGGTTCAAAGTGCTTTTTGCTTAGAAATGCATCAAAATAAATGGTTCAAAGTGCTTTTTGCTTAGAAATGCATCAAAATAAAGTCTTTTCATTTTAAAAAAATTATTTTTGACATCAGCACATCAAAACGATTCGGAAATATATATAAAAAATTCATTTTATGCAAAAAAAAATTAAATTTTAAGAGAATGCAGTTTGCACCGCGTTCCCAAACACTCTCGTAGAGGGTCTCATGTTTGATGTATATAGGAAAAATACAATATTTTTTGCTTTTGTAAGTTGGTCCCTTTATTATTCAAAGTTGTATGTTAATTCTTTAATCAAAGTTGACTGTTGATTTTTTAAAAACAATTCCTAAATTACCTTTTTGAAAGACTTAATTTTGTCTACAGTAGATAAGATTGGAAATTTTGATTATAGATAAGAATATTGTTGGCAAAAAAACAACAACAGGACCAATTAGTTTAAAACAAAGGGATTAACTAATTATTTTATTGAAAACATAGGGATCCAGTACTAATTTACTCTATTTAATTTGATACTTTAATTTATTCATACAAGTTTTCTCTTGATCCACGTTTATGTTTTAGGGTAAATTACAAAAAACTTTTCAGAGGTGTTATAAAATTATACGAATCATTTTGACAAAAATCTTCAAATTGTTAAGTAAAGATTACAAATATCCCAAGGCTAAATTGTTACATTCTTAAACGTGGAAAGTTAATATAAGGTTTAGAGATCAGTATATGGTGCAGTTCCGGCCATACTTTTAGTTATTGTTTCTTTCTGTTATTTCCTTTCATTTTTGGCGGAGACCATAAAACAAAGTTTTATTTATTTATTTCTTTACACATGACAGGATTGAACTTTAGGGGTGAGTATATTAAACTAAAGACCAATGGTTTACCATCATGATGGAACTGTATCACTACCTTTTGTGCATCTGCAGATTTTGAATAGTGGTGCTATAGTAAAGTGGAGCCTATTTTGTTTATGTCAATTTGAATCTATTTGCTCTTTGCAAAATATAGGGATGATGGTCCTGCAGAGCTGCTGGAGATGTGTTGGCTTGATGTAAGTGGTGAAATGCCTGTAACCAAATGGAAGACGTATGAAGTTAGCTTTATGTTATCCATGAACACAGAGAATTCCTTTGGCTGGGACGATCCTGTTACGGTGATGGCAAGGATAGGAGAGGAGGGAGAATATACGCGTGTACCAATAGATCTATCAAAATTAAAAGGGGAAGAAGTGGAATTTCCTCCGGATAAGTGTCGGGTTGAGCCTAAAAGTGAAGAAAACGCTAAAAATGACAAGGAGACGCTCTATTTTGGCTTGTATGAAGTGTGGACTAACAAATGGAAGGGTGGTCTACGGATTCATAAGGCCATAGTTCGGGAAATACCAGCTGGGAAATATGCTTCTACATCTAATACCCCTTCCGACGAGTCCAGAGGGAAGGAAATAGCAGCATGACGATTAATTCTATTTCAACATCTGAAAACCTCCGATCGAGTCCGAAGTTCAAGGAGTAGAAGCTGATTTAGAGCCTTGTAACGTGGGAATGTTTTTTCAGGGATTTGATCAGCGGACCAGATTGCATCTCCTAGTTATCTATTATATCTATTTTCGTCAGAGTCATATTTCAAGTTATTTTGATTTTCATAGTTATTAGCCCAACCATGGCAAACTTCTAATATGCATTGCTAGCTAGAACTCTAGTTATTTAGCTATGGTTTGAATAAAAACTATAGACGTAAGACTCTTTCTCCAGAGCTTTTCTGTTTGTCTTATGATATGCTACGTCAACATCCTAAAATCAATCCTCTGGGTTTGATATATATTGTTAATTTCAATATATAAGCTGCTCATGCATGTGCGTTCATTTTTGAAGATTTTAAAGTTTAGGGTAGATAAAAAAGAACCATTTTTTTTATTATTAAAACAAATTAATGGATTTTTAAAGACAGGTCGAAAAGATGTGGTACAAAGGGAGAAAACGAGGATACAGAAATGACACTTCCTTAATTTCCTTATGGTACTCGTGTCATCTTGGATGGGTCTCTAAATTTTCTGCATTTGATGTGCAAAATTTGATGTAGATTCTACAGGTGCATATTCAGGATAAAAGGCAGTAAAATAGATGAAAGAAATATCAAATAAAATATTAGAGTTTCAATATAATTCTTGTAAATTAAAAGATCTAAATAGAAACAAAATAGTTGAATTTTTAGGATAGAAAAATCTAATAAACTACAAAGATTTTTTTTAAAAAAAAAAACTAAGAAACAACTAGTCTAACAAAAACGGTAAATAAAATAGTAAAAAAGCACAATTAAAAAACATAAAGGTAAAGCATGGTGAGAGAAAAAAGAAGAAGAAGAAGAAGAAGAAGAAGAAGAAAGATAAATGATAGGGAAAAACACATTCCGCTCTTTAAATCATCTTTCCAAGGATAGCTAAAACAGGAAACTAAAAAAAATATATTCTAAAAAACACTTTCCAACAAATCATCGTTCCCAAATAAAACAATGGCACGTGTCAATGTATTAATGAAATGACATTTAAATGATGCACCGGTGTTGTACGGCATCAGCAAGGTAAGAATTGTTTTTTTTTTGGAATCATTGTAACAAAAGCTAAATACTGCTGTAAAATCATTTTACATCAATAAATATTTTATTAGGGACTATGATAATAATTTTAATTTTAATTTTTTATTTTTTTATGAATGAATAAATATTTTTTTTATATTTTTATAAGAATATTCAAGTTTTTTCAATTTTTAAATACAAGCAAATAATACTTTTAGCTTCAAAAACATTAAAAAAGAAGCTTTGTTTTTAGAATATTTTTGTTATTTTTGCATAGATATTTTGTATAATTAAAATAACCATAGAAACGTTTTAGTATTTTTACATATTTTTTAATCAAAAAACTATTGTTGCGTGATTCATATCCTCAACGAGTGGAAAACATCTATGCTATTAAGAAAGTTTGTGAAACGCTTTCTGGTGATCAAATCCAACCATGACACTTTCCACACAATCTTGACCCAAAATAAATTGGGCCGGCTAGGCCTATGCCCACTTAGTTTTTTTTGTTTTGTTTTGTTAGGCTGGAGAAGCTCGGCCTTCTCATTGTTCCAAACCAGTGATCCGGACCGCTGGGCAAATCAGTAGGCGTGCGTGAAATGTTAATTTACGTTTTCTACAGGAAGGAGTTAATTATAAATGAAGATGCACGATATCAAATGAATTATTTTGCAAAGCGGGAAGAGAAGAAGAAAGGCTTACCTGGTCTGCTGGAGCTGGTGGGCTGGAGCGACGACGTCTGGACAAGGCTTCTTCTTCCGTCTTTGTTCTTCTCTCTGTTATGTGTTTTCCCCTGTGTTGGGTTCTTTTCTGCTTTTTTGTTTCTCTGTTCTTTGAATCTCACCCCCTGTTCTCTGGGTTTGTTTCTTCGTTCGTGGCCTCTTGTGCCCCTCTGTTCTGTGCTTCTGTTTCCTTATGATTTTTCTCCTCGGTCTTTTCCCTTTTCGTTTATATCCCCTGGAAAACCCTCAGTTCACTCTGTATTTGCCCTTGTGTTTGTTCTCTGTTCTCCTTTGCCTCCTCTCCTGGCCTCTTTCCCTGTTTGCCTTTCTTCTTCCCCAGTTTCCTTCGTTCCCCCCTCTGGTTTTCCGTTTCTTCCCTCCCAGTCTTTCTCTGTTTGCATCTCTCTCCCCTCCTATCAGTGGTCCTCTGGCTTTTATGAAGCCAAAGAATGTATGATCGTGCACGATCTGCACGATGGGCGTCTTGCACGTTCGCCTTCATTTGAAGACTAGTCGGGTGCTAAAGGCCCTGTCATTGCAAGACCAATTCTGGCATTTAGAGAATATCGTGTGGGTGAGGAGATCGTGTCTGGCCGAAGCTGTGTTAGTGGTGTCTCAAATGGATTTCCTTTGCCTTTCCTAGCGAAGAGAATGAACAGTGTCTTGAAACTGCGTCGTTTGGCTATCTTCAATTTCCCCCCTAAACTTTTGACATTTAGCAATTGGGTTCTTAATCAAGGAAAATCTCTTCTTTTTTTTTTTTTTTGCCCCTAGATCAAATTACAATTGGACCCCTGAATTATAGTGTCATTTCCAAAACAATCATTGGTTTCTGAGTTATTCAATTTGATCTTTAATTGATTCTTCAACTTTTAATTCTTTCAAGATTATCCCCGAAAAAATCAATTAAATTCCTTAAATTACCCTCATCATTTCACTTTGGTCTTTAAATTTTAATTTCTTGCAATTCTGCCTCAAATTAACCCCAAACTTTGATATTTCTTCAATTAAGCTCTTAATTTCATTAATTAAACTAATTTCAAGTTCAATTAAATCCCCAAACTTATTAATTCTTTCAATTTTTTTATCAAATTAACTCCTAAATTTATAATTTAATCCTTATTAGTCCTCAAACTTTCAATTTGTGTTGTCTTAACTCAATTCTCAAATTATTTTTTATTCATTCATTTTTTTTAAGAAAGCAAAAATTAGGTTATGATAAAAGTAATTGAAATGGAAAGGAGGGAACATATAGGTATGAGGATTCTATACTATTTGGACAATAATTTAATATTTCATTTACCCTTGATAGAGACATGTTTTCCATTAGCAATAGACACATGAGTTAGAGAAGAAAATCCTTTAGAATTATATAAGTTAGTCATTTTATTAGTTATATTATTAGTGACACCTAAGTCAATCACCAAAAAATCATGCAAAGTCATAATTACCAAGGCAATTTTAAATGCAATAAAAATACCTTATGTGTTTTCTTGCGAGATGTGAGTAGAGCTTGTAAGGAAGCCCGCAAACTTACCAAGAAGCGCTATAAAATTAGAGGTAGATGTTGTCATGGCAATATCACCCTTTTTTTTTTAAGATAGACAATAAAGTCATTGAGGAGGGCAGATGAGTTGATAGAAAAATTCTTAAAATTACTAGGAAGAGAAATGGTGAAGTAAGTAGCAACAACAACATAAGCCTTATGCTTATAGCTCCTTTGAGATTTCTTCTTCTTTTCAAAAACCAACTTCAGCTCTGGATGAAAAATCCAACATAATAGAATGGCTAATATTATGACAATGATGGCACTTTACATCAGGTCATTTGCCCTTGTAAGGTTTGTCATTATTCATTGATTTGTTGATAGCATAAGCACGAGTTTCTAATAAAAGGATTTTAAAGTCAAAATTTATAACCTTTCTACGAGCTTCTTTTCGTTGAATAGCAGCACACACACTAGTAAGGGATGGAAGATCAGGATTCATGAGGATCTTGCTGCAAAGATCTTCATATTCTGAACCGAGGCTAGCTAAGAGTTGGAAGATCTTGTCCTTCTCTTCATGTTTCCTTAATTTTGCTGCATCAACCGTATAGGGACGATATAGTACAAGTTCACTCGTCATACCTTCCAGGGTCCCGAGTAATTGAAGATAAGTCTTTCCATCTTGTTGCATATTAGCAAGATTTTTATTGATTTGAAAAATACAAGTTGAATTATTTTGATTTCCATACATCTCTTTCACAGCTTCCCATAATTCTAAGATTCCGAGTAGCTAAATATTTCAGCAATATAATTTTTCATAAAATTAAGTAACCAAGACATAACAAGTTGATCCTTGCATTGCCTAGCTTCATAAGCTGGTGAAGAAGACTCAAGAGGCTTAGTATAGCCATTGACATAGCCAGGTTTGAATCTTCCACCAAAATCAATTGTCACAGCTCTTGACCAAGAGAGATAGTTAAATTCATTTAGTAAAACTGAGCTTAAACATTGATTAGGATTTGGCTCTCCTTCTAGCATGTTATAGGATTTATTGGTGTCATCAACACTATCAATCTTGAACGGGTTTTCCATAGGAATTTCAACTAATCAGCAAGGTATTAAGAACTTGCTCTGATACCATGAAGAAACAAAAAAGACAAAGTAATATTATATGTTGAAGAAACAAAGGAGACAGAAGAATCTTGTATTATGTTTTTCTGCTATAGCAGGCACACACACACACAAAACTAGGAGTGTTCAAAAAAACCGATCAACCAAAAAAACCGAAAACACCGAAGAAAAATTAACCGAAAAAACCGAACCGAGATGAAAAATCAATTAAACCGATTTTCAAAACCATAAATTCTAACAGGTCCGATTTGGTTTCAGTTTTAAAACTGAAACCGACAAACCAAACTGGACCAACAATAAAACCTAAAAGCTATACAATTTAAAAGGGATATAAATAGTTAAATACTGAAGTTAACCTAACCCTAACATAACTCCCCCTTCCTCTCGCAAAACGTCACCGCCCTAACCCCTGAAAATATTTATCTCAATCTTCCTTATCCTTTCAAGTTTCAATTGCTCTGTGTCTGTCCATCTCAAAAGTCTCACATTATCTAGATTCTAGCCAAACACAAACCCGCCTCTCCATCTCCATGACTTCTCTTCTCTCTTTACTTCTGCGCAAGCCATCGCGATCCTCCTCTATTCTTGCAAGTTGCAGCAGAAGAAGACGACTCCTTCATTAGAGAAAAGACAAGGAAAAGTTTGACCCAGTACTTGGTGTTTGACTAGGGATCCAAGGCATATCAACAAAAAACAATGATTAATAACCGAAGATGAATTTATAACTTTTGTTGTTTGTTGTAACAAAGATGGATCTATTACAAAATCCTCTGAATGGTTAGTTAAATTGCATTGTTCCTCGCTTGTCGACTCAAGTTTGTAATAGCAGGAAATATAAAATTCCAAACAAGAAAAAATTAGTCTTTGATCTTTGATGGGATTAGGTTTCCCGGTTTTATGACAAAAAACTAAATTTAACCGAACTGAATCGATTTAGTTTGAACCGGGTTTCGGTCCAGTCCGGTTAATATTTTACAAAACCAATATAACTCGGTTCGGTTGGTTTTTTAAATCTAAAAAAAACTGATTCAATTTGAACCGAGTTTCATTCCGTGATTATAGGAGATTCAATAGCCATCATCCTTCCTATCACGAAGGAACCAAGCCCGGCCCTGCACTCGAACTACAAGAAGAAATAAAATGGTTCAAGGTAAGCTAGCTACTCTTGCACAACCGGAACCCCATTCTATATTGTTATGAAATACATTTGTTTATTCCTAGCTACAAGTAAAATTTGTTTGTTAATTACAAGGAAATTAAAGAATGTCAATTAGCCCATATTCCAAATTACTTCAAAATCAGTGAAATGCAGCTTTCTATACCTAGCTATAAGTGATTTGTATTGCAAGTGTTCCAAAGAAAATGTAATCCTATAATTAAGGACCATGATAGGGAAACCTATTTTCCTATAATTAATGACTTTACCAACGCTAATGAATTTGTTTTCATGTTTCTCTGTCCGTGCAGCTGGTGCTGAAGGTGCTTCCACCTTCCCTGTCCAAGAAGCGGGTGCTGTGGGTGGTTCCACCATCTCAAGCATTGCAAGGTGGCAACGAGAATAAATTGACCACACATGAGCTCTTCCAAATGGAGCACAAAGAACAACTCAAGTTGGCGCAAGATTGGGTCGAGAAAACCTCCCAGTCATGCTCAACAGTAGCCATTCTTGTGGCCACGGGTGTCTATGCTGCCGCTTACTCTATACCTGGAGGTTCTGATGATCCAGGCACTCCCATCTTCCTTCACAACCGCTTCTTCTTGGCTCTCACTGCCTTGGAGCTTATCGCTATAGTGAGCTCCTTGACCTCAGCTGTGATGTTCCTTTCTATCCTCACCACTCCTTGCAGCGTTGTCAATTTCTCATGTAATCATATGATACACAAACGAAAGAAGAAACACCACCCCTTTAGAGGGGCTTTTACGCAATCTATCAATAAACTAAAAAACTTAAGCTATTCCTTTAACAAAATCATTACTATATAGTCTATATTAAAAAATAAAAACAATAATCACAAATAGACTCAAACTAATTCCCACGTTAAATAAACAAGAAAACATTTTTTTCCCATATTGGATCATAAATTTTTTTAAAGAAAAATCAGGTTTCATATTTCAATTCCTTGCAATATAACATAGTTACCAGAACACCCATTTGGAATAGGAAACCTGGCACCTTGTAAATTCCTGCCTCTAAAATAAGCTTCCTCAACTTTCATCCCCTCCATTTCTACCCCTACAAAAGCACCCAAAAACTACACAAAATTATAAGAAACAGAACATTGAGAAAGGCCAAAAGGGAAAAAGAAGAAGAAGTTGAACTTACTTACCAGTGGGTTTGGGTTTGGGTTTGAAGCAGTGAGAAACGGCAGAAGGGCCATAATATTTGATGCAGCAAGGTAGTAAGTGGACCTTGCTTGTCAAATTTGAGACTTCTGTTTCTGATTTATTGTTCCTATTGTTCCTGCTTTTGAATTTGCATCCAAACCCATTTTTGCTGATTGTTTTCTTGATTTGGGTTTTTGGTTGCCCCTTCAAGTCTTGCACTCTCTCTCTATGTATTCTGTTTTCACGCGCTTTCTTGGCTCCAAAAATGGAAGACAGAATGCCCTAACTGAACAGACAAGACAGGCTTTGTTTAGATTCTTGGGGATGTCTGTACGACTTGTCATCTGCCCAAGACGACTCTTTTCGATGGGCATTATAAACTGTTGTAACTTTTTTTCTTTTAACTTCTTGAGTTTAAATATTTAGACTTGCTTTTAATAAACATACATTTTCTGCATCTCAAAGTTGATTGGCCATCTTAGTGAATCTTTTTATAAGCAGAAGGAAAAACCTCCTCTTTCTCAAGGAAAAACAATTACAATGGCAAATGTTACTTACAGGTTGAGTACGTGATCTGATGCTTCATGTTTGGAATCTACGCAGGTAAATAGAGGAAAAACAAATGAAATATTGTACAAGCTCAAAATCTTCCACCAATTGCATTGCGTAGAAGCAGCTGCAGCTTCAAGAATTGAGTAAAAATTAGCCTTCACTGGACGGTTCTAATTTCCAAATTGCATAAACTACCTCACTTGACAAGATACATCAGCTGGGATTAGCAACTACAGAGTTGGTCAGCATGAAGCATTGCTCTTATGTAACAGTTCTAGAATTACACCTCTCAACTACTATTACTAGATACTACACCAAAATATTTTGCTACAACATTTGTGAGCATTACATCCTATGACATGCATGGTCCTAAGCTTCACAATTTGAATCTTTACATCCAAAAATTTGATCAGAGATTGCTGTCATCGAAAAATCTTCAACCCTCGGGATCAGTGAAATACACGGGACTATCTAGTTCACCCATGTTTGCAGAAGCAAAAGACTTGAATGATTCTATTGACGAAAGGGAAGACGCAGTCTCGTCAGAGTCTGAAACCATCTCGTCGTGTATGATAATATGGTCCTCGTCAATCTCAGATGTGTCTGACCCAGACGTTCCTAACAAAAGTTTGTTGATGGCTGTCCTTGCAGTTTCAACGAACCATTCATCCTCAGGTAGTGCACTGCACAGGAGAAAGTTGGCAAAATCAGTTGCCAGCAAGAACAGCAGTACTTCATAGAAATGAAATGTGACTACCTTTGTGGGTCTATGCCTCTAGCTGAGAAAGTCCTGATTGCTCGAGCAATTATGGCTGAAGCAATCTGATGCACATGTCGAGATGGATAGCCAGCAAAACGAGCAATTTCAACAGTGAAGTGCATGTCAAGAATTAACTGTAAAAAAAATTCAAGTGATTGTCAATGAATACAGAATAGGAGAAGAGATAACAAGAAAGCAAATCTACCCAGTTGCGGGACCAAGTCACTGACTCTCACTCAAACAAATAACTTCTCAACTTCTGATTTTCACAATACTCAATTAGTCCTGTACTCTAACCTGTGATATAAAAGAAGATTATTCCTTACAGAAATTATTTATTAATGGACAAACTTGGAAGAGTGCAACGAATACAAATTATTCTTCACAGAAAGTATTTTTCTAAGAATTTGGAAAGAGCAGGTAAATGTATTATGACCAGCACAACAATTTTTTTCTTTTAAGGGAGAAAAAAAAAACACATAAACACTCCCACCCTGGCATCCTCTCAGAAGACACAACAAAATACCTGCTGCAAACCAAGTGGCTTAAGTGGAACTGATTCATCCTCAAACACATCCCAGAATTCCTGCTCCTCAGACAGCCACATCACAACAGTCTCTGTTAGCCTAGCAAGCAAAATTTTCTGTATTTTCTCTTTCCCAAGTAACACGTCTCCAGCCACAGTTGCTAATTGCTGAAGCTTTGAAAATAATGCCTGCAGAAAAACATAGTTTCAGTACCAAAAGGATACTGGTGCAAAATACATAGTAAGCCAATTTCTGTATAGTGGCTGAATGAGAGAAAGGGGGTCGGATCCAAGATCCTTGGCTTGACAATAGGTTTCTCGAGAGCATGTTTTAAGTTGAATACAAGTAAATAGAGTCAGATCAAAGCATTAACACACTATTTGCAAAACCGATAAGATTAAGACAATATATCACAAAGGACTAAAACACTCACATAAGTGCTAAAGAGCATGGGGGTTTGAGTCCTCATCAAGACATGAAAGATAAGGACAGTTTATTGAATGAGAAATTCAACAAAAGATCTCAGTTCTAATAAGTATTTATGAATATCAATTCTATCTAATATCTTGGAATGGGAATAAGTTTGGTGGTGGAAACAATAGGTTGCTATTCAGCATTTATATCTAATAAATATGAATTTAGAAAAGAAATGGAGATAGTTTAAAAGTCAGGGTTGATGTGATCACAGTAACAGAGAAATTCATGAAGTTTCCTGAAGATACAAGGATTGCAAGAAATACTGAAATTGAGAATGGAAGCACATGCACATCCAAGAGTAGCATTAACAGACCTTAGTGGGGAAATCAGCAGTAGGAAAAGAAGGTAACCTGAAATGGCAATGACGGAAGAGGATCAGAGTCCCAATACAAATCCGCCCCTTCCCCACTTAAATAAATTAGTGCATTTAATCGTGTTTTTCCTTGTCTTGAATAGATGAAAGTCAAAACATATTGCCGACAGAAGTGATCTCTAAGCTTGTCAAAAGAATGCTGAAGGCTGCGCTTCCATTCCTTCAATTCTGCTGTAATGCTCGCATTAGGCACAATATTTTCACTTTCCAGCTCCTTGCTTTCGTTTGTTAGACTCCAAACTTTTATTACAGCAAGTGGTAAAAGTTCATCCAGAATAGTAAATGCTAATCCCAAAAGTGCAAGCTGCTCCAAATCAGTCTCAGCTCTGAAGTGTATAACCTCCTTCAGCTCTGTGAGATGGTCATCATCAGAGGGACCTGGCAGGGATTTAATTAGCATATCCATGTATTTATCAAACAGCTGTGAAATTCTTGTTAATACATTGGCTCCAAAATGCAAGACAGCCATGGGCGTTAGCTGTGCCAATATATCCTGTACAAATTATTTGAACCAAACACTATCAATGAAATGATCATTAGAACATCATAAACTACTAGACTACCAGATCAATAAGTAAACTTCAAACAGGAAACATTGTGAACCAAGAAAGTGTCATGCACGCATACATACATACTCAAATGCATATGTATGTGTGCAGATATATTCACAAGCACTAGGACACAAGGTCTAAAGATGCTTGTTTGAACTTTGAAGTAAATGTGTAAAATAAAGCACTAGGACACAAGGACTACAGAATTTTTCATTCGCAGAATAACAGAAGAGAGCCAGCTTACTTCAATGATGTCCATGAATTTCATTCCACTATCAACAAGCACACTATCTGACAATGTTGCAAAAGCAGATAATGGAGACATAGATCGAGGTGACAACAGCAAGCTCTCATCTATTTCTGTCACATCCAGAGCTGCCCTTCTGGCCCATCTAAAAATCAACTCTAACACTTCTTCAATGTATGGTCGTAAGAGCACCAAAAGCAACTTTGACAGTTTCAGACCTTGTGATTCCAGCATTGAGGAGTATGTAAGACTAGCCTGAACACAATTGCTAGCTGTGCCCAAAGCAAAAAGTTTTTCAGAAGAGGGTGCATTCTCCTTCACCAACCGTACAAAGTATTCGATTTCCCACTCCACCCATTGAACAACCCTATTGGTATATACAGGATTATCACCAAATATCAAACCAGATTCTTTTGTTGTCACAGAAATTATTGAAAACACAAGCCTGGATAGTGTAGCTGGAAATGTTTTGGGATACACAGAACATGAAGGAAGGAAAAGCTCAACACTCTTTTGGAGGCGGGAACCATATGATTTTAGCAGTAGTTGATGTGCCAAAGGACCTTTCCCAAGCTTGATCAAAGCAGATAAAGCTTTCTTTAGTTCCAGAATGCTAACCAAAGGCTGTTCAGTAATCTCAATCAGTTGATCCTCGAGCATTGACCTTCTCTTCAAAAACGCTGACCTATATGAGGATAATTCCATGGATGAGGTATCTCCAGGACCTTTCAGCTCTGGACAGTTTTTCTCTTCAGCTTCCAAAGCTTCGACTGCTTCTTCCACTTTATGTTCAGCCAAGAGAACATCAATATTCTCCAAGAATATGGCTTTCCGATTATCTGCATCACTTAGCAAGGAACTTTGAAGTTCATCAACTAGAGGATCTTGCTGACAATCACCAATGTTGCCATTAGCAGAGTTCCACTCTTCCAATTCACGGCAAACCCCAGTCATCAAATCCTGCACAAGAATCCCTTGTGCAGAAATATGCTTTCTCAATTCCACCAACTCATGCTCCATTTCCACTACTTCTTCAGACATTCTACAAATATCAGAAAACAAAATTTAGCAAACGAGATTAGGAATGCAAGGTAATTTACAGCAGAAAACTGTTAAGTACAGATCTGAATTGACAATAAGCAAACGATGGAAGGAAATGTTCAAAAGAATATCTGCAGACATTATCGTTTATCTATTAGAAAAACCTCCCATGTATCGTGATAGATGTGGATAGGCTTAAGCTTGAAGAGATCGTCCATACAGGGGTCACCTATCCAAATTACAAGTGTTTAGATGGCCACTGAAATAAGAAGAGGCAAAACATTATGCAAGTTCTAGTATTTCAGTAAGTCAACCCAAATTGTTATGAATTGTGGGCCCAAATTCTTCTGGAATTCAGAACAAAACTTAAATGGAGGAAGTGCTTAAAATCTAGGAGAAGAGGAAGCAATACCCTGCAGAAAGTAAGAGAGAACAGATTTCTCCAAATGGCTTGCAATCGTTTCCTTGAAGCACTTCAGGTATGATAATCTAATTCTATAGTCTGAGAATAAAAAATCTCTAGCTTGTTTTCTTAGATCGGACATGACATGAGGTACATCTAATTATCAAGCAAAAACACATGGAATTTTTTACCTCGAGAAAGCCAAGTACTTTGTTTGCATATTGCCGCATAGATTCTCCACAGCATCCTTCAAATCCAAGAGTTCACAACAAACTTTTCTGATTCCCTGCAGTCACAAACTTACTTAAGTTAGTGGTAAAAATACGCAGCCATCTGACCACAGTAACATTCATAAAATCAACACAAAAGGATGACATAATAGAAAACCATTTTCAATGCCCAGGATCAACACCAGTAGCTCCAACCTATCAAAATCCGGATCTATTGAATGCGCAAAACAGGGAAAGATGCCATTAATACATCCAAACACTACAATCACTAAAAATCTAATTCAATGCACTTAGAATTTCGAATCAAATCAACTGAATACAACTTAGAACAAGGCAAAACACCAAGAAACACACTTCTGCAATAGTATGAGAGAAGCCCAGAAGACAAAAACGGCTCTTGACGCTAATTGAGCTCAAAATGAAGAAACCCCAGATTCAAAAATAAAATCTTTTCTCAAATAGTCACAAAAAAAAATTAAATACAAAATTTAAGGTCCAACCTTAAACCATTCTAGCTTAAATAAGAAACAAAGAAACATTTGGAAGAAGAAAACAAACCTTTTCTGTGTGAGACTGGTACGAAGAGTCGATCTTGGACTGAGAAGTAATGCTTTCTATAGAAGGGAAATCATCGTCTTCTTCACTGCTCTCCATTTCTTTTTCTGAAAGTGTTTTATCGCAAAGCTCCTCCTTTTCTCTTGAAATATTAAGTTATGCGTAGCTAAGTAATCAAATTAAAGCTCGAAATATAGTAAGAAAGAAAGTCGTGGCAATGTGAGGGTCAGCTAGATCCCAGAGGACAAGTTGGCCTGTCACTTTGGAACTTGTGCTCTACTGCTGGTTTTTTTCTTCTCTCAGAGATGGGAGGTTTTTCGATCTTGAGAGCTAGTTGTGATTGGTTGGTTCATTTCCATAATCAATTATGGATTAAATTCAAGAAAAGATTAAGAAAAATAAATTGTTTTCCATAATTATACTAATGCCTTTCTGTATGAGGTCTCCTTAAAATGCATATATGTTAGATTCAGTTTTATATTACTAAAATTGGCTCCAAAATACTTCCACTATTAAAACTTTAAATTTGTCCATCAAGGGAATCTTGTAAAAATTATGCAAGATTTGTATTTTAGTCTTTGCCTAGCTAAATTTGTGTAAAAAAAATTCAGCTATTTTAGTGGGTAATTTTCTCCTTTAATTTCACCATGAGATTACTTGGTGACTTTGCAATGGTATTTTTTTTGTTTATGTCTTTTCATAAACTATGAAGCTAAGTTAAAATAACATAGAAAGAGAAAGTTTTTGTATTATAATTTTGTAGTTTTTATACTAATATTTTGTATTTTAAAAAATTATAATTTATATTTTTAGTAAGTATAAAATAGATTAAATAATATAAAATTTAAAATGTAAATTATTATACACACAACAAAATTTAAGATATAAACTATAATTTTTAAAAAGGTAATGCAAGTTAAAAGAATAATTAAATTATAAGATCATCATAATAATTTTTTTTAAAATAAAAAATCTTAACTACCACCTAGATAAATAATTAAAGTTGGATTTAGAAACCCTAGGGGCTATAGTTTACTGGTCAGGTTCTAGATTTGTTTTCTAAAAATCATTAATTTGAGTCTCACAAACTTTAAACCACTGAAGGATTGCATGGTCATTAACTTCAGTACTCGTGAGATTAGTTAAGATACACGCAAATTAGTTCGAATACCTACATATAAAAAAAAAAAAAAAAAAGGTTGGATTTAGGACTCTAATCTCGGTCGTTATTATAACCAAAAGTTTAAAAGAGAGAGATGACTGCAATTACATAATTGAAGATATGATTTTTGATAAAAGGAAGTTTGAAAGTAAACTATATGTTATGAAATATTGAATATAATGCGAAGACTAGAAATGTCAAGCCGTCTTAGCTCAGCTGGTAGAGCGCATGGCTTTTAACCATGTGGTCGTGGGTTCGATTCCCACAGACGGCGAGTTTTTATTGTTTGATCTTTTTTTTTCC
>Ga0325411_1000938_pt1 | contig 31668 bp, 18 predicted proteins | sample PopdelMetagenome_13_FD_206181 | JGI IMG/M metagenome (GOLD analysis project Ga0325411, IMG submission 206181) | Populus deltoides microbial communities from Bellville, Georgia, United States - Xylem-PdIQD-R4 | ecosystem: Host-associated > Plants > Phyllosphere > Stem > Wood/Secondary xylem...
GACTTCTTGTAAATTTCTCATGTACAAAAGGCTTCAGGTCTTGTTATTTGTTTTTCTGTGATGGGGAAGGAAAGCGCAATTAGGTTTTGTTTCTCTTTGCCGTATAAATAATAATTTAAAAGATTTTGAATTTTTTTATATTTTATTTGAGATTTTGTTTTCTTGTTTTGAGTGTTGTTATCAAACATAATTCTTTAAAAATAAAAAATATATTATCTCAATATTTTTTAAATAAAAAATATTTTAAAAAACAACTACTATTATATTTATATTTGTAAACACCCTTCATATCTTTAATTCAAGTATTTATCTTGTGGAGAGCTTTTTCACCTTCCCTTTATATTTAAAAAGTTTTCATTTTAAATAAATAAAAATCAAAACTTTTAAAAATATAATTTTTATCACATTTTCCAACACGCTCAAAATCCACTTTACCGGGCAAGTAAACGTGCCAACTGAAACACCCTAATTTTCAACTGGAAATGAAAACTATTAAATCAATTAGGAGGGGCAAGAACAAAAAGGAAGGTTGAGGTACTATAGGCGTTACCTACGATTTTTAAAAGTTGAAAAATATTTTAAAATAATTTTTTAAGCTTCAATGTTTATAATATATATAGTCCATTCATATAAATTATTTTTTAAATTTTTTATATAAAATATTAAAATTCCAGATAATTTTTTTAATTTTTTTTACATTAACTTAACCAATATAATCCAAAACACTGCCTTAATTTTGACCAAATCAACCTTAGATTTGGTTTCAAATCCAAATACTTTCTCATGTATAGAGGGTGCACATTGTTGACTTCCTGGAAATTCCCCATGTACTAGAAGCTCCATGTCTTGTTCTTTGTTTAGTTGTGATGTGGTAGGAAAGGGCATCAAGTCTTCGACCCCGTAGGAATTCTTTGCCTTCACATTATATTATTATAATATTGGTTGTGTTTGTTATTCGCTCTTTTTTTTTTTCGTGATTTATTTGGTGACACGTGGCCTTGGCTGGATCTGTATCAATTAAAAATTAAACCAGTAATTGGCTTAACAAAACCTGCTTGACCTACCGGGTCAATCAGGAATCTTGATGACCCGGTGATATTTCACCCATGAAGACTTTTTTTTTTTTTATGAACCAGCCGATAAACAAGAACCGAAACACTAAATCAACCCCACCCTAATTTTCAACTGGAAATGAAAACTAAACACGCGTCCATCTTTTATCTCTTATGCATGATAAGACCCATGAAAACTGAAATCATTGCTTTGTCTATAAAAATAATAATAAAAAAAACTAACAGCTTAGTAGTTTATTGTACATTAAAGACACATATAATTGTGCATTAAAATAATGACGTCACTATTTTACTCTTTTAAAATAAAATCATTTAATCAGGTATTAAAAACAATATTTTTTTTATGTGATCCGTTTATTATTATCATATTAAATGAAGATAAATAAGTTTTTAAATATTTTAAAAATATAATTAAATAACTTAAATATCTTTAAAAGCAAAATTTTTAAAACTAGGATCCTTGGGTGTTTCAATCTCTTAACATTTTGATAGTACAGTGAAATGACAATATTGCTCTTAAATGAAGAAAAATTAAAATTGATGTTTAGGATTTTTTGTATTTTCGTCATGGCTTCTTAGTTATAATCAATGTCAATTAGAGGCATTTTAGTCTTTTAAAAATATAAATATGATTAAAAAATAAAAAGTGGTTGATGTTAGTGTCTTGGAGGTGTCCGCACTCTTTAGTCAGCGCATGCAACATCTATCAGCGGACAAACACTGTCTTTTGTGACAGTGTTGGAAGCATCACAACATCCTTTTTCTAGTGGTCAAGTACATGTGCATGACTTTTTTTCATTTCCTTCCTCTTCTCTCTCTCTTAGCCTCAAGTTTCATGTCAGCTTTTTAAAAAATTAAATATATCATGTTTAATTTATATTTGTATTAATTTTGTTCTCATTATTTCAATTACTATTCTTTTACATCCTCCTAGCCTTGAACACTCAGATAACCGTATCATCCGATATAGAAGACGATGACGAAGAGTATGTTCTTGACACCCCACTAGAAGATTTCAGATCAAGAAGCCTGTTCTTGGCAAGTGTAATAAAGAAAGGTACACGATGCAACGCTGAGCGTAATAACATATGTAATGGCGTTTCAGCTAACAAGAGCACGGGCCTCCTTTATTGTTGCAAGAAACATTGCCGGAATGTTCCTGGAGACGAGAACAACTGTGGAATATGTGGTAACAAGAGCAAATTTGGAGAGTCTTGCTGCAATGGAAGATGTACAAATATCATTAATTTCCAACGTTAATCATTGTGGAAAGTGCACCAAGAAGTGTGCTCCGGGGGTTAGATGTCAGTATGGAACATGTGGGTATGCTTAAATGTATTTAATTAATGGTACAAGCACAAGAATTCCTGGGCATCACAGTTGAAGTAAACAATAAATGGAAGTTTTTTACAATTAGAGACTAGTTTATATGGTTTTGGCAGTATTTTCTTTTGCTTTATTTTCACAAAGGGAATTAGTGGGTGCATGTTTTGTACTTATCTCGTTTGAATTTCTCCAGTTGAGTATACAAAATCATCAGTTTGTGCCACCAATAAAGAAAGCCTGTATGGAGGTGATTCTCTGCTCTTCGAGATCGTTTATCCATACGTATGTAGTTACCATAATTCAAAGTTCAAACCAGAGGGAACATTGATGTTTGATAATTGATAATTTCATTTGCCATTATTTTCCTGGTTTTTGCTTGTTGTTGCTTGTTATCTTATTATCAATTTTATTTTTTAATATTTTATTTCTCCTGGTCTTTTAAACAATAGAGTTAGGTTGTCTTTATGGTATAAACAATGTTTTTATAATTGTTTTTATCTTTTAACAGGGTGCACTTTGTTGACTTCCTGGAGATTCCCCTAGAGGACTTGTTCTTTATTTTATTTGTGATTTGGGAGGAAAGGGCACAAGTCTTCGACCCTAGACGCACCAATCAAGTGTTTGTTATTTTTTTTTTATTTGTTTTGTGATGTGGAGCTTTGGCTGGGTTTGTATCGGTCAAAAACCAGACCAGTAATTGCATAGCCAAACCTGTTAATCTGCTGGGTCAACTTGGAATCTAGTGACCAACGTGATGAATCGTATTCCCGTGAGAAGTCATTTTATCGGACTGGAGACCCTGAGAAGTCAATTTTGATTATTACACTGTGATGAAATGCCATTATTTCTTACTGGCTTTTATCTTAATTTTAGTGACAATTGTGATACAAATGCCATTAAATAGCATATAAAACATATACCTTTAAGGTTGATGTCGGCAAAATCATGTTTTTGTAGTTATTGTTGTTTTTCAAAATATTTTTATATGAAAATGTATTAAAATAATATTTTTAATTTTTTTAAAATTTATTTTTAATATCAGTATAATATCAAAACAATCTATAAAAAGATAAAAAAATAATTTAAAATAAAAAAATAAAATAAAATAAAATTTAATATTTTTAATACACAAAAGCAAATTGGCTCCAAGCAAGACAAATGCAGATTTTGGAGCTCGGGAAATGTGACTTTTGTGTTTTTTAGAGGTGGTTGTTCCATTAGAACTTATTTGAGAATTTTCAATGATCATCACTTTCATTATTGTTTAGCGAGAAATTTGTCCGATATTGTTTAAAAGAGATCCCAATTGTATAACAACGTGAAAAACATTAAATCAATTAGGAGGGACAAGAACAAAAGTGAAGGTTGAGACAGTATCGGCGTTACATGAGATTTTTAAAAGCAAAAATATTTTTTGAAATTTTATTATTTATAACATATATATAGTTTATTCATATAAATTGTTTTTAAAATTTTTTATATGGAATATTAAAACCTCAAATAAATTTTTTTAAAACTTTTTAGATTAATCCAAGCCGATTAATATAATCAAGACCTGATCTTTTAGCCAAATCGGCCTGTGGATTGGATTTGATAACAACATGATAGACTACCACTAAGAATTTTTTGGGCAGCGCATGCAACATCTCTCTCAACAAACAAACGCTGCATTTTATGACGACGTTGAAAGCATCACAACATTCTCTTTATAACGGTCAAGTACATATGCATGGTGGCATAGCACTTGGGCTATTTCTCTTTTTTCATTTCATCCCTCTTTTCTCTTTTCTAGCCTTGAGTTTCATGTCAACTTTTTCAAAAATTAAATATATCATGTTCAATTTGTATTTGTATCAATTTTGTTCTTATTATTTTAATTACTATTTGTTTTGCTTTTGATGCTTTTTAAAGTTGATTTTTTTTCAATATCATCTTTCGACATTTTATTTCTTTTAGTTTTTGTATCCAATTTGGTCATCGTTCTTTTAAATGTTATTTTTTTTGTTTTTTATACTTTCCTTGATTTTTTTTTCAATTTCATCCTATGAAATTTATTTCATTTAATTTTTATATCCAATTTGGTACTAATTCATTTGATTGCTATTTTTTTAATTTATTTTATTTCATTTTATTTTTATATAAAATCTGGTCCTCATCCTTTTGATTGCTATTTATTTTGTTTTGTAATCTTGAATTATTAGGAATTTGGCTTCGTGAATTTTTCGTGTTTACCTTCTATATGATGATCCTGGTCTCATGACCTACATCACGAGTTTCAAATATTAACCCGATTTAACTTTGATGTTTTTAGGTTATGTTTTAGATTTTTTTTTTTTAATTTCATCATTCAACATTAGGTTATTAGGCCTTGAAATTCATGATTTTTTACGCTTTCCTTTCTGTGGGATTGACCCGATCTCATATTTCAAGTCATGGGTTAGTCAAATTAACCCAGATTGACTCATGTTTTTTTTTCAATGGTTTTTTCAATTGAATTTTTTTTTTAGTTTTGTCTTTCATTATCTAGTTTCTTTGAGAGTTGGTCTCCATTATTTTATTCAATTTGTTCTATATAAAGTTATCCTGCTTTCATGACTTAGCTATAAATTTGGCATGTTGACTCGAGTTAGGTTTTTTTATTTTTTTTAAAATTGATTTTTTTAGTTTGTTTTAAGCTTTATTTTTTATATATATTCATTTAATTTTTATTTTATTATCAAATAAGAATATATTCTCTGTTAAGAAAAGGTGTAAAGCTGAAGTATTAATACGGCAGTCATCTAATTGCTAATGACACAACAATCAGCAATAAATATTTTCTCAAGTACAAGGAGATGAACATCATGACGCAGATGTTCCAGATTCTCACACATTTGAAATGTATGAAGCCCTTTTAACAGTTATTCTGCATTACATGGGACATGGAAAGCGAGCTCAGAATAGGAAAAATATGTGAATTTAAGAAGATGCGCGGCCTATCTTACTAGACTGAGCAATTTTAAGCTGTACAACAGGAAATGATCATCTCATAGCATTGTCTTTAACAGGTGGTTGGACATAAGCATAAAGAACAAATATAATGAACACAAGAATTCATTAAGAGAATTTTAAACTTCAATTCATTCAACAACCTGGAAAGGAAATTTAGCTCTGAACCCATTCAGTGCTGGATCAAGCATACAGGTACAAAACAGAAGAAGCATAAAAGCAGCAGAGATGGTAACTTTTACAGGGTAATTTACTTATCTGGATTCGAGGTCTCACCAGCTGGTCCCTTTTTCTGCCCCATAACAACCATCGGTGGTGGCGATATTAAACCAGCTCTCATAAGAATGCCACGCACGGTGTCTGTAGGCTGAGCTCTCATAACCAATACCTGCAGAAGCAAGTAGAAGAATAGCCAAAATCAACTGAAAAAGATGAAGACATTGCGCCAACCCATTTAATCAAACAGGCAAATAGAAGCAGCCATACAAGAGCTTCATGCAAACTAAAGATTGATCCATCAGTTTTCTCCTTCTTTAATTCAAAATTGACAAAAAGTGAACAGATAACTCTGTATGGCTATCAGCAGCAACAATTCTGTAAAATGCCCTGTTTTTGCATCCCAGCCTATGAAAATAAACGAATCTTCACCGCCATTTTCTTGGGCTGATCTTCTTCAAGCGATAAATGGGAGAGTGAATTGCAGAGGGAGGGAGGGAGGGACGCAGTGTTTGTGGATATGGGTTTTTATACGGATAAGGAGGATTGGATGGTTTGCGGATATGGGCTTTTGTACTTCTTTCTTGTCAAAACTATGCCGTTTTTATTTATCAGCTGCCACATTGCGCCTAACTGATCCCTCTTTTTTTTAATAAAAAAAATTGGCCCTTTTGCAATTGTTCGTTTTGGTTCCCAAAGTGTTTTCATTTCAATTTCATCTTTATATTATGTTTGCATGGTTTAAAACCTAATAATTACTTTCAATTTGTTTGACACATTGTTTTTGTAATGTCAAAATAATTCTATGCTTGGGATTGCTAATCAAATTTTAAGTTTTAGAAAATGACCAAAATAGGTCATGCCTTTGAATTGAATGTTTGATTTTTAAGCTAAATAAAAAATAATTTCAGAAAAAAAAAACAGTTATTAAACCTAGTAGAGCATATAACTCGGATCGCGGAGTTATGAAAAATTTAACTGATTAATTTAAATTATTTGTAAATTAAACTTTATAATTTATTACATTTTAATATTTATGAAATTATCATGAATTTAAATAAATTAATCCACCTACTTTGAATGTGATATGGATACCATTGAGATTTATTCACTGGCTATAAGTAATAAGCTGATGAAGTTAAAAGGGAATAATTCCTCAATCCATCCTTGGATGGAAACCTCCGCATCACACGGCAAAATCTAAGAAGAGGTCTAGGTTAGTAAATGAAAATCAAAGATCCTTAACATATCTGGTAAACACGGTCCCCAATTCTTCTAAATTAGTTGAGGGATTAGTTATAATTAACTTTCAGACTCTTTAGATTTTGTCAAGATCCAGTTTTAAAATGAGGTTGGTTAGTTATAATCTAGAATTGAGTTTATTTATAATCAGCTGATATCTAGAATTTTTCTAAATTAGGTTAAAAAAATATTGTCTGAGCTAATTTTGTTATTTTTATTTTTATATTTCTTAGTTTGCTAGGCTAGTTTTGAGTTTATTTAAAGAGTTTTAAAATATACAATAATAAAATCTTGAATTTAAATTTTTTATGTACTTACTGTTTTTCTTGTAAATGGAAATCAAAGATCCAAAACATGACTAAATGTACTTATTCTGCATGTGCAAGAATAAATGCGCACATGATTCATTACTTATAAGATGGATGGTTGTTACAGTTTGTTGAGGAATTAGTTGAATAACAGAAAGTTAGTTTGTTAGTCAGTTGCAAGGGAATAACAATATTTACAGCTATCTTGAAAACCAAGTAATAATTGAAGATCAATTTGCAGTAACTACATAACTCTCTCTCCCTTTCAATCTCTTTTATTTCTCCCTCAATTTATTTTCTTCTGAACTTTTGTTTGTTAAGGAAGATCCGTGTCCGCAGGTAGATTTTCATCAAAGTGCAGATACACCCCCCAACTTTTCAACTCGAAAGGCCTTCGGCTCTCATCACCTACCATCCTTCCCTTGTTGTCCTCTTCAAGGAGGTAGAATTTCAATGTAACATGTCCATTGGCACAATTTTCAGGAAATTTATTTCCCAATCTGTATAGTAGAATCATGTGATCTGAGTCACATGTCCCCAAGTTATATGATAAAACCAGTCTTTCCCGGGAAGCGAAGACGTCTTCATCATGCTCACCGTTCTTATACTTAAGATGGACATCAAAATATACGTCACGGGATGGAAGAGGGAGTAGAAAGACAAGGCATAAAGCAATTCCCTTGAGCTGATGACAATTTGAGGGCAACTGTATGGTGAGTGAAGATCCAACTCCTTTGTCACCGAACCATTCTGGAATTTCACTCCCCGGTAGAACCATTTCAATTCCGCCAGGTGTGATCTCCTCTCCGGACTGTAACACGAAAGTCACATTTCGAAAATGTGATGAAGCAAGCAAGAGAGAGAGAAGAAAGAAAGACAAGGGGGTTTAGAGAGATACCTGAATTTTCAAATGCATTGCCTCTATCAGTGGTTTCTGATCCAATTTGAAGCAATTTGTAAAATCCCATCGTGTCAGTAATCTACCGATATTGATGATTGATGGCACGGTTTCTAGTGATGAACAGTCACGTGCACGTAGATACGTCAGCGAAGGGGGGAGCTCAGGTAACGCTTTAATAGGTGTTCCATGCAAAGTCAGTTCTTCCAAACATACCATATCTTTGATTGACAATGGTAGCTCTTTAACAGGCGTTCCCTCCAAAGTCAGTTTTTTCAAACATACCATATCTTTGATTGACAATGGTAGCTCTTTAATGCCTGTTTTACTCAAGTTAAGCTCCACCAAAGATTCCATAGACACTGTGATTTCTGGGAAGCTCTCAAGTTTTGAGCAACCACTCATATCCAACCTTTTGAGTCTTGTGAGAAACTGGATTGATGAGGGTAGCTCTTTAATGCCTGTTTTACTCAAGTTAAGCTCCACCAAAGATTTCATAGGCACTGTGATTTCTGGGAAGCTCTCAAGTTTTAGGCAACCACTCATATCCAACGATTGGAGTCTTGTGAGAAACTGGATTGATGAGGGTAGCTCTTTAAGTGGCGTTCCATCTAATTTTAGAATCTTCAAAGATGTCATATGCTTAAATGATATCGAAGGTATCTCTTTAATGCCTGTTTTACTCAAGATAAGATGCTCCAAAGATTCCATAAGCACTGTGATTTCTGGGAAGCTCTCAAGTTTTGAGCGACCACTCATATCCAACGATTGGAGTCTTGTGAGAAACTGGATTGATGAGGGTAGCTCTTTCAGTGGCGTTCCATCTAATTTTAGAATCTTCAAAGATGTCATATGCTTAAATGATATCGAAGGTATCTCTTTAATGTCTGTTTCACTCAAGTCAAGATGCCCCAAATATTTCATAGGCTCTGTGATTTCTGGGAAGCTCTCAAGTTTTGAGCAACCACTCATATCCAACATTTCAAGTCTTGTGAGAAACTGGATTGATGAGGGCAGCTCTTTAATGCCCGTTTTACTCAAGTAAAGATTCTCCAAAGATTCCATAGGCACTGTGATTTCTGGGAAGCTCTCAAGTTTTGAGCAACCACTCATATCCAATTTGCGAAGTCTTGTGAGAAACTGGATTGATGAGGGCACCTCTTGAATAGCAGTTTCGCTTAGACATAATTCTTCTATATCCCCTGAAATCTCTGGAAACTTGGTCATCTTTGAGCAACCCCATAGATCAAGGACTTTCAACTTGCCAGTAATTGATTGTGGAACTTCTTTGATTGAAGTTCTGCACAAACGTAAGCTTTTCATATTTTGTGAAATCGTTGGACACGTGGTCAAATCTAGGCACTGACCTATAGAAAGTTTTCTGAGAACCTTTGAATCAAGCATTGGAAAACTTCTAAGATTATAGCAAGAAAAGAGATTAATATATTCCAGCTTGTCAAGATATTGAAGAGATGACGGAACCTCGGTTAAACTTGGACAGTCCTTAAGTCTTAAGGACACTAAATTTTTGGCCATTGATAGATCTGGCAATTCCGTCAAATATGGAGAGCGAGATAGGTCAATTCTTCTTAAATTTCCAACATCCTGTCAACAGAAAAAGGCATAATTAGAAAGTTAGCACCTCCAACTTCATATTTCTGTTCATAATCTGTAGCTATTAAATCATACCTTTACTCCTGTCCAAAGTTTTACAAGCTTGCTATCGCGTAGGTGAAGCTCGACAAGGTGTTCAGCACGAAAAGATGGCGGCAAGGATTTCGAAGGGAATCCATCCCATCGCAAATATCTCAGCTTATTAGGAAGATATTCGAGACCACTAGGAGGAAGGTGCATTTTATCATCTTGGGAGTAAGGACGACCATAGAAATTGAGAAATCGAAGACCATCCATCATTGCGAAGGCATCGGATTTCAAGTGTATCTGTCTTGATAACTTGGACATGTCCAAAGATATGCCTTCAATTTCTTCAGTTCCCTGTTAAACAAGAATAAAGAATAAACAAACAATAATACAATCTACTCAAACACATCAACTTTTGTGCAAATGCATGAACGACAGTTAATGGCTGTAGCTCTAACCTTATTTTCCTCCAATACTTGAACGACATCAGGAGGATGACACAACCTGCTACGCTTGCCAGGAAACTTAGATTCCGCACGAACAATGTTAAATGCCATTTGTCGTAGTAAATCATGCATTTCTAGACTGATATGAGAATTATTTACGAGACACTGATCAAGGAGCGTGTATATATCGAAATTCACAGACCGACCATAAAGGCAATCTAGTTTCCATTCATCACAACTGCTATCAACATTGGTTATGAGACACTTATCAATAAGCGTGGTTATATCGGAAATCACAGACCGACCATGAAGGCAATCTAATATTCTTGTTGCTTCGTCTGGGTTCCAATTTATGAAGAAATGTGCTATGTCAAGAAATATGGATTTCTGTTCTGAATCCAACCCATCATAACTAATTCTCAACACATCTTTGATACTAGAATTCAGAGCTAGTTTATTCAATGCACTGCGCCATACTTCCATGCTTTTACCATAGAGAGAGGAACCCAAAACTTTAAGGGCCAACGGATTGCCTTGTACATGCCGTGGAATCTGTTCTATCATGTGCATTTGATCAATTGTGGGGATGCAATTCTTCAAGGCGTTTGACCTAAAGAGTTGGATAGCTTCTTCATAGTTCAACTCCTTAACCTTGTATGTCTTGTTCTCATCAACTACATTATTAAGCACTTGCTTGTCCCTACTTGTTATGAGAACTTTACTACCCGGACCAAATGAATTGTTTCGTCCATCAAGCAAATCTCTCCATTCTTCCAAATGCATTAAATTATGCACATCATCCAGAACAATCAAAATATTTATGTGACTGAGTCTCTCCCTCACAAAAGAATCTCGAAAACTCAAGAGGCCCCTGTTCAGAATTTCTTGGTCAAGCAGCTGTGAAAGAAAGCTTCTTTGCAAATCAGCCATGGAACCAGTTTCTAATTCTTGCCTAAAGTTTGCAAAAAAGATTCCTTGAAATCGAGAACGAACGTTGTTGCACACAGCTTTAGCAATCGTTGTCTTACCGATACCGCCCATTCCCCATATGCCTACAATGAGAACATCTGGAGATTCCATATTTAACAAAGACTCAATTTTGCTAACATGAACATCAATTCCAAATAGACCAGCCGTAGTGTGACTTGAAGACATGGCATGCAATTTGTTCAAAACATCTCCAACGATTTTCTCAATAAATTCAGACTCTGGCCTGACAAATAAGAAGAACACACATAATTGTTAGTCAAAATGGACCGGACAAGAAGAAACATATAAACATAGTAGACACGTACGAGTAATTGAGCATCATCATCGGCAATGGATAGTGCTAATGTAACACATGAATCGATCATCATTGGCAATGGATAGTGCTAAAAATACATGACATTCTATATTAATCACTTTTACATGTAATCGGGGTTTATCTAAGAAAATCAATTAAATGCAAATGCATAAGATGTTTTCTCATATCATCTTAATTTATCAATAATAGAATCATCTCTATCAATATTATTTTTTAATATGGCATTATCCTTTTCACCTCAAATAAATAGAATATTAATTATTTCATGACAAAAGAAAACATTGTCTGTCCTTGTAAAATTTACCGTAAGGATAAAAAAAAATATTTTTAAAAAATATATTATTTTTTATATAAATACATCAAAATAATCTTAAAAGACTAAAAAACAAACAACCACTTAATATCAATACAAGCCTTAATATTTATACAAGCATTTCGCTACAAATAATTTTTTTTTTCAAAATTATTTTTAATATAAACATATTAAAATAAGTTAAAAATACTAAAAAAATTAATTTAAAATAAAAACAATTTAAATTTTTTACAAAACATTTTAAAACACAAAACAAACAACCACTTAATATCTATACAAACATTTTATATTAAATAATAATTTTTTATTTTTTAAAATATTTTTTAATATAAACACAAATAATATAAAAACACTAAAATAAAATAAAGTTTTTTAAAAAACAATTTTAAAACACAAAACAACCAACCACATAATATCTATCCAAGTGCTTCGCTACAACGTTTTCAAAATCAAATAAAATAAATATGAATTCACAGAGCTCATCATTCTCAATAATTTTAAATTAAATTTCAAATCCTCAACAAATGAACGAATATTTTCTAATGGGATATATTTCAAGAGCTTACTCAGAATTCCCTAAGGTCCATCCAGATAGATTGGCTGCATCCGTCAAAGCGTGTATGAAGCTCTGCACTTTTTCCAACGTCAGAGCTTTATTCCTTATAAGTCTAGCAAATGCACCCCCAAAGCTTCCTGTTTGATTTCTTACATGGGATGGATCCACCTTGTAGAATACTGGAATAACTGTCTGTTCATTATTTCTTCTACGCTCAATAATCTTTGCAAGCTCCTCTAAGCACCATTTGGAAGATGCATAGTTTTCAGAAAAAACAATCACAGAAAGCTTGGCCTCTTCAATTGTTCTCAGAAGTGATGCCGAGATCTCATCTCCTCTCACAAGCTGATAATCTATGAAAGTCAGGATTTGTTTCCGTTTCAAAGCAGCATAGAGGTGGCTGGTAAAACCAACACGGGTGTCTTCTCCCCTGAAACTAAGGAAGACATTATGATATTTAATTACTTGTGGCTGGGCGGTGGTTAAGGTGGAAGTAGTAGATGGCGATAGAGAAACATGGCGGCTTCGTATGATGAATCTCCAGATATAAACAAACAAAAAGTAATTGAGAAACAAGAAAAATACCACCATTGTTTTGTGGAGAAACAGTCGAAGAAACAAGAGTAATTAGACTCTGGTGGTAAGGGAGGTCTGGAGGGAGAGAACGGAAGTAACTCAAGGAAAAAAGATGAGGCTGATTTTGAATCAGTAGCTTAGGCTTTAAGTGTTGAAGACCCTGCCTTAGGCATATGTATAATTTATAGGCATCAAATCCAAGAATTTTCTTAGAACATTACAAGATTGCACATTGTTGATTTCCCGGAAATTCCCCAGTTACAAAGTGATGTTATAGGAAAAGGCATTTATACGTTGTTTTGTTTTTATGGTATTGACAGTGTTTTTATAAATTTAATTTTTTAGTTTTTTTATTATTTTAATTTACTGATATAAAAATAATTTTTAAAAATAAAAAACATATATATATATTCTTGTTTATCATATCACAGCTGTGATAGATACCTTTTTTAATATTTCAAATGTATTAGCTATTCACTTGGCGGAGTAGCAGATCTTCTCTTTAACTTTTTTATTATATATTTTTTGAAAACACTAAACACTTCTGTCCCACATCGATCATTCTTTAATCTTTTAACTTTTACTTCAAATTCTTTTATAATTTTCCTGGAAATTACGAATTTCTTGTCTTTGTTCTTTAAGGAACGGTTGCTTTTTGATAATGATCATATCAAAATCTGTCAGGGCACTTTTTAGAAATATACTGTGTTTTATAAAAAAATGATTTTTTATTTAAATTTAATATTTTTATATTTTTAAATTATTTTGATATACTAAAATTAAAAATAATTATTTAAAAAATAAAAATAATATTTTAATACATTATAATTTCCCTAGCAGCCCAAGGGAGCTGGCATGCACATGGAAGGAAAGGCGCTTTTATCTTTGCCTATAAACAATGTTTTTATAAATTTTGATTTTTTTTATTTTTTATTTGAGATTAATTTTTTTTAGTTTTTTTCGGGTTTGTTTTAATATATTAGTGTCAAAAATAATTTTTTAAAAATAAAAAATACATTATTTTAATATATTTTTAAATAAAAAATACTTTAAAAAACAATTGTTACCATACTCGTAAATATCTTCTATATTTTCAGTCCAAGTATTTGTCTTGTGGAGGACTTTTTTGCCTTTATATTATATTATAATAGTTATGATGATTTAATTAAAAAGAACCTGTTAGAGAGCCTATTTGATAATGTATCAGTGATTGTTTTTTAAATTGTTTTTTTTTATAAATATATCAAAACAATTTTTTTATTTTTTAAAATTTATTTTTGATATCAGAACGTCAAAATAATATAATTAAAACATAAAAAAAATTAATTTAAAGTAAATAAAAAATAAACAAAATTCAAGTATTTTCTCTCGGCATTACGGAGGGTGCACATTGTTAGCTTCCTGGAAATTTTCCATGCACAAAAGGCTTCAAGTCTTATTATTTGTGATGCGGTAGGAAAGGGCATTTAGGCTTTTGTTTGTCTTTGCTATGTAATCAATGTTTTAATAAATTTTGAAATTATTTTATATTTTATTTTAGATTAATTTTTTTTTAGTTTTTTTTTTTGTTTGTTTTGATGTGTTGGTGTTAAAAATAATTCTTTAAAAGTAAAAAAAAAACATTATCTTAATGTATTTTCATGCAAAACATATTTTAAAAATCAACTATTACTACACTCATAAACACCCTCTATATCTTTAATCCAAGTGTTTGCGCATGCTAAAGACTTTTTTGCATTCATATTATATTATAATGGTTATGATAATTTGATTGAGAAGAACTTGTTAAAAAACTTGTTTGGTATTGAGGTAGTAATTGTTTTTTAAGATAATTTTTACTTGAAAATGCATCAAAATAATATATTTTTTATTTTTAAAAATTTATTTTTAATATTAGTATAGTAAAATAATATTAATAAACAATATTTTAATAAATTTAATGTGAAGAAAAGGGTATTTAGGTTTTGTTTGTCTTTGCTGTATAAACAATATTTTAATAAATTTAGAAAAAGTTTTATATTTATTTGAGATTATTTTTTTTTAGTTTTTTCTGTTTGTTCTAACGTGTTGGTGTCAAAAATAATTCTTTAAAAGTGGAAAAACATTATCTTGATTTATTTTCAAGCAAAAATATATTTTAAAAATCAATTATTACCACACTCACAAATACCTTCTATATCTTCATTCCAAGTGTTTGCGCATGCCAAAGACTTTTTTGCCTTTACATCATATTATAATGGTTATGATGATTTGATGGAGAAGAACTTGTTAGAGAGGCTGTTTGGTATTGTGATAATAATTATTTTTTAAAATTATTTTCACTTGAAAATGCATCAAAATAATATATATTTTTTTATTTTTTTAAATTTATTTTTAATATCAATACATTAAAATAATTTAAAATAAATAATTTAAAATAAAAAAATCAAATCCATGTATTTTCTCGGACGTTACAGAGGGTGCACATCTACTTGGAAATTTCCTGTGTTGAAAAAGGCTTAATGTCTTGTTATTTGTTTTTTCTTTCTGTGATTTGGTAGGGAAGGGCATCAAGTGTTTGCACGTCCTACGACTTTGTTGACTTCACATTATATTATAGTGATTATTATAATGATTTCATTGGGAAAAACTTGTTACTCTGCCCCAGTAATAGGAATTTAAAAAAAAACAAATTGATACAGTTAGAGAAATATATAATATGGTTTAATTATTTTTTTTAAAAAAAATACATAGTTTTAAAAAAACTGCTATTTTAAACTAAGATTTTAATATAAAAGCAATTCAAAATCACAATCGTGGTTCTGTTTGCTGCTTCAGGCAACATAATTGGCATGCAGCCATGTAATTATAATTACTTCTTCTTTTTACATGCTTCCTTTTTCCTTATATATATATATATATATACAAGGATATATACTAAGCTAAAGTGGGATTGTGACATTACACACAATCTATTCAAATAAATCGGCAGATGCCTTTTTCCTTTTCCTTTTATATATATTTATTTATTGTGAAGAAGAAGAAGAAAAAGAAGTCGTCTAGAAGGAGAGAGGAAGGGACGGGGGATGGGGCCAATCCTCTTCTTCATATTGACGGGGACGACGACTTGACCTTAAGTACTCTTCCTGGCGAGTGCTTGGGCAGCGTGCTCGGGAAGCTGAGTTTGGAAATTACGTGTTTCTCGTCAACATGATTGTTGACGAGAAAAGAAAGAAGAAGAAGAAACAGTAAAATAATTATTTTTTATCATTTAACTAGTTATTGAATTTTTTTATAAGATTCATTTATCATTGTCATTGTTGTAATTATCAAAGACAAAATAATTTTTAAACATTTTAGAAGTACAAAAAAATAATTTAAATATTCTTAAAACAAAGGTCTTAAAACTAATATCCATGATTGTTTTGTTTTTTTTTTTTAACATTTTCAAAACAGAAATAATTATTATTCTTGAAAAAAAATAAAAAAAAAATAAAGAAGTAGTTCTTAAAACTTTAATTTTTTTTTAATTTTTTCGGGTTGACCCGAGCTAATCCATGAAACCCGGGACCAGACTCCTTGGCTGGGTCAACTCCCAGATCGGATTTAATAACTATAGTTTTTGTATGTCGATGACATTTTTTGCTAACATTATATTATAATGGCTATCATGATCTGATTGAAAATAATTTGTTAGAGAAACTGTTTGTCATTGTAGTAACAATTATTTTTAAAGTGTTTTTAATTTGAAAATACATCAAAATAATATTTTTTTATTTTTTAAAATTAATTTTTAATATCAGCACATCAAAATAATATAAAAACAAAAAAATTAAAAATTAAAAATTAAAAAATTAAAAAAAATTCAACTTGATAGAATGTTTTTCACCCCCACCATTTTCATGATGCGAGCTTGCATGTCATTTTTGGCCTCCATCCAACCTTAAGCAGAAAAACGAAAGAGGAAAGAAATGCTTTTTCTTAAAACCTTGATCTAATGACCTTAGTTTGGATTAGATTTAAATTCAATCAGATGAAGATTAACCCTATTCATGAAAATTTAAGATTTAAATTATTAATCAGATGAAAAATTAAATTATTCTAGTGTTAGTGTAGGGTTTAAGTAATAGACTGCCACTAAACTAAGCTACTTAGATACGCTCAAAACAATTGAACTCTTATTCATGAAAATTTAAATTATTTCTTTGTCAACAAAGAGGGCTGGACACCTTGCCATGTCTTTTAATTAAAAATGAAGAGGAAGTTGTCTTGAGTAGGGACCGGGGATGGGCCAATCCTTTTTTTGATGGTCGGGCAATAATAGCCATTTTTTATTATATAAACACTTCTGTCCCACATTGTTGGCTTCCTGGGAATTTCCCATGTAGAAAAGGCTTCATGTCTCGTTAATTATCAAAACAAGACAAAAGAATGACGGGCAATAATTCTCAGTGTGTGAAGAAGCAGAAGAAGTCGTCTGGAAGGAGAGAGGAAGGGACCGGGGATGGGCGGGGGCCAATCCTCTTCTTCATGCTCCTGCAATAATTGCTATATTGAAGGGGACGAGCATCTATTTGGAAATATAGTTAGTGATTTTTTTGAAATGTTTTTATTTTAAAATAAATTAAAATAATATTTTTAATTTTTTTTAATATCATCACATCAAAATGATTTAAAATATAAAAAATATATTAATTTTTAATAAAAAAAATTTAAATTTTTTAAAAATATGGTTTTAACCACGACGGTGTCGGCAGATGCAGATGCCTTTTTCTTTTTCCTTTTTTATCGACAGATGCCTTTTTCTTTTTAGATGCCTTTTGCCTTTTCCTTTATATATATATATAAAGGAAAAAGGAAACACGTAATTTCAAGGAAGACTTAAGGTCAAGTCGTCGTCCCCATCAATATGACTATTATTGCCCGAACAACAAGAAGAGGATTGGTCCATGCTTTGGCAATTTGATAGAATGTTTTTTAATTTTGACCCATTTTCATGATGTGAGCTTGCATCTCATCTCTGGCCTCCATCCAACCTTATGCGGAAAAACGAAAGAGGCAAGAAATACTCTTTCTTAAAACCTTGATCCAGTTACCTTAGTTTGGACTAGATTTAAATTAAAATAAATGAAAATTAACCCACAAAACTACTATAACTAAGAACTATGAACATATTTTTGAGACTTTAACTGATGACAGAATGAATTATGAACAATCAGTGCTATCAATGGTTATATTAAACTACATATACATAAGAAAATAAAATTACAAATGCATTATCCCACAAAGTTTAAGTCTTGAGTAACAAAGTTATCTACACATACCATGCATTGATGATATGAGAACCTAAAAATAAACCCAATAAACCTGAAAAAACAATGACGTTAAGTCTTTAAAATTAGAAAAAATAAAAATCTTCATGTGAACTGAGCATATGAAAATAATAAGAGAAGGGTGAAAAGAAGAAGAGGAAACCTGCTAAGGGGTCGTAGAAACCAACAACTTGAAGGTGTTTGCCATCTCTTGGAGTATGGCTATCAGCAGCAACAATTCTGTAAAATACCCTGTTTTTGCATCCCAATCTTGCTAAACGAATCTTCACCGCCATTTCCTGGGCTCTTCTTCTTCACCGCCATTTTCTCTATTAAAATAAATATCTTAGTATTGGGTTGTGACTAATTTTATGAGCTTTTTTATTATCATATAGAACCAATGATATAAATTCATGTTTTCTATATTTTTATTTCTTTTCCTTTTCGTTGCTTTCCTCACATTCTTCTTGCCAACCAAGCTTGAACTTGGTTTCAGAGTGGGAGATATAATTTACATGCACTGCGCCATTTTACAGTGCTTTTACCATAGAGAGAGGAACCCAAATCTATAAGAGCCAACGGATTGCCTTGTACATGCCTTACAATCTGTTCTATCAATTCTCTATGATCAATTGTGGGGCTGCAATTCTTCAAGGCATTTGAGCTAAAGAGTTTAAGGCTTTTAAAAAATCTAAAAACATTAAAAAAAATTATTTTAAATAAAAAATTAAAATTTTTAAAAACACAATTTTCACCGTGTTTCCTCACACACTGAAAATCCACTTTACCGGCCAAGTAAACGTGCGAACTGAAACACCCTAATTTTCAACTGGAAATGAAAACTATTAAGTCAATTAGGAGGGGCAAGAACAAAAGGGAAGGTTGAGGTACTATAGGCGTTACCTGCGATTTTTAAAAGTTGAAAAATATTTTAAAATAATTTTTTAAACTTCAATGTTTTTGATATATATAATTCATCCATATAAATTGTTTTTTAAATATTTTATATAAAATATTAAAATTCTAGATAATGTTTTAAAAAAATTTTTAGATTAACTTAACCAATATAATCCAAAACACGGCCTTTTGACCAAATCAACCTCAGATTTGGTTTCAGATCCAAATGTTTTCTCATGTCCAGAGGGTGCACATCGTTGACTTCCTGGAAATTCCCCATGTACATGAAGGCTCCATGTCTTGTTCTTTGTTTATTTGTGGTGTAGCAGGAAATGGCATCAAGTCTTCGACCCCAGAGGAATTATTTGCCTTCACATTATATTATTATAATGGTTGTGTTTATTATTTGCTTTTTTGTTTTTGTGATTTTTTTGGTGACACGTGGCCTTTGGCTGGATCTGTATCAATTAAAAATTAAACCAGTAAATTGGCTTAACAAAACCCGCTTGACCTATCGGGTCAATCAGGAATCTGGATGACCCGGTGAAATTTCACCCATGAAGACTTTTTTTTTTTTTTTATGAACCAGCCGATAAACAAGCGAACTGAAACACTAAATCCACCCCACCCAAATTTTCAATTGGAAATGAAAACTAAACACGTGTCCATCTTTTATCTCTTATGCATGATAAGACCCATGAAAACTGAAATCATTGCTTTGTCTATAAAAATAAAAAATAAAAAAACTAACAGCTTAGTACTTTATTGTACATTAAAGACACATATAATTGTGCATTAAAATAATGACGTCACTATTTTGCTCTTTTAAAATAAAATCATATAATCAAGTATTAAAAAAAATTATTTTTTATATTATCCGTTTATTATTATCATATTAAATGAAGATAAATAAGTTTTTAAACATTTTAAAAATATAATGAAATAACTTAAATATCTTTAAAAACAAAATTTTTAAAACTAGGATTCATAGGTGTTTCAGTCTCTTAACATTTTGATAGTACAGTGAAATGACTATATTGCTCTTAAATGCAAAAAAATTAAAATTGATGTTCAGGGTTTTTTGTATTTTCATCATGGCTTCTTAGTTATAATCAATGTCAATTAGAGGCATTTTAGTCTTTTAGAAATATAAATATGATTAAAAAATAAAAAGTGGTTGATGCTAGTGTCTGGGAGGTACTCGCACTCTTTAGGCAGCGCATGCAACATCTATCAGCGGATAAACACTGCCTTTTGTGACGACGTTGGAAGCATCACAATATCTTTTTTCTAGTGATCAGGTGCATTTTTTTTTGAAAGAAGCTGATAGGATTAAATAAGGCATAACTGTGTTATGTAATCACATTACACAGAATAGAAATTTGCTGAGCTAACTAGCTAAATATAGAAACATAATCTTTTGATCAGTTAAGATCTTTCCACTATCTGTTCCCTACATAGTAACGAAAACATTGCCCCAAAATACCACAAGCTGCAGAGAGTCATAGCCAAGCAACAAAATCAGATATTTTGTGCACTCCTTGTTTAGCGAGGTGATTTGCCATGTGATTAGTTTCCCGATAAGAATGAGTGTAGGTGATTGAATCAAAACATGAAGCTAGCCTCTGAGCTGAAGAGAAGAGTTTATGATGAATCCAAGGCCTATTATGAGGATTATTCATCCAGCTAATGACATTGGCAGAATCAGATTCAATAATAATATGTTTATGATGTAGGAAGCAATTAGAGGTTGATAATTTGATAGCTTTGACTACCGCTCTCAGCTCAGCTATATTGGAGTCTAAGATCCCAACCGACAAAGAAAAAATACCTAAAAGTATTCCATGGTGATTCCGCAAAACACCACCTATTCCGGATGGGCCAGGTTTTCCGATAGAGGATCCATCAACATTCCATTTGAATCTATTAGTCATAGGGGGAGACCACATAACACCAGTCCTCAAAGTTTGAGAATTAGTCCATCGAATCAGACCTTCGGCGGATCTTAGCAAATCTGAAGAGGAGTAGGGAAAATCTGGTTCTATAACCTTTAACCATAAGTAAAGCCGAGTAACAATAAGGAAGAACAGAGTATCATAGTTTGGGATCTTCTGCTTAAATATCACATCATTGCGGAGAAGCCACATAGACCATGCCACAGAGAAGAACAACATCACCCATGCTTTTTTCTGAAATTTGCCATAAACCAAAGAGTCCCACTAAGAGAAGAGATTTGCCAAGTTCCTTGGACAACACCAAGCTAAGCCCCACCAGTTGATGATTTTGGACCAAATGAGCCAGTGCTTGTAGCAATGGATAAAAAGGTGGTCGACCATTTCTTCCTCAACTAGGCAGATAGGACAGTTTGCAGCTGAGGTATCCAAGATGCCTCTTTTAACTAACATGCTACGGGTGTTGATTTTGTTGATGATAGCCATCCAGCAAAAAACCTCTACTTTAGGGGGGACGAGACCTCTTCAAATCCCCTTAAAGGAGAAGACAGTGTTCAATGGAGGACTGGGATTTAAAAGCCCACAGAGAGATTTAACCGAGAATCTCCCTGTGTTATTGGCTTTCCAGACAAGCCTATCCTCTGTTTCTTTGTCCAGTTGCACCCTTGACAGAATAGCGTACATTTTAGCAAGAAGTCCAGTATTCCTGCCTCTCAAACTCTGTTCCAGGAGAAATCCCAGCACCATGCATGACCGTCCCACATTCCCATCTTGTCTAGGTTGGCTTCTTTATCGTTGGATAACTGAAATAGTGTAGGAAACTTCTCTGCTAAGCTGCCATTGTCTGTTCAGTTATCAAGCCAAAACTTAATCCTTTTCCCATTTCCAACCAGCATCACAGTGTGATTATTCACAATATTCCGCAATCTAGTATCTTTGCCACAGTAATTAACAAGCCGAGACCATGTGCTTCCAGCACCTGAGATATGATCCTGCGGTATAAGGCTGGAGTATTTAGTATTGTAAATGCTTTTAATCACATCCTTCCACATGCTCGACTCCTCAGAGCCATACCTCCATAGCCACTTGAAAAATAGAGCTTTATTTTTATTCCACAGAGATCCAATTCCCAATCCACCAGCACTCTTTGGCAACGAAACAGTTGACCAGCCAACATTGCATAGAGACCTGCCTTCCTCTTTTTCGGACCACAAAAAGCATCTGAACTTCTTTTCAATTTCTGTTGCTACCGCCACAGGCATAGGGAACAAAGAGAGAAAGTAGATGGGCAAGTTGTTGAGAACAGATTTAATTAAGCATAACCTCTCCCCTATCGATAAGAGCTTACCTTTCCATGCAGCCAGCCTAGAACTAATATTATGGATGATAGGATTCCACATCAAAGACCTGCAAGAATTTGCACCAATGGGGAGGCCAAAATGTTTGAAAGGGAGGTGCCCTTGCTTACATCGTAGGGTCTGTGCAGTGTAGTCACACATGTGATCTTCTATACCCACACCAAAGATACTGCTTTTGGAGAAGTTAACTTTCAAATCTGACATGAGCTCAAAGCACAAGAGTATGCGCTTAACATTCTGCATGCTTTCTAAAGAGGCTGAACTAAAAATGAGTGTGTCGTCTGCAAACTGTAGATGAGATAATACAAGGCCAGCCTGCCCGATGCTCACTCCCTTAATCAGCCCCAGGTTACACCTTCGCTGCAGCATACAACTCAACCCCTGCACCGTAATATTGAAGAGAAAAGGAGAAAGAGGGTCTCCTTGACGTAGCCCTTTTTCTAACTTGAATTCCTTTGTGGGGGAACCGTTTACCAGCACAGACATCTTGGCTGTTGCTATACATTGATGATCCAGCCTCGCCATCGACTCCCAAAACCCATACTAGCCATGACTTCATTAACATAGTCCCATAACACTGTGTCAAATGCTTTGTGGAAGTCTAGTTTGAGTATATATATCCTTTGCCCTTTTTCTTCTTCATGAAGTTAATTACCTCGTTGGCAATCAACACACTATCCAATATTTGCCTTCCTTTGATGAAAGCATTTTGGTGATCACTGATGACTTCTGACATAACTTGTTTCACTCTAGATGCTAGCAGCTTTGAAATAATCTTGTAGAGGCTGTGTAAAACCTCTGAGCGAAAAATCATAAATTGACTAGTTTTATGTAAAACAAAAAAAAAATTCTTAACTCTTGATTGGGTTATCTAAAAATTCTAAAATTTTGCATCTTGTTGAGACTGGACATAGAGGACTAGAGAGAGATCCTCTGGTAGATACAGCATCTTTTGTGCCAGTCGGGTCGGTGCAATCTGGACAAGGAGAGTCATCAGGACTCCGAGATGAGCGGAGGATATTTGATGGAGATGGGCAGGGGACTCAGCCCCCACCAACAGTAGCGTCTGCAGTAGCACCAGCAGCACCCCCTGAGGTAGCACCTCCACCATATCCAGATCCAGCTTATTTTGCACAGTTGGTTCGTGCAGTGATGACAGAGATGGCGGGACCATTGAGTACTACCCTCAGGGATAATGTGGTCACCTTAGTTCGATGGGTAAAGAGTCTGAGGGAATTAGGTTGTGAGGCATTTATGGGAGAGGAGGATGCTGAGATAGCTGGGCGATGGTTACGAAAGATAAAGAGGTCTATGGATCAAATAGCAGTACCAGCAGAGCTCCGAGTGGATTGTTCTACTCAGCTATTATCGGACAGAGCCCAGACATGGTGGGATATTGTTAAAGAGAGACGGGCTGCTGAGACTCTTAGATGGAGGGATTTCAGGACAAAGTTTGAGAACCAGTATTATTCCCGACAGCATCAAAAGATCAAAGAACAGGAGTTCTTGGCTCTTACACAGGGAGATATGACAATATTGGAATATGAGAGGCGGTTTCAAGACCTCTCTATGTTTGCTTCTGTTTATTTACCGACTGAGCAGCATCGGATCGAGAGACTCCGAGATGGACTCCGATAGGAGCAGAGGATGGGATTGGCTGCCTTGCAGTTTCCGACAGTAAGAGATTTTATAGTGGCCGCTCAATCTCTCGAGGCCGTGGCAGCCACAGGGCGGCGGGAAGGTGATGGACAGGGTACTATGGGAACAGAAAAGCGTAAGGAGCCTACATCATTTACAAGGAGACCTCCATTTCCAAAAAGGGGAAAAGGAGGACATTTTGGTCAGTTCAGAAAGAAGGGAGGAAATCTTGGATCAGGCGGTACATCGAGTAGACCTATGCAGAGCTCACAGGGAGGGTGGTCACGACCATAGACTAGTTTACCAGGAGGAGTCGCAGAGGGCTCCAGGATGACTACTTATCCCCTGTGTGTGAGATGCGAGCGTAGACATCCTAGAGATTGTTCGGTCACATCTGGCAGATGTTATATATGTAGACAGGAACATAGATGGAGGGATTGCCCCTATCTAGATGCTGCATGTTATTATTGTGGAGAGTCGGGGCATTGTAGGAGGGAGTGTCCTCAGAGGACTATGGGGCAAACGCAGAGACAGGGTTTTTCAGGACAGAGTCAGCAGCAGTCTGTGACCGTGGACAGGCCGGGTAGACCTGCCCAGTCTGGGACTAGTGCCGTTCAAGGCCGACCTATACAGTGATTGATCCTGGTGCTACCCATTCCTTTGTAGCTAGAAAATGGAAAGATAAATTGAAAGTGCAACCTATGAGAGTGGAAAAAGAGGTAGTAATTGGTACACCTCTAGGGGAAACTGTACATGTTTATAGGGGTTGTCGGGTAAATATAGGAGATGTTGAAATGAGGGTAGATTTATTACCACTAGACTTGTATGATTTTGAGATGATTTTGGGAATGGATTGGCTAGTAACATACAGAGCCCAAATAGATTGTTTTACTAAAACGGTAACTCTCCAAGATGAGGGTGGTAGGAGGGTAGAGTTTAGAGGAGAGAGGAACATCATACCAAATAGTATAATTTCGGTCATGACGGCTAGGAAACTATTAAGAAAGGGATGTACAGCTTATCTTGCCTATGTAGTAGATTTGGAAAAGAAAGGAATAGAGTTGGATAAAATACCTGTAGTAAGAGAGTTTCCAGATGTATTTCCAAAGGAATTACCCGGGCTACCACCTGAGAGAGAAGTAGAAGTTTCGATAGAAACACTGCCTGGAACTACACCAGTAGCTCAGGCACCGTATCGAATGGCGCCTACAGAATTGGTGGAATTGAAAATACAGTTACAAGAATTGATGGATAAAGGGTTTATCCGCCCTAGTGTTTCACCTTGGGGGGCTCCTGTGTTATTTGTTAAAAAGAAAGATGGAACATTACGGCTCTGTATAGATTACAGGCAGCTCAATAAAGTGACTGTAAAAAATAAGTACCCCCTTCCACGAATTGATGATTTGTTTGATCAGTTAAAAGGGGCATGTGTATTTTCAAAAATAGACTTGAGGTCAGGGTATCATCAGGTGATGATAAAGGAGAAAGATATGCAGAAAACAACTTTTAGAACTCGCTACGGGCATTATGAGTTTATGGTGATGCCTTTTGGATTAACTAATGCCTCAGCGATATTTATGGATTTGATGAATCGGGTTTTTCGATCCTATCTGGATAAGTTTGTAGTAGTGTTTATTGATGATATACTAATATATTCTTCGTCACAAATGGAACATGCAAATCACTTGAGAGAAGTGTTAGAGACCTTGAGGAGAAATAAGTTGTATGCGAAGCTGAGTAAGTGTGAATTTTGGCTGAATGAAGTAGTATTTTTGGGTCATGTGATATCGGAGAAGGGTATCAGTGTGGATCCAAAGAAGATAGAAGCAGTATTAAGATGGGAAAGACCTACGAATGTGACTGAAATTCGTAGTTTTCTAGGCTTAGCTGGATATTATAGAAGATTTATAGAAGGATTTTCTACGATAGCCTCTCCAATGACTCAGCTAACTCGGAAGGAAGTTAAGTTTGAATGGTCAAAGGAGTGTGAAACAAGTTTTCAAGAGTTAAAATCCAGGTTAACTTCAGCCCCAGTATTGGCTTTACCAAAAGAACAAGAGGGATTTGTCGTGTATAGCGATGCTTCCAGTAAGGGTTTGGGTTGTGTACTTATGCAGCACGGAAGGGTAATCGCTTATGCATCCAGACAGTTAAAACCACATGAGGTGAACTATCCAGTACATGATTTGGAGCTAGCAGCTGTGGTGTTTGCTTTGCGGATATGGAGGCATTATTTGTATGGAGTACAGGTATAGATTTTTACAGATCATAAAAGTTTAAAATACTTGTTGTCACAAAAAGAATTGAATATGCGGCATATGAGATGGATGGAGCTTATCAAAGATTATGATTGTATTATTTTTACAATCCCATAATTTTAGACATATTACCCAATACTTGACATTGGTAAAGAAATGTTGGGAGATTTCATGATATTATAATTTGAGGGTGTTACAGGCTGCCCACCAAACTGATAGGCCTAAAATCCTGCAGCTTATTGGCTCCTTTTACCTTTGGGATAAGGGTAACAAAAGAGCTGTTGATGCCTGGAGGAAGAAGGTTAGTCCGGTAGAATTCATCCACCATTTGAATAATGTCCCCGCCTATGATGTTCCAAGCTTTCTTGATGAAGAAGAAGTTAATACCATCGGAGCCTGGAGCTTTGTTTCCTTCACAATCCCACACAGCAGTTTTGACCTCATATGCAGAGAATGGAAGTTCTAAAGCAGTCGAGGATGAGGGCTGAAGCTTTAAGAAATTCAGATTATTGCAGGAGGCTCTAGGTCTATCTGTAAAAGAGTACAGCTTGCTAAAGAAATTAAAGACAGCTATCTTCACATCACAGGGTTTCGTCAGAGTCGTTCCTTCAACATCCAGGGAAAAGATCTGATTCTTTTTCTGCCGTGTTGTAGCAGATAAATGGAAGAAACGGGTGTTCCTATCTCCAAGTTTACACCATTGAATGTGCATGGCTTTTTTTCGTTTCCTTCAGCTTCTCTCTCTCTTAGCCTCAAGTTTCATGTCAGCTTTTTCAAAAATTAAATGTATCATGTTTAATTTGTATTTATATCAATTTTATTCTCATTATTTTAATTATTATTTGTTTTGCTTGAAATACATTTTAAAGTTGATTTTTTTTTTCAATTTCATCTTTCAACATTTTATTTCTCCTAGTTTTTCAAACAATAGAGTTGGGTTGTCTTTACGGTATAAACAATGTTTTTATAAATTTTTATTTTTTTTATTTTTTATAGTTTTTTCGGTTTGTTTTGATGTGTTGTTGTAAAAAATAATTCTTTAAAAATAAAAAAATATTATATTAATATATATTTTAATAAAAAATACTTTAAAAAATAATTTATATTTGTTTTCACGTTATATTATAATTGTTATGATGATTTGATTGAGAAGAACTTGTTAAACAACTAATTTGATATTGTAATTATAGTTATTTTTTAAAGTAATTTTCATTAGAAAATTTATTAAAATAATATTTTTTTATTTTTTAAAATTAATTTTTATATTAGAACATCAAAATATTTTTTCATGTACAGAAAGCGCACATTGTTTACTCCTGGGAATTTATTATGTACAAAAAGCTTCAGGTTATTTTTTTTTTATATGATTTGGTAAGGAAGGGCATCAAGTCTTCGATCCAAGTGTTTGAGCGTACAGAGGACTTTGTTGACTTCACATTATATTATAACGGTTATTATGATTTCATTAGGAAGAACTTGTGACACTGCCCTAATAATAAGATTTTAAAAAAAAATGATACTATTAGAGAAATAAAATGGTTTAATTTTTTTTTAAAAAAAACAACATATTTTTTAAAAACCTGCTATTTTGAATCATGATTTTAATATAACCGTGATTTTGCAAAATCACAGTGCATCCAAATAATTTGGCAGATGCTTTACACACACACGGTATATGCTCCGCAACATATTAATAATAATTTTTTTTTGAAATGTAAAAAATATAAAGAATAAAGAGAATATATTAAGTGTTTTGAATCTGACAACAACCCAACTTTATGTGGTCCTGATAGAAACATGACCCAACGCTATTGGATTCTAACGGAGATAGGACCCAACCTTATTGGATTCTGCCTTGCAGAAGGGGCCATCGGTATTGGGTCCAGCTGGGCAGCAAGACCCAACCCTAGTAGAAAAAATATTCAACCAACCTAAACCCAAACTCAAATGAAAAAAAAATATAATCACCCAACTTTTGTATAATATACAACAAGTCTCATCAATTTATTTTCTTTTTACCATATGAAAAAAAAAATTACATAAGTGAAAAGAAAAAAAATCTAAAGAGGCAAAAAAATAAAATTGGATATATCTAGGTCTGGCTACAAGCCAGACCCAATAGCTATATATGTTGTAAATAATTAAGTTTACAAGATTATTTCAAAAGATTTTTATACCATGTTGAAAAGAGACTATCTTATTCTTCTAAGTTGAAGTACTTAAACTGAAAAAGTTTATTATCCAACATTGAAAAAATATAAATTTTTTTTTTGTGAACACAGAGTAAATATACTAAAGAGTTTCAAATCTCACATTATAAAAATAAAACATTTTTCTAACATTTATATAGTGAACTTTGAAATGAGTTAATAATCAACTGAAAAAATATAAAAAAAAAGGCGTCTCTGGGTAGAATGAACTTTATTTTTGAAAATAAAAAGAAATTTATTTTCAAAAAATATTTCTAATATGTGTAGCATTGCATATTTTTTTTCTCTTTTATTTTATTGAATCAATTTAATGTGTGTTTATTTTTATTATCATTTGATTGAATAAAAATATTATTTTAACTAACAAATTTAGCAAATACAACCGTCTAAATGTGATGTCTTGCGAAATTAAATATCTTGATCTATGTCTCTTGATTTTTCTAATTGTTATATTTAGTCATTGTTTATGGTTTGTTTTTCACTTATTAACATATATAATTCTTAATTTATTTGATTACATGTACATATAAGTTTTTTAATTTTTACTTAGAATTTTTTTAAATACAAAAAGGTGTTGAAAAAGTCTATATATAAATTATTTTTATTGAGAAAAAAAATATCTAACCCGTGGTGAAACACGGGTAAAATATGTAGCGCAAACTAAGACTGGTCCATCAGTTTTCTCCTTCTTTAATTCAAAAATGGCAAAAGCGAACAGATAACTCTCTCATTGTGAAGTTATCTCCTGCCTCAAATAGATGTTTAGTAATTAAAAATCAAAAGCTAAACATGTTTATCTTGCTAAACCTCCAGCATTAACATAAAAGAAAGTGATCATCTCGTAGTATTGTCTTTAACAGGTGGTTGGACATAAGCACAAAGAACAAATATAATGAACACAATAATGAATTAAGAGAATTTAAAACTTAAATTCACTCACCAACCTGAAAATGAAATTTAGCTTTCAACCAATTAGTTGAGAGAAGAAACATAAAAGCAGCAGAGATGGTAACTTTTACAGGGTAATTGACATCAGGAGATTAAAATAATATAAAAAAATAAAAAAATTAATTAAAAATTAAAAATTAAAAAAATTCAAATTCAAGTATTTTCTCACGACATTACAGAGGGTGAACATTGTTGACTTCTTTTAAATTTCTCATTTACAAAAGGCTTCAAGTCTTTTTATTTGTGATGTGGTAGGAAAGGGCATCTAGGAGCTATTTGTCTTTATGGCATAAACAATGTTTTTATAAATTTTGATTTTTTTAGATTAATTTTTTTTAGTTTATTTTTGTTTGTTTTGATACGTTGGTGTAAAAAGTAATTCTTTAAAAATAAATAAAATAATATATTAATGTATTTTTAATTAAAAAATATTTTAAAAAATAACTGTCATAACACTCATAAACACCTTTTATATCTTGACTCCAAGTGTTTATGTGCCGATGACATTTTGAGATAGTATAGGAGTTACCTGAGACTTTTAAAAGCAAAAAAATATTTTAAAATAATTTTTAAAATTTTATTATTTATAACATATATATTTTATTCATATAAATTGTTTTTAAAACTTTTTTACATATAATATTAAAATCCCAATCAATGTCTTTTTAATTTTTTTAATTAACCCAGGCTGATCAATAACTTTTTTAATTAGTCAAATATACCCCTGAATTGGAGTCGATAACAACGGGATAGACTACTACCAAGAATAAACTCTTATGCATGATAAGACCCATGAAAACTGAAATCATTGCTTTGTCTATAAAAATAATAATAAAAAACTAACAGATTAGTAGTTTATTGTACATTAAAGATACATATAACCATAGTTTTGAAACTCGGCCCGGCCCGGCAGGTCGACCCAGGGCCCGGCCGACCCGGGGCCGGAACTAGTCCGGGTTGAAGAAAAAACGGGGGAAGGGAAAACCCGGTGTGACCCGGCGGGTCGACCCGGCTGACCCGGCAAGACCCAGTGACAAACCCGTTGACTTTTGCTTTTTTTTTTTGTTTTTTTTTTTACTAAAACGACGTCGTTTTGATTTTTTTTTAAGAATTGACCTGGCCGACCCAGTCAAACCCGGTGACCCGGCCAAAACCCGAAACCCGGGCCTTGGACCGGGCCGGACACCGGGCCGGGTCTTAAAACTTTGCATATAACTGTGGATTAAAGTAATTACGTCACTATTTTGCTCTTTTAAAATAAAATTATTTAATCAGTTATTAAAAACAAAATATTTTTTATGTTATCCGTTTATTATGATCGTATTAAATGAAGATAAATAAGTTTTTAAACATTTTAAAAATATAATGAAATAACTTAAATATCTTTAAAAGCAAAATTTTAAAAATTAGGATCCATAAGTGTTTCAGTCTTTTAACATTTTGATAGTATAATGAAATAACTATATTGCTCTTAAATGCAAAAAAAAATAAAATTGATGTTCAGGGTTTTTTATATTTTCATCATGGCTTCTTAGTTATAATCAATGTGAATTAGGGGCATTTTGGTCTTCTAAAAATATAAATATAATTAAAAAATAAAAAGTGGTTGATGTTGGTGTCTGAGAGATGCCTGCACTCTTTGGACAGCGTATGCAACATCTATCAACGGACAACCACTGCCTTTTGTGACGGCGTTGAAAGCATCACAACATCATTTTTCTAGTGGTCAGGTATGTGTGCATGGTTTTTTTTCGTTTTCTCTCTCTCTTAACCTCAAGTTTCATGTCAGCTCTTTCAAAAATTTAATGTGCCTTTTTTGTTCTTGTTATTTTAATTACTATTTATTTTGCTTGAAATGCACTTTAAAATTGATTTTTTCTTCAATTTTTTCTTTTAACATTTTTTTTCTCGTCGTCTTTCAAACAATAGAGTTAGGTTGTCTTTATGGTATAAATAATGTTTTTATAAATTTTAATTTTTTTTAATTTTTTTCAGTTTGTTTTGATGTGTTGTTGTAAAAAAGTAATTATTTAAAAATAAAAAATATTATATTAATAAATTTTTAACAAAAAAATACTTTAAAAAACAACTATTATTTGGTTTCATGTTATATTATAGTGGTTATGATGATTTGATTGAGAAGAATTTGTTAAACAACTAATTTGATATTGTATTTATAATTATTTTTTAAAATACTTTTTATTTAGAAATCTATTAAAATAATACA
>Ga0325411_1000941_pt1 | contig 31643 bp, 10 predicted proteins | sample PopdelMetagenome_13_FD_206181 | JGI IMG/M metagenome (GOLD analysis project Ga0325411, IMG submission 206181) | Populus deltoides microbial communities from Bellville, Georgia, United States - Xylem-PdIQD-R4 | ecosystem: Host-associated > Plants > Phyllosphere > Stem > Wood/Secondary xylem...
TCCACCCACGGCAACCGTGGTTATTCACCGCAGGTGCTGATTCTTTGATAAAACTTTATTGTCACTAAGATGATGCAAAAAGAAGCATGTGTTCCTTCAGGCCAGTTTGAGAAAGATTGTAAGCCAGATGACAAAGGGATGAAAGTAGCTGGAGAGATGCTGGAATTATATCGAGTGGTAGAAACACAATCTCAGGCATTACAGATAGATTCGTATACTTTTATATATATAAGCATTATTCGTGTTGTATATATGTTATTTAAGCAGAGGCCTTGATTATGATTTTGACTCTGATACAAAATTTACACTTCGATCATCTCATTAATCCAATTCTTTTCTCTTTGGGTGGAATATCCCTTGTTCAATTTCTTTTGTAGCTTTAATTAATCAGTTAAATGAAGCAAGTAATGGTTTGAAGAGATACTGCTTGGAAACATGACAGGTGGTTTGGATGTTGATGAAGTTTATTTGGGAGTGTGGTGGTGGTTGTTTTTTAAAGTATTTTTTATTTAGAACAAAATAATATTTTTTTATTTCTTAAAAATTATTTTTATATCAGCATATCAAAATAATTTAAAAATGTCAAAAAAAAATATTAATTTAAAATAAATAAATAAAATATTTAAAAAAAAAACATTTTTAGAAAAAAAAAAAAAACAAACAGCACTAAGTCAAATGAGTATTCTAAGCTTCCTATTCTGGACCATGCTTTTGAACTCGCTTTTTTCTCCTGAGATTCCAGAACAGTACCTGGAGACCACATGCTAGACATTAAGGGTTTTTAGTGACTTTTTTTTAATTTAGAATAAAGCTAAAAGTGTAGTGTTTTCACTATTTTTTTTTACTATGTATTCTCTTACAAATCATGTTAGATAAAACCTGAAAATAAACAAACAAAAAAATAAATAAAAATATATTGGATGCATATTTAGACTTAAGTACAGTTGAATCTTAAAATACACCGAGATGGGATAATCAATGGGATGAAAACATTTGAAATTAAATGAAAAGGCATTGTAGTAATGTTAACAATCACTACACCAATAGCAGACGAGGGGGAGAAGAGAACCAAATTTTTGCAAGAAATTATTGTAAACTCCACAAAAAAAACAAAAAAAAATTCATGATAAAAGGGAGCAAAGAATTGTGGTGGTAGATTTAAGAGAATTGAGTACACAAAATTGAGGGAATTGAAGTTAGGAAAAGGAAGAAAGATTGAGAAAAACTTAGGGAGAAGGAGAGGATGGGAGAAATCATCCAATCCTTCTCATTTTTCCTCTTCAAACCTTCATATTATAAGGTACCTTTACCTTATATACATTGATTTGTTTAGATAGATTTAACAAAACAAATTCCTAACCTAAAACAACACTGAATGACAAATAAAATAACCCATATTATCAATGCAAATAAAATAACCTAACAACATAAGGTCCTGACATATCATTTAACATAAAAAAAAACCTAGCAAACACAACGATAGAAGTGCTAAAAGAAATAGAAGAAAAAAAGGAAGCAACTGTTGTTACCATAACTACACAAAAATATTGATCAATCTAGCAATCATTAGAGGAGCAACTTAAACAGAAATAAGAGTGGGAGAGCTCTAGAAGTTGACCGCAAAGCTTAGAGTTGAAGAGAAACTAAACAATGGATGAACTACAAAAGAAAATTCAGACAGATTAGCAATCAAGCACTGTGTTACCAGGTCTCCCTCAAAACAAAACTAAAAGCACAAGCTGCCAAACAACAACTAAAGAGCTGATTAGAAGAAAAAAAAACAGCCCTCATGAGACTGAACAAAAGAAAAGAAAAGATAAATATATTAAAACAACACGGGGAAAAATTTATAATAATAGCAAAAGCTCAAATATTACCTTGAATAACAAAGAGAAAACATGATAGATATAAGGAACAACCTGAGCACAAGCATGTAAGCAACAAGAGACATGAAAAAAATTCAAAATTCAGATCAAATAGAAACATGGCAAACCACCAGAAAAACAAAAAAAAAGTAGAAAAAATAAAAAATTTGAAAAATTAAAAAGAAAAATAGAAACCTTAGCAGTCAAGAAAAAAAAGGATGTAAACTTACAATGCAACATGGCTCAAAGAATCCAGACAGTGAATCAACAAACATGCAAAACTATTGACTGGAGCCACCAGGTCTTTTGCCTTACCCAGACCGGTCCAGCCACCAGGTCCCGGGTCGACCTGCTGGGCTAGTCCGGGTTTAATAACTATGGCATAAACATCATCATAGGACCCTTGTAGTGATCCCTCCAAATGTTACTCCTCTAGTGTCAACCATCAATGAACCACCAACACTAGTCAGGCCTACAATTAACTTTGAAGACTACAGTCTTCATGATGAATATGAACCCTGTTCTTCTGATAATACATAGGTGGAACAACATGATGATTGGAGTCCTCTGCCATATGACTCAAATGATGAAGTCGAGTATACTAGCATCCTTATCATTTATGGTCTGTATGGAGATAAGATTGATTATGACAATTATAACAATGAAAAAATATCTTCTGGAGAATCCTCTGGCAATTCATAAGAATCCACGACCAGCACTTCTACAACTAGTGGTTACGCAGACTATCAGATTACCACACTCAATTCTGACATTGAACATATCAATCTCTCTTCTGTTATTAAACATATTGAGATTAATATTCTTATCTTAGGCTATCCTTCTTATCCCGTTTCATGTATTTATGATACAAGTTGCAACATATTATTGGCCAAACATCTCTTACCTAAAAAAGTACGACAAGAAGCTACGCCAAAACTGACATGAAATAGGTAGCCAGTTGTAAAACAAATAAATCACAAAGAAAACCAAACAATAAAAGGAATAAGAACAGGTAAAGCATGTAGGCTAGAACAAAGTAGATAACAACAACAACATAAATTGTACTGGAATTGAAATGGACGAACGGCAAAACCTTATTCATCAGCATGCTAAAAATCCAGAACCCAACATTAGGTTCCATAAGAAACCATGAAAATCTTCTCCTTATTGATAACCAAAACCGAAATGATATTATCATCCAATAAACAAACAAAATAAATCACAAAGAAAACCTAAAAAGAAAAAGAAATAGCCAGAGCATGTAGGCGATCCATCCCAAAAAAATAGCAGAAACTAAGTTGGAATTGAAGACAAAAGGATTCACATGAAAGAAAAGTTTAACCAAAAAAAATTTGAAAAAAAAAATCTCATTTGCATGAAATGCCAACATTGAACAGAAAGCTGAAGGATTCTCACAACTTTCACTAAACCTAAGTTGAAAAATTCATGGACATGAATACTAAGTAAAGCAAGCAATGCAACTTATCCAATTAAATAATTACTAACCTGACAATATTTATCAACAATTTAAGAGGATAATAACATGGATAAATACAAAAGAAAAACTACCAACATTGATCACGGTAGAATGCTAGAAGAAGAGAAGGATCAAGAATAAAGAAACTGCAAGCTTAAGACTCCAATCAATACTTCTAAAGGTACAAAAGTGTTCTTTTGCTGAATGATCTATAACATGTGATTCTTAATATCTCACATGGTAGTTGATTTATAATCGTCAGTCAACAATTACCTGGACAAGAAGCTTATCAATAGAAAAATTGAATTCTTCTCCCCACATTGGATTTCTTGAACCAACAATCATTGAGTTGTGACAGCAACAAAGTAAAGATAAATAAATGGAGCAAAACAAAGTTAGAGACATAAAACAAAAAATCTAAATGGACAACTTGTATCAAGAAGATAAGGACCTATGCTAAAACATTCAAAACTTTTTTGTGAGATATGTCATTTGCCTACAAGGAAAAAAAAATCAGAATGGGTATGGGTGAGTGATTAGTCAAATGAAATGAGGAGTCAGTCACAAGCATAATATCAATGACCTACATGTCCAAGTTAGGAAATTAATACCTATAACAAAACAAATGCCCAATAGTTTTTTTCTTTCTTTCTTGATATCCTTATGTTCCATAAAATTTATGACATGACAATTAAATTATTAATCCCATGAAACACGATAGGTTCACCACAAGCACCATATTAGTATTTAGTCCTAAAAGAAGAATTATAAATTTGGATATATCATTTGGAATCCATGACAAGTTCATGAAATCCAAAGATGAAAACAGGTCAAATAACCTGAATCGCTTTTCAGAATCACAAGTGATGAATGATTACATAAGAATCCAACAAGCCATTTAAATTTACACCAATAAGATTCTTAGCAGCCAACAATTCCAACTAAAAAGAAACACCCATCAAAACAATATTAATTTCAATACATGTTAATCTTCATCTATGATACAGTAATAAAAGAATAAAAAAATCCATAGGATCCAAAGATACCTTGATTATAATGTAGAATTGACCTGAGAATCTCCTTTCAACTGCTCCATTTACAAAATAAGTGCAGAATTGCATGTCAAAGAAGTGGAAAATTATTCCGTGAAACAAACAGCACACAAGTTTGCAATAGAACTAAAGTCTAATATCTGACAATACTGAGTGTATACATGATAGCTTCAGCTAACCATTTTAATTTTTCAAGTTTATAGAAAACCACCTCAAACAACCAAGTTAAGGGTTATATTTTGGTCTGAACTTCCAAGTACAGAAATTTCAAGCATTTCAAGCTTTCATTTCATTTCTCCTATCACAATCCTCAACAATAATAAAACAACTGCATATCTAAACAAACAACAAGCAGGGCATGTCAAACATAAAGTACAATATCTCCCTGTAGCATAAATAAGATTGCAAAAGGTTTGAATAAGGTACATGAACTGTCAATGTGCAACTTTTTTTTTCCTACTATGAACTCTCTAACAAATTAAAATCACAAAACTTAATGACCTTCCTTTCCAAGAAATCTGACATGTCATTCGTTTTTAAGAGCGAAGGATTTTATCATGGTTAATATTCAATAACTATGATTCTTGAGACAACAAAATTGTTCCTTACCTCCACACATTTTATGATGGCCCCTATGTCTATTACCCCTGCTCCAATATGTTCCACTGCTACTATTGGTTTGCTTTTAGAATATAAGGACCAAAAAGTTTAATCCCATTAGAAGCTAAGGGACTTGAGAATACTTTAACAAAGATAATTACTTTAAAAAAGATGCATTCAAATGACCTACTTCAATTTATACTACTTTTGGAACTAATTATCTAAAACCATAAAAAAATCAAATAAAAATAAAGAAAGAATCAAATTTTACATTTAAAACCCAAAAAACATTAAAAAAAATAATAATAACGTTAAGATATCAAGATTTCACATGAAATTGAATTCATGAATACAAACTAAAAACCACAAAAATCTATCGTAGCACAATAAAAAATATCATCGAATGAAAAAATCAAAGTTTACAAAAGATAATAATCAAGATTAACATAAAAATAACCAATAAACTATCCTTGCCTCCTTGCCTCTATCATCAATGTCATCTCCAGAATTCTCCTAAACCACCACCACCATCTCCGCCACCTCCACGAGAAAGACTAGTAAGCCGCGATCACAAATATCGCAGCCATCACCGTCACCGTCATCGTCACCTAGATCTTCTGGCACTAAAAAGTAAAAACTCCAACATTGCCGTTTCAAACATTCCGCCTCGCAGTTTCACCTCTCTCTCTAATTTTAGTCGATAACTGAATCAAAAATTGATAAATTAGGGTTTTAAATAATAATAAGAGAGAGCGTGTTTTAAAGAGTAAAATAGGAAGACAATTTCTAGAGAGAAAGTGGTATTTTCATTATTTTTTTAAGTTTTGTTTTAGAGAGAGAGAGAGAGAAGACCGTTGTTGATGGTTGAATTCTGTAGATTAATAGCAACAGAGAAGGTATAGCTTGGGAAATTAAAAAAAAAGCAAATGACATTGGGTTTTTATTATGATGGTCTTGCCCTTAGTACTATTTGGTAATTACGGGATGTTGGAAGCTTTGAAATGTATTGTTTGGTTGTTTTGGGGGGTAGTTTTGGGAGAGGGAGCTCAACGAGCTAAATGCCATGCTTATTATTTTATGCATGGCAAGGTGGTTGTTATTGTTACTGTTGGTGTTATTATTATTAGGAAAAATTAAGTATTTTTTAATTTGGTTCGAATTATAATTAATTGTTCGAAATATTACATGATAAAAAATATATGGTCATTTATTTAAATTCTTTTGAAATAGAAATCAACACGATTAATATTTATTAAAATAAATAAAAAAGCATATTATACATGGTTGTATATATTAAAAATATTATAAGAAATAATATTTTTATTTCTAAAAGTAAATTTCATGCATATATAATATATAAAAATCATAAATGAATCATATTAATCTCTTCAAAAATTAAATATATTCAATATAATTAAAAAATTATTATTATTTTAAAAAAGATAAATAAGCAAAAAAATAACAAGAAAATGAAATACAAACTTAAAAAATATTAAAAAGTTATAAATTAAAAAAATCAAAACTATATATATATATATATATATATATATATATATAAAACAAAGTCAGGCCAACCCGAGCCAGCAAAGTTACATGTAAGAATTAACCTAACAAACTTGTATTATAGGTCATGGTATCGGGACAATTCAATAGAAAAAAAACAAAAAAAACCACAAAGCTATTTTCTTAACAAAAAAACAATATCGAATGACAATATCAAAAAAGAAAATAAGACAAAAAAATATGTAAACCTTTGACTCGGGTCATCAGACTGGAAGCACCATACATGACATAATTATGAAGACTAATCCCTAGGAAATGAAATGTTGAAGTATGAAATTGAAAAAACAATTACAATAAAAAAATCCAAAATTAAAAATAACAATTAAAATAATGAAGGTTAAAATCGAAATAAAGAATAAATTAAAAGCCAACAACAGATTTTCACTTTGAGATTTAAATTGAAAAGAAAAAAAAACATTAACAAAAGGAAAGAAAAAACCAAAATAATGAGGAAGAAAATAAAATAAAACAAAATAGAATATTTATCAACTTGGATTGAAAAGTGAAATTAAAAAAATTAAAATTTTATAAAAAAAAAATAAGAAATTACGAGAATAAGAACTAAATTGAAAACACCAGTACATGATAAAAAAAAAGCATGTAGAACTTTCCAACGTGTTTTTTTACATTAAAAAAATAATAAATACAAATCAAAAAACTTATGCACGCTTCCTCTTAAGTAAATCATAAACTATTGTGTAAATAAACAAAAAACAAAATCATTAACGATAAATAAAAACGTAAATGAAAAAACTGAGAGACAAATTAAAATATTTAATATTGCAACACAGGTTATTTACCTGTTAGGTTTGATAAATTTATTTATTAAAATCAATTTATAATACAGATCGACACACGTATAAAATTTATTTAATAAAATTAGAAAACAATTATGCAAGGCTGCACATATTCAAATAATTATAAAAACAAGTATTTAATCTAAATAAAATATATTAAAAAAAATCACGAATGAATTATGCTAACTTCTTAACAAATTAAACACACCCAGTATAATTAAAAAATAATTATTATTTAAAAAATGCTAAATAAGCAAAAAAAATCATAGATAGAGGATATTAATTAAAATATTAATTTATTTTAGAAAAAAAATGCATATAAAAACATGTATTAGTTTAAAAAAAATTAAAAAAGAAAAAACAAATAAGGCTAGGTCATACATGGCCCATATAGAAAAGGCCTGCCAATTTAGGCCCTGTGCCGAGCCGGTAATTTTTTATTTATTGTAAAGAGGTGGATGTCATCCACCCTAATGCTTTTTTTTTTATTAAAATAAAAAGATAAAGTATCATCTGAAATCCTAGAATCTGACCATTGTAATGATCGAAAAAACAAGGTTAATAGTTTTTTTCTTTCAAAACTTATTTTCAACTCGTTTTTTACCCAAAACATTTAGGAAACATCCTAAAACCTTATTAAACCAAATTATGGCCTTCAAAAAACACAAAAAAAAGGCCAAAAACTTGAAATCAACCTAAAACAAAAAATATTCTCGAGCTTAGATTTGTTTATTATGTGTTTTAGGATTAAAAAAAACACATAATCTTAACTTCCCTTCTTACACGAAAATATGTTGACACAAAAAATATGTTTTTACGTGGCCTAAAACTTCCCCAACAATAACTTTCTCTCTCTAAATCAGGATCTAGCGACCCCCTTTCTCTCCTCCACTCAAAAAATACTAAAAAAAAATGAAAATGGTTTTTTATGCCAAATATTTTTTTTGAAAATTATAGGAATCGGATACCTAATTGCTTAAAAAGATGGTGGAAAAGAAAGAAATTCTCACACAAATTATATACCTGCCATGCTGCCACCAATTTTACTCATTTTTGTAACTTCAGTCCCTATCTTTTAATTCAACCCCCACCCTTAAGAAAACATGCAATTGGCTATAATTTGGGCTCAAAATGGCTTAATTATGCAAAAGAAAAGCTTTAAGGATTGAATTGAAAATTTTTTAAAAATTCACTATTATAATCCAAAATGAAATGTGAGAAGGTGAATAGTAATTGATCATTTTCTTTTCATGGGATTTTGTCGAGGGAGGCATTACCGCTTTGCATATCGCAACACTAAATTGACATGTTGGAAGCATGCAATTACTCTTGAACTTGGGAGCTTCTGTTGTGGGAAGGGCAACACATGCAAGAAATTGGTGATCATAACCGAGCAATATCCATTGCCAAGATCATCTCTTGGAAATTGCAAAGTTGATGGCAAAGTTATTATATTAATATTGTAATGGCTCTTTAATTAATAAATGAAAAATAATGATAATTTTATAAATATTTTTATATATATTATTGATTTTTTTTTTTTGCAATGATGTTAAGCCAATTTGCAAAAAAAAAAAAAAAAAGAATAGCTCTTCATCTTTCTTGATTTTTACTTGAAAAACTTGGGAGAAACCATGATTTAAAACGTGGTTGGTGAGAGGATGAGTGTTTAAAAACAATCAAACATAAGAATAAAACATAAACCAAGTGAGAAAATAAGGAGTTAGAGAGAGAAGTCACAAGAAAAGGTGAGCAAAAAAAGAAAAAGGGTGGAAAATTTTTGAATGGTTATTCGAAACTCATTTGATTGTCCGATAAAGAGTTTTAAACTTAATTATGCAAGTTTAAATAAAGAGAAATGAATTTTTACGTTAAATTCTTAAATCTTAATAAGGGTTCTTAGATGAAATTTGAGGTAATTATAAAATTATGGTGGAATGATGTAATTGGGGTAGATTAGGATATGAATGACTCAAATAATAAGTGACTGGAGAAGAAAAATTTAGTATTTTGGTTAAATTAAACCCGGTGATAATAGGTAAAAAGTGAGTAATTTATAGAGATAAAGTGAATGTTTAATTATTGTTTGTATTTAGTATCCGAAAATGTGTTAAAGATGATTATAATTGGATTAAATTAATTATCAAATTTTAATTGATTTTCTTGTTAGTATATTGTGAATTAGGGTATCTATGCAAATATTGAAAAATTATGGTAATGGTTTATAATTGATAAATCAAGTTAGATTAATATGTTTAATAAAATTTATAAACAATTGAAGATCGGATTATGAAAACAAATGAAACTTAGGATCGGCCATGTATTGTTTTGCGAAAAGATTGGATAATTTTGATAATTTATGTGTGTGTGTTATTAGGATGGTAATAATAGAGAAATAATGGTTAGTTATTAACATCGAAATTGATGTTAAGTAGGTTTGCGTATTAAGATATTTTTATAAAAAATTAACGTATAAGAAATTTATCTTAGAATTTCTAAATGGATATAAAATTTATATTATGAAAAATAAACATAGAAAACATAAATTGAAACTCTCATTTAAGTTGAGGTTTGATATAATCTAAATATAAATATAAAAGAACATGAATAGGTAATTTAATAAAATTAAAAGCATGTGTGGAGAATGTATTTGAATGCTTGTAGCCTAGTAGCGTTAAGATTATACATAAAAATTTAGGGAATTTGAGAACTAATATTTGATTATGTAAGTTAGTTGTTGGTAAATAAATAGTAGAATGTGAAATGAATAAAGGATAACAAAAATAAATTGAGAAGAAGTAAATATCTTCCATGAAAAATAATAGGATCATAAATTAAAAAATCCTATAATTATATTCAGGTTCAAGTTAGATTTAAATAGTTATTTTAGACTCGGGTTCAAATATAAATAATATAAAGGATGAATAATGAGTATTTATTTTTATCCTTATATAAAAAAATAGATTTAGGTAAGGAAAACAAATCAAATCATGTATATTCATAGAAACTTTCATATAGATCCTTTCATTTAATTTTTCTTTAATTCTTATCCTATTATCCACTTTTACCTTTTATTAAAAATTCTTACCTCCTATCCTACATTGATAAATAAATAATTTGTTTTGTTTTTATAACATCAAGTAGAGCTAATAATAATTTTTTTTAATTAAAAAAACAATATCAAACCTCCTTTATTTTATGTTTTCTACCATAATTATCATACCCGACTCAAAAATTAACTCAAAAAAGATTTGGATTGCTAATTTAACTCATGGATCACTAGGTCAATGCATATCATTTTTTTTAATGTCGTTTTAACTTACTAGTCAATTTTTTTTAAAATAATATTATTCATTCTTTAATTTTTTTTTTAAAGTTAACCAATCAAGTTTAACATAGTTATTTAAAACTCATCTGAATCAATTGTATTTTACAATATCAATATCTTTTTTAATTAATTTAAAACTTGATTCAGGTTAGGTTTCATATCATAAATTTATCGGATCAACAAGCTAGACTTAAGATTTAAAATATTAACCAATTAGGTCAACATAGTCATTAAAAATCTGCCCGGATCAATTGGATTTTACTTAAACAATATCCTTTTCTATTTAATTTGAAACTCAATCCAGGTGAAGTTTTGAATGGTGCATTTCTTGGATCAACATGGCGAATCATACCATGTTTAATGTTATAAAATCAAAATGTTAATCTATCAGGTCAACTGGATCATTAAAAACCTAATCAAATCAACTATATTTTATAGAATCAATATTTTTTCTTATTAATTTGAAATCTAATTTAGGTCAGGGTTCAAATAATGAATTTTTCAAGTCAGCATAATGGACCAAACTGAGTTTAACATTATAAAATAAAAATGTTAACTAATAAGGTTAACTGGGTTATCAAAAAATCGATCAGATAAATTGAATTTTATTGAATTAATATCTCTTTTTTATTTAATTTGAAATATAATCTAGGTCAGGTTTTGAACCATGAATTTCTTGAAGCGACTAACCGATTAAATCAACCGAGTCATTAAAAATCTAGTTCGAGAAATTAGATTTTATTGAATTAATATCTTTTTTAATTTAATTTAAAATCTAATCTAATGGTTCTAAATATTGAATTCTCAAATAATATTATAACAAAAGTTAAATGATGTCGGGAAATCACTATAGATTAAGAGATCTTTTTACCGTGGATTATAATAGTAGTTTCACTTTTAGTTTTTCATGTTATCTTTTTGCGAGATGTTTTTTTGGTTGTTAGTATTTTTTTTTCTCCTAACAACTAAAATATATATATATTTTTTGGTTCGTCAAATTAGGCATAATTAAAAGTCTTGGAGACTTTGAATCTAAAACATTCTTTAATATTCTTAATATTGTTTTTATGTTTGTTAAAAAAATATTAAGCAAGCCAAGCCAATATACTTGAGAAAACAATAAAAAAAACACCATAATCTTAAAAAATAAAATTACAAATATGAAAAGTTATTATATAAATAAATAAAATAGGTGGGAAGCAGTAGCTTGATGAATCAGACATGAGTCATCTTCTGGTAAAACAAATCCAACATACCTCTCTCTCCACCCTTCGCATCTAACCAATCTCTCTCGCAACCGCAACCGCAACACAGACAGCTGGATCCACCACCACGCGCGAACCTCCACTCTATCTTTCTCTACGCGCCGACATCATCATCCTTCCACCTCTCAGATCCGCTCCTTCTCCTAACTCCACACGGTTTTCCTGCTTTACGAGCTGCTTCAAACTCAGTTTCAACTCCGTCCGAGTAAGAACTGAGTTTGGTAAATAAAGAAAGAAAGAAATGGTGGTATGAAGATATAGTAAGGGTTGTTTGTTTACAAGTGGAAAAATAGGGTTTTGGTGTTTTTAACTGTAGAATTATGGCGATGGAGAGTGGGAGCTGGAAAGAGTCGTACAAGGGGATGTCGGCTGATAATATTAAGGGATTAGTGTTGGCACTGTCTTCCAGCGTCTTTATTGGTGCCAGTTTCATTGTCAAGAAGAAGGGCTTGAAGAAAGCTGGTGCCTCCGGTATCAGGGCAGGTATCTTTCTTTTCCTTTTTTCTTTTTAATGATTTTGGATATTTTTTGGGGTTTTATTTTTAAGCTTGACTTTATTATTGGTTATCCGGTAACGGGTTGGAAAATCTCCTCAAGATTTAGTCTTTTTGGCCATTTTTGGGAATTATTGGCAGTATAAGAATGGTTGGATTAGAACTTGTCTCAAGCTTCAAGTAAATTCCAAGCTGACGATGTTCTTGATTAGGGCTTAGGTGGTGGTGGTGTACTTATGTTTGAAACTTGAGAGATTGATTTTGATGGATTTTTGCTGAATGTGTTAGGTTTTTTTTTTATCGAGTCAGTTGGAAGTTTTGGAAAATGGGTTTATGAGGAGTTAATAAGATCTACCTATTTCTTTGTAATAATTGCATTTTACAGATTTCTTGCAATCCCTTTTGAACTCTTAACTCAACTTCCATGTATTTCGTTAATGAATTAAATATGGGTAACACTAGTTTTTGAATCCATATGTGGATACAAATTTGTTGGCAAGATGTGTGATTTTATTTTATACGGAAATTAATGTGTTACCTTTTGTGGTGATGTGTGTTGAAATCTATTTATTCTATTCTTTTTGGTGGAGGATCCGAGAAGTTACTATGCAAAAATGCTTCTGGAAATTCATAAACCTCAATTTTAGTGCCCTGCTTTGCTATTGTACCTTATACAGTGTGCTGCTATGCTTGTATAGTGAACATGAATTCACAGAAATTGACTCGGTTGACTTTAATTCACAGGAAGTGGAGGTTATACTTACTTATATGAACCGCTCTGGTGGGTGGGCATGATAACAAGTAAGTTTTACCATCGTCAAATGTGGTTGTTTCTTAAGTCATCTGCTTTTAGATCTTGAGATGATACGAATGTTTAAGTGCGTCTCTCCTTTTCTTTCTCCGTGTTCTATGTGGATGCAAGTTATGTTTGATCTTTTTACAAAAGCCTCTGTTTAAACTCTCCACAACTTGTAGTACCTTTAAAATTTAACAAATTGGTTATCTGCTTATTTTGTCTGGACATCATAGCTGTATTTGCAACTAGTCCTCTCTAATCTTTGCCTGTTATTTCAACAGTGATTGTAGGGGAAATTGCTAATTTTGCAGCTTATGCGTTTGCACCAGCTATCCTGGTCACTCCTCTTGGTGCTCTCAGCATTATTATAAGGCATGATAGATCATCAACCACAATCTAATTTATATTTCTTATTCAGGTTTTAACATTTTGTTGGTTTGCAGTGCTGCTCTTGCACATATCATATTACGAGAGAAATTGCATATTTTTGGAATTCTTGGTTGTGTTCTTTGTGTTGTGGGTTCTACAACAATTGTGCTGCATGCTCCTCAAGAACGTGAGATTGAATCCGTGAAAGAAGTTTGGGATCTAGCTACAGAGCCTGGTAATAGATTTGTTTGTTAAAAATAGTGTGAAAATTGCATATTAATCATAATTCTAATAGACTAAGTTGCAAAGAAATGTGCTTAAGAAACAAACCTGTATCCCTTTTTTTTCAGCCTTTCTGTTCTATGCTGCTTTGGTCATAGCAGCTGTATTCATTCTCATATTCCACTTTATCCCTGACTATGGCCAGACGCATATAATGGTTTACATTGGTGTTTGTTCTCTCGTAGGCTCCTTGTCGGTATGTATTGTTATACTTTTGTTGGTTATTGTATTGTTTGTTTTCTTGCAAGGTTTTTTCCCCTTTTGTAAATGATCTTCTCAAACGTTGATGTTTGACAGGTCATGAGTGTTAAAGCACTTGGAATTGCATTGAAGCTGACACTGTCAGGAACGAATCAGCTAATATATCCGCAAACATGGGTCTTTGCCTTTGTTGTAATTACTTGTGTGCTTACCCAAATGAATTATTTGAACAAGGTAGCAGCTGTTTCTTGTCTGTCATCTTAGGGTTTTTTTATGCACTTATCAGATAATTATCTATTTAAGTATATCATTATACTTTGGATCATTTATTTAACTTCCTCTATGATAAGATCCTTGCTAGTTGGTGGATATTGTTACATTCCAATGAAGTTGATAACTTTCGCATTACGCCTTCCTGAGTTATTAAAATCTTTCCTGTCACGGTACTTTCAATGATGATAGAACATGGGAAAATTTGTGTTTGTTATCATGATGTGCAAATATGTGGCTATTGGCTTTGTTATAGAAGTTTTAAGGTGTCTTTCCTTAACTTTTCTTTTACTGGGCCCTCATATTCAAAAGCAGGGAAGGGAATTGTTAAATAAGAACTTCGCAAGAGATGATAAATAAGAGTTTAGGACAAAGAGATGTTAATTGGTGATAGCATCAGAGTTTTTTTTTTTTGGTTTGTCATGTGGCTATCAATCTAGTACTTTGCATTATATGGTCGTGAGGAAGTTGAAGGGGAGCATGTAGAGTGAAGAGCATATATCTTACAAACTTGGCTGAGGGACTGTCTCGCTATCATAGGCATCATTCGTGTAACTGATCATACTGGTGTGAGATGCTGTCTCCTGTTGTGGATACTGTATCTATCAAATTCGGGAGTGTTATTTCAAGGAGTCTAATATGTTAGGTTGAACTGAGGCAAGGGCTAATCGGGGTTTTATTTTGCATGTCAGGGGAATGGCTTCAAAATCAGATCAGCTCACTTTGTGGAGTGGTTTTATCTCTTCATAAAACCTCTTAAAACTCTTCAGTGATGCTTCATGAAGTCCCTAAGATTTTCGAGTGATTTTGGAAGTGTGATCTTGCTGATTGGTCTTCATCTCTTTGTTTTTCATTTTGTATTTTGTTCTTGTGGTTGATTCAAATGGATAAATGCTCAAGTTTGCTATGATTAGCATTATAAGGCCAGATAGTATTATTTTGCTTAGGATGCTATTTGTTGGTGATGGTATCAAAAACCCTATATGATGTGGGAAATCCAAATTCTTGATACAATGGATTCTGGGCTTGATAACAATGCCTTTTATTTTACCTGATATGTTTGGAGTAATGTCTCTGGCTGCGTATAGAAAATTGTATGGGTGTGTGGGTTTCTGTCGGAGAGATGAGGGTTGGGATTCCTACTTCAATGGATCTTTGGAACTGTTGAAACTTGGTTGGTGGTAGAGTATCTTTTGGTCTTTAAGTTGTCTAGTGCATGGGATGTATGAAATATTTCGGAGGATGTGAAGAAATTATATTAATTAGCTTCTTTTTTTTGGCTGTGATAAAATAAAATTGGATTGATTCTCATTTAGTAATTTGATCACCAGGGGTACTTCCTCTGTCCTAATATTTTTCTCTCCTTTTGTGATTTTTGGGATGTCCCAAAGACTGTTCCTTAAAAATAAAATTTGTTAATCTTACAAATCTATTACCCATTATGATTGTTAAAAGAGAGAGAAAGAGCTCAATCAACTATGCAGAAGCGTCATGCTAATAGGTTGGCTGCATTGATCCTTTTTCTCCATTTGTTTTGTTCTGTGTCAAGGGAAGCATTGAGACATAAATGTAACATGTTCTGTTGTAAATTGATTATCCATCAGTCTGTCTGGTGCCTAGAAGTGTAAAATTGGCTTAAATGATACTATTTAGGAGTTCAAATATCTTTTCTTGTTGAGGTTTGCACCTAAAATAAGGATTAGCTGTAGTTGCGTGGAAGTAACATCTTGGATTTCATGTGTCGCTTGTCATCTGGTTGTGTGCAACTGTTTTTTTATGGTGACAGCTCTCTCATTCTCCTTTGATTATATTTTTGGTTTTTCCTATGCAGGCGCTTGATACTTTCAACACTGCTGTTGTTTCTCCTATATACTATGTTATGTTTACATCACTTACAATTTTGGCAAGTGTAATCATGTTCAAGGTATGCTTTTCTACTGACTCAGAAAGCATCCTCTGTTATTTTTTCAACTTGATATGATTTGTTAATTGTCCGCAGTGGTAATGCTTTGAAAGTGCTTTTCAAAGTGTGTTTGGATCAAAACAATTGAAAATCACCCAAACAAGCATCAAATTGATGCCCTTTCAGCCCAAAACACAGCTTTGTACCGCAGTACCAAACTCACACTAAAGCAGCCTGATTGAGGTGTCAAAGGCATGGAATTTATGTCTCAGTCTTGTAACCTCCTTGCCTTTCAGTTGATCCCGTTTCAACCTGTTGGTGATTGGAAAATTGAACTTTCTTTGAACTTTTCAGCATTTAGTATTTTCTTGTCTGGTAATGGCTTCCCCTTTGTTTTAGAATAAAGATAAATGAAAAGAGTTCTGAAGAGGTGAAGGAAAAATAAGCATATAGCTGATGGTTTTTATTTCCACAACTGAGTCATCATTGCTCTAAAGGATGAAATTTGGAAAAAAAATTCCCATGGTGCCTTCATTTGTGGTCTACTGGTGTTTAGACTCTTTTGGGGATTTGTTAAATTTGAAGTTCGACTTTAATCAATTTTTTCAGCATGATTTTACACTGTTTTTTAGTTGTTAGCAAATTTGTGATTGATGATGAATAACCATTTTTGAATATCATCCTTTTTATTCAAATCAGGATTGGGATAGGCAGAGTCCAACTCAAATAGTCACCGAAATGTGTGGGTTCATGACTATCCTTTCAGGAACGTTTCTTCTTCACAAGACGAAGGATATGGCTGATGGTATATGCTCTTTATATCATTATTATTGTAACCATTATTAGTATTTCCTACCCGTGCCCTTGTCTCCCACAAGCACTTGATGCACCACTGATATGGTTTCTAACTGCATGATTTATGAGAGATCCATGCCAGTATCTTTGGAATTCTTAACCTCTGATTGATGTTTTGAAATCAAATGTAGGATCTCCATCTCTACCCGTGCGACTCTCCAAGCACACAGAGGAGGATGACTTTGGTACCGAGGGCATTCCTCTTAGGCGGCAGGATTCATCGAGAGCACCATAAAATTCATTTTTTGCTTGAGCTCGTTTCTTCAATCACACCTCTTTCAGGAGGGAGTGGGAAAAAAAAAAAAAAAACAAAAGCTCAAGGCACCATCACCTGTCCATTGTTGAGTCCATTTTCGTTTTGTTATACATTACAGTAAGAAGGGAAGGTGAAAATTTTCTCTTCATTAAACCCTTTTTAGGTGAGAGAGTGCATCAGCTGTTGCCTTGTTTACAGCTCCCCGTATTCATACAGAAAGAACTGGCCAATGTGATTTTGGATAGCATTGGTAATAGTGTATCATTCTTCCAATTTTCCCAAGAAAGAATCTTCAGCTTCCTTCTGTGTGCAGGGAAACAAATTTCTAGTGGATGCTTTATCTTCCACTTGGTCATTTTCTATTTTTTTTTTTAATGGCATCGATGTGATCACCTGATTACTCTACTGGTTCTAAGTGATTGGTGGTGGAAAGGAAGATGCACGAGTTGTTCCTTTTAAGGATGAAAAAAATGTTGCAAGCCCCAAATAACTAATGTCAAATTTACTACATAAATCCTCACCAGGTTCACAAATAAATTGCTAGTTTCTAATGTCTATCCAAATCATGAAGATAGTGAGATGGATGATACATTCCTAGCCAGAAATACATCTTAAAACTATTTCAGATATATTTATTATATCTTTGTTGTTGTTCCTCCAACAAAATACATGTTTGTTTTTCCTTAAATATTCTAAAACATCAAGTAAAATGTCAGGCATAGAACGCAGAAGATAATCAATCAACAAGGAAATACTAATTAGCTTGAAGCGGTTTTAAAATGGGGCAGGAACCAAAAAACCCAGCAGTTAAGTACCGAGAAGAGGCTATCCGGGCGATCTTTCTACGCATTCTGAACCTGAAGACTGAATGCCCGGTATGACATCCAGTAGAAGCTCAGGGACGGAAGCAGCTGTTATTCGAGCTACTAAGCATTCTAATACACAGAAACACGAACATTTCTATTGACTGTGGTTCCATGACAAGTTTTCGAGCTTTATTCTAGCTTCTTTTTTCTTTTTTCCCTTCAGAGAATACAGAATAGTCTCTGGCTAAATATTCTCTCCCACAATTTACAGCACCTGGCATAGAATCAGATTCTCACATATACCTCTACTTGGAGAAACAGAACATATTGAATTGCAGTATCCCATGATGTAAAACTCATGTGACATTTTGATGCTGTTGTATTCCTCTAGAAGAGAACAGACAAGACAGCAATCCCTTTCCTCTAGACAAGCAAATGCCTCACTTGGGCATTTGCTTCAGAAGGCCAGACACCGAAGCACAATGTGTTGACTTGTAATCGCATTTCACACAGCAAGACTGCAGATTTTCTATCACTTTAAGGCACCTAGACCATTTCAAAATGCCAATTAGAAACTATGAATACGAGGAAAATCAGATGCATCAGTAGCATGGGATAGCACAGAAGGTGAATAAGTTGACAGTTGTCTAATATGTAGATGGACTGGATCATGTTAATGAATAGAAATAGATTGCGGAAACACATTATAGCATCAATTAACCAAAAATACATCAAACCACACAGAAGGTCTTTTAGCACACAGAGGTTTGCTGGCTGGTTAGTTTTATGTAGTTAATATCAATAATAATCCCTACTCTACAGATTCTCAGCACCATATATAGGGCTACTAGGCAGCACTAGCAATCACTTCCTCGTCCTAATACATAGAGTATTGCCAGCAACAACTAAGCTGGAGGGTCGCCAGCCATCTGAGAACTAAATTACCACTGGCAAAAAGAAAGAAATGACTGAGAAAAGAAAGAGGATGATAATCATGGCCAATGAGATTGCTCAAGAAGTTAATCAGCAGAGGCATTTTACATGTAGATAGGGATTCAACCGTGATTTCAACCAACTCCCACAACCAATTTGACCAGTCACACAGTTAATAAAATCAGTTAGAGAAACAAACATGTTTTAACCTCGCCCCAAAAGAGTTGTACCTGCTATTCCAACTTGCTTCATCAAATAATCATTGAACTACCAGACAGAACCTACCTACATGACAAAGCAACTTCATCTAGAAAGAAGGTACTGTTGAAGGTTTCTCAAATCCAGTCACTACCACACGCTCCATCAGTTGCATAGAATTCAAGACAAACACACCAATCAGGCCCTCATCGCAGAGCAGAGATTTATTTTTGCAAACATTTATGGAGCACAAAAATATAGACATTTTTTGCCGGCAATTTGAAACATATATTGCATGCTCTCAGGTTATTAAGTGGCAAAATATTCAAGAAAGCATCAGAAAATCTGAAAACTCTAATGATGACAGACTAAAAACCATGACTTTTAACAGTCCAGGAGGAGCATAAGCTGTAGAGGGCTTCATTGAAAAGACGCAAACTGAAACTTTAGCACTACACCTGCTCAATCACATATCAAGAGCTGGAGGCATTGGAAGTTAAGACTCGAAACCAAGGAAAAAGGTCGCGCGGTAAAAGTTAGAACATCAACTAAAACAGCACAGCAAAGTCAGGAAATAAGACATAAGCTGATGAAATCAATAAACATGCTTCACATTTTTCGGCCTAAATTAAAACTGGGTTATTAAAAACACAACATTATAAAAAAAAAATCAAGAAAGATACAAAACAACAGAACTCTAAAGCAGTTTCTAGTTATAAGTGATCACCAAAACCTAACAATGCTTCAAATTTCTTTCCAGAGCAAATTATTTTGCATTTTGGTCAAGGAATATTTGCTTGCGCTCCATCACCAATCAAGTTTCAACACCTTCGTATCAGTTCATCTTCTTTCTCTTATTAATGTCTAAAAGACAGTGGAAAGATGGGAAATTTTTGCCTCAAGTAAATCTCATAGAAAATTGCTAAGATGGAAAAAACCCCATAAGCAAGCAAAGCACAAAGGGTTGAAGCCCTGTAGAGCTGAATATCTAGAAATTTGATCTTCATTGAAAACCCATGAATTATATCATATTTTTGGAGACAACAAGCCAAGTTTACGAATTCCAGACATTAGAATCAAAGAAAGATGAAACGAAAAGAACATCAGTTGCTTACTTCTGAGGGAGGAAGTTGTTTTTGGAGAGACAAGCTTGAATATCGCAAGCTTCTTTCTTGCACGGCTCTTTGCTTGCTCGTGCCATTTCTTTCTTTTTATTTTGAGAAAAAAATTGGCACCCGATCCATATCGCTTGTTGTTGAATTGAAAATTAACTGTTTATGGTCAGACTTCTCCTCCAATGGCGGTGCCAAATATTTATTTAGATAAAAAGTTGTACTACATTTGTCTTATAAAAATACCGTAATTATAAGAGATTATCTACCAGTGTGTTTAGAAATGGTGTAAATTATATTATTTTAAATTTTGTATTTTTTTTTGTTAAAAATATATATATATATATATATATATATATATATATATGTGTGTGTGTGTGTGTGTGTTATCGTTTTGATATACTGATATTAAAAATAATTTTTAAAAAATAAAAAAATTATTTTAACATATTTTTAATCAAAAAACACTTTAAATAGTCACCACTACTACAATCTCAAACATACTATAAGACTCGATCAGACACCTCTAACTGAGTTTAAATGAGTCATAGGTTGGTTTAATCAGGTAAATTTTCAAACCAATTTAAACATAATTTTAGCTTGGGTTAGTTAGATTTGAATTAAAAAATTATTAAAAGTGTGTTTGTAATTGTGATAAATATTATTTTTTAAAATATATTTTTATTTAAAAATATATCAAAATAATATTTTTTTAAAAAAATTATTTTTAAAATCAATATATCAAAACGATTTAAAATTATAAAAAAATATTTAAAATTTTAAAAAATATATTAAAAAAAAACATAGTACAACTATCATCCCAAACAATGTCTGATTTGACATGACAATTAAAATTGGTTAACCATATAAAATAACCATGGACATATAAATCTTAAAATAGAACTCATGCAGAACATTGATAATCTTCTCCATGATATTTATAACATTATTTTCAACCATCGCATTTTTTTAACTTAAATTCTAAACCCACCTTGAGTTAATCTACATAACTTTATTATTTTCAAAAAAATCATAGTTTTAGAGGTTGATCTTAACAATGCCAATGTCATAGGCCAGGATGGTTAAGCTATTTTTTTAAAAATCAAAACAATGTGGTTATGACCAATTTGTTTTTAAAGAAAAAATTATTTGATCGATTTTACCCAAATCAACTAGGTCGCTTGTCCATACAGTTTTTTGACAGGGTTTGACTAGTCAATTTCTTTTGAAAATTTTTCTTCATCCCAAATCAATTTAGATCTTAAATCAGTCTAGTCTAGGTCAATCCACTAAGTTCTGTTTAAATTTTGTAACGGTGCCAAAAATTGCTCACTGTTTTAACATATATATTAAAACATGTTTTTATGTTATCATAACTAATTCAATAAAAAAAAAGAAGTTATTTTGTGTTTATTTATCAGTTGATATATGTTTGAATTGGAATGAACATTGCTCCACCCTTTTTGTATCTCTGCCTTTCGTTTTGTTTTCGGACCTGAGAATCCTATATAGGTTTATGCCACAATATAAAATAATAATAGAATGAGAGAACAAAAAGGAAGTACAATTGTGTTGAAAATATTGTATATCATCGTGACAATACTTCTTGATACAAGGAAGGTTCTTATAAAATTGTAGTATAAAAGAATAGCCAAAATATAGTGCTTTAAATTTCTAGATAATGATTAATATATTAAGTTACATTATCTTCCTTAATCTTCTCCTTCATATTTGGTTGTTGGCAACTAAGAGTTTGTGTTGCTGACTTAGTTTCTAACTCAATGGAATCTTGTATACGCCCTCTCAATCTAAAAAGTAGTTGACAAACATTTAGATTGGTTAAGACAAGTTGAAAAGCACAGTGGCTCATTGGTTCAGTCAAAGGATCGACTAGCTGATCTTTACTTGATATGAATTGAACAATAAGTTCTTCTTTCTAACCTGGTCACATACATAATGAAAGTATATTTCGATATGTGTGATATGCAAATGAAACATAGGATTAACCATCAAATATGTCACTCCAATATTGTTACACCATAACACAGGTGATTATCGTGGTGTAAGATCAATAGCTTTCAAGACAAATTGCAACCATTTGATTTCAAAGGTTGTATCATGAAATGACTTATATTTAGCTTATATACTACTTTTAAAAAATGTGAATTGTTGTTTATAGCACCAAGAGATAAGATTTATGCTTATAAAAACATATTATACACCTATTAATCGATGATCATCGTGATCAGTTGTCCAATTAAGATATGAAAATACTTGAAAATTAAAAGATGATGATTGCTGAAGATACAAACCAATTAGGATGGTATGTTTAAGATACTGTAATATCCTTTTAACAACCTACCAGTGTGTGTCTAATGGGTTGTGCATGAACTTGTTGACCTAATGAACCGAGAAGGAAAGGTGAAGTCTTGTGAAAGTCAAGTATTGTAAGTTGCCAACAACTTGTCTCTATAAATGTGGATTTGAATATGGAGTCCCCTTAGTTGTAGTCAATCGACATGTAGTAGACATATAGTTGGTGCAAGGTTTACTTGCAACCATATTTGTTTTATGAAGAAGTTCAACAATGTATTTGCATTGAATTAAATATATACCATCACTGTTACGCAACACCTCAATAGCTAGAAAATAATTGAGATTACCAAGGTCCTTAACAGCGAATGTAGAGTGCAACTCCTGAATGAGATGTTATATGACAGAGACAAAAAAACCTGTAATGAGAATATCATCATCACAAATCAAAATGAGAATAAAAACACCATTTTTTTGCTGGATAAACAATGAACTATCAGCTTTGCTATCAGTAAAGCCAAACTCATGTAATCTGTCACTAAGGTGTGAGAACCAGGCTTGTAGAGCCTATTTGAGACCATATAAATATTTATGCAATGTGCAAAGATGACGAGGGTACCGGGGGTGAACAAAGCCCTATGGTTAGGACATATAAACCTTCTTCTCTAACCTTTCATATAGGAAAGCATTTTATATATCTATTTGTTTAAGAGTTCATTATATGGAGGCATCCAAGGACAAGACAACATGAATGGTTGCATGTTTAACAACTGGGTTAAATGTCTCATTGAAGTCGATGGTATTTTGTTGATGAAAACCCTTTTTTCTACCAACCATGCCTTATAATGTTCCGGAGAACCATCAGCCTGTCGTTTGATTTTGTATACTCCGTGACAACCCATAATGTTGACACTAGAAGGAGAAGTAATCAAAGACTATGTTCCATTATGTAAGAGAGCATCAAACTCAATGTTCATTGTTGTACGTTAGTGCTGTGGTTTAACAACCTCACTATAACAGGTAGATTCCACCTCTTGAGACTTAAGTGAACTAATTAAAACCTTAGGCAGAGGGTACTTAACAAAGTCATCAAAAAGTATTTTCAGTTTGGAGATATTATTTCATGATCTAGAAATCATGGAATGATACATGATTAGTTTAATTGCAAAAACGGTGTTCAAGGATGGTGGATCGACAATACATGTATTATTGGATAGTAGAGATACACAAGGAGCTGCTTGACTTATTAAAAAAAAGATGGAACATGAGTAGACACCTAATGTAGAGCCTGTCATGGTGCAACATTGCTTGAAGAGAGATTATCCTAATGCACAAAATCATTAGTAGTAATTGATAAAACATTGGTTGACATATCGTTAAAACTGGGAGTATAAACTAAATTGAGGTTGACATGTAACGAAATATGGTTAGAGGGAGGATATTAGGAAGATGAAGAATTGGATGGAATATGATAGAGGAACTATTCTTCATCAAAGATTACATAACGGGATATATAAATACAACCAGATGATAAATCATGTAAAAAAGAGTAATCAAGAGTCTTTTATAGATAAATTCACATGGTGATAAATTATTAAGAATAGGTGTAGGAAGATGATTAATTAAATAAGTGGCAGTTGAAAACGCATCTTCCTAATAAATTAAAGGTAAGCGAGAGTGTGATAGAATACTGAGACTGATTTCAACAATTTATTCGTGTTAATGTTCAATTGACCTTATCTATTGGTAAGTATGAGAACATAATAGACGATGAGAAATATCATTTTACGCAAAATAATTATGGAGTTTACGATACTCACCACCCTAATCAGATTGGATGGCTTTGATTTTTTATTCAAAGTGTTTTTCGATGTAATATTGAAATTGAAAAAAAAAACATGCTCAACATCAAATTTCAACTTTATAGGAAATAACCATAAAAATTTAGAATAGTCATCAAGAAAAATAACATAATATTGAGCATTCATAGTTGATACTATAGATGTTAGACCCTATACATTTGTGAAAATTAAATCTAAAGGAGCATTAAAAACATAAATGGAAGAATGAAAAGGCAAAGTATGGCTCTTGATTAATTAATAATTGGAGCACACTGAGTATCTCTTGATTTTATTAACTGGGAGCTTATTTGAATTCAAAACATGACAAACAACTCGAGGAACAACATGACCAAGTTGACAATGCCATTGACCAAAGAAAGTACAAATACTAGAGAGAGTTTGAGGATGAAATCTGTTGTTGGAAAAGTGATATAGACCATTACAAACTTGGCCGCGATAAAAGGCCTTCCCCGAGTAATTCTTCATAAGAAAATACAAGCCATGAAACTTAAAATAGACATGATTATCAATGTAAAATTTTTTAATGTTAATTATTTTTTCTTGATTTGAGGAACCAAAACGACATGATTTAAGATAAAATGATGGTTGAAATTATGAAGAATAGAGTTTTCAATTTTAGAGATATGCAAACCTTGTCCATTACCTACTAAAAAATGATTTAGACCATGTATTCTTCATTTCGCAAATTTAGATTATCCATATCAAGTGTGATATGGTGAGTATCCTCTGTGTCTGCATGCCAATCTTACTCCAAATCACCTGTATTTTCCACAAACAAAGCATGTTTCTGTTGAGGGGTAAAAAAGTCCTAATATATGGGATTAAAGCGATGATAACACTTACTAGCGAAGTGACCATCCTTGCCACATACCTGACATGCAACAATTGTCGAACATGAGATGTTAGAAAGATTTAAGAAAAAGGTATCTCATAAAAAACCATGGTATTGTTGTCCTCTATCACGTGATCCACCACGCCTCATAGTGTTTAGTTGTATAGGCTGCTTTTGAACAATATTGGCTTCAAAAATTGGTGTAGGCGCAGATAGATGGTGACATGTTAGACGAGCTTCTGTTACTATTAGCAAGGAATAAAGTTTCTTAAGAGTGACATGATCTATGCGAACATAGATAAAGGACACAGAGTTATCACAGTCATGTCCCAAGCCAATAAGAACATAGGTAATGATTTCATCATAGTAGAGTGATCGACCAGCCACAACAAGTTCATTAGTTAATTTCTTAATAGACAGAAAGTATTCATTTGCATATTAACTACCTTTCTTGATTGTAGCAAACTGAGTATGAATATGTATAATGCAAGTTTTAGACTGGGAAGAAAAATGAATAGTAAGAGCTTGCCAAACAACATGAGAGGTGGTATAAAAAACCACTTGAGTGAGAACACCTTCTGTCATAAAGGATATAAGAGTGCTCAAAATAAGGTTATCCTATCATATCTAATAAGAATATGCAAGATTTGCAATTTGAGTAAGTTATATAGTATCAGGATGTATAGTATCAATGAATAGAGATAAACTCTGAAATGTGCCATCAAGACAGCCATCTAAACCTTGGCCATGAAAATAAAAAAAATTAATCATGCCTTCCAAAAATGGTGGTTATAAGCTATCAATTTGATGGAAGTAATATTTGGCATAAAGGAGATTGTGGTGGGAGATGAATGGATATTATCAATGTCTGTTGTAAAGGAAATAAAAGGTAGCTACGTTAAGATGTTAGTATTTTTCTATGACTTTGATACTATATAGAATAATAATGGTAAAATGAGAGAACATAAAGGAATTACAATTGTGTTGAAAATATTATACATCACCATGACAATACTTCTTAATACATGGATAGTTCTTATAGAGTTATAGTATAATATAATAGCTAAACTATAGTGTTGTAGATTTCTAGATAATAATTGACATATCAACATTATCCTTAGGGATATTTGGTTGTTGATAGCTAAGAGTTTGTATTATTGACTTGGCTTCCAACTCAACATTATCCTTTATACACATGATCCATACCACATGCAGGAAAGACACTCATTTTTCTTAGGAACACACATTATCAATCACATAAAATCAATCACAATACACACATACATAATAAATTAAAAAATAAACATAATTATTATTATAGATACTACAGTCTTACATGATACATTCAAGAAAATATAGCCATATACTACAACTAACAAAACTGGGGATCTTGATTCCCTTAAGTTTTAATGAAATTCTAATTCTTAACTAATGATCCATTAATCTCAAATTCTATATTGACATGATCCTAACTTGTATTTTACTAATATATCTACATGATTACAAATCAGTTGTTCTCACTCGGAGATCAAACAATCTAAACTATAAAATTTTAATTGTATCCCTTCAATTTGATCATATATGTTATCAGTGCCTTCATCAACCTTCTTTTTCATTGCCTTCCATATCTTGAATTGAAGTTTCTTCTTTTATCCTTTAAATAATCTAAAAGACTGTTATTATGTTCCTTTCTAGCATCCTTCACCTTCACAACACCCTTTGGCCTTGTCTTGATGGTGCCATCAAGACTGAAACATGCTATATAAGTCTTCATAGAAGAAAGTTTTTGGAATATGCCAGTTTTATTCATCAAGGTTGTTTTTTGTTTTGAGAAACTCATTGCTTCGGAAATGTTTGAAGTGTGATAGAAATTGTTTTTTAAAGTGTTTTTTCCCTCCGAAATGTATCAAAATAATGTTTTTTTAAAAAAACTTTTTTTGACATCATCACATCAAAAAGAACAAAAACATAAAAACAAAATAAGCAAAACAAAATATCAAATTTTTTAGAAACGTGGTTTGGAATATGGCCTCTTTGTCTCTAATCATGAGGATTTTATTATATTGGATATGTATATTGAAAAAGCAATTAGTCACGGAAAGGGAAATCTTTCCTTCCTTCTTTATTTTAGATTTCATCCAATAAACAAGCAATTTAATGGAAAAGCCTTAATTGTTTTTATTAATTCTTGTTTCCTGCTGGTACAAGGATTTACTATCAAACAATTTTGTGCAAGTAATGAACAAGGAACTAAAAGGAGTCTCTATTAACATATATTAATAAAAGAACAAACTAAAATGGAATGTGGTTAAAAAAAAGTGGTTTTACTATAGTAGAAGAAGACACATTTCATTTTGGATTTTAACAATAAAAATATCATCTTGCCACTCATTCAAATAACAAGTGGCCTTGCTTAAGAGGGTATTTGGGTCATTTTCCTTTATATGAATAGTAAAAATACTAAAATGCACTTATAGACAAAATTATATATGCCTTTAGTCTAAGGGTATTATTGGTTTTTTATATTTAAGTGTATGATCTATTTATTAAAATGCCTTTTAAGTCAACAAAATCAAAGTTTTCAATCATAGGGTATTTATATCTTTTTAATTTTTTTTGTTATTTTTTTTTATCAAGGGAATTATTGTATTTTATCATGATGAAATAATATTAAAATTGTAAAAGACTGCTAGCACATGCAGTGCCTTCTGGTGGTTAAACCTGTTCATCTGATATGTCATTAGATGCATCACGCGTGTCTTCTTTCTCCTAGCACAACGTGTGTCATAGATGATTGGGTGGTTTTTCGCTAATAGGCTCTCTTTTTTTAAATCTCTCTTCCCCTAAAAATTGCATATTGGTGTTCTTTTTTTTATATTGTGCTTTGATCCTTTTTTTTTAATTTCTTATTTATGTTCTTAGATCTTTAATAAGAGTTTTATTTCTTTTCAATTTAGTCTTTCAATTCCAATTTGTAACGAACTATGTTTTTTAATTTAGTCCTTATTCTTTTGATTTCTAGTTTTTTTACTTGATCTTTTTATAAAAGTTTTTATTTTTTAATTTCACCCTTCAATCCAAGTTTATTTTGTGTTATTGTTTTTAATTTGGTCCTCAATTTTTTATTTTCTATTGGAGTTATTTTTCTCTTCAATTTAACCTTCCAAACAAAAATTCATGTCCTTTTTCTTTAAATTTCTTTTATCAATTATTTGGCCTTTTATTAATTCTTTTATCAATTTAACTCTCCAATTAAAAAAATAGTTACCCTTTAATTTATTTTTTATTTTGATTTTCACCCTTATTATTTTAATAACCATTTTTTTTTATCTTAGATCCTTTTCATGTAGTTATTTTGCCCCTCGTTATGTTCTTCAGTGTTTGTTGACTTGGTTCAATTCTTTGTCACTTTTTTTAATCTATTTTCATGCCCCCATAGATTTCTTTCCAAAGTATCATGATTATTTTTTTTTATAAAATTATTCGATTAATATCATTGTCTTTTTTTTTATCGTCTAGTTAAAATAAAATCAACTTATTAATCCTAATCGGTGGTATAACTTGAATTGTTGATTTCTTTTCTTTCCTCAAAACATGTTTGCATCATCTAAACATTGTTTTTTATGGAGAAATACAAACCCATAACATAGCGCGGGCTCGTGCCTAGATAACATATACTAATTGAGGAGGGGAATTCATCGTTCCCCTCTTTATAGAGCACTATTCGGTAGTGTTTTTTCTTTTATTTTCTTAAAGTTTATTCTTTTTTCAATTCATACTTTAATGGGTTTACTTATCCTAATCTCATAACTTGGGTCGCTAGTTTAGCGCGTTAACTCGAGTTTTTATATTATTTATTTAGTTGATTCCCCCCCCCCAAATTCTATCATTTTATATTTGGTTGATTTAGAATTAGACTTCATAATTTTTTTTGATTCACTTTCTATGAGGTTATTTTAGTCTCATTACTTGGGTTGCTAGTTTGGCAGGTTAATCCAAGTTAATTCGGGTACTTTTTTGTGTCTTTTATTTATTTATTTTCAATTCCATCATTTAATATTAGGTTTGTTATGAATTAATCTTCATAATTTATTTCAATATGCTTTATTTGGAGTTATCCCATTCGTATAAATAAGGTTGTGGGCTTGACAGGTTAACCTAAGTTAACTCGAGTTATTTGTTATTTGGTCTCTTTTTAATTGATTTTTTTTTTGATTTATCTTTCAATATCATGTTGATCGAGAATTGAATTTCATTATTTTTTTTTTATTTTTTTTTAAAAATTTATTTGTTTTTCTTTTAAAAAGACTTTATCCGTTCTCTTTTTTTTTTACCCTTCAATGTTCATTTTTTTTAATCCATGGCTCATTTTTAAAAGTTTTTATTAGATTTTACGAATGTTTTGGGAATATATATATATATATATATATATATATATATATATATATAAACTGTTATTGATCTCAATGATTTGGAGAATTAATTTGTGTTGATACATGTATTTTATTTAAACATGTTATTAACTAAAAAATTGTCTTAAGCCCCATAAAATTGTATATAAAGCTTTTAATAATAATGTCAAAGAGTTTTTGCAACATGAATATTATTTTTTAAATTAAAAATTTTTAGTTTGACTCGCAACATAACATATGAGATAACCCAATTTACACACTGAATTATCTAATGCATAGTTTTTAAAAAAATATTTGGAACAAAAGTGCAAAATTATTTTATGTTGTTTTTTATCAAGTTATCACGATATTGGATAAGCATCATACTATTATTTTGATTCATGTTTTTGTAAGTGTTTATTTTTATTATTGTTTTTTCTACCCAATGAAGTTGCTTTTATATTCATTAGGTTGATGGGGGTTATACGGGGATAACTTCCACGTAATTTAAATTATTTTTTTTATAATAATTCACTTACAGCCTATTCAAATTCACAACTCCGGCGCAGCATTGCAGCAACAGCCATCGTGTTTCTCCAGCAGCTGCAGCCACCGCGTTTCTCCAGCAGGAGGAGCAGGTTCTCTACAGACAGTTGATTTTTACGGCTGTGCTGTGCTTCTTAAAAACTTTTAATTTTTTTAATTATTTTTTTATATATTTAAATTGTTTGGTGTATTTATATTAAAAATAAATTTAAAAAAATAAAAAAAATTATTATTTTAATTTATTTTTAAATAAAAAACATTTTAAAAATCAGATACTGCAAAGTTACAAACAATAACTTGAAAGGTTTACGTTATTTTTGACACCACGTTTTAAACGCAAAGAATCGGGAGTTTGACAAAGTCACTGCTGTGTCGCACACGTGTCATATGCCCTCTTTGTGCCTTTCCTTTTCCACTCCCTGTTTTGTCCTTGCTTTGTCTTCGCACCCAAAATAACAATGCCCAATTTTAGCAAAACCCTCAACTGTACCGATGGGCTCTTACTTGTATTTTATGTCATTACATGTTTTTTTAAGAATATTTTTAGTTTTATAAAAATATTGAATTAATTCTATTTATAATTTTAATATACTAATAAAAAAATCTAAAATAAATCATTTTAATATATTATCCAGTAAAAAAATACTTTAAAAAATTCTTTAAATTATAATAATTTTTTATGTGAGTTATGATAGTTACTAAATTGAAAGAGCGAATTAACTTGATTATCCATGTATTTAAAGCCTAGTATAATTTAATCTTGGTCTAGTTTTTTTTATTATTATTATTCCAATTAGTTTGTATACTGACATTGTCAAATTAGATAGCTTGATGGGTAAAAGGATTTTATTTTAATTTTTATCTAAAATTATGAAATTTTATTTTTTATCCAAACCTTTTCATTTAAAAAAGTTATTAAAATGCATCTTAAAATTAATTTAGTGATTCAAAGATCATTATTTTAATTTTATTTTAATTTTTATTTATTAATTAAGGCATAAATCAATCTAAATTAAAAACATTAAAAAAAAACTTATTAATTTTTTTTCTTCAAAACAAATATGTTTATAGACATATTTAAAAGTATATCACAATTATTTTTTAAAATATTATTCACTTAAAAATATATTAAAATAATATTATTTAAAATTTTTTTTCCTTCTCGTCGCATTAAAATAATTTAAATTTTATTTTTTAAAAAATTGAAAATATACTGAATCTCCATTTAAAAGGGAATACCAAACGGTGCCAAGTGGCCTTTCTAGCGCGCGATTCGG